>Ga0187866_1003071_pt1 | contig 12943 bp, 11 predicted proteins | sample June2016WEW_11_1_3_FD_133013 | JGI IMG/M metagenome (GOLD analysis project Ga0187866, IMG submission 133013) | Peatland microbial communities from SPRUCE experiment site at the Marcell Experimental Forest, Minnesota, USA - June2016WEW_11_150 | ecosystem: Environmental > Terrestrial > Soil >... | reverse complement strand
TCCGGCACTGGTCCATGGGCCGCGGACAGAACGTCTCCAGGTCCACGGCGGTCGGGAGGTAGCGCACCTGTTTGTTCACGCCAAGGCGCCTGAGCCTGCCATTGTATTGTTCCACGATGGCGCGTGAAGCGGGCGCAAAGGCTATCGTGGCCCGGCCGATCGCACGCGCGTGTATCCGGTCGTAGAGCCCCGCCAGCAGCCTGCCCAAACGCGGGTGCTTGCTCACAACCAGCGGGTTCGCCAGTCCAGGGAAATAGAAGCAGACATCCCAGCCCCGGCTGAAGCAGGTGAGCAGCCACAGCACGCTGTATGTTCGAGTCAGAACTGCCCGCACCTCTGCTTCTCTGACCGCAGGCAATTGCTTCGCCAGGGCGATCGTGAACTCGACACTAGACGATAGCAATCGAGGCCTGGCAACCCGCTCAGCATGGGTCACGGGCAGAAAATCGAACTCCAACCCATCCCGCATGAGCTTCGTCCAACGCCCAATTCCCCCATCGGACGTGGTGCCCACCAGCTTTAGCCTGGTACCCAGGTTCCGAATCGCCGAATCGGCGATGACGGAACATCCAGCGCCGTAGAGCGGCTTGCTGAAGTCCCATGGTCCAATCAGAAGTGACGCCATTCAGGTTATTGCTCGGAATCGAGATTTGTAAAGCGTCGGGAAATATTACACCTGTGGAACAGGGGCCATCAGTCAACCGGGAAGCTGACGTAACCTACTCCTTAGCAGGTACTTAGGCGACAGACCTAATTCAAAAACCCCATTCGTCGGCCGGAATCCGTCGGAATCATTAACAGTTTTTCGCTTTTTGGATGAGTCATATGCGTTTTCCTTAGTTCTTGGTAATCAGCAACTTACAGACACCAGCCCGGCCTGGCACACGGTTTGCTGCCTCGTCGGGCAGCGAAACAAGGTGCCTGTCGCCCCATAACATAGAAATGAAAAGAAATCGAAAACTCACGGTTATGCTCCTAGCCCTCGGCGCGATGGCCTGGGCCTATGCACCGCTAAACGCGGCAACGATCTATTTCAGTGACAACTTCGGATCGGGCCTGAGCCAGTGGTATCCCGTGCACGCGGTCGGCTCAGCAGTCCTGGTTCCACAAGCCGGACACGGCCAGGTCTTGACCTTCGACAACCCCACGTTTGGTGGTGACATTTGGAGCCACGCCTGTGTGCCTGCCGGGTCGTATCTTAGCTTCGACTACATGGGTTTCGGCGGTTTCATTGCGGTCGACGGGGTCTGGCTGGCCGGCCAGAGCGGCTATCCCGGTCTTGAACAAGCCCTCATCTACGACGGTACATGGCGTCATTATGAGGTGCCTGTGCCGCGTTGCGGCAGCATTGATGCCGAGATCTATAGTGGGACTTCGGGCTCCGCGCGGTCGGCATTTTTCGACAATGTTGTAGTTGCGGATCAACCCGGAGTTGTGGTTGAGGATCCACCGGGTGATCCACCCGGTGATCCACCCGCAGTGCCCGAAGGCGGGGTTGGGTTGCTGGGCATCCTGGCCCTCCTGGGTCTCTGTGGTGTGAATCATCGGCTACGGCATTAAGCCCAAGCCTCTCACCTGAAGCGTCTGCGCCCGGCCGGATTTCCCTCGCTGGGCGCGTTTTTTTGTCGTCAAGCTCAAGGTGAACCTTGTCGCTGTGATAAAGGGGGGCCTATTAGGGTCGTTGGAGGTGAAGGGGCGAGACTTTCAGAATTGCCCCTGAAACCAGCCACCGTGCGGGATTCCTTTCTCAATCGCCCAATCGAGGGCAGCACGGTCGGCACCGGTCCACCCCAGCCCCGTCGTGAACGGAAGCGCAGATATGCATAAGGGTGTCCAGTGCCTTCTCCATCGAAAATCGTTCTCGAATTCGGTGCTGGCCGCGCAACCCCATCGCCTTGGCCGCCCCCGGGTCAGCAAGCAGGCAAGCAATCTTTTGCGCCACCGCCTGGGGGTCGCGAGGCCGGATAATAAAACCGGTGAATCCGTCGTCCACGAGTTCTCCCACGGCCCCCCTTGCCGCCACGATTGCGGGCACTCCTGAGGCCATGTACTCCATTACCGCGTTCGGCGTGCCTTCTTCCGCGTTGGCGCAGAGCACGCCGATATCGAAGGCGCCAATCAAGCTCTCGACATCCTTGCGGCAGCCCGTGAAGCGCAGATGCTCCTGCGTCCCGAAGCGCCCTCTGTAGGCCTGGAGGTGCTCGCCCCCGCCAGCGCACACGAAGCACACGTCGGGGTCGGTCCGGTGTAAAATCTGGGCCGCCATGAGGAAGGAATCCCAGTCCTTGGTGTCGGAAAACGAGCCCACCATGCCGACTACGCGCGAAGCTCTAATCCCCAGTTGTTGCTTAACCGCTCCCGGGCTGGAAAGGTCTTTGAGCCTGTTGAAGTCGAATCCGTTGTAGAGCACAGCGCTCTTAGCCGGCGGGGCATTTTTCGCGCGCAGCCCGGCTTTGGAATTGGCGACCACCAGGTCCGCCGCCCTGAAGTTAAACCAGTTGAGAGCGCGCTCTTTCAGGCCGCGCACTGGAAAGGCATTCCGGATACTCCCGTCAATCACCCGCACACCGCGTCGCTTGGGCGTGACCAGGGCGTAGAAGCTCGCCATCTCGCTGATGCTGAAGACCACGTCTGGTTGGAGCTCCTTCAAAACCTTGCGCGCGCGTACTGGCAGAAACGGGTCCCAACGGCACTTGCGCAAGACCCTGACGATGCGTACGCCCGCCTCCTGGATCGCTTCGTCAAAATGTCCAGCATGGTCCATCGAGATCACGGCCAGGTTTTCCTTCTCCGCGCGCCCGGTCCGGACGAGTCCGCTCACGAGCTCGCTGAACTGGCGCTCCCTGCCGCCGCAGCGCAGCGTATCAGTCCAGAACACTATGTTTATCCTGTTCGTGTCCGGCTTCACAACCGAGGGAAGGAGAGGCCGCTACATCACTGCCAACGCACCAGACCAGCTAACTGGCCTCCATTTTCAGGCAAAAACGGCCGAACAAGAAGAAAGCTGCTATTCTGTTGCCCAGCAACACCCTCCCGGTTTTTCCAAAACGATTGACGCTGCTCCAACGGACTCGATGGTTCCTAAACCCGCAATCCAGCAGCAGCCCCGCCCACAAGGCGGGTGATTGGTGCTTCTGCCATTCGATCTGAGGGGCAAAAGGATTCCTTATCCCCAGCGCCGGGAAGAAGTTGTGGCGCGAGCAATCAACCGCTATGAGCGTGCCCTTGGGCGTCGTGAGCTCCGCCAGCTTCCGAAAAAGCCTTCGGTAAACCTCTCGCGCCTCCGGATCGTGGCGGAGCCTCGTGCAGGCTTGCTCGTCAAGGTGGTTAATCGAATCATGCAGCACAAGGACTTCGTAGGCGCCCGGCTCACACTCAAGCTGCTGCAAGGTAATAGGCAGCAATTCGACCGTGCCGGCGAAGTCCAACAGCGCGGCCAACTCGCGGAACGCGGAATTCATCTCGCCCCTTTGCGACCCAGCCGCCTCCGGCTCCAGGCAAGTTACCGCCCTGGCCCCGCAGGCAGCGGCGTAAAAGCTGCACAGACCAGAGCCTCCGCCAATATCGAGCACTCGCTTGCCGTGCAGAGAAACGCCGGCAAAGACCTCCTCCATGTGGAACAGAAGTCTGGCGCCCGTGCTGTACAATTTTGCCCTCTCAACGGCCGCCGCCAAAGCCCGGAGATGTGGTTCGTTCCTCATGGTGCTATTAACGCGCCTGCAAAACCCGGTTCCGGCCCCGCTCGACTCCACCCACATATCAAAGGCACGAAACCCGCGCGAACCGATGCGCCGCGGCCCGGGCAGAGGGCTGAACGAGCCATGCCCAAGGAGCGCCCATGCACCGGCAAGCGCCCTGGGAGTCACGGCCCGGCGCGGACAATCTCACGTAAAATAGGCGCAAACTTTGATGAAAACCTATAATGCTGCTGATAACTGTCCAAAGCCCCTCTCTGAAAGTCCGGGTACCTCGCCAGGACCTCCCTGAGCGCCGGCCCGATGTCGCGTGGTTTTTCCACGCAGATACCGGAGCCAAACCGCCTGAGCACCCTTTCGATGCTGGGGAAATTGCTGCCAACCACCGGCAACCCGGCGCGGGCATACTGCGCCAGCTTATTCGACGAGGAGCCAATTTCTGTAAAGTTTTCGTCCAGCGGCGCGTAAAAAGCCAGCCCCACGTGCGCTGAACTCAACAGCCCCGGCAGTTCCTCCGGCGACACCGGCTGCGTCGAGAAAAACACGCGCGCTGGGTCCGCCGCCGCCTTGATGCCTCGGAAGCAAGCCTCCGCCGGCCCGTCAACGCACCAACTGTGCATCACCAGCACGCACCCCTCAGGCCAGTGTCTGACCGATTCCACAATTTCCTCTGCCAACGCCCATGGGCGGTAGATGTTCCCGGCATACAAAACCACCACCGTCTGGGGGGGCAGACGAAACTGCTCGTGAAAGCGTGTTCCCCTCTTCGCTATCGGATCGCCCTCCGTAGAAACCGGGAGATACCTGAGCCTCGATTCCGGAATGCCATTGGCCCGGCTAAAGACCCGCCCACGATGCTCATCGGCAATGACTGTGAAAATACACCTGCGCACGCAGATGATTTCAAAGTGCTTTCGAATGTGCATGCCGGGCCGCATGCCCCGGGCATGTTGCATGAGTTCCATGTTATAATAGATCAGCGGGGTTCGAGGCTGCCACTCGTCCACCGCGAGCGTGGCCGCGATTAATCCGGTTACCTCTACGGCGATTACCGCCTGGTAGCGGCGGTTCTTGAAGGAATCGCCCATCCCCTGCACGAATGGCCACCACGTTTTCCCGTAAACGTCGGCAAACTCGCCAAGGCTCCCGTGCAATCCCAGCCCGGGCAGCAACCAGTGTTGCAGCGCGAACCCCAGGAGTTTTAGCTTCCCCGGCAGGCCCGCGAGCCGATTCCGGGCGGGAGGGGCCTGGCCCTCGGGCACCACCAGGACGTGGATTCTCTCGGAGTCGAACTGCGCAGGCGACGCGGCGTACGCCCTTTCCCCGATAAATAGATCCACCTCATAGCCTTCCTTCGCCAGCGCCCGAATGGTTTCCACGACCGCAACCGATATGCCGAGGTAATATGTATTCATTACCACGGCTATTCGGCGGCCCTCGCCTGCCTCCTGATCCGCTAGACCCTGGGAGTCACGGGATTTAGCTTCAGCATCGTTGCTCATTTGGGTTCACCGGGCGTCTGAGTTGGCTTGCTGCGCCTGCGCCCTTTGACGATCCGCCCTAAGTTTAGCAGCAGTCCGTAGCATTTGAATCCCAGGTAGCGCCTCAGCAACAAGCAGGCATCAGCGTACAAGGCGCTCCTGTTCATTGCCCAGCGCAGCGAGTACCGAGGCTGGCATGGGGAATCGGCTTTCGCGGCCCCCGCAGAGACGACGGACCCGTCCTGGAGCAGGGCAGGGATCTCGTCCCTGCGTCCTTCGAGGAGCGCCCTCCATATCAGCGCGTGACCCCGGGCGTAGTTATCCCAGGTCAATCGTGCGACACTGTCCGCCCGCGCGCGCCGTTCGCCCAGGATTTTCTGGAAGACGTCTCGCAACTCGGCAGCGTTGCCAAAGGGAAAAGTGATCCCGCCCTTGACATCCAAATGGTAGCCTATTGGGGTCACAATGGTCGGCACCCCGGCCGCCAGCGCGTCAAAGAACCCCATCGAGCCGTCGTCAAAGGCCAGGTAAAGATAATAGTCGAAGTGGGGCACACGCTCGATGTTGATCCTGTAATCCGCCTGGCCATCGTCGGTCCCGGGGAAATAGGTTACCGTGGCCCCGGCTGCCTCGAGTTGCGGGATAACCTTTTCCCAGCCTCGCCCGATGATTTCAAAATGGAACTCCTCCAGCCTCATCATCCTCGCCACGTCCAGCAGGATGTCTTCACGCTTGGCCCCATCGGGCCGCACGCGGCTTGTGATGCCCAACTTGATGCGCCGCGGCTTGATCGCCCCGTCGTGGCCGGCCGTGATAAAGCACAGCTTGCGCCGGTCCAGGCCGCGCGCCACCAGGTCCTCGACGGTCATGCGTGACATGCAGATGCCCATCTCCGCCTGCTCCAATCGTCGCTTGAGGACTGCCAGCTTCGCAGGCCTGTCCACATGTGTGACGAACATGGTGCTGCGGAGCGATAGATCCTCATCTGAGCGGGTAAGTGTGTCCAGGTACACCATCCAGTGGTTAAAGTCGGCCGCGGCGCTCGCTTTCTCGGAGATGTCTGCATTCACATTCCAGTGGCTCAGGTTCTCCGCCAACCGCACGGCGAATTTCTCAAATATCCATCCCTTGTCGCCTAGCACGAGGCAAACGCGCAAGGGTTGTTCTTCGCTCACGATCGTCATGCTTCAGGTGCGTGCAAGCCGCTCGGGACTCTCCTGGCAAAACCGCGCGCCAAAGCGCTGTTCCGGCTGGCCGGGCCCCGCACGAGTTCCTCGGCATCGCTCTCCCCCGCTTTCAAGCAGCAGATGATTATGCTCCATATAGGTATGCTCGTCTGTGATTCCGCCACGATCGCCCAGGAGGAATTTGCGGTGATGACCACCGTCACGACGAGGATGAAGCATATAACGGCGTACCTCCTGCCGTAGTCAGAGCCAGGGGCAAGGCATCGCCGCCCGCTCCGGTATAATATGTACGACAGTACCAACAAGATCGACACGATGCCAACCACACCAACGCCATTCGCGACATAGACAAAATAGTTTGCTTCATCTGTTTGGTCTGTGTGCCACAGGGTGGAAAAGCCTATGCCGAAGAAGTGCTCTCGCAATCCACGGTAACTATCCGCGATTAAGCTCCTCCTATAGGAAAAACCGTACTCACCCATGCCATCCCTTGTCGCGCTGACCAGCTTTTCCATTGCCTGGTGGCTAATATTAAGGCTCCCAGCGGCCACGAAGGCACCCATCACGCAGAGTGGTATCAACACACGATACGCCTTTGTGCCTTTTAGCAGCAGTTTGCTTGATATTAGCGCAGTTACGATGGACCAGCTCCAGCCAAGAATCCCCGCCCTGGTGGCAGCAAGCTTCAAAGCAATCGCACTCACCACCGCCGTCAGGCCATAGATTGCGGAGAATCTTTCGCCGGTGAGGATTTTGATCAGTGGCGCTGGCAACATCACGGCCGCGAGCGCGCCGTACCAAGTGGCCCAGATGATGTAATTCATTGAATCGCGCTCAAACACCGTTGTTAACTGGCCGGGGCTCTCCTGCACCTCGTCTGAAAAGCCGAGTAGATTTGAGGCATAGTGGAAGAGGAAGAATGCGGCCAGTCCGATGTTGGCGAACAGGACGCAACGGTCGATCTGGGGTTTGGTTCTGACATACGTGTTGATTAGCGCCGCCACCAACAGGGGCACCACAGTCGCTCTAAACGCCTCAGTTACCCACCCCTTAGGCGCGGCTAGGATATTTCTGGTCAGATACTGGGCTGCCACGCCGTTTATCGCAAAGATAAGTAAAAGGCAGATGACGATCTTCATGCTCGCCGAGGCCCCCTTGAAACCCGAGAGTATCCGGCCTCCGGTTAAAAGGGCCAAGCAGAGGAGCACGTGCTCCGATGGAAACGGCACCAGTTGGCCAGCAGGGTACTGCAGCGCGTAGCCAAAAAACGCAAATGTCACGCAACCCAGGCAGACTTTTAGCGCAAAGTTTCCCTTGTCTGCGGCCATCGTGTAAGCATAAAGGAGAGCGACACCCAGCCCCAGAGCTACCAACATTGGGATGATCCTGAGGGAGTCCTGCGGGTGCATAGTGCTCTTGTTTTGGGTCCGCGGCGACCTAAAGCGAGGAGCCGCCCAAGCTCTGACGCTTAAGCTGCGCCGCCCTCCGGCAAAAGCTTAGTTCGATCTGGGTTCGCTTCACGCTGCGTTCGCGGCCATCGGTCAATCGCGAGGGGTTTACGCGCATACGAAAGCTCAGATCTCGGCCCTCAACAGCGCCTCGAAATGGCTCTCCCGACCAACATTCGCCCACACGACTGCGTCGAGGGCCCATTTCACTTTAAGATGACTAACCGCCGCAGCAAGCCCAAGGTCAGAATAGGATACCGTCCTTGAAGCGCCGGGAGAGGCAGGCCGGCGCCCATCTGGGATGCGTCCTTGGGTAGGAAATCCTGCGTCCATGGGGAATTGTCATCAATTGGGCAAACATCAGGTTCGTGTTCGCATGAGGCCAGCCGATTGCGGGATAAACCTCGGCGTTCAAACCCACCCACCAGACTGCGCCACCCATGAATCCGAAAACACCAATCACCGGACCCTGTCCGTCCCGTTGGTCGCCGAATTCCGCGCGCGAGGTTTTCGGAAGATCGGTTATTTCAATGTCCCTACGAAGAGGTTGGGAGGCGCCCTCTGCTGCCTTGCTATGGGGATCACCAATTCGCCTACGACTCGTTGCACGTCATGGCTCCAGCCGTAATCATGAAAAGCAACAATTCCCCCCGGCTTAAGTTTTGGCAACCAAAGCTCGGCGTCGGCCTTGCACCCCTTGTAGGAATGGTCCCCGTCAATGAATAAGAGATCGAGTTTGCGATCGAAGGCGACGGCGACTTCCTGTGATCGTCCCCGGTGTGGAATGAGCCACGCACGGTACTGTTGCGTGTTGCTGAGAAACTCAGAAAAGGCGTCACGTGGCGCTTCGGACATCGCCTCATTTGTCCACGTATCGACGCAGTGAACCACCCCACGGTTATGTTCCGAAGCCGCCGCGGCAAGGAAACATGCGCTAGCGCCGATGAAACTTCCTACCTCCAGGATCTCGGCCGGCTGCGGAAGGCTGAGCGCGAGCCGATAGAGCAACAGACGCTCCGATGCGGTCAGATGAGTAAAAATGCTCCACGATGGAGCGTGTCCGTGCGCTCGGAATCGTATGCGCCACGGTAGGTCACAGAGAAGGCCTTGGGCCTGGCGCACTACGCGAACAGCCCGCCAAACAACAGCTTTGATCATAACAAAGCCGGGTCAATGATTTCCTCGGTTACGTCTCGCCAAGGAACAGCGCCCAAGCTCACACTTATCATCACGAAGGCCTGAGGGCCTTGGCTAGCAAGCTAATGGTGCGCATAACGAAGTCCTCGTCCATCATCCACAGTGCCAGCGTGCAACTGAACATGCCGACGCAAATCCCCGCGTGGGCCTGCCACCGCATGGGCAAGGGGGAAGTGCCACGGGCGGCTGCTGGCAAACGGCGCGGCTCTTTGCGGGATAGCCGCCCGGGGGAGGCGCTCCCTTGCCGCCAACTGACATGGCCCCTTTCAACATTGGAACTGTCTATAGGCCTCGCAGCTCGTCGTCCCCGACAAACGAAGCGGCGCGCGTGACCAATCGTTTGGTCTGCAAGACGAAGGGGCGGTCAAGGAGCCAGATCATCGCCCCGTATGAGAGCACGCCGACGGGAACAAGAGCGAGGAGCGGGACCCAGGGCTGCACACGGAACAGTCCAAGCGCTTGCTTGGCCGCCGTGACCGCCAGCAGCATGGTGAGGCCGGCCAGAAAGAGCGGCTTCCCTTGTTCCCAAAGGTAAAATGGGGAAACCCGCAACATGCGGACACAGACGAAGATGTGGATCGGGGTCGACACCAGCGCCACGAAAAATCGGGTCCACGTAAAGGCCGTCAGCCCGTAGTGCGAGGCCAGGAAGAAAGCCGGCAGATAATAGAGAACGATCACGCACAACAGTTTCGTGTTGACATCCGGCCGCCCCATCGCCCGGTAAAGCTCGCCATTGAGTGCTACCAGCCACCCAGCCCCCTCCTTTAAACCCATCACGGCCACCACGAGTCCCAAACCGTTCCATTTCTGGCCGAACAGGGCATCGGTCATCTGCGTTCCCACCAAAAGCAATCCTATTCCCATGGGTAGGGTCAAAGCGATGATCATCCGGTTGACCTTGTGAAAGGTGGCCGCCAGCGCAAGCCGATCATCCTGAAGGCGGGAGAAGGTGGGGAAGAGAATCGGGAGCACCGGACTGAGCGCCAGCCCAAAGAGGATGGTGACCAGGAGGCTGCCGGTGCGGTAGAGGCCCAAGTCATGCATGCCCAGGAACCGCCCCACAATCAGGTTGTCGCCCCAGGTAATGAGCCACGCCCCCACACTCTCCAAAACCACCCAGAAGCCGAAGCGAAAGAGGCGCCTGGCGAGGTCCCGGTTGTAGCGCAGGCGCGGGCGCCAGGGACTCTTGCGCCAGAGCAAGACGAGGTTGATGGTCTGCCCCACCAGGGACCCCGCCACCAAGGCCCACACCCCGCGCCCGAAAAAGGCCAGCGGAATGGAGACCAGGCCCGTGGCAAAGGCGGTGGCCAAGCGGATCCAGAAGAGACTGCGGAAATTGAGGTCGCGGACAAAAATGGCCTGCTGGACTGAAGTAAACGAGCCGATCAAAACCTGGAGTGCCAGCACTCGCAACACCGGCGCGGAGGCGGGCGATTTGAAAAACTCGGCAATCCACGAGGCGCCGGCAAAGAGGGCCAAATAGAGCGCTACCCCAAGCGCCACATTGGTCCAGAAAACCACGTCGGCAGCCTCCACCACGGCTTCCTTGGTTTGGATCAGGGCTTTGCTCAGCCCGGCATCCCAGAACATCTGCGAAAAGGTAATGGCGATGGAGGCAGTGGCGACCACCCCATAATCGTCCGGACTCAGGAGGCGCGCGAGGATGACGAAGATGATCGGTTGCGCCGTGCGCGACACCACTTCCGTCAGCGCCGACCATTTTACCGAACTGGCGGCCCTGGTCACAATGGACGAGGCAGTTGCGTTGCTCATTGCCCGCTCGGTGGTTTCCAGAACCGGAGGCCCGGGCAGTTGAGGAACTGCCAGGGCAGGGCAGGCCGGTCGGCGGTCGCAAGCGCCTGGTCGAGATAGGCCAGGCTGAGCGTGCGGAACCAAGTCGGGAACATGGCGCTTTCCTCTTTCTCCGAGCGCATGAGTTGATGCCCATACTCAAAGGCCTGGCGTCGATGGAAAACCCAGCCGCCATCGGCATTCTGGTTGAACAATACCCAGCGCCGGGCGCGGATTAGCGACTTTCTGACTTCCTCCCGGCGGTAATCAACGGCCAGCGACAGGCGTACCAGGGGGTCAATCGAATCTATATCCTCGCAGGCGGTGGAGTTCAAAGCCGCGCCAAAGCCGCCCAGTTTGTTTTGCGTGCACAAGCAGGAGTCAATGATGGGCTGCGCGTAGCGGATCGGTAGCTGGTCGTAGAAATACAGCAGCCAAAGATGATAGCCGGTCTGAACGCCGTGGGAGAGCAATTGGGGAGTGTGGAACTGTTCACCCCACAGTCCCGTGGCCGGGTCCTGATGAGCGTTGAGCCAGCGGAACATTTCTGCCAGCGCGTCACCGCACCAACGCGCCCCGTGGAAGTCCCTCGCGTATTGCAGGAATGAGCCGCAATTCTGGACCCCGTTGCTGGCCGACGCCGGGTCTTGCTTCCAGTCACGAGCCTCCAGCCATTGGCTGATGCAACCTTTGCGCTGAAACGGCGCGATCGCGGAGAAGGGCTTGTCGGCGACTTCGCCAAGGGCCGCCAGAGCCATGAGGGCGTGCAGCGTGAGGTGGCGCCAGCCCCACCAGTCGATCCGCGCCGCCAGCGGGTTGTCAATCAGCGGGTCGCGGAATAAGCCATCGTCGCCCTGATAATTGCGGATGAAAGCCGCCCACTCTTTTCTGGCCGGCGGAACCAGCCGCTGGAGTTGCCCGCAAAGGTGCAACGTGAGCGCGGCATAGCAGGAGGCATAGCAAAGGGGGGGGCCCCCTGGTTTGTACGAATAGGCCCCGATGCCTCTCAGTGACTGGTGATTCCTGGCGACATAAGCAAGAGTGCGTGAAAGGACCTCACGCGTGTCGGTCTCCAGACCACCGTTTCTGCACCTTCGCTCGAATTCCCGCGGCAGTCGAATCTCCACGTTCCACTGGCGGCTGGCTTGGCGAGGCGCCGTCCGCACCCTATACTTGGCACTTTTCCAAACCAAGGAAGCAGTCCCGGCCACTCCGCCCGAGCGGAGTTGACGCAGCAGCTTATCTCGCAAGCTTGACATGGCGAACTAAAGGCGGAATGCCCCTGGTCCAGTGCCGGGGAACCATTAGTGGGGCGGCCACGGGGTGGCGTTCTCGTCCAGGTAATCCGGCCGCAACACCCATTCCAGCAGAGACGCATCGTTGCGGACTTCTCTCTGGTGGTAGTCATATCCTTTGACGTGCCCCTGCCGGTAGGCATGTCTTGCGTAAGCCGCGGAGGCCTCCTCGGCCAAGGTCTCGCGAGCCCAGCGCCCCAGCCGCCAGGCGCGGCGTTTAATCCGGCGCAGCCATTCAAGGGGTTTGGGCGCCGCTAAGCCCGCCGCTTCCCGAATGGCGGTATAGGAGTCGGAAATGCCCTGCATAAACCCACGGCGCCACAGGTAGCCGTAACTCATGCGGCCCCGCGGCACCCAGTGATAGACAGAGGCCTCGGGGTGGAAGAGCGAGCGGTAGCCCAGGCCCACCACGGCCTTGGCAATGGCCGTCTCGCCGTCGCCGCGATAGCGGAGCAGTTCCTCGGGCAGGCCGTCGGGGTGAAAGCCGCCGGCCTTGCGCCAGAGTTGCTTGCGAATGCCGAAGTTGCACCCAAAAACATACTGCGGCGGTATTTCTTTCACGCGATCCCCGAAGTCGACCAGGCTCAAGGCCCCATGGACCCGGCCTTGTGGGTGCTGCGACCAAAGCGCTTCGAGCCCGGCCGGCGGGGTCGCTTCGAAATCCGGCAGATCGTTGCCGCCCGCCAGGCCCACCTCAGGCGCAACAAAGGCCTTGGCCATGCCGCTGAGCCACGTCGGGAAGGGCCGAATATCATCATCCGCGAGGACAACAATCTCGCCGCGCGCCACCGCGGCGCCACGGTTCCGCCCAATATGGAGCCCCGGACGATCGCACCATTCATACCG
>Ga0187866_1003065_pt1 | contig 12977 bp, 10 predicted proteins | sample June2016WEW_11_1_3_FD_133013 | JGI IMG/M metagenome (GOLD analysis project Ga0187866, IMG submission 133013) | Peatland microbial communities from SPRUCE experiment site at the Marcell Experimental Forest, Minnesota, USA - June2016WEW_11_150 | ecosystem: Environmental > Terrestrial > Soil >... | reverse complement strand
GGTTATGAGGAAGGTCGTTTTGACGCTTCTAATCCTTGGCGTGGGGGCTCCCTGTTTTGCCAAATACTCCGGCGGAACTGGCGATGCGAACACTCCTTACCAAATCGCCAACGCAGCCGACCTTATGACGCTGGCAAACGACGCCAACGACTACAACAAATGTTTTGTTATGACTGCCGATATCGACCTCGCACCGAATCTACCCGGCAACCAAACCTTTACAACCGCTGTAATTGCACGCGATATTAGTAACACAAACTCGATTTTCGACGGTAATGCCTTCAATGGCGTTTTCGATGGGGCAGGGCATAAAATCAGCAATCTGACCATAAATACAAACAGCGCTGGAAACGATTATTTAGGCCTGTTCGGAGATGTGAACGGCAGTGAGATAAAAAATCTCGGTCTCAAAAATGTCTCTGTCACCGGTGAAGGTAGTTTATGGCTCAGCTACTCGGAGTGTATCGGTGGTTTAGTGGGATATAATGGCGGCAGTATCAGCAATTGTTATTCGACAGGCACTGTTTCCAGTGGAACAGGACTTGGCGGGCTGGTGGGATATAACGCCGGCAGTATCAGCAACTGCAATTCTGCAGGTACTGTCTCCAGTGGAGATAGTTCAAGTATACTCGGCGGGCTGGTGGGATATAACAAGGGCACTATAAACAACTGCTACTCGACAGGTACCGTCGGCGGAGGTGATCATTCGCAGGATATTGGGGGGCTGGTGGGAGATAATGGCGGTAGTATCAGCGATTGCTATTCGACGGGCGCTGTCGGCGGCGGATATCGTTCAATCGCTCTCGGCGGTCTGGTGGGATTTAACAATGGCGGCAGTATCAATGGTTGTTATGCGAGTGGTAGGGGTAATGTCACCGGCGGAAAGGAGTCAAAATACCTCGGCGGGCTGGTGGGAGATAATGGCGGTAGTATCAGCGATTGCTATTCGACAGGCACTGTCTATGGCCTCTCCGGCTCATCCAACCTCGGCGGGCTGGCGGGAAAAAACGACGCTAATATCAGCAATTGCTATTCGACAGGCCCTGTCTCCGGCTCATCCCCCCTCGGTGGGCTGGTAGGGTCTGGTGTTGCTGTCAGCGGCAGTTATTTTCTTGCCGGTAGCGGACCAAGCAACGGCTACGGGACGCCGCTGACAGATGTCCAAATGAAACAGCAGGCGAGTTTCGTCGGCTGGGATTTTGTGTGGGAAACCGCTAATGGACCGAATGATATCTGGGCGATATGCGAAGGGGTGAGCTACCCAAAACTCGCATGGCAATTTATCGCAGGCGATTCGGATAATGACAAGAACGTGGATTTCACCGATTTTGCCCTGCTGGCTAACAAATGGATGCAGGCCGACTCGAATCTTTACTGCGGCGGGGCAGACCTCACCGGTGACGGTAAAGTTGATATCGCTGACCTTGCGGCCTTTAGTAGTAACTGGCTCGCAGGTTTATAATGGCTATCGCTATTCCAAACAAATCCGCCTTTGGCGGATAAAACCCGTGAGATATTAACCTTGCCCACAACCGGCCGTTAATACGATGTAATTTTATCTCACGGGATAAACGTTTGACAGTTCGGGTTTGGCAATCTACAATCCTTATCTTGGCAGCGGAAGCATTCTGTGCGGAAATTTTATATCATCCGCCATCCATTAGGGATGGCGAGACCTCGCCTTCAGGCGGGACGGGATGTCTGGTAAATGGCAGGCACGACAAGGGAAAATACGGGGAAACCGGCGAAGAAGCGTCTTGAGACGGTAACCAGCGCGAGCAAATCGCCGGCTGGCTCGGCGCCCCGGCAAAGCTCACCGCAGGCGGAGAGTATGGCGGCGTTGACCAGCAGGATAATGCCTGAGTCGCTTGCTGCCGAGGCCGCGGTTCTTGGTTCGATGATTATTGATCCGGCCTGCATAGGCCAGGTAGTGGAGATGCTCAGCCGGGATTCCTTTTACCGGGTTGAGCACCAGTTGATTTACGACGCAGTTATCGCCCTTTACGAAAAAAACAGAGGCGAGGGTATCGACGGCGTTCTGTTGCGTAATGAGCTTGAAGGCCGCAAACAACTTGAACAGGTTGGCGGCGTGGAATACTTAGGCAAGCTTGCCAACTCAGTCCCCAGTTCCGCCAACGTCGCCTATTACGCGGGAATCATAAAAGACAAGCAACTGCTTCGTGAACTTATACAGACCGCTACTGAGATTCTAAACGACGCCTATGACCCCACAGGAGAGTCCCTCGCGAAACTCGATGAGGCCGAGCAGCGAATCTTCGCGATTACCGATAAGCGGACCGCCGGGCAGGCGATAGGCATAAAAGACCTCGTTACGAACGCATACGAACTTATCGAGAAACGTGACGGGAAACACATTACAGGACTGGCTACCGGTTTTATGGCGCTCGACCAGTTAACCTGCGGGCTGCAAAACGGTGAAATGATTATAATCGCCGGCAGACCAAGTATGGGCAAAACCGCCCTTGCCCTCAACATTGCCGAATACCTAGGTGTCGTCGAGAAGACGCCCGTTGCCATTTTCTCATTAGAAATGGGCCAGCAGCAGTTGGCCGAGCGGTTCCTGTGCGGTGTAAGCCAGGTTGAGAGCCAGCTTGTGCGAAAGGGAATGTTGTCCACGGAACATTATCGCCGGCTCGTCGATGCCTGCGGCATACTTTCAGCCGCCCCCATATTTGTCGACGATACCTCGACGCTGACGCCTCTGGAATTACGGGCGAAGGCAAGACGACTGAAAAGCCAGTATGACATAAAATGCGTTTTCGTAGATTATCTGCAGTTGATGCATCTCGGCGGGCGAGTGGAATCGCGCCAGCAGGAAATCACGACCATATCCCGCTACCTCAAGGCCCTTGCCCGCGAATTGAATATCCCCGTTGTGGTGCTTAGTCAGTTGAATCGTTCGCCTGAAGGGCGCGAGGGGCACCTGCCGAAGATGAGCGATTTGCGTGAAAGCGGCAGTATCGAGCAGGACGCCGACGTTGTTATGCTTTTACACAGAGAAGATTATTATCACAACGGAGAAAAGGATTACGAGCCGAACAATATCGCCAACTTGATAATCGCCAAGCAGCGAAACGGTCCGACGGGGACTGCTGACCTTACGTTCCTGGATAAATTCACGCGGTTTGGGAATGCTGCTTCGTTTGTGGATGAGCCATCCACGGCTTTGCAGCAGGAGCCATCGAGGGAAGAAACGCCGTTTTGATTAGCGAAAAGCAGACCACAAGACGCGAAGTAAAAAGGTAGGAAGAAAAACTTCGAGTCTTGGTATCTTTGTGGTGAAAGGAAAAAGTGAAAAGAAGTTGGTGTAAGGTTTCGATGTTGGTATGTTTTGCCCTGGTTTGCGTTCGGCCCGGCTGCGCTGTTGACGCGAATTCTGCCGTTCCGGCAGGGGGGGATTCCAACCGAATAATTTCTGCCGGTCCGACAGGCAGGGACTCCAACCAGATAATTTCTGCCATTCGCGTGGAAGGCAACGTCAGCGTAAAGGTTTCCGAAGTCCTCACGAAGGTCCGCACGAGGCAGGGCGACATATTCAGTCCGGGCGTCGCAGCGGAGGATGTGAAGCGGATAGCCGAAATCAAAGGCGTCGAATACTGCTATTACAACACAAAAGCGGTTGATGGGAATACCGAACTGACATTTGTCGTTGTCGAGAAAAATCTCATAAGGTCGATTGAGTTCGTCGGCAATAAGGCGTTCAAGGGTAAAAAGCTGCAGGAAAAGCTCGGCTTCAAGGTGGGCGACTATCTTGACCCGGTCCTGGCGCATACCTATGCCACGACTATTCTTGAGTTCTACCGCCAAAATGGTTTTCCATATACTGAGATATCGCTTGATACCGAAAAATTGGCCACAGGCAAGCTGGTTTATAACATCAAGGAAGGCCCGCGGGTAAAAATCGATTCGGTAAAGTTCAGCGGCAATAAATTCCTTAAATCGGGCGAGTTGAAGAAGGCCATCAAGGCCCGCACCCGCAGTTGGGTATTGTTCCAGAAATACTACAACGAAGAGGAGCTTAACGAGGACGTTTCGAAGCTCCAGCGGGTATATCAGAAAAAAGGTTTCCTTAACGCCAAAATAGAGGTCCAGCGGGAGTTCAACGCCGACAAGAGCAAAATCCGCATCACCTTTGCCATCGAAGAAGGCATTGCATATTCGGTTGAAAACACCATTTTTACCGGTAACGAGCAGTACGACGGCAAGAAGCTGTATGAGCAGTTGACGCTGCTGAACGGCCAGACCTATAACGAGCAAATGGCCGAAACCGATACAAAGCAGCTTACTAAGTTATACAGGGGAACCGGCTTTATTGACGCGAAGGTCGAGCGTAGCATCAAGTTTGTTTCAGACAAGACGGTTGCTCTCGAATATACGGTCAAAGAAGGCAACCGTTTTCGCATAGGCCAGATAACAATCACCGGCAATGAGCAGACCAAGGACAAGGTTGTTCGACGCGTACTCGACGAGTATGACTTCCAGCCGGGCAAATGGTATAACGGCGATATCGCCCGCGGGGACGGTAAAGGCGAACTCGAAAAAAACCTCCAGCAGACCCTGCTTACCGAACGCGACGGGGCGACAATTACGCCGTCTGGTTCAACCACCGGCCAAAAGGACGCCCAGGTCAGTATCATTGAGGGCAAAACGGGTATGATTATGCTGGGCGCCGGCGTATCCAGCGACAGCGGCGTTATGGGCCAGCTAACCTATGAGCAGAGAAATTTAGACATTGGCGACAGGCCCAAAAGTTTCGAAGATTTTGTCACAGGCAAGGCCTTAAAGGGGGGCGGGCAAACCCTGCGAATCGACCTGCAGCCGGGTACGGAATTGAGCACATATTCCGTCAGTTTTACCGAGCCATACCTCAACGACAAACCCATCAGTTTGGATTTGGCCGGCTCGAGCTGGGAAAGATGGCGCGAATGCTATAACGAAGACAGATTAAAAGGATTTGTCGGTTTAGACAAGCGAGAAAAAGACAAGTGGCATGAGAATATCGGGTTACGCGAGGAAAACGTCGATATCAAAAATATTGACCGCCATGCGCCAATCGAAATAAAGGATGTTGCGGGTAATAATCTTCTTACGGGTGTCCGGGTTGGCGCCGGCAGAGACCTTACCGATAACAGGTTCAATCCCTCAACCGGTCAGAATTTCGACGTTTCTTATGAACAAGTTGCCGGTGACTATACCTTTGGTATTGTCAGCGGCACCTACAGGAGGTATTTTACCCTTTATGAGGATTTGGCCGAGCGAAAGACCATTCTGGCCACCAAACTTTTGGCGGCGAGTGTCGTAGGCGATGCGCCGCCCTTTGAGAAGTTCTACGCCGGCGGCAGCAGCACCTATGGTATCCGCGGTTTCCAGTATCGCGGAGTAAGCACCAGGGGACTCCAGACCGACGTCACTAATCCAGAGCGAAAAGACCCTATTGGCAGCGACTGGATATTCCTGGCAAATGCTGAAACCGCTGTTCCACTCATCGGTGATAGTATAGCGATGCTGTTTTTTATTGACAGCGGCGCCATCGATACCGGCGGTTACCGCGTTGGCGCGGGCACCGGCATTCAGATAATGATACCGCAGTGGTTCGGGCCTGTTCCTATGCGGTTCGAGCTTGCAGCGCCCCTGATGAAAAGCGAAGGCGACAGGACGCAGGTCTTTAGTTTCTCCGTGGGAACCTTGTTCTGATGTCCAATTTATTGGGGCAGGGGGGTTTGCGGAATTCTTAAATCTTTCGTAAAATACTGCTGCGTATGGATTGATAGTCGATTATTGGTGATTGATGATTTACCAGTATCGCTTGGAATGTTCGAACGGCGCAATAATCAATGAGAAAGGGAAAATTATGAAGCTTAAGTCAATCATTGTTATGGTTCTTGTAATAGTAATGTCAGGTTTCATTATGAATGCCCGGGCCGCTGATAATAAGTATCTCAAAATAGGCGTCGTCAGCGTCCGCAAGATATTCCAGGATTGCAAGCGCAACACGAAGTACAGGCAGGAAATGTCGGCCGAGCGAGATAAGCTCGAAGCGGAACTTGAGAGTTTGTCTAAGGATATAGACGCCAGCAAGAGCAAGTTGAAAATGCTGAAACCGGGCAGCGCGGATTATTTATCGGGTATGAAGGACGTGCTCGATAAACAGGGGAGTTTGCAGGCCAAGCAGGAGTACTTCAAACGCCAGATGGATATGCGCGAGCAGGCCGTCATTGAGCAGCTTTTCAAAGACGTCGTTAAGGCAACCGGTGAGGTCGCGAAAAATAAAGGATTCGACATAGTGCTCGACAAAAGCGAACCGGACCTTCCGGCTTCCAGCTTAAATGAGCTTATGCTGACAATAAGCACGCACAAGGTTTTGTATAGTGCCGGCTGTGAGGATATTACTGATGCGGTTCTGGCTAAAGTTGACGCGAATTCGATATAAGAATCAACGCCATAAGAAAGCATTATGGAACTAACGGTCAAAGAACTGGCTAATCGACTTGGGGCAGAGTTAATCGGCGACGGGGCTGGTGTCATTCGTTCGGTTGGGCCTGTTGGCTCCGCGGACCAGGCCACGCTGACTTTTCTGGCGGACGAAAAACATCGCGCCTCGCTGAAAAAATCCCATTGCGGTGCCGCGATAGTCGCCAGGACAATCGAAGAGTTTTCGCGACCCCAGTTGCTTGTGAAGAATGTCAACGCGGCCCTGATTGAGGCGTTGAAGATTTTTGCGCCGAAGCTTCGGCCTGCCGTGCCGGGCGTGGACTCGACCGCCAAGGTTGCCGCCGGCGTCAAAATGGGCAAAAACGTGTCGATTGGTTCTTTTGCGGTTATCGAGGACGGCGTCGAAATCGGTGATGATACGATTGTTGCCGCTGGATGCAAAATTGGCCAGAATACCAAAATCGGTCGGGCCACGCGGCTCGACTGCAACGTCGTTATTTATCACAACTGCACAATCGGAAATAATGTTGTAATTCAGGCCAATACTACAATCGGCTCCGTTGGCTTTGGCTATTCTTTCATCGACGGTGCTCATCGACTTATCCCGCACAACGGCGTTGTTGTTATCGAAGATTATGTCGAGATAGGCGCCAATAGCTGCGTTGACAGGGCAAAATTCGGTGAGACACGAATCGGCGCCGGGACGAAAATAGACAACCTCGTTCAGATTGCGCACAACGTGGTAATCGGCAGGTGTTGTTTGATAGTAGGCCAGGCCGGTATAGCCGGCAGTAGCAAGCTCGGCGACGGCGTTGTTCTGGGTGGGCAGGCGGCAGTGATTGACAATGTCGAGATTGGCGCCGGTGTTATGGTTGGCGGGCAGGCGGGCGTGATTAACAGCATCCCGCCTGGCAAGAAGGTGACCTGTACGCCGGCTATCGACCACAAAGAAGCGTTTCGCGCATTCGCCAGCATCCTGCGATTGCCCACAATCATCGAGCAGTTCAAAAAATTATCAGCAAGGGTCGATAAACTTGAAACCACGAAGACGCAAAGCCACGAAGAAAAAATAAAGTAAAACAAAAAAAGAAAAAAGAAACATTTTTGTTCTGGTGTCTTAGTGGTGAAGACAAAAAAATGAAACTGCAAAAGACGATAGCGACCCCGACAGCGCTTAGCGGCAGGGGCCTGTTTGGCGGCAAAGAGGCGTCGGTAGTTTTTCGCCCTGCTCCGGTCGATACCGGCGTGGTTTTCGTCCGCACCGATTTGGCCGAGCCGGTCAGCATCAGGGCCATCGCCCCAAATATCGGCGAACGAACCCGCCGAACCACCATAAAAAAAGGTCCCGTCAGCATTGAAACCGTCGAGCATTGCCTGGCAGCCGTCGCTGCCCTTGAAATAGATAATCTCACTATCGAAATCGACGCACCTGAGCTGCCCGCGTCGGATTGCAGCAGCGGAGAGTTTTTCCGACTGCTCAGTCAGTCAGGCCTCGTCGAACAGGAGGCGACGCGGCACGAATTCACAATCCAGGAACCTATTTTCATCACCTCTGGCGACGCTTCCATATACGCGCTTCCCTTTCCGGACGATACGCTGAATATCACATACGACCTTGACTACGGCGGACACACCGGAATCGGGAGACAGATTTACAGTTGTCGCCTCACTCCCGACAGTTTCGAGAAAAACCTCGCCCGCGCCAGAACGTTCCTCCTTGAGGTCGAGGCAAGGCAATTTCAGGCGCATGGTATGGGGACTCACCTTACGCCAAGAGATATTCTTGTTATTAACTCCGACGGCCCCATTAAAAACTCCTACAGATTTCCGGATGAATGCGTCAAACACAAAATAGTTGACCTTATCGGCGACCTTTCACTGGTCGGCAGGGCAATCAAGGGCAGAATCGTCTCCTATAAAAGCGGCCACTCCCTGAACCATCAGCTTGTGCACAAGCTATACGAGGCCGCTGAGCGACAGGAGCGCACCGCCAAATTCGGCACCGACGCCTTGCTCGATATCCGCGCAATCGCCAAAATCCTCCCGCACCGCTATCCGTTTTTGCTTGTTGACAAGGTAATCGAACTTGAAAGCGACAGCTTCATAAAAGGTATAAAAAACGTAACCTTCAATGAGCAGTTTTTCCAGGGACATTTTCCCGGCACGCCCATTATGCCGGGCGTTCTTATCGTCGAGGCGATGGCCCAGATATCAGGCCTGCTGTTTGCCCAGCGGCTTGAGCACACAGGCAAGCTCGCCTTTCTTCTCAGTATGGATGGCGTCAAACTGCGCAAGGCCGTCGTGCCCGGCGACCAGCTTGTTCTCATATCGGAGGCCGTAAAAAGCCATACACGAAGCGCCCATTGCAAATGCAAGGCGATGGTCGGCGACGCGGTTGTCGCCGAATGTGAGCTCAAGTTTATGCTCGTGGATAATGACAAGCTATAGAACATTAAAATCGAAATACAGGATGCCACAATGAAAAAGGTTCATACTACCGCAGTTATTGAAGACGGGGCCATTATACAGGACGGCGTCGTAATCGGGCCTCACTGCTTTGTCGGCAGCGGCACATCAATCGGCGAAGGGACCGTCCTCGAAGCCAATGTCGTCATTGATAAAAACGTCCGTATCGGAAAACGTAATCATCTGTTTCCCAATTGCGTAATAGGCGGACAGCCCCAGATACTGAATCTTGGCCCCGACGCCAAAATCGGCGGCCTGGTAATCGGCGACGACAACACAATTCGCGAACAGGTAACCATTCATCCGAGTATGCACCATGACTCTCTTACTAAAATCGGCAATTCCAATCTGATTATGGTTGGCGTGCATATAGGCCACGATTGTATTCTTGAAGACAAAATCGTCCTCAGCAACTTCACCCAGGTAAGCGGCCACTGCAAAATAGAAACGGGCGTCTGGCTCTCAGGCGTTGTCCTGCTCCATCAGTTTGTTACTATCGGCAGATGGTGCTACGCCGCTGGCCTTGCGGGAATCAACAAGGATGTTCCGCCTTTCCTGATTGTCAGCGGACACTATCCGCCGGAAGTTCGCGGCGTCAATAAACGAGGCCTCAAACGCGCAGGACTGAATGAAAAGCAACAGAAGGCAATCAATGATGCCTACAAGCATCTCTACCGCGATGACAAAAAGCCATTGCTGCATAAAGCGAAAGAGATGGCCAAGGAAACCGGCCTCGACGAAAATGTCCGCGATATGATTGATGCCATTCTAAAAAGCAGCGAGCACCGCTACGGCAGGTATCTCGAAAAATTCAGGTAAGCGAAAAAGGGGTCGGGCCCCTTTTTTCGCGGTCTGACTTACTCGGCCATTAAAAGGATTGATATGGATAGATTGCGAACCGCGGTTGTTGGTGCAGGCAAGATGGGTGAAATCCACGCCCGCGTTTACTCAGAGTTGCCCCAGAGCAATCTCGTTGCCATTGTCGATATCGACGCCGACAAGGCAAAACGATTGGCGAAAAAATACCGCTGTGAATCGGCCCAGAATGTGACCGAACTGATTGGAAAAGTTGATGCGGTAACAATCGCCGCCCCGACCACTGAGCATTTTTCGCTGGCAAAGCCGCTGATTGAGGCGGGTATCGCAGTCCTTATCGAAAAACCACTCGCAGCTGACGTGGGTCAGGCGAGAGATATCGTCGCACTCGCCAAGAAGACCGGCTGCCTCGTTGCCGTTGGCCATTCCGAACGATGCAACCCTGTTGTTCAGGCGATGAAGCGGCTGCAAATCGAGCCGAAGTTTATTGAGGCGGCGAGAATAAGCCCGTATCCTTTCCGCTCAACCGACATCGGCGTTGTCCTTGATATTATGATTCACGACATCGATATTATTCTGTCGCTTGCCGCGAGCAAGGTAGTCAAAGTTGACGCAGTTGGGATAGGCGTAATTGACCCCCAAAATGAAGATATTTGCAACGCCAGAATCGTGTTTGAAAATGGTTGTGTCGCCAATGTAACCGCGTCGCGGCTCGCTTTGAAAACCGAACGCAAAGTCCGGGTTTTCAGCAAACAGGCGTACCTTAGCGTTGATTATTTCAAAAAGACGGGCGTGGTAATCAAAGCCGCCCCGAATATAGACGTTGTCGAGAAAATCAGGCAGCTCAAAAAAAGCGGCACGTTCGCTTTGCTTACCGCCGGCTGGCAGGACCTTTTGCACCGCGAAACCCTCGACGTTGACGACAGAGAGCCGCTTCGCCTTGAGCAGGAGGCGTTTCTGCGGGCCGTTGCCGACAAATCTCTTCGGCCCGAAGTTATCGCCGAAGAAGGCCTTGCAGCGATGGAATGCGCTGCTATGATTCTCGAATCTATGCGGCAGCATAAATGGGAATGATTATTTATTATTGATTAACGTTTAAGGGTGTTATATGAAATATGGCAGGAACTCAGGAGTTTATTTGTTGGGTGTGGCGGCCGTAATGGTTTTTGCGTTCGGCTGCCCGGCGGACAAGAGAAATAACGAGGGTCGAACAATGGTAAAACTGGAAACTACAAAAGGCGATATTGTAATTGAAGTCAACGAGACGGCTGCCCCGGTAACAGCCGCCAATTTCCTGCAATACGTTCAGGACGGCTTCTACGACGGGACGATATTCCACAGGGTCAAACCCAATTTTATGATTCAAGGCGGCGGTTTTACTCCTGATATGAAGCAAAAAAACACCCGTCCGCCAATTGTTAACGAAGCCAAGAACGGCCTCAAGAATAAACGAGGCGCACTGGCGATGGCCAGAACCAACGACCCAGGCAGCGCTACCGCACAGTTCTTCATCAACCAGGTTGATAACGCATATCTCGACTATTCTGCTCGCAACCCCGGCTACGCCGTTTTCGGCCAAGTTGTCGAGGGTATGGATGTCGTCGATGCGATTGCCAGGGTCAAGACCGGGACAAAGGGAATGTTCCAGGACGTTCCTGACGAGGCAGTAATTATCAAATCCGCAAAGGTAGTATCGAAAAAGTAATAGGGGGATAACGCCGTAATTTTTTGAAAGGGGAAACAGATGAGCAAAATCACAAAGGGGAACCTAATAATCTTGACGGTTTTGCTGGCCCTGTGCAACCTGGAATCCCGCGCCGCTGATAAGCAGGAGGCAGACGCACAGACGAAAATCGAAAACCCCTACCATGGGGTGCGAGTTCTTGTTGAAGCTCTTATCGTCGAGGTCAAACCCGAGGCGATTGAGAAGGCCGGCGTGGGACCTTTGAGCAAAGAGCGAGCCACGGCGGCGAAGATTCTGGACATTATCAAAGACAAGAACGCCGGAAAGATACAAAGCTGCGAGAAACTGGCGATGGTTAGTCCTGGTGTCGCGAATATGCATGTTTCAGGCCAGAAAGAAATTCCTTGGAAGAGAGATCCTAATGGTAATGTTATCTCATGGAACAAGTATGATATAGGCAGCAATATTAAAGCAGACCTTAGGATAGAACCCGACGGCAGGATGTTCATGGGTTTCCAGATGGATATCAGGGTATTGAATGCTGATTTGCGAACGGAAACCCAGCCGCCTGAAATTCTGAGCTATTCCTGGGACAGCAGGGTGTCAATGAAATCGGGGATACCTGTCATAGCAAGCGCTCTTGAGAATAAAGACAAGGTGACATACCTGATTCTGCGGGCCAATATCGAAGAGGATAGTTTGCCTCAAACGCTCCAGCATAAGAAATGACAGCCGAGCAGATAATAAAGCATTTTAAGATGCAGCCGTTGCGGCAGGAGGGCGGCTACTACATCGAAACCTACCGCGCAGCCGAGCAGTTGAAAAAAGAGATTCTGCCCCCCGGTGTTTCGGGCGACCGCAACCTCAGCAGCGTTATTTTATATCTGCTCACCGCCAAAACCGTATCGCTGATGCATCGGCTCAAGTTCGATGAGATGTTCCATTTTTATATGGGTAATCCGGTAACAATGCTTCAACTACACCCCGACGGCTCAAGCGAAATTGTCACCCTCGGCCACGATATTCTCAGTGAACAAAAGGTTCAGGTCCTTGTCCCCAAAAGGACCTGGCAGGGGGCTTTTATCCAGCCCGGCGGTAAGTTTTCCCTGATGGGCTGTTCCGTCGCTCCTGGTTTTGACGAGGCTGATTTTGAACTCGGCGACAGGGAGACGCTGCTCGCCAGATATCCTGATATGCGGGAGCTTATCCTGCACCTTACTCACGCACACTAACGCTAATCGAGTTTTGCCTGCCCAACCAATTGGTGCGCCAGCCGGCTCGGTTCAGGCAATCGGTATTTTGTCGTGCATTTCAGAACAACACTTATCGCATCATCAAGCGTGCATTTGTGCCCGACTGAAACAAACACCGGCTTGACATCCGTTCGTGTTCGTAAAACCACGCCAATTTTTTCATCCGAATCAACCAATGGGCTGAAACTGCCTTTGCGTCTTCCCGGCTCGTCGAAGGTTCCGATTAGCCGACTTTTCGCGCAACCAATTGTTGGTTTATCAATAAGCAAACCTATGTGTGAGGCAATTCCCAATCGCCGCGGATG
>Ga0187866_1003064_pt1 | contig 12990 bp, 11 predicted proteins | sample June2016WEW_11_1_3_FD_133013 | JGI IMG/M metagenome (GOLD analysis project Ga0187866, IMG submission 133013) | Peatland microbial communities from SPRUCE experiment site at the Marcell Experimental Forest, Minnesota, USA - June2016WEW_11_150 | ecosystem: Environmental > Terrestrial > Soil >... | reverse complement strand
TCGTCCTACTTTACGCAGGGAGGACAAGAGAAGATTCAATCAACAAAAAAGAATCCGATTAACTCCCATTCGTAAAGGAAGATAAGAGAGGGTTTAAATTGCTTCCTCTCCTTGAGAGGAGCGGACTAAGCAGAGGGTGAAAATAGGCAATTCTGACCTTACCCCCTTTTGTTCCCCCTCTCCGCTGGCGGAGAGGGGGTTGGGAGGAAAGGTCGCGAGTGTAAAATCTCCCTATTATCCCTCCTAATTAAGGAGGGAATTATCTGGAGAACGCGGAGGATTTTACGAACAGCTCGATCACCCTCTCTCTTTCGCAAAGGGAGATAAGAGAGGGTTTTTCAATACAAATCCTTCTACTTCCGCCAGACGATATGGCATTGCCAGCGGGGCACACTCTGCGGGAAATCCGTGCGGAAATGGGCGCCACGGCTTTCCTCGCGGATGCAGGCCGCTTCTATCAGAAGACGCCCGGTCAACATCAGGTTGCTTAACTCGTAAGAGGGCTGGTCGGTAGGGCGGGGCAACGAATGCTGCCAGGCCGCGAGCACGCCGGCTGCCTGGTTCAACCCCTCTTTTTCCCTGACGATGCCCGCCCGCTCCCAGTGCATCTGCTGCAGGACCGCCAGGCTGGGGGAGGGCAGGGCGCGGGGGACAGGCCGCTCGCTTAGCTGGACATGCATATCTTTTACCTTCTCCGCACCGGATGTCTTTTCTTTGGATTTGCCCCGGGTCCTTTCTATAATACGCCGGCTGAAAACGATGGCTTCCAGCAGTGAGTTCGAAGCCAGGCGGTTGGCGCCGTGGACGCCGGTGCAGGCTACCTCGCCGGTGGCGAAAAGACCGGCGACGTTAGTTTCGCCCCAGCTGTTGGTGCGGACGCCGCCAATCATATAATGCGCCGCCGGCGCCACCGGTATCTGCGCCTTGGTGATATCCAGGCCGTGGTCCAGGCAGAAACGGTAAATATGCGGGAAACGGGTGGTGATGGTGTGGGGCGGCAATTGCGTCACGTCCAGGTAAACGCGGTCCGAATGCGTCTTCTTCATCTCGCTAACGATGCCGCGGGCGACCACGTCGCGGGGCGCCAGCTCCGCCTTTTCATGGTAGTCTACCATGAAGCGGTAGCCTTCACCGTTGCGCAGGACGCCCCCCTCACCCCGCACCGCTTCCGAGATCAGGAAAGGAGCCACGCCGGGCATGCGCAGGGCGGTGGGGTGAAACTGGAAAAACTCCATGTCCGCGATCTCGGCGCCGGCGTTATAAGCCAGCGCGACGCCGTCACCGGTGGCGATGTCCGAATTGGTATTATATTTAAAGAGCTGGCCGGCCCCACCGGTGGCCAGAATCAAGAATTTGCACTGGAACTCTTCATAAGTGCCGGTGCGGCAATCCAGCGCCTTGATGCCGGTGACCCTGCCTTTTTCCACGATGATTTCGGTGGCGAGGAAGTTTTCCAGCACCTGGATCTGGGCATCGCGCACTTTCTTACTCAGCGCCACCTCGATATGCTCGCCGGTAGCATCACCGCCGGCGTGGAGGATGCGCGGGATGCTGTGGGCCGCCTCCATGGTCAGGGCTATCTCGCCATCGAGGGTATCGAACGGCACGCGGTATTCCACGAGGTCGGCGATGCGCGCCGGGGCTTCCCGCACCAGGATATTCACCGCTTCTTCATCGGAAAGGCCGCAGCCGGCATTGAGGGTGTCCTGGATATGCAGTTCCGGAGAATCGTTCTTGCCGATGGCAGCGGCGATGCCGCCCTGGGCGTACCGGGTGTTGCAGTCTTCGATGCTGCCCTTGGTGATGACCAGGACGGTGCCCTGCTGCCGGGCGAGCAAAGCCGCGTAAAGACCCCCGATGCCGCTCCCCACCACGATATATTCGTATTCGTTCATTTTAGCGTCCTATCTCCGGCTTCTCCGGCTACACCTTGAGTCCCTTGAGAACGTCATTTGCCACCATGTGGCGCTGGGCATCCAGGGCGATATCCGCCAGGCTAACATCCAGGGCGCGGCGGCACAGCCTTTCCACCGATACACCATCGACGTAGGGCGGACCGTTAAAGATGTGCGCCGCCTGGTCGGCGGCGGCGCGTACCATGCGGGTGGTGAACAGCCGCACCATCGCGGCCTCCCGGAATACCGATTTGCCGGCATCGGCCGTGACCGCGGCCTCATAAACCATCAAACGCGCGGCGTGAATGTTCATGGCGATTTCCGCCAGCGCCGCCTGGACGCCGGGCCGGCCGCTTATAGCCTGCCCGAAGCTTTCGGTGGCCAGCGCGCGGGCGGAAGCCTCTGCCAGCAGGCGCGAGGTGATACCCACGCAACGCGCGCCGCGGACGATACGCCGAGGTGGCAGCCATTTTTTACCGAGGTGGAAGGCTTTACCTTCCTCGCCGAGGATGTTAGCCGCAGGAACCCGGCAGTCCTGGAAAGACAGCGCTAATGGTTCCCTCAACTGCGCAAGCCAGCCGGAATGTTCTTCATTTTTAGCGACGGTAAAGCCGGGGTTATCTTTATCCACCAGGAAACATGTAACGCCGCCGGCCGCCGCGGCAAAGACTAAAGCAAAGTAATCCTCGTGCCGGCGGGAGAACGCCAGCTTTTTCCCGTTTAAAACATAATGCCCGTTGTCTTTTTGAGCTTTTGCGCTCATGCCGGAAAGGTCATCGGCAACGTCATCTTCCATCAGGGCAAGGTAAGGATGTTTTTCAAGGTTAATGATGGGGAGCAGGTATTTTCCCCGCTGTTCTGGAGAGCAATCAAAAAGGATGTGGGTGACGTCGCCGAAGTGGAAGGGGACGATAGTTTTGGTCAGCTCTTCTTCCACCAGGCAGACGCCCAGCGTGCTCAAGCCGGCCCCGCCCAGCTCCTCCGGAATGCCGGCGCCCCACAGCCCCGTTTCCCTGGCCGTTTGCACCAGCGCCGTTTCTTTTTCCGGGGAGAGATAAGCGCGCGCATCGCTTAAGTCCGCCGCCCGGCCGAGCAGGTCTCTTTCCAGGGGCTTTAGCTGCCCCTCGACGAACTCCCGGGCGAGGCTTTGTATCATCTTTAATTCTTCAGAAAGTTCAAAGTCCATATATACTCTATTTCCACCTTTTATAAAGGGGTTCTAAGGGGGTTTTCCCCTTTTTTCTCACTCTTACTCTTTCCCTCCCAATATGGAGAGGAATTACATTCCCCTCCCCAGCCGGATTCTTCGTCCCGATTGATCGGGACTCCAGAATGACATTGAATATCATCTTAATAACCATTCCGAGGAAAATCGGAATCCAGTTATTTGAATTTGCTTATTTTCGGTTCCAATTTTACCTGGATACCGGCTGGAGTTTACACTGAGCGAAGCGAATGTGCCGGTATGGTTCTTATTTTTCACTCTTAACAGTTTTGTAAAAACCCTCTCTATCTCCCTTTACGAAAGGGAGACGATAGATTGTCCCTCCTTCGTAAGAGCCTGTCCTGAGCGAAGTCGAAGGAAGGGATAAAGGGAGATTTTTTAAAATCCCTCTCACTCTCCCTTTACAAAAGGGAGACGATGGATTCACTTCACTCCCCGTCAACCGCTTCCTCTAAAAACAAATCTATGTCCGGCTCGTTATCATCACCGATGCGCTGTTCGAGGCGGGACATTACTTCCACCAGGCGGTGGTTGACCACGTAGTTCTTAATCGTCGTGTCCACCTGGGGACAGACCAGGATGCAGGCATCGCATAAATCGCAGTCCTCCCCAACGATGCTTTCCAGCGCCATTGAGGTCCGCTGAACGGTCTTATCGCGGCGGGACGGCTCGCGGGAAAGCATGGGGCAGATATCCACGCAGTTGCCGCAGCCCAGGCATTCCTTGTGCCCGCTGATTTGCTCGGAGATGTTCAGCGAATGGGCCGTGCCGAAGCCGCTGGAAAGCAGGCGGCAGCGGCCTACCGGCGGACACCGGGTATTGAGGACTTCATTCAGGATGGCTTCGATTTCTTTGATGTCCCGCTGGACATGCAGCGGCATGGTACCTCTCCTAACTTCAGGATAAAACGCTACGCTGGAAAGACACGGCTGGTGTAGCCGCCGTTGCGCCGGGCATAGTCCGGCAGCAGGCGCGGCGAGACGGGGCGCTCGTCGGCAATGCCGGCCTTTTTAAGCTCTTCCTGCCAGCGGCGCACGTGTTCCGTAGTCGGGTTGCCCCTTTTCACATCTTTAGCGTACTTAGCGGCCGCCAGGCCGGCCCGTCGCCCGAAAACGAAGAGTTCCAGCGTTGAGTTGCCGATAAGGCGGTTGCGGCCATGCACCCCGCCGGTGCATTCCCCGGCGGCAAAGAGCCCGGGTACATTGGTGGCGCCCTCGGTATCGATTTTAATGCCGCCGTTCTGGTAATGCAGGGTGGGATAGACCAGGATAGGCTCGCGGGTAATATCGATATTGAAGCGGCGGTACTGGCGCACCATCGCCGGCAGCTCCTGGGCGATGGTACCATCGCCGCGGATGATATCGATCATCGGGGAATACAGCCAGACGCCGCTATCGCCGTTGGGGGTCTTTAAACCAAGCTGGTTTTCCCGGCATTCGCGGATAATCGCCGAAGTTACCACGTCGCGCGGCTCCAGAGGCATGATGAACTGCTCGCCCCGGTTGTTCACCAGCTGGGCGCCCAGCGTCCGGACCTTTTCCGTGACGAGCTGCCCTAAAATCTGGAGGGGGAAAACGGCGCCGGTGGGATGGTATTGCATCGTATCGATAAAGATAAGCCGGGCGCCGGCGCGGTAAGCCAGCACCAGGCCGTCCGCCGTGGCGCCGTAGTGGTTGGTGGTGGGGAACCCCTGAATGTGCAGCCGCCCCAGGCCGCCGGTCGCCAGTATGACGGCCCTGGCCCGGGCGATAATCAGCTCTTCCGTTTCCATGTTCAATAAAACGGCGCCGGCAATCTGGCCTTTATCGTCCAGGATCAACTCGACGGCCGCGGTATATTCCAGGTAGTCGATTTTTTTGTTAAGGATTTCATCGCGCAGGACGCGCATTTCCTCCAGCCCGGTATAGTCGCGGGCGGAATGCAAACGGCGGCGGGAGGTGCCCCCGCCGGAAAGCTCGCGCATCGAGCCGTCCGGTGCTTTATCCCAGTTGACACCCAGCTTTTCCAGCCATTTGACGGCGGAGGGGGCGTCTTTCACCAGCGTTTCCACCAGCTCCGGGATATTCTCGAAGTGGCCGCCGCCCATCGTGTCCAGGTAATGGATAGCGGGGGAATCGTTGGGCCGGTCGGCGGCCTGGGTGCCCGCCTGCGCGCCGACGGTATTGGCATCACCGAGGCGCAGTTTGGTGGTGATGAGGACCCGCGCGCCCGCTTCCTGGGCCAGCAAAGCCGCGGAGGCGCCAGCCCCGCCGCAGCCGATGACCAGCACGTCTACATTATAATCGGGGCTGGACGGGTCGATTTTTAAAGGGTCGATGCGGCTGTTGCCTTCCAGCAAATCGGCTAATTCAAGGGGAGTATAATCGCCCCTGTTGACGCCGACCTTCAGCTTCCTCATGGAGGACTTGATATAGTCCGGGTGGTATTTCTTTAAAAGAGCATCCTTGGCTGCTTCATCGAGGCGCGGAAGGTTTTCGATGAGGCGCCGGACGCGGGTATCCTCGACGGTATGAATGTTCTCTTCAAGATAGGCCGGGTACATCTAATACTCTATTCCCAGTTTTGTTCCAGCGCCGGCTCGACGTCGCGTTCGGTATATTTTTGCCGGAGCTCTTTTTCCCCGGATTTTTTCAGCGCCGCGATCTCCGCATCGAACTTGCCGGCGGCGATCTCCTCAACGCGCCTGGCCACGTGTTCTGCCGGCGGCGTCAAATAGCGGCCGTTAAGCCGCCGGCACAGCAGACCCACGTAATAAGGCACCAGCCCCTGCGGGCACCGGGCCGCGCAAAGGCCGCACATGAGACAATCGAAGGACTTATCCGCCGCCGCCGGGATATCCCCCCGCAGGGCGTCCGTCATGAACCACATGACCTCCAGCCCCTGGGGGCAGGTCTTGGTACAGGTATTGCATCCGTAACACTTGACGATGTCCGGGTAGAGCGCCTTGACTTTTTCGCCGTTGGCGGCGAGCTTTTCCAGGTCATACAGCGCTTTAACCGCCGGGAAGAAGGGAATCTGCACGATGCACATTTCCGGCTCGACGGTCTTCTGGCAGGCGAGGTCGTACCTTAGCTGCGGGTCATGACGGAAGTTATAAATGGTAGCGCAGGCCCCGCAGAAGCCCGCCCGGCAGCCGCAGCCGCGCAACAGATGGTAGCCGCTGTATTCCAGGGCGGTGAGGATGGTGAGTCCCTCCGGCACGCGGTAACGCTTGCCGAGGAGATAGATATCGATAAGTCTAGCCTGTTCCGCCATTACAATCCTGATTATAAATGACTGTACCGATTCCTTCAACAACAGCAGCAGAATCAGCTTCAAAATGGGGGGAAAGGTGGTGCCGAGGCGGAGATTTGAACTCCGACGAGCTTACGCTCACCACCCCCTCAAGATGGCGTGTCTACCAGATTCCACCACCTCGGCGAAAGAAAGTGGCAGGGGTGGCAGGGCTCGAACCCACGACCGGCGGTTTTGGAGACCGCTGCTCTACCAACTGAGCTACACCCCTGTGCCAAAGGAAATTATAGTTTATTATAGCATGAGCGCGCAAGGCTGGCTTTGCCTGCGGAGAAAAAGCTATAATGAGAAAACGCTAAATCGGGAGACGTATGTTAAATCTCGGTTATTGCGGCGACGATTGCAATTCATGCCCCAGGTATGCAGCCAACCTCAAAGGCAGCGAAAAACGCCTGAAAGAAGTGATGGCCATGTGGCAGATAGTGGGCTGGGAAAGCAAAGATTTGCCGGCCGATAAATTCGTTTGTCTTGGTTGTGAAAGCGTAAAAACATGCGGCCTCGGCGTTAAGGAATGCCTGGCGGAAAAGGGCACCGACAGCTGCGGCAAATGCGATGAATACCCCTGTGAAAAAATGCGCCACACCTTTGAAAACAATAAAAAGGAAGCCGCGCTGTGCCGGGAAAAATTCTCCAGGGCGGATTATGAGCTGTTTGAAAAAGCCTTCTTCTCCAAGCAAGCAAGGCTGGATAAAATCAACCGGGCATACCGCCCGCAGAATAGTGACATCGTTATCGAACGGGCCAAGATGCAGGACGCCGCGGCCATCCTCAAGCTGCAAAAGCTGGCCTACTTAAGCGAGGCCGCCATCTATAACGACTACTCCATACCTCCGCTTACCCAGACGCTGAAAGAAATCAAGGACGATTTCCGGAACAACGTGGTCCTTAAAGCCGTGCGGGACGGCGTGATTATCGGCTCGGTCAGGGGGCAGCTCAATCAAGAGGGAGATTGTTACATAGGGCGGCTGATGGTCCACCCGGATTTTCAGCACCGCGGCACCGGCACTAGGCTGATACACGCCATCCAGGCGGAGTTCCCGCAGGTGAAACGGTTTACTTTAGGCACGGGCCACCGCAGCGATAAGAATATAAGGCTATATCAAAAGCTCGGCTTCCGGCAACACGGCACCGAACACTTAAGCGATAGCGTGACCATTGTGCTGATGGAAAAGGTGAGGGGATAATCGGTAAATTATAGCGACCCCAGAATAATACTCCATAAGTGGGATTATCCCACTTGACAACTTCGCCCACCGAATATATACTTAAATAAATACGTAACACTGTATATATGCAGTTAGGAATATGAGTATGGCAACTATAATCAAGGATGCTGAATTTATAACAATCCCCAGGACGGTAAAACCTGATGCAAAAAAGCGAATTACTTTACCTGATATATTAGTAAAAGAAGGAGTAATTTTTGCCATAAGCCACAACAGCCTCGGGCAAATATTACTTGATCCTCAAGTAATTATCCCGGCTTCTGAATTGTGGGTATTTAAAAATAAGAAAATATTAGCTTCAATAGATAAAGGGATGACCGAATCAGATAACGGGCAGACAATAGATAGCGGCTCCTTCGCCAAGTACGTAAAAGATGATCTTTAACTTACGTTTTACTCCCACTGCGGATAAGCAACTTGATGCGCTGGAAAATGACCACTCCAAAAAAGGTGTTCTGAAACAAGTAAGAAAAACATTAGGGTATTTGGAAATAAATATCCGGGCTAAGTCACTGCAAACCCACGAATATACTTCATTAACCAGGCGTTATGGGCAAAAGGTTTTTGAAGCTTATGCCCAACAGAATACTCCGGCAGCGTATAGGGTATTCTGGCATTACGGCCCGGACGGAATAGATAAAAACGGGAACAGAATACCGGTAATCACTATAGTGGCAATAACTCCTCACCCTGAAGATTAGTTACTCTTTTATCAATCTGTTTGCGATGTTCTGAGCGTTAACTGTGCTATGACTTTTTCCCCATGAAGGTTAAACCTAGATTGAAGAACTCACATTGACCTATTATCAAGAAGCCCCCCTTGTCTCCTCCCCTTTTTTTCTGCTATAATAGTTAAAACATCATTAAAGGAGTCGAATCCAGAACCTTTAAGCCAGTCCCGCGAGGCCGGCAAGGGGAAATCACCGGATACCCGCACATCCGCACCTCTTGCTAGCCCGCCTGCGCTGAAGCCACGGTGGGTAAACCAAAGCAAGAGGTTTTTTTATGCCGGAAAAAATCGTCATGACCGCGGAAGACATCCGCCGCACCCTTGCCCGCATCGCCCACGAAATCATCGAGCGTAACAAGGTGGTGGAGGACCTGGTATTGGTGGGGTTAAGGACGCGGGGCTTTCCTTTAGCGCGGCGGCTGGCGCAGAACATCGAGCTTTACGAGAAATCCCGGCTGAACGTCGGGGCGCTGGACTTTTCCCTCTACCGGGACGACCTCAACCCGGCGGAGGCCGGCAGCGCTTTACAGCACACGGACATTCCGTCCGATATCAACGGCCGGTCCGTCATCCTCGTGGACGATGTGCTTTACACCGGCCGCAGCATCCGCGCCGCCATGGACGCGCTTATAGATTTGGGGCGGCCACGTTCGATACAGCTCGCCGTTCTAATCGACCGCGGGCACCGCGAAATGCCCATCCGGGCGGATTACGTGGGGAAGAACATCCCCAGCGCCCGCCACGAAGATATCCAGGTGCGCCTGACCGAGACCGACGGCCGGGACGAGGTGGCCATCGTCGACCTGCCCAACGGCAAAGCGAGCAACGGCCAATCGGAAAAGCTGGAGTCCCGGTGAAACACGGGAAGGAGGAACGGCTATGACACTGGCTAACCGAAGTCTGGTGACCATCGACGACCTCTCCAATGGAGAAATCCTGTCCCTTTTCTCCCTGGCCAGCGAAATGTCCGCCAATATGAAGGAACAATACGGCCTGTGTAAAGGCAAAGTGATGGCCAGCCTGTTTTTCGAGCCGAGCACCCGCACGCGCCTGTCCTTCGAAGCGGCCATGAACCGCCTCGGAGGCAGCGTTATTACCGCATCGGACGTGGGCGCCAGCTCGCTGGCTAAAGGCGAAAGTATCTCCGATACCGCCCGCATCGTCGGCAGCTACGCGGACATCATCGTCATCCGCCATCCGTGGGAGGGGGCGGCCAAAGTGGTAGCGGACTACGCCGGCATACCGGTCATCAACGCCGGGGATGGCGGCCACCAGCATCCCACCCAGACCCTCCTCGACCTGTACACCATCATCAAGGAAAGACAGAACATCAAAGGACTGAAAATAGCCCTCTGGGGCGATTTGAAATACGGCCGCACCACCCACTCGCTGATTTTTGCGCTGGCGCGCTTCGGGGCGGACATCCTCTTCTGTCCCAGCCCGGGGCTGGAAGTGCCGCAGCACGTTATCGATAAACTGGTGACCGAGTACGGCGGGGAGGTGGAGACGCTGGATGAAAAAGCTCGGAAGAACAGGGAAAGCCTCTTTCCCATCGACGCGATATATACCACCCCCAACAGCCCGCACCAGCTGGCGATGATGCCGGATATCAGCGTGGCGGTAGAGCTTAAGGGTGGTGTGGACGCCCTGTACGTTACCCGCCCACAGAAGGAACGGTTCACCGCCACGGAACAGGGCGAGGACTTAAAACACAAATACCCCGTTGTCGATAAAAAACTCCTGGAAGGCAGGGCATTCCGTAAGACGCTAGTGATGCACCCGCTGCCGCGGGTGGACGAGCTGGCTTACGATGTGGACGCGGACGAGCGGAGCATGTACTTCAAGCAGGCGGCGCGCGGAGTGCCGGTGCGCATGGCACTGCTGGCCGCTTTCCTCGGGGTAAAAGATATAAAAGTGCCGGAGGTGGAATCTCCGGCGCCGATATCCTACCCACTCTACCGGCAGGAGCCGACGCCGGTCTGCCCCAACCCGAGGTGCGTCTCCATACAGCCGACGGAAACGAAGTATCTCAAACCGCAGTTCAAGATAGTCAAGTTGCAGCCGCTGACGCTGCGCTGCGTCTACTGCGAGCACGGCTTCGAGCCTAAATACGTCGCCAGCACGGACTGGCACGAGCACAAACTGGACGAAAAGAAATACCACAGCGCCGACAGCCACTGGGCGAAGGACATCCGGCCGGAGAACCTGATTGTCTTCGCCTCGGAGGAGGAAGCTCAGGCGCACGGCTTCAAGCCAAGTCATTTTACGGGAGGACACCACTAAACAGGAAGTAACAAATAGCAGGTACAAGTAACAGGGAAAAATCAAATTTCAAAACTCAAAAGTCAAAAACACCCTTCGGCTTTGCTCAGGGCAAGCAGATAAAAAATGAAAGATGGATTGAGGCTAAATATAGAATATCCGCAATAGTATCGTCCCTCTCGCTGTAAACGGAGAGAGGGATAGTGGAAGAGAGGTCGGTTGGGGGAACACCTGTAAAAAGAGTGTTGAAAATATGTTAATTAATAATTGGGGCAAAAGATAATGGCCGACTCATTGCTCATCCGGGGCGGGCGGGTCATCGACCCGTCCCAGGACATCGATAGGACTGCTAACCTCTTGTTAAAAGACGGGAAAATCGTCTGGCTCGGCGATGGCCAGGCGCCGGCGGAAGACGATTTTTCCGTGCTGGACGCGGCCGGGCTAATCGTCTGCCCCGGCTTTATCGACCTGCACTGCCACCTGCGGCAGCCGGGCTACGAAGAAAAGGAAACCATCGCCACGGGGACGCTGGCGGCGGCGCGGGGCGGCTTTACCACCGTCTGCTGCATGCCCAACACCAACCCGCCGCTCGATAACGAAGAAACCTTGAATTACGTGAGAACAGTGGCTTATCAGGAAGGCGTCATCCGCGTTTTCCCCATCGGCTGCATCACTGCTGGGCGTAAAGGCGAAGAGCTGGCGGACCTGAATGCCATGGAGATGAACGGCGCCGTCGGTTTCAGCGATGACGGTTCGCCGGTGAACAGCCCGGAAATCATGCGCCGGGCGCTGGAATACAGTCGCGATTTCAGCCGGCCGATAATCGACCACTGTGAAAACATCTTGCTTACGCAGGGCGGCCAGATCAACGAGGGGGCCGTCTCGCTGGAGATGGGACTGCGCGGCATGCCGGCCTCCGCCGAGGAGTTTATCATTAAACGCGATATCGACCTGGCTAAAGAGACCGGCGGGCACGTACACATCGCTCACGTTAGCACCGAAGGGTCGGTGGATTTAATCCGCGCCGCCAAAGAAGAGGGTGTTCACGTAACTGCGGAAGTCACGCCCCACCACCTCACCCTCACCGAGGCCGACGTTTTGAAATACGGCACGCTGGCCAAGGTCAACCCGCCCTTGAGGACGAAGCGGGACAACATCGCCCTGCTGCGGGCTCTGAACGACGCGGTCATCGATATCGTGGCGACGGACCACGCTCCGCACACTAAAGCCGATAAAAATTGCGAGTTCAGCCAGGCCGCTTTCGGCATTAGCGGGCTGGAGACCGCTTTAGGGAGTTTGGTGGGACTTATCTTTAATAGTGAATTGAGTCTTAATAACATGATAGCGGCGCTCACCGTGGGCCCGGCCCACGTCCTCGGCTACCAGAAGCTGGGCACGCTGGAGACCGGCGCTCCGGCGGACATCTGCATCTTCGACCTGCATAAGGAATGGACGGTAGATACCGAGCAATTCGCCTCCAAGGGCAAAAATACGCCGCTGGCGGGGCAAAAGCTTAAGGGCAAAGTCATGGGCACCATTTACCTGGGCAAACCGGTCTATATGGATGAAGCGTTAAGGATAAGAGGAAGGTACGAAATATAAGATGTCATTCTAAGGGAATGGGAATCCAGGATATGTCCCTCTCCCTCGATGGGAGAGGGAAGGGTGAGGGTGAATTGAATGAAAAAACTCCCTCAATCCCTCTTTACGAAAGAGGGACAATACGGTTTAAAAGAATATGATATCGTCCCCCTTTATAAAGGGCCTGCCCTGAGCGGAGATGAAGGGGGAGCCGAGGGGGATTTAGGGCTGCAAATAAAGATGAAATATAAAAAGTAGAAAGCCGTCATTGCGAGCGCAGCGTGGCAATCCCTGGGATGGGAACAAAATGGTGATGGAGATTGCCGCGTCGTCCCGATGGTTCGACAAGCTCACCATGAGCGGGACTCCTCGCAATGACACCGGAAAAGGATAAGGAAATAAATCATGGCTAAACCGGCAATTCTAGTACTGGCGGACGGCTCAACCTACGAGGGGTTTTCCTTCGGGGCGGAGGCGGACGCCATCGGCGAGGCGGTCTTTAATACCAGCATGGCGGGCTACCAGGAAATGCTCACCGACCCGTCCTACGCCGGCCAGATTTTGATACCCACCTACCCGCTCATCGGTAACTACGGCACGAACAGTGAGGACGACGAGTCGAGGCGGATACAGGTGAGAGGCTTCGTGGTGCGGGAGGAGTGCGACCTGCCCAGTCATTATCTCAATAACAAGACGCTCCATAATTACCTGGCGGCGGGGGGCATCGCGGGGATATGGGGGGTGGACACTCGCGCCATCACGCGCCGTTTGCGCTCC
>Ga0187866_1003055_pt1 | contig 13007 bp, 7 predicted proteins | sample June2016WEW_11_1_3_FD_133013 | JGI IMG/M metagenome (GOLD analysis project Ga0187866, IMG submission 133013) | Peatland microbial communities from SPRUCE experiment site at the Marcell Experimental Forest, Minnesota, USA - June2016WEW_11_150 | ecosystem: Environmental > Terrestrial > Soil >... | reverse complement strand
TGTCGAATAGGATGCAGAAGCGACGTCCGTCCCGGTCAGGCGGCAGGACCACCATGTCGATTACTCTAGGCGGCCAAAGTCGAAACGGTCTTGTGCGTCCCGTCGCAGTACGGCGCATTCTAGGTATGCTTGCACTGGCAGAGCCTCAACGACATTTCCATAAGTTGACGGATTAGAAGGGGGTGCTGGTGTTCCGGGAACGTCGACAACTCAGCTTCGAGAGTCCTGTCGCTCTTTGCAGTCCCTACACCACCTGGTCCAGGGCACCGCTTCTAAGCGTGCCTTGCTAATCGGCTGCCCGCATTCTCCGCAAATGCCAAATCTCCCTTGCCGAATCCGCGTCAGGGCATCCTCAATGGCGCGAAAGAGCTTGCCGTTTGTCTGGTGCAATCTGATTTGCGTGGCGGCGTCGGTCTTACCGGTGGCCATGTCGACCGGGTCCCCGCGAAGCTCACCTGAGGTGGAAATCGAATCGACCAGACTCTTGCCGGTGGAGAGTTCTTGCCGCTTTGAAAGGAGAAGATTCTTATAGCGAAGCAGGTCGCTCTTGTTCATGGCAGCCGCCCTGTACCCCACGATTGCTGTGAATACATGGCATCAGTTCTCAGATTATACAACCAGAGATGCGCTGCGGTACCGAGGTTTAACGTATCCAACGCTAGATCTCGCCGTTGATCAGCGCAATGACTTTCCAGGTGGCCATGTGGTTGTCAATGTTCCTTACGATGTATTCTAGCAGAGTCGGCAACACGTCGATGCTTTATGGTGGCTGATGCATCAATCTGACGACACGGAAAGGCGTAGTTTCGAGGTTACTTGCTATCTCGATGATAGCGGCAGCGACGAAAACGGCGTGTTAGCCGTGATTGGGGGCCCTGTAATCCCCAGACTTCTGTTCACCTTTTTCCACCTGGACTGGGACACAGCTTTGACCAGACACAACGTTTCTGGCCCAATCCACATGAGAGAATTCGCAAGGCCTGACGGAAGGCTTGCATATTTGAGCGACGACGACCGGAGGGCATTGTTTTCTGATTTGGTGTATGTGATAACCCAAAACAAGATTCATAGTGTGTCCGCATCTGTTTTGCAACAAGACTTTAGAGAATTCTTTCCCAAATCCAAATTCAAAGGCCTCTTTGGTCCCGCCCCGCTCGCTTTTATATGGTGCATCGTTCTGAATTACATTATCTGCGAGAACGCTAAGAAGATGGGTCGAATGGAGTATGTGGTTGCCAAATCGGACGAGTCGAGTCAAATGAAAGAAGCTCATCGGCTCTCGGAGTACTTCGAAAAGACCAGGGGAACCGACTGCATCGGAGCCATCAAATTTGGTAGCCCCCAGCAGGAATATGCGTTACAGGCTGCCGACATGATTTCGTGGAGTAATCGCAGACAGAAGATTGGAAAACCTTTCAACCGCGGATTTGAACCGCTAGAGAGATTGACTCGTCACATCAAGGGCTCAGAACGGAATTTCCCTCACTTTCACATCGATGCCAAAAGGGAATCGACTCAGAGCTTGGCGGACATCATAAATGCTGAGTTTCCGAACCCACCGAAGATCGGGACCATAAAACTCCTCCTCACCGACGAAGATCGGAAGCTGATCGAAGGATATAGGCGGAAATTGTGAAAACATATCCATCGGAGTTTCAGTCAGCGGGCAGTCGCCGTCAGCGTGTTACTGACGGCGGGCTTTTTCCCCCAGGTCCACGAAGCACGCGTAGCGCGGGCCTCTGCGGTGTGAAGTCCGTGGCATTTCGCACCCACCTGCGCTCGCCAATTCCGTTCGCTATTGCCTCCGCACGGCATCGCGTGTAGATTGACCACATGTCCAGGTTGCAGCGTCGGTTCCATTATGACCGCTACATCTTCGTGACCGTGGCTTACCTTGCGGTCATCCTGGCGATACCACAAGGGGCTTTCGCCTGGGGTCGCGAAGGCCATCAAATCATAGTGATTGTGGCAAAGCATTACATGCGCCCTACGCCCGCCTGCCCTACCCAGCGACCCACTCCCTACGAGGCGTTCTTGGGCGGAGTGAAGATGGTCTCGAAGAAGGAGGGTCACGGCTTCGGTTCTAGTGCGCTTGTGCGAGTCTACCTTTATGGACAGGATCGGAAGCGGCGCCGCAGCCTTGAGCCCCTAGATCAAACCGTACCTGCTCGCGCTTAAGATGTGGGGAGGGATTGGCTTGGCCAGCATTCAATTCGCTGTCCGCATCCCGTCTGTTGGTCCCACCTGATCCGGGTGAGCGCAGGCGGGTATGAGGGTCGGCAACACCAAGCCGAATGGCTTCCAAGACTTCCTCGGGAATGGCCAGAAATCCCTTGACCACCTTGGGATCGAATTGCCGCTCCGACTCCCGAGTGATTTCTTCCCGGGCCGCAGAGTACGGAAGCGCGCGCCGATAGGGGCGATCCGAGGTCATCGCGTCCAGAGTGTCGGCGACGGCAAATATCCTAGCCGACAGCGGAATCTCATCGCCTACCAGACCTTGTGGGTAGCCCCTACCATCGTAGCGTTCATGATGGGTTAGAACGATCTCGGCCGAACCTGCCAAAAACGCGATGGAAGACACCAATTCGTACCCGATTCGCACGTGGGTCTCCATGACGGCCCTCTCCTCCTCCGTGAGTTTGCCCGGCTTGAGCAAAATGGCGTCGGGAATACCGATCTTCCCGATGTCGTGCAGGAGGGCACTTCGGGCTATGGTCTTGAGCTGCTTGCTGCTGCAACCCAGCGCTTTGGCAATTTCCAGGCAGTAACGAGTGACCCGGCGCGAATGGCCGGCGGTTTCGTTGTCGCGCAGGTCCAGAGTTGCGGACAGCCCTTCCAGCGTTTCGTCGTAAGTCTGTTCAGTGCGTTTGTTGGCGACCCGGAGTTTTCTGGTCCGTTGGTCTACCATTCGCTCGAGGCGCTGGCGATAGTTCTCCACTTCTCTCTCCAGGCGCTTTTTCTCGATCGCCCGATTCAGGGCGGTGAGGACCACCTCAAGCTGAAACGGCTTCACCAGGTAATCGTCGGCTCCTGCCTTCATCGCCTGAATGCCCACGCGCGCCTCATCCACGGCGGTGGCCATCAAGAAGGCCACTCGCGGATGGTTCTCACGAACGCTTTTGAGGAGCTCCAGGCCCGAGGTTCCCGGCATCCGCAAGTCGGAGATCACGGCATCGAAGGGTTGGGTTTCGAGCAGCTCCAGTCCTTCCGAGCCGCCTGAGGCATCGCGGCAATCGAATCCTGCCAGCCCAAGTCCATAGCTCAGGTAGCGGCGGATCCCCTGCTCATCATCCACAATCAGAATCTGTCCTCTGCCGAGGCTGGAACCCTTTTCCGACGGGGCAGAGGCCCCCGTCAATGATGGAGGGGCAGCGCTTGAGGATGGTTTTGCATCACCTTCCATCGTCAAGTCTGAGAGCTGCGATAAGGTTCCCGCCATGACCACGCCAGCCGAACAAAAAGTATGAACTTCGAAAACAGCCTACCAGTGGCAACGAGCCCAGTCTATAGCCCAAAGGTACTGGCACACGAGTAACATTCGACATCTGGCATTGACTGTCCTCGACCCCAAGATCGTTCCTAAGGCCGGCCGGCGCGCCGTGCGGCGGGCCGTGGGTTTGCTGGGCGCTCGGAATTCCATTCCCTGAGAATAGCCCTCCTGCCCCCCACAAGCCCTAGAACCTCCAAAACTTCACCCAATCGCGACAAGTGAGCTTCTCCCACTCCATGTCCCGAAACGGCTGTCACTCTACGCCATTACGACAGCGCGATCACGACACAGCGCGATTACGATTACTGCGCGATTAACGATTACTTGACACACCAGTAAAAATCAGCTATGGTAGCTAAGTCGTCGACTTTGGGTGAAAGGCTGCCGCGCTACGGGCCTTTGACCAAGGACGAACTGTTTCTAGGCCAGACCCCACCGTGTCAAGGCACTAGGCGTTGACTCCCCTTATCCCTATTGAGAATCACATTCATGTCCTTCGCACCGTTGTTTTTTCTTGTTGCTCTTGCGGCTTGAAGGCCGCGTAGTTCAGAAGCAATTTCGCCAAGACTTGGGTTATTTCAATGAACGCACTCGCTGAAACTGGCCCAAAGGGCGCTCGGTCGCTGAGGGATTCGCGTCCCAGTTCCCTCTTTTTCCCAAGGCGCAAGCCTCCGAGGAGCGGCAACCGACCCCGTCAACACGCGGGCGGGGCAGTTCAAGTGGTAAATGCCCACCTGCTGGGGGTGATGCCATGAGATCAGCGCGCGAGGTACTTCTTTCCCCTTTCCAGGCAACAAAGTCCTTCGCCCAGAGGTTGATGGGTCGCCGGGGGATTCGCGTCAGGGAAGCCGTGGCTTACATTAGCATGGTCCGCGATATCACCGAACGCAAGCGGGCGGAGCAAGAACTGCGACGGGTGAACCGCACCCTCCAAACGATCAGCAAGTGCAACCAGGTGACCGTGCGGGCCGCGGATGAATCCCATTTGTTAGACAGTATTTGCGGAATCTTAGTGCGTTCGGGCGGCTACCGCATGGCCTGGGTGGGCTATGCTGAAAATGATGAAGGCAAGTCGGTACGCCCCGTGGCCCATGCCGGCTTCGAAGAGGGCTACCTCCAAACTGCGAGCATCACCTGGGCAGACACGGAAAGCGGGCGGGAGCCGACGGGTGCAGCGATCCGCACGGGAAAACCTGTGCTAGCTCGAGACATTCAGGCCGACCACAGCCTCGTTCCGTGGCGGGAAGAAGCGCTCAAGCGGGGCTATGCATCCACCATAGCCCTGCCGATCCTTTTGGATGCCCATGTCCTCGGTGCCCTGACGATTTACGCGGAGGACCCGGAGGCTTTTGATTCCGAGGAGATCCAGCATCTCACGGACTTGAGCAATGACCTAACGTACGGCATCCAAGGACTGCGCACAGCGGCCGAGCGCAACCAGGCGGAAGCGGCGCTGCGGCAAAGTGAAACCACGCTGCGGAGCGTGCTCAAGGCCGCGCCGGTCGGCATTTGCATCATGAAGGATCGCGTGTTTCAGAGCGCGAACGACTTCTGGTATGAGATCATCGGTTATACGGAGGCGGAGCTGCTCGGCCAAACCACGCGGCGGCTATATGAAAGCGAGGAGGAATACGAGCGCGTGGGACGGGAACTTTACACGGAGGTCCCGAAGCGGGGGTTGATCTCCGTTGAGACCCGGCTGCGCCGAGGCGACGGCGCGTTTCGCGATGTCATTCTGACCACCGCGCCGCTCAACCCCTACGATCCGTCCGCTGGCAACGTGGTGGCGATTCACGACGTGACCGAGCGCAAACGGACCGAGGCGGCGCGGCGCGAGAGCGAACGGAAGTATCGCGAACTGGTGCAGCTTGCCAACAGCATCATCCTCCGTTGGACGCCCGACGGGCGGATCCTTTTCCTGAACGAGTTTGGGCAGCGCTTCTTCGGCTACACGGAAGCTGAGATATGCGGCCGGCATGTGATCGGCACACTTGTCCCGGAAACCGAGAGTAACGGCCGCAACCTGTCCCCGCTGATGGAGGAGATCTGCGCGAACCCGACGGCGTTTGAGCAAAGCGTCAATGAGAACATGCGCCGCAACGGCGAGCGCGTCTGGATTGCCTGGACCAACAAGGCTGTGCCGGCCAAGCAAGGCCAGGTGGCCGAGATCCTAAGTATTGGCACCGACATCACGGCGCGCAGACGGGCGGAGGAGGCCATCCGCGAAGTCAACGTCAGCCTGGAGCGTCGTGTGGCCGAGCGTACCGCCGAACTGGCACTGGCCCGGGACCGGGCCGAAGGGGCTGATCGCACGAAGTCCGCCTTCCTGGCCACGATGTCGCACGAACTGCGCACGCCGCTCAACTCGATCATCGGCTTCACCGGCCTCCTGTTGCGGGGCCTGGCGGGGCCGCTGAACGCGGAACAAACCAAGCAACTCCGCATGGTCAAAGACAGCGGGCAACATCTGCTGGCCCTCATCAATGACGTGCTGGACATCTCCAAGATCGAGGCCGGCCAGATCGAGATCGCCAACGCGCCGTTTGACCTGCCCGAGTCCATTCAAAAGGTCGTGCAAACGGTGAAACCGCTGGCCAACAAGAAACAGTTGCCGTTGATCGCGCAGATCGCGCCGGACGTGAGCCGGATCACCAGCGACCGCCAGCGTGTCGAGCAAATCCTGCTGAACCTGTTGAGCAACGCGATCAAGTTCACCGAGCAAGGCGAAGTCACGCTGACTGCGGAAATCGTGCCCGGCATGCCACGTTCCGCATTGCGCATTTCCGTCGCCGACACCGGTCTTGGCATCAAGCGTGAGAATTTGGACAAGTTGTTCCAACCCTTCCGCCAGCTTGACACTGGACTGACGCGCCAGCACGAAGGGACGGGGCTGGGGCTGGCCATCTGCAAGCGGCTGGTCGAGCGGTTGGGCGGCACGATTACGGTCGAGAGCGAGTGGGGCAAAGGAGGCACCTTCCAATGCACGCTGCCAATCCATCCCGAAAGGAAATCATGAAACCCACCATTCTTCTCATCGAAGACAACGAACAAAACCTCTACCTTGCGACTTTCTTGCTGGAACAGAACGGCTTCAAGGTGGTCCCGGCCCGAACCGGGCCCGAAGGGATCGAACTGGCCGGCCGGATCCAGCCCGCTCTCATCATTCTCGACATCCAGTTGCCGCAGATGGACGGTTACACTGTGGCGCGAGAGTTGAGGCAGAACGCGGCCCTGAAGGACGTGCCCATTGTGGCGGTGACTTCTTACGCGATGGTGGGCGACCGGGAGCGAACTCTGGAGGCGGGTTGCAGCGGCTACATCGAGAAACCCATCAACCCCGACACGTTCAGAAGCCAAGTCGAAGAGTATCTGAAAGCCCGGCCCGCGGGTGGAGGGACTCAACCGTGACCATTCTCATCGTGGACGATAACGAGCCAAACCTCTATCAACTCCAGGTTCTCCTGGTCAGCAACGGGTATCAAGTCGTCACCGCCGCCAATGGAGCCGAGGCGCTGACCAAGGCGCGGCAGAACCCGCCGGACCTGATTGTCAGCGACATCTTGATGCCGGTGATGGACGGGTTCGGCTTGTGCCGTGAATGGAAGAAGGACGAACGCCTGCGGCAAATCCCGTTTGTTTTCTACACCGCGACCTACACCGATGAGCGCGATCGGGAGTTCGCGCTCAGCCTTGGCGCGGAGCAATTCCTCGTCAAACCGGAGGAGCCGGAGGTCTTCGCACGAACAATTCGGGAAGTCATTCAGCAAGTCCAACGTCCCCCAGTCCCGCCAGCCCCACCAGCGGCCAACACGCCGGCCCGGCTCCCGGTGCAAGTGCCCCAAGAAGAGGAAGCCGGCTATCTGAAGCAATACAACGAGGTGCTCATCCGTAAGCTCGAAGCGAAGATGCAGCAATTGAAGCAGGCCAACCGCGAACTGGAGCGTGACATCACCGACCGCAAGCGAGCGGAAGAGGCGCTGAATGAGGAAAGGCATCTCCTCCACACGCTCATGGATAATCTCCCCGACGTGATCTACTTCAAGGACCGGGAAAGCCACTTTACCCGGATCAATAAGGCACATGCGAAACAGTTTGGGTTGAGCGACCCTGCCCAGGCGGTCGGGAAGACGGACTTCGACTTCTTCACCGCAGAACACGCCCAACAGGCTTACGACGATGAGCGGGAAATAATCAGGACGGGCCAGCCGATAGTAGGCCAGGAGGAGAAGGAAACCTGGGCGGATGGCCATGTTACCTGGGTATCCACCACGAAGATGCCCCTGCGTGACGCCAACGGGAACGTCACTGGAACTTTCGGCGTTTCCCGCGACATCACTGAGCGCAAGCGGGCGGAGGAACGGCTGCAAGAATATGAAAAGGCGATGGAAGGTTTAGACGAAATGATCCTGGTTGTAGACCGGGAATACCGCTATGTGATTGCGAATCGTGCGTTCCTGAACTATCGAGGCGTGACGAGAGAACAACTCCTGGGGCAATTAGTCCCAGATTTCTTGGGCAAGGATATCTTTGAGGGAATTGCCAAGAAAAGAATGGATGAGTGTTTCCAAGGTAAAGTGGTCAAATACGAAATGAGAAGCAAGTTTCCTGGGATTGGCGATAGGGACCTATTCGTATCCTACTTTCCCATTGAAGGTCTCGCGGGTATCGATCGAATAGTTGGTGTTTTGCGGGACATCACCGAGCAGAAACGGGCGGAAGCTGAGCATGTCCGCCTGGTAACCGCTATCGAGCAGTCCGCGGAAGCGGTCATGATTACTAATACCAAGGGAGAGATCGAGTATGTCAACCCAGCCTTCAATCGCATCACCGGGTATAGCCGCGAGGGCGTTCTAGGACAGAACCCCAGGATCCTGAAATCGGGCAAACAAGACCCGGCGCTTTACCAGCAGCTTTGGGCAACCATCCTTAATGGGCAGATCTGGCACGGTGAACTTATCAACCGGCGAAAGGACGGAAGCCTCTACACCGAAGAGATGAACATCGCCCCGGTGCGTGATCCGGGCGGTGAAATCACCCACTTCATCGCCACGAAACTGGACGTAACGGCTCGCAAGCAACTGGAGCAGCAGTTTCTTCAGGCACAAAAGATGGAGGCGGTAGGACGTCTGGCCGGCGGAGTGGCCCACGATTTCAACAATCTTCTTACCATCATCAACGGGTTCGCCGCGCTTCTTACCGAGCAGACTTCTACCCAGGACCCGCGACGTGACCAGCTCAAAGAAATCCTGATGGCGGGAGAGAAGGCTGCCTCGCTGACGCGGCAGCTTCTGGCCTTCAGTCGGCAGCAGCTTTTGGAACCAAGAGTCCTGGACCTAAACAGCGTCCTTGCCGATATAGAAAAGATGCTTCACCGCCTGATCGGTGAAGACGTGGAGCTGGCGGTAGCGTTGAAGCCCGACCTAGGACGCGTCAAAGTCGATCCGGGGCAGATCGAACAGGTAGTCATGAATCTGGCGGTCAATGCCCGCGACGCGATGCCGGAGGGTGGGAAGCTTCTCATCGAGACATCCAACGTTGAAATTGATGCGAACTACGCGCGCCGCCATTCGCCCATGATACCCGGCAAGTACGCTATGGTGGCCGTGAGCGATACGGGTTGCGGAATGGACCTCGATACACAAAGGCATATTTTTGAGCCCTTCTTCACAACCAAGGAGAAAAGCCAGGGAACCGGACTTGGGTTGGCTACGGTCTATGGGATTGTCAAGCAGAGTGACGGCTTCATTTGGGTTTACAGCGAACCAGGACAAGGTTCGACGTTTAAGATTTACTTCCCTTGCGTCGAGGAAGCCGTGCCAACGGCGAAATCAGCCAAATTCCGTACCAGGCAAGTTAAAGGTTCAGAAACCGTCCTAGTGGTCGAAGACGAGGGAGGCGTCCGGTCGCTGGTGTGCCAGACGCTCGCATCGCACGGCTACAAGGTGCTGGAAGCAGCAGGAGCCGCAGAGGCGCTTAAGATCTCAGAACAACACACAGAACCGATTCATCTGCTGCTGACTGACGTGGTGATGCCTCAAACCGACGGCAAAAAGTTGGCCATGCGTTTGGCCACCCTGCATCCTGAGACAAAAGTGCTCTACATATCAGGGTACACAGATGATGCCATTGTCCGCCACGGTATCTTGGAGAGAGGCACGTCCTTCCTGCAGAAACCCTTCCTACCAAGGGCGTTGTTGCTGAAGGTCCGCGAGGTTCTAAAAATGAAGTCGGGAACTCAACAATAGCCACCCCCAAAAAGTGGGGGCTCGTTGAGGCGAAGGGCCTATGAATGCATGTTCTATATAGTGGCTCGAGTAATTTCATTGCAGAATCCTCGTCAAACTCTGCTTCGCGGGGCAGAGTTTGATCCAAGCGGCCAATCCTCGGACTCGCCAAAGCAAAGAGGGTGAGGAAATCTACTAGGGAACGCCTCTGGGAGTTACAAGGGGTGTCCCTGCCAGAAACTCGATCGACCGCGAAGAGCGGCTTACTTACGGTGGCGTCAAAGGGTCAAGGGAGTTGCAGAGCGCGGGCGAGCTCCAGATTTGATGGTGGTGCGAACTCGGGGAAGGTCCGGCCCCCGCTGGGCCGGAATGTTGGGGGGTCTCTGTCGACTCCAAGCCGGGAGAAACCCCTGTGGTCCGCAAAGGATTGCGACTCCCCGGTTCGACCTCACCCTTCACGCCGCAATCCTCTCCAGCAGGTATTCATGATGAAGGCCTCCCAAAACCGACCTGACCACAACTTCGTGATCTCTAGGGATGTCGGAAGTGCCCGGCGCGATGAGGCACGTTGCGATGGCAGAAGTCAGAGCCGTCGCAGCAAGAAGCATGGGCCACATCTAGGACGCTGAATGTTATGGATTAAGTGAGGATCAATGGGTTCAGAGAAAGGCCGTCTGACTGGGAGTCAATGGAATGTACCCCCGAATCACCCACGACCACGCGTCCCCTACAGATTGATAGGATATTATCCGCCAACTCCCAAACAAGTGGCGTGTGGCATATGAAGATCACTTGATGGAACCCACCCAAATCCATAGCCCGGCGCAGCATGCGCACGTACTCTTTGCCATTGGCAGCATCCAGTGCTCCCACGGTTTCGTCCCGGAACAGCGTTTCGTAACGAATGCCCTCACCTTGCCGGATGTTGTAGATGGCGATGCCTAAGTTGACGGCTTCGTTGACCAGCACGAACTGCCCACCCGAAAGCTCATCCACGAGGCACGTACGGTCGAGGTTCTTATTGCGGACCTCGACATCAAAATCCTCCACCATCCCCCGGCCGTCCGCTTTGGGGCGTTGCGTCCTGAATCGGATTTCGAACTTGTTGTCGAAGCACCCCTCAAGCAAAGAATTTACCAAGGTCGATACTTGTGGTCCGGCAGCCTGGATTTCGCAGAGCTGGATCTCGTCCGGACCGAAGACCCTGGCGAGATAGGTGTAGTCTTCCTGTTCAGTCCTTGCCGTCCCGAGTTCGGCATCAACCTGGGCCAAGCGGGTCCGCGCGGTCTCCATCTGCTCCTGGCGCTGTTTCATTTGTGCTTGGCGGGCAATGAGACCATCCCGCTCACGGCGGCAGGAAATGATCAGGTGATCAGTGTTTTCAATCTCTCGTCGTGAAGCCTGCATCTTGCCGTCGAGACCAGAGAATGCCGAGACCGCAGATTCCTTCCTCGATAGTTCCTGGCCGACTTCCGTACGAGCCTGATTGAGTCGGTCCAAGCCCTTCAGCCGCTCCTCCCGTCGTGCTTCGACAGCCCGCAATTCGTCAAATCGCTGTCGTTCCTCATCGACCACCCTGCGCTGCCGCTCGCAGCTTTCGAGTGTCCGAGTGAGATCAAAGGATGGGGTGACAATCTGAATGAGCGAACTGCGCTGGACCTCAACTTCGAGGGAGAGTGTCGCCACATCTCCTTCCAATTCTGGGATCTTCTGCCCTGCTTCGACAGCGCGTCGTATCTTCGGGCACGAGGCGTACACCCCCTCTCCCCGGCAGGGCACTACCGCGAGCTCTTCGCGTTCCACCCTTACGCGGTCAAGCTCGGCCAAGTTGGTTCTTAGCTCAGCATCCAGAGATTGGACTGTGCGTTCAGTATCACGATTGGATGTCTCCAGGCCCTGTATCTCCCGAATCTGCCGATGCAGTTCTTCGATGCGAGTAGCAAGTGTCGCGCCTCGTTGCGTCAAATCGGCGAGGTTCTTCTTCCCCGTCAGAAGGTTTTCATCCTTCCCTATCTGGCGTTTGGTTTCTGTGATCTCAGCATCGGTTTTGCGCAGGCGCTGTTTCAGAGTCTCAACCTCGGCCAGGATCGGCTTCCGACTGGCCTCCGCTGCCTGAAGCTCCAGCTGCCGCTGTTGTGCCACACGCTTCTCGGCTTCCAGGGTCTCAAGACGGGATGAAACATGCGCAAGCTGGACCTCAACTTCTGCAGGATCTTCAACCCCGGTCTCCACCAGGTCCTTCAGGCTCCTCGCCTGCCCTTCCAGGCCAAGCGTGGTCCTGGCCACTTCCTCGCCTCTCTCTTTGGCTGCAGCCGCAATCAGTCTCAGCCGATCCAGCCCGAGCAGCTCTCGGATGAACAGCTCCTTCCGCTCGCTCCTTTCAAGTGAGAGAAAGTTACCTGTGCGCTTCTGGCTGGAAAAGATGCTGCTGAGGAAGAAGTCGGGCGTGCCAGCGCATTTGCGGATAAGCTCCTCAAAAGGCTCCTTCTTGCCGTTGGTCAGCGGCGCGCCATCACTGTTGAATAGGTAGCTCTCCATCTGGCGAGACTTGGGGTCGATCTTGAGAAGCGACCGGTAGCGGGCGCCATTGACGCTGAACGTGAGGTCGATTTCGGGCTGGGGATGGGTGGCGAAGTCATACAGCGACCTCTTCTGGCCGGGCAGTTGGCGAAACAGAGCAGCGAAGACCGATCCGATGAGCGTGGACTTGCCGGCGCCGTTCTCGCCCACAATGGCGATCAGCCCCTCCCCCAGACTATCGAAGTCGACGCAGACTTCATTTGGAAATGCCTCGGTGATTCCCCGCAGCCGCATGTAATGTAGTCGCATGATGTGCCCTCCCGGAGGTAGTCAACGTTAGGGTGGATATATATCAGTGGACATTCGCATTTTGAACTCCACTTAGGAATCTTCGGATGTTCGTCGGCATGAATATTCATGCGGGTTTGAATGCAATAGGTTGCCAGAAATACGGACAGGTTTCGCCTTGCTTTCTACAGGCCCTCACAATCATGCTGTGTGACCCCCACAGCAGTTTCCCACTTTGGTTGAGGTGAGAGACCCGCCCGTGCTCCTCCGGTATTCCAGGATGAAGCTTTAAACCCGACGGCACTTCGCGTACGATGCGGCCTACAGGCTCCATGCAGCGATAACCCAAGAAGGGATACAACATGCTGCCTATTGGCGCTCGCCTTCGCCGACTCCGCGAAGAGAGGGGAATGTCTCAGCGCGATGTAGAACAGCGGACGGGCCTATTTCAAAGCTACATCTCCCGGGTGGAAAACGGCCAC
>Ga0187866_1003052_pt1 | contig 13013 bp, 19 predicted proteins | sample June2016WEW_11_1_3_FD_133013 | JGI IMG/M metagenome (GOLD analysis project Ga0187866, IMG submission 133013) | Peatland microbial communities from SPRUCE experiment site at the Marcell Experimental Forest, Minnesota, USA - June2016WEW_11_150 | ecosystem: Environmental > Terrestrial > Soil >... | reverse complement strand
TGCCAGCGGACGCCGAGTTTTTCAATCACGGCATCCGGTTTTTCCAGACCGAGCCTGACCACGGCGGCATCCACGGTTTGCTCGATAAATTGTCTGAGCGGAAGGTTCAGGCCGCTGACGGCGGTTTGCGGTTCGGCGAGTTCGAGGCCGGCGGCATCCGGCGCGACGGTGCGCTTTTCGCCGCCGTCAAATTGAATTTCCGCAGTGAGTTCGTTCAAAGCCTTGACAACGCCGGTGCCGTATTGCTGGTGCCGCACCCGCATGCCGATGTGGAGGGATTCGATTTTCATGCCGTCATTTTAGCCACAGACCCGTCCTCCGTAGCAACACTGCGCCCGTCCTCCGTAGCAGGTACTGCGGAGGGTGGAAAGGATGGATGAAACACGGCGTAAAGCCGCGTGGCCGCGTGGCGTAGCTTTACGCGGCTATACGCGGATGAACCACGGATTTTCGCATAAGGAGCGGATCGCGTTGCGTAGCGCCGTAGGCGCGGCATCTGTGTAGATTTGTCTGGTGATGGTTCCAAGCTCCGTCAGGAGCGGCATATTTCTTGATGTCGCTCCTAACGGAGCTGAATTATTTTTTGCGGTGATTTTCTACAAATATGCCGCGCCTACGGCGCTTAAAAAATCAAGGCTGACAACTCCGCAAAACGCGCTAGGCTCAGCGACAGCCATACAATTTAAAACCAAATAAACATCATGGCCCGCTTAAACCCGATCGACCGCTTTGAATTCGAGCGCGTGCTGTGGGCCCAGGGCGTGGCCCGGGTCGCGGGCGTGGATGAAGCGGGTCGCGGTCCGCTGGCCGGGCCAGTTGTCGCCGCCGCAGTCATTCTACCGGCCAAATGGGCGGAATCTGGCCTCCCGCATGAACTCGAGGACTTGAACGATTCCAAGCAGCTCACGGCCGTGCAACGCGAGAAATTCTTTGCCTTTCTTACCGCGTGCACCGAAGTGCAATTTGCCATCGCGCAGGTTGGCGCCGGACAAATTGACGCCATCAACATCCTGCGCGCCACGCATCGCGCCATGAACGACGCCCTCGCGCAATTGCAGCCCGCGCCTGAACACGCGCTCGTGGACGGCCGGCCCGTCAAGACCATGGCGATGCCGCAAACGGCGATTGTGCAAGGTGACGCGCGCAGCTATTCCATCGCCGCCGCGAGTGTGCTGGCCAAGGTCGCGCGTGACCGGCTCATGCTGGAGTTTGACCGGCAATGGCCAAAATACGGATTTGCCGAGCACAAAGGCTACGGCACGGCGCAACATCTGGCGGCGATCGCGGTGCACGGCCCGTGCCCCATCCATCGGCGCAGCTTCGCGCCGTTGAGGCCGGTTCAACGTGAACTTTTTTGACAACATAAAATTCCTCCTCGTCGTCCTCGTTCTCGTAATCGAAGGGATAAAATCGAGGACGAGAACGAGGACGATGGCATGAATCTTCTGGAAAAATTGAAAAGCCGACTTGCCGGCAAGGCCAAGCCGGAGCATTTGCGACGCGGTGAACTGGGCGAGCACGCGGCAAAACGTCATTTGCAGCAGCAGGGACTGAAGTTTCTCACGGCCAATTTTCGTTCGAAGCGCGGTGAAATTGATCTGGTCTTTCGTGACGATGATTGTCTGGCATTCGTCGAGGTCAAAACGCGGTCATCCGAGGATTGGACGCGCCCGGCGGCGGCGGTCAACGCGCGCAAGCGGCGATTGCTTTCACAAACCGCACTGGATTATTTGCGCCTGCTGAAAAATCCGGCGGTAAAAATCCGGTTCGATATTGTCGAGGTGCTGCTGGCGGACGGCAAAGTGCATGAAGTCCGGCATTTGCCGAACACGTTTACGATGGCCAAGCCGTATCGTTACGGGTGAAAGAGGGGCGCGGCTTGTCCCAAGCCGCAGCACTCGAAAAACGTCTTGCACGCTGGAATATCTTTGAGGCTCGCATGGCACCCTGGCCGCTGCGAGTTGGGACAACTCGCGCTCCAGCGACAGTGCCCGGTATGCGCCCCGCGCTCCTTTTTCCATGATGCCAGCGTGACATTGACAGGTAAGCATTGTCTAATTGGCAGTGAAGACACTCATGAACGAGCCGGCCGCAGGATGTGAGTTCGCGGAAGAGTCGCCAGCCGATTTGGCGTCTTCGGAATTTTCCAGTCTCTATGCTGAAAACAGCCGCGCGATTTATTATCTCGCCTTGCGTTATCTCGGCGACCCGCAAAAGGCCGAGGACGCCACGCACGACGTTTTTCTGAAGGCTTTCCGCAAGCTGGATCAATTCCGCGGCGAGGCGTCCCTGCGCACGTGGCTTTACCGCATCGCCATCAATCATTGCCAGAACCTCCGTCAGGCCTGGCATGACCGCCACGTGTTTTCCAACGCGGACGACGCCGTGTGGGAAAATGCCGCGGCTCGAACCGATTCGCCTTTGCGTGTCCTGGAAATCAAGGAGCTGGGCCAGCGAATTCAGAAAACGCTCGACGGCCTGCCGGATGAATACCGGCTCCTGTTGCTGCTCGTGGCCGACGAGGAATTGAGTTACGAGCAGGTGGGCGCGCTGGTCGGGCAATCCCCCGACGCGGTGCGCGGGAAACTGCATCGCGCCCGCAAATATTTTGCCGCTCTATTTGAGAAAACCGCCTGAGGAGGCCAAACATGAAACAACAGACCAAACTTTCCGAGGAACAACAGCAACAGTCCCGACAGGTCGGGACCGAGCAGCAGGCGCAACAGCAATCCGCGCGCGAATTTGCGAACGCCGAAGAGATGCTGCGCTACGACGCGGCACACACCACCGTGCCGCCGGCCATTGTCCAACGACTCCAAAAATCCACCGGCGGGGCACCCAGACCAAAAACGTCATGGTGGAAGCGCTTGTTTGGAGGAACCCATCCATGAAAAACCTTTTCCGAAACTTTTTCCTGTCGCTGCCGTGGGGAATGCGCCTTTTTCTGCTGGTCTTCGTGCTCGGTTTCCCGGTGGCCTGGATCGGCCTTCGCGCACAACTTTTTGACCTTTACGGCTGGCTCGCTTTGACGCCGGCACTAGTCTGGAAAGGGCAGGTCTGGCGCGTCATAACCTACGCCTTTCTGCCGGCCGGTCCTTTGGATTGGGCCATAAGCCTGTTCTGGCTCGCGACGCTTGTTTCCGTTTTGGGAAAGAACTGGTCCGCGCGCGGATTCTGGGGTTATTGCCTGTTGGGCGCCTTGGCGGGCGGGCTGTTCATTTCGCTGCTCAAGCCGGGAATGCCATGTGGCGTGGTGGGCAGCGCAGCAATGATTTTCGCCCTGCTGGTGGCGTGTGACTGGATGTATCGCAACGAACGCCTGATCCTGCTCGGCATCGGGGAAATCTCCGTGCGCCAGGCGGCGATTTTAATCGCCATCATCAACTCACTCATCCTGTTCTTCTGCTCAGGCTGGTTCCTGATGCTGGCAATGTGGTGTGGCGGCCTGGCCGGATGGCTCTGGCTGGCCGTGCGCACAAAACTTCTCATGGGGAAAACCCCTCAACAAATCCGGTCCGAACGCATGGCCCGGCTGGAATTATGATTTGCGCCGAACCCATCATCCAACGCCGGAACGCTTCGGGACGTTCGGCAATGGCGCGCGAGCGGGCAAGGACCGCCCGGGCGATGCTGGCCGATTGCCGGCTTTGCGCGCACGACTGCGGCGTCAACCGGCTGGCGGGTGAAAACGGCTTGTGCCATGCCGGCGCCGAGGCGCGTTTTTTCTGCGCGCAAACTGAAGTTTCCGATGAGTTGGAATTGATCCCGACGTTCGCCATCGCGTTGAGCGGATGCGATTTGCGCTGCGACTTTTGCATCACCGGCGCGTCCAGTTGGAATCCGCGGGCGGGCGCGGGCTTTGACGCGCGCGCGATGGCGGTAAAAGCCGAAGCCGCTTTGCAGAACGGCGCGCGAACCATCATGGTATTGGGCGGCGAACCGACCATTCATTTGCCGGCCGCGCTCGAATTTGTGTCGCTGCTGCCGGAAACGGCCAAACTGGTTTGGAAGACCAACGCGCACGGGTCGGCGCAGGCGCGCGAACTGCTCGACGGCATGTTTGATATCTGGCTGGCGGATTTCAAGTTTGGCAATGATGTTTGTGCCCAGCGGCTGGCAAAAGTTTCGGATTATGTCCGGGTGGTCGAAGAAAATCTGCGCTGGGCCAATGAACACAGTGAATTGATCGTCCGTCATCTGCTCATGCCGGGGCATGTCGAGTGTTGCTGGCGTCCAGTGGCGGAGTGGCTGGCCGCAAACCTGCCGGATGTCAAAGTGAACCTACGCTCCGGCTTCTGGCCGGCATGGCAGGCGGCGCGGCACGCTGAATTGCGACGGACGGTCTCAAGGCCGGAAAGTACGCGGGCAGTTGACCTGGCACTGCGCCTGGGTTTGAATTTGGTTCCATGAAAAAGCATCGCGCCAAAAAAGGTTGTGCATCACCCGGCAAAAACCAAGTGAGCGAACTCTTGATTTTGCCGGACGGACAGATTCTGGTCCACAACCTGACCCCGGCCTTCGCCGGGCTGTTACATAAATTGAATCCCGATGACGAGCACATCTCGTCACGTGTCACCCGCCCGCCTTTGCTTCGCTCCGGCGCGGCAAGTACCCCATCACCAAAATCATGAACTTTCAAACTGAACTCGAAACCCTCATCCGCGCGCGTTATCCCATTCTTTACGTCATTTCGAACGAGGAAATGCGCGTGCAAAACGTGGTCGTCGAAATTGCCCAGAAACGCCAGAAGAAGGTCTTCGAGTGGACCTTCAGCAACGGCATCGTCCCCGCCGGCACGTCCATCCAATCGCAAAAAAACCGCAACGCCTCCACCAAGGACCCGCTCGCGGCGCTGGATCAGGTGATCGAACAGGTTGAACCGGCGATTTTCATCTTCAAGGATTTTCATCCGTTCCTGACCAAAAACAATTTCGCCATCATCCGGAAGCTCAAGGACATCGCGCTGCACCTGAAGAACAGCTTCAAGACCATCGTGCTGATTTCGCCGGTGATGGAAATTCCAGCGGAACTGGACAAGGAAATCACGGTCATCAATTTCCCGCAGCCGACCAAGGAGGAACTTGGCGAAATGCTCGACAAAATCATTGCCGAGGTCAGCGACCGGAAACAGATCCAAGTTGATCTTGACGGCGAAGGTCGGGAGCGGCTGCTCCAGGCAGCGATGGGTCTGACGCTGGGAGAAGCGGAGAATGTGTTTGCCAAAATCATCGTCCAAGGCGGCCGGTTGAGCGGTGAGGATGTAAACGAGGTCTTTGCCGAAAAACAACAAATCATCCGCAAAAGCGGGCTGCTGGAGTATTACGCAGCGAACGAGGATTTCTCCAACGTCGGCGGCCTGGCGGTGCTCAAGGACTGGCTGAACAAGCGCGCGGTGGCGTTCACCGACGAGGCCCGCGCGTTCGGGCTGCCCGCGCCAAAGGGGATTTTGCTGCTCGGCGTGCAAGGCTGCGGCAAGAGCCTTTGCGCCAAGGCGGTTTCGCGGCTCTGGCAACTGCCACTGCTGCGATTCGACATGGGCCGGATGTTCGGCAGCCTCGTGGGGTCGTCGGAGGAAAACGTGCGCCAGGCCATCGCCGTGGCCGAATCGGTCGCCCCGGCGGTGCTGTGGGTGGACGAAATTGACAAGGCGTTTGTCGGTTCGCAAAGCTCCGGGGCGACCGACGGCGGCACGACCGCGCGCGTCTTTGGCACGTTTCTCACCTGGCTTTCGGAAAAAAGCGCGCCGGTGTTCGTGGTGACGACCGCCAACGACGTTTCGCAACTCCCGCCGGAACTGCTGCGCAAAGGACGCCTGGACGAAATTTTCTACGTGGATCTGCCGATTGGCGATGAGCGCGGGGAAATTTTCCGGATTCATCTGGCCAAGCGCGGCCGCGACCCGAAAAATTTCGACCTCCCCAAGCTGGTGGAGGCGAGCAGGGATTTCAGCGGCGCGGAAATCGAGGAGGCCATCATCAGCGCGCTCTATGACGCTTTTTACGCCAAACAGGAGCTGACGACGGAGCATGTGTTGACCGCGCTGGGCCAAACCGTGCCGATGGCCAAGACCATGATCGAAAAAGTCAGCGCCCAGCGCGCGTGGGCCGCCGGCCGGGCGCGCAACGCCAGCACCGCCCAGCCCGTCAAAATCGAGCAGGAAGTGCGGCGAATGGAATTATGACATTAGCGAAGACGTAAAATCCGAATTACAGACGAAATGAACTCTTTTTGGAACAATTTGTACGACAACTTCAAGGATCGCCGTTACGGGGCGCTTTTCCTGTCCACCATCCTGGCCTTCTTCGGCCTGTTGATTTCGGGGGTCATCATCAGTGCGATTCTGCGTGAGTTCGGGATGCAGGAGTATTTTCTGGAGGCGTTGCCGGGCATCGGCATTCTGGGTCTGGCGTGGGCCTTTTTGAAATTTCGCCGGGCGCAGGCGGAACGAAAAAAACGATTGTCGCATTCCCCCTTGTCGCGTGACGAATTGCGCGCAGCCCGGTCGAAACTTCGGAATGGAATGAAACCGATCAATCGTCCGGCACCACGAGCTCCGGACACGAACTTGAAATATTAAGGTTATGAGTTGCGTGTGCATATTGACTCCGGTGGTGATTGCCGCGTGGCCGGCGTTCAGCGCGGCCGTGACAGCGGCGGCGGCCTCGCTCGGCTATACCATCGTCGAAGAGGGCATCAAAGAACACCAGGCCGCCACGGTTTCTGAAACCGGGGAACGCCGGGTCTCGCTCGAGATCGAACAAAGTGAAATCGTCACCAATCAGTTAGGCCGTGATCAAAGCATCAAGGTCACGCGCGGCAGCGTGACCGTGACGTTCTCGCGGGACGCGCGCGGCAGGGCCTCGATTTGCGTGACCGGGCCGGGCCATTCGGACGAGGAATTGCGGGCCATCGGCGAGGAACTGAGCCAGCGCGTCGTGCAAAAATATGTCCACCGGCGCCTGCTGGATGAGATTCACGCCCGCCAGTTCCTAGTCGTGGAGGAGGAAGTGGACGAGAACAACGCCATCCGGCTCAAAGTCCGGCATTGGGACGGGTGAATTTAATGAAGAGAACATCCAACATCGAACGCTCAACATTCAACATCCAATGCCATTGCGCCCGCGCGATCAATTGGTTGTTGGTTGTTCGATGTTGGATGTTGGATGTTTTTGAAAAATCTTATGCCCCAACGCGAATTTGAAATCACGATAGCCCCCGACGGCAGCGTCGAGGTGCATGTCAAAGGCTACAAAGGCAAAAGCTGCCTGGAAGCGATGAAAATCTTCGAGCAGGTGGTCGGGGAAATCAAGTCGCAGCGCGAGACCAGCGAGTTTTATGAACCGGACGAGCAGGTGCAGTTCAAAATCGAGCAGCGGCATTAGCGGAAGATTGACGATTTACGATTTCGGATTTATGCGCGAACCGGGACTCGTAAATCGTAAATCGTAAATCGTAAATCGTAAATCGAAGTGGCCAGACCGAACATCGAAACCGTGCATCCGGAATACTACCCGCCCCGGGCGCGGTGGTTCAGCCCGGTCTTCTATTTCGCCAACGCCATCCGGCGGCGGTTCTGGCTGGATCGCATCCATTTGCCACGGGGCATGACCTTCGCCGGAGCGTCGGCCAGTTTTGTGGTGCCGGGCCTGGGCGTTTACATCCGGGGACCGAGACTCTGGGGCGTGGCCGCTTTGCTGGGCTGCGGGCTGTTGATGCTTTTCTACGTGGTGGGTTTCGGGTATTCGGCCGGCAATTTTGCTTTTGGGCTGCTGCTTTCGGCTCACACCATCAGCTTTGTATATTATTGCAGCCCGTTGTTGCAGCAGGAGAACCTGCGTTCCCGGGTGGTTTTAACTCTGCTGGCCTTGGTGGCCATCGGACTGCTCATCTATCTGCCAATCCGGAACGGCATGTTGCAACGCCGGTGGCTACCGCTCCGCGACGACGGACGGGTGTATGTCGTGCAGCGACAATTTCCGGTCGCCGCCATTCGGCGCGGCGACTGGATCGGCTACAAACTTGGAAGCGGCAGCAGTTCATGGGACACTGGCGGGGGGCATGGGACCGTCTATGTGCGGTCCGGCATGGGATTTGGCCCGGTGCTGGCCATGGCTGGAGACCGGGTGACGTTTTCCACCAATGTGTTCACCGTGAACGGCATTCAGCATCCCCTCCTGCCGCACATGCCACAATCCGGTGAAGTGGCCGTGCCCGAAAAAAATTGGTTCGTTTGGCCAAGTTATAGTATAAGCGGAGCCGGCAACGAAGATCGCATTTCATCCATAATGTTGCAGTTGGCATTGGTTCCCGAAAAAGATTTTGTCGGAAAACTTTCCCAACGGTGGCTGTGGCGGCGGCAAATGACACCATGAGCCGGTTTGTCAATCTCGAGTTCGGCGATGAGTCCGAAGACCAGTCGCAGCCAAAAGAAAAAGCACTGGTCAAGGACGAGGCGTATTATTTCAACGAGGCGCGAACGGCGTTTGAAAGCGGAAATTTCGAGCAGGCCCTGCGGTTTTATTCCAAGGTCCTAGAATTCAATCCGGAAAATGCCGCCGCATGGACCGGGCAGGTGTGCATGTTGATCGAGCTCGGCGAATTTCGCGAGGCGAAGCTCTGGGCCGACAAGGCCTTGGAACGGTTTCCCAACGAGCCCGAACTCCTCGCCGCCAAGGCCGTCGCGCTGGGCCGCAACGGCGATTTGCAGGGTGCGCTCGCGTTCTCAGACGCCTCCATTGAGGAACGCGGCGACACCCCCTACGTGTGGCTCGCGCGCGGCGACGTAATGCTCGCGCGCGCGGAGCATCGAGCGGATTATTGTTTTGAGAAGGCGTTGCTGCTCGCGCCCCGGGACTGGTTTATCGCCTGGCTGGCGGCCCGGATCCGGTTTTACTACCAACAATTCGTGCTCGCGCTGAAACTGCTGCAACAAGCCATCGAATGGAACCCCGGCCATTTTCTTTTATGGCTCGAACTGGGTCAATGCCAGCAGGCGCTCAACTTGATTGGTCCGGCCAAAAATTCGTTCTTGCAGGCGCAACAACTAAACCCGCATTCTCGCGAAGCAGATCTGGCACTTATCCGGCTTTCCCAAAAAGGGCTCTGGGCGCGCGTGCGCGGCTGGTGGTGGCAACTTTTCAACCAATGAAAATGGAAAACCTGAACCGGCTATTGTCCGCCGCCAATGAATTTGACGCGTCCGACCTGCATCTGGTGGCCGGGGTGCCGCCCGCGTATCGCGTGAACGGTGAAATCATCATCGCCGACGAGGACGCGCTGACCGAAGACGAAATCACCGCCATGACGAACGGCCTGCTGAACGAACAGCAGCAGAAAAAATTCGACCAGGAATGGGAACTTTGCATTTCCATTTTGCACAGCGTGGCGGGGCGCATCCGCGCCACGTTTTACCGGCGCAACGGACATCCGGAGATGAGCCTCCGTTTTTGCGGTGACAAGGTGGCCACGCGCGAGGAACTCGGCCTGCCTGGAAAAATTGACGATTTGGCGCGCAAACCGAATGGATTGGTCCTGATCACCGGCCCGACCGGGGCGGGCAAAACGACCACGCTTAATTATCTGGTTGACCTCATCAACGGCGAACGCCGCTGCAAGATCGTCACGATTGAAGACCCGATTGAATTTGTCCACGAAAACAAGCGGGCCATTGTCGTGCAGCAAGAAGTGTTGACGGACGTGCGTTCGTTCAATCGCGCGCTCATCCACGTGTTGCGGCAGGACCCGGACGTGATTGTCGTGGGCGAGATGCGCGATCACGAGGCGATTGCCACGGCCCTGACGGCGGCGGAAACCGGCCACCTGGTGCTGGCCACCATGCATTCGCCAAACGTTTCGCACGCGCTCGAACGCATTGTCGGTGTTTTCGAAGGCAGCGCGCAGCGGCAGATCGTGCTGCAGCTGGCCAATGCGTTGCAGGGCATCATTGCCCAAGACCTGCTGCCGGCGGCGGATCGCCGGCGCCGGGTGCTCGCATACGAGCTGCTCGTGGCGAACGGTGCCGTGCGGAATTTGATCCGTGAAAACCAGCTGCACCATCTCGAAAACACCATCCAAACCGGCCGCAAGGAGGGAATGGTGCTGATGGACAACTGCCTTTACGACCTGTACTGCAAGTGTGCCATCACGTATGACACCGCCGTCAGCCGGGCCAGTCACCCCGACCACATCATCCAAGAAAAGTCCCGGGCCGTTTAAATTTTACCGCCAGCCCGTCGCAAAAAACGCCGGGCATGAAACCCGGCGTTTAAGAACAAAATATCGGTTCGAAATACGGCTCACCGCCCCAGTTGTAACGCGACTTCCTTTTCCAGCTCGTGCGCGAGGTCAATGTTCTTGTTGCCCCATTTCGTGCGGGCTTCCACGATGACCGACGTGATAGGTCTGGGATCCACCGCTTCGACGCGCACCCAGACATCACACTGATCCACCTTGCCCTTAAACGAGCGCACCACATTGGTGGTATCGTGCGGTATGTATTCCGTGACGACCGCGCCATCAGTATTCACCACCTTAACCGCCGCCTGATAGACTTGATCCATGGTGCGCTCATAACGCCCCTCCACACTGTCCCTGCCAAAGGGAACCATCGTCGGCGTGTGCGTGTCGCTCACCGTCTTGACACAACCGGCGGTAATAATGGTAATTCCGACCAACGCCGCAAAAATTTTCGTCTTCATATGGGCGACAATCCAATCAAAAAAGCCGCCCGCGTCAAGCACGATTGCATTTTTGCGCGGCTCGACAAGCGCGTCAAAAAATGCGAGCTTGGGAACGTGTCAGCCAACAAGCTGGAAAAACTTCGCGCCGCGCTGCGCGCCCATGGCTCGTGCCTCGTGGCGTATTCCGGCGGCGTGGACTCGGTTTTCCTCGCGCGCGTGGCGCATGAAGTCCTGGGCAACCGCGCGCTGGCGGTGATTGCCGATTCACCGAGCCTGCCGCGGCGCGAATTGCAGGAGGCGCTCGAAATCGCCGGCCAATTTCAATTCCCAGTCCGCGTCGTGCAGACAGCGGAATTTGAAAATCCCAATTACCTCTCGAATCCGGCCAACCGCTGCTATTTCTGCAAGCACGAATTGTTCGAGCAACTGGCGCCGATTGCGCGCGCGGAAAAATTCGCGGTGATTGCCTACGGCGAAAACGCCAGCGACAACGGCGATTTCCGTCCGGGCGCACAAGCGGCGGCGGAATTTCAGGTGCGCGCGCCGCTCAAGGAAGTTGGCTTGACGAAATCAGAAATACGCGAGTTGTCGGCACAGCTAGGTTTGCCGACGGCGGACAAACCGCAAATGGCCTGTCTTAGTTCGCGCGTTCCCCAGGGCGAACCGGTGACACCGGAAAAACTGGCGATGATTGAAGCGGCGGAAAATGTGCTGCGTGATCTGGGATTTCATAATGTTCGGGTGAGGCACCATGAATTGAGGGTGACGGGTGACGCGTGGCGTGTGACGGGAAAAGACTCCCTCGACACTCGTCACTCGTCACTCGTCACTCATTTGGCCCGCATTGAGCTTGGGCCAACGGAAATTCCGCGGTTTTTGGAGGACGGCGTCATGATGAAAGTGGTCGAAGCGTTGAAAAAAATCGGTTACGCACACGTGACGCTGGATTTGCAGGGCTACCGGCGCGGCAGTGTCAACCAGGCGCCGGCCAAAGGCGCGTGAAACTTTTGGCCTTCAACGGTTTTAGATAAAGGGATTATGCCGCAGTTTTCCTACAAGGCGCGCCGCCGCAGTGGCGAATTGGTGGAGGGCGTTTTAGACGTGGCCGACCGCTCGGCGGCGGTCGCGCAAATCGAGCGCCTCGGACTTTTCCCCGTCGCGGTGGACACGGCCAAGGCCGGCGCAGTGAGCAGCACTCAACGCACGGGAAAAGGTGTGGATTTGATGGCGTTCCTGCCGCCAGCGCTGCGTACTGCGCTTCAACAAAAACGCAAACCGAAGTTGCAGGAACTGGCCACGTTCACGCAACAACTGGCCAACCTGATCCAATCCGGCATGCCGCTGACGGTGGCGTTGAACAGCATGACGCATCTGGAGTCGAAGGGCATTTCCGCCGACGTAAGCCGCGAATTAAAGCAGGAAGTGACGGAGGGCAAGGGTTTGTCCGATGCAATGGCAAAACAGCCGCGGGTGTTTTCAGACCTTTATGTCAACATGGTGCGCGCAGGCGAGCAGAGCGGTTCGCTGGTGGCGGTGTTGCAGCGCATGGCGAATCACTTCCAGCAATTTGCCGAGGTGCAGGCAAAATTCTCCTCGGCGCTGATTTATCCGGCGATGGTGTGTTGCGTCGGCGGGGGCATCGTCGCGTTCTTCATGTTCTTCATGATGCCGCGGTTCATGGTGATTTTCAACGGGTTCGGTGTCGAACTGCCATTGCCGACGCGCATACTGATGGGGTTCAGCAATTTTCTTCGCTCTTATTGGTTGCTGCTCGTCTTCCTCATCATCGTGGCAATAATTTTATTCAAACGCTTCCAGGCGAGTGCGGAAGGCGCGCGGATGCTGGATGAATGGAAATTGAACGCGCCGGTGTTCGGCAAGGTGATGAAATTAAATCTGTTCGGGCAATTCGCGCGGACGCTGGGGACGCTGCTCCAAAACGGCGTGCCGGTGCTCACCGCATTGAAAATCACCGAGCAGGTCATTGCCAACCGCATCGTCAAGGAAGCCATTGCCAAAACGCGCGACGCGGTGACAGACGGCAAGACGCTCGCGCAACCGCTGGAGCAGGGGAAAGTTTTTCCCCAATTGATGGTGGACCTGGTGCGCATCGGCGAGGAAACGGGCGACGTGCCCGGGGCGCTGAACAATCTCGCCGGCACGTACGAAAATGAACTGTCCATCGCCCTGCGCGTGGTGACGAATCTCATTGAGCCAATCCTGATCATCGTAATGGCGCTCATCGTGGGCTTCCTGCTGATAAGCATTTTGCTGCCGCTGTTCCGGCTGATTTCACAAATTCACTCTTGAGCCTTGCGATGAAAACGGCGGTCG
>Ga0187866_1003050_pt1 | contig 13021 bp, 8 predicted proteins | sample June2016WEW_11_1_3_FD_133013 | JGI IMG/M metagenome (GOLD analysis project Ga0187866, IMG submission 133013) | Peatland microbial communities from SPRUCE experiment site at the Marcell Experimental Forest, Minnesota, USA - June2016WEW_11_150 | ecosystem: Environmental > Terrestrial > Soil >... | reverse complement strand
GGATCCCATTTGCCCGCAAATGTCCACTTTGCCGATATCTGGTCCGCCTTCGGCGAACCGTCGGCCTCACTCAGATTGTCCGCGAACCAGTCGTAGTCTCCCCCCTCACGATGACAATTGTAGAAATAGTGACGCGCTCCCCACTTCCATACTTCTGCATTAGGGGACACCGGCAGGTAAATGGGTCTGTCAGCCATAGTACGTGAGAAGATGCAATCGAGCAGATAGATCTGCGCATCACGATGATGTCTTCCCAGCGGGAAATTCGGGACACCGTCGAAACTCGAATACCGGATCACAAACTTCTGGTCCTTGTCAAATCTCCCATCGTGCCAGATGCTCGCGCTCAGATTATGGCCATAGAATTTACTGTCTGTTATGTAGCACCATCCCCGCGGACATACATAATCTACCCACCCTTCAAAGTAGCAATTGGCATGATAATAGAGACCGTTCGCACGATTCCACAGGCTCACGGTATCATTGCCGTCAGCGATGACATTGCAGTACAGGATCATCACACGCGTTCCGTTTCCCCTGACCGCAAACTGATGTGCCGCTGTATGGTAGAGAGAGCCGTAATTATTGTAGATCGTCAGGTTTGCTAGGACGATATCGGTCGCAGTCGAATCGATATTCACAACTCCGGAGCCCCAGTCATTCCCATTGTGAGCCTTTGTCCAATTCTCGCGAAACTCCGCATACACAATTCTCGTGCTGTCCCGGTCCTCACCAACGAGAGTGACAAAGCTCTTCTCTATGAAGAGCTTCTCGTGATAAGTCCCTTTCTTCACAAGGATGATGACAGGATTCGCATTATTCTTTGGAATGGAGTTCAGCGCATCTTGAATCGTCCGGAACATTCCGCTCCCATCGGCGGCGACAATGATCTGGGCCCGTTCTCCGGCAATGCTGCCCACCGAACAGAGCATCAATAGGACAAGAATGTATGCAATGCGATTCATTTGGATGCTCACTTTTTCAATCTGGTTTCTTGGCCTGCGGAACAATATCTGTCAGATCAGCAATGCGGACCGGTTTTCCCGAATCAATACTGTTACGGGCTGCAACGCCGATGACAACCGCCATCGCCCCGTCCCGGACATTTGCTGCCTGATGGAAGGGATCCGGCGCAGCTGGATTGCGGAATATCTTATCCTTCATCAGTGGATCACCTCCGTAATGATCTTCCTCGATACGGGGGAGCTTGATGAATTCCGCTTTCCCGAAGCTATCGGTCACGTGGATCTCGTCAAAGTTGTCCATTGGCCACGGCTGCCTCTCATGCATCCAGAAGTCTATCCTTCCCCTGGTGCCGTTGAATGCAATGCGATATCCTTCATACGGCGAATACGTCGTGAGCGAATAGCTCACCTGCACCTTGTTTGCGTACCGGATCTGCACAGCCATCTTGTCGAAGATATCGATGTCTTCCTTCCACACACATCCATCGCGGGTGTAGCCGTCATATTTTTCATTGTCCGCGTAGAGGCGCATGAGACGCTGGTCTTTTGTCATGTCAAAGTAGAACTGGCACTTCTCTTTGAAGGGACAGGGACGGCAATGAGTATGGCGGAACTCATGATTTTTGCCGTAGAACTCAAGCGCACCAAAAGCATGCACTTCTTCCGGATCCGAATCGACCCACCAGTTCAACATATCGAAATGGTGCGATGCTTTGTGATTCAGAAGCGTTCCGGAATTCTGCCTCAGACGATGCCACCGCCGGAAGTAGTCGGCACCATGATACACATCGAGGTACCAGTGAAAGTCGACCGATGTGATCCGGCCTACCCGTTCCTGCATCAGCAGCTCTTTCATTTTTGCTGCCGTCGGCGGGTATCGATAGTTGTGCGCGACGATGATCTTGTTCGCGGATTTCCTTTGCGCGTCGAGTATGACCTTGAGTTTTGATTCTGATGTTGTCAGGGGTTTTTCAGTGATCACATCGCACCCCATCTCAAGCGCCTTCGCAATGAACATGTGGTGGGTCCCGTCCACCGTCGTCACAATGACCGTCTCGGGCTTCGTCGTTCTCACCATCTCTTCGAAGTCTTTGAAGGTCGGGCACGATACGCCCAGCATTTGTTTTGCCGTTTCCGCGCGCCCCGGGTTGATGTCACAGAGTCCGACGAATTCGACGAGATCTCCGTAATCCTTCAGGACGCTTGTCCCCCACATGCCCGTTCCACGGTGTCCGGTGCCGACCATTGCAAGCTTTCGCTTTGACGCGAGTGTTCTGGATGTTACGATGCCTGGCATCTGGTTCAGAAGCACGGCACCTGCGGCAGCTTTTGCTGTCGATGCAACGAACTCTCGACGCGTGATGACATTCTCTGAGTTCATCGAGTCTTCTCCCTGAGATATTATTTCGTCAAGATCAGCTTGATGGTTTTAGAAAACTCTCCCGCTTGCAGGCGCGCAAAGTACACTCCGCTGGGGCGTGAGCCTGCATTGAATTCGACTTTGTACGATCCAGCAGATTGTTGAGCGTGAACGATGCTGGAGATCTCTCTGCCTAGAACATCGAGCACATCCAGAGTTACAAAGCTGTCAGCTGAAAGCTGATAGCTGATCGCTGTCGTCGGATTAAAAGGATTCGGATAATTTTGTCCGAGCCTGAACCCAGGGACTATTCTCTCACCCTCACCAACGTGTGTCAGGGCGCCGGTTTCAAATGCACCAAGATCGGGGGCTCGACCGTTGTACGGCAATCCGACAACGGCTCCTGCATCAATCATCGGGCTCGTCGGTGCAAGGTGCAGAAACGTATTCGTTCTCAGGCTCCCATCCGGGTTTCTGGGCGCTGTCACTACTGCGGTATCGATGCTCAGGAAATCGACGGCTGAAACAGTAAATCCCTGCCAACTGTTTTTCTCCTGAATTCCGCTCGAAATTGCAACAGCTCCTTCAAGCGAAATGCAATTCTTGATGATGTGTGTCTGTCCGGAATCGACTACGTTTTTGAAATGATAATTGTCTCCCTTGTTCCGGAACGCCGTGCAGTTGTAAAGAGTCTGGCCGGCGGTATTGTTGTTTTCGTCAAATCCGCGGCCTGTATTCCCGGCGTTATCAAACGAGACACAGTTTCTCACCGTATGCGGAGTTGCAATATAATTGCCCCCGAGCTTGAAGCCGTTTCCATTTCCGTTAAAGCTGCCCGAGAACCAGCTGTCGACACCGTTACGAAACGCGTAACAGCTGTCAATAAGCACGGTGCTGGTTCCCATCCACAGATCCCAGCCATCGTCGGAGTTGTTGTACGCTCTGCAACCCCGAAACACATTGCCGGGTCCCACCGTCCATTTTGCGCTGAACCCATCTGCATTGCCGCCAACCGGAGGATCGTAGTTGCGATAGGCGTCGCAATTGAGAATCAGGTTGTTCGATGGGCCCGGGGCTGCCGAACCGGTAAGATGAAGGCCTGTATTCTGATTGTCGTGGACGACGCAGTTCTCAATGATGTTGTTGTTTCCAGAGATGTTGATCCCGTTGTGACCTGCGTTTCTCTGTTCAATGCCCTTCAGGTGATAGTAACTGCCGCTGATGCTGATCCCGTCAGATGTATTCCCTGTACAATCGAGGATTGGGGTCTCGCCCGGATATGCCCAGATTCGGATAGAGCTCCCGGCTTGTGCAGTCTTCGTCAGGCTCAGCTTGGTAGCGCCGAGGACATGGATACCGCCCCGCAGGACAACGAGACCGTTCGTGCCAATCGTGTTCAATCCTTTTGAAATCGATTTGAACGGTTGATCGATCGTTCCGGGATTCGTATCGCTTCCTGCCGGAGACACGTAGACTGTCGTCTGCGCAACACTCCCCTGCAGAATCAACGCCAGGAACAACATTGCCCCACACACTCGTAAAACACCCACGTTTGTTTGCACCTTCCTTTTACATCCACGAAAGCACTCGCCATCAAGTGCCGCGTGTCCGTTTCTCACTGTATGACGACTGCTCCCTGTTTCACGTCCGGGCCCAACTCCATATCTTTCTTCGCCTTGACGACCTCGCTCCGTTGTACGCGAATGTTCTCTGTGTTTGCACCATTTGCGCGGACGAAGAGAGCGGCTGGAGACGCTGTTGTGAGTTGCTCGAGCTGAATATTCCTGGCGTTCTTCACGGAAAGGACCGGGCCTTTCTTGAAATTCAACCAGACGTTGTTCAGCGTGAATCCGTCGGCATCTTCCATCTTCATTGCCTCGTCCGAAGTGATGGAGATGTTCTTCAGAGAGACTCCCTGAATCGGCGCCTCTGGAATTCCTCTGACGAATAGAGCGTCTTTGGCTCCGTCACACACGATGTTTTTAATATCGAAGTTCCGAAAGTACGGGATCTTTGCTTTCGCGGGATCAAAGTCTGCGTTCTCTTCATAGTACATATCAAACAGGATGGCCGAGGTCGCTATATCCTTCATCCGGATACCATCGACGTAGATGTTCTCCACTTTCCCCCCGCGATCACGAGCGGACTTGAATCGCAGGCCGATGTCTGTTCCAATGAACGTGCAATTCCTGACGGAGATATTGCGCATGCCACCATCGGTATTGCTGCCGATGACAAATCCGCCATGTCCATGATACACAATGCAATCGGCGATCACGATATTCTCGAGAGCGAATTCCCTGGTTTTGATACTGCCGGATTTCATGCAGATGCCATCGTCCCCCGCGTCAAGCACGTTCTTGTAGAACAGAACATTCCGGCAGGCACCGATATCAGCGGCGTCAGTATTCTGTCCCCACCAGTTGTTGATAACCGATGTATTGCGGATGACGACGTTTTCGCACTCCGTCGGATGCAATGCCCATCCCGGAGTATCGGTGAACGTCGGACCATCGATCAGCACCTTGTCGCATCCGACGAGATCAACCATGGTCGGACGAAGAAACTCCCTTGCTCCTGCAACCTCTTCCGGCGTTGGCTTCTTGTTGACTTTCCGCAAATTCTTAAGGTACTCTTCGCCGTTCATAGCTTCTTTCGACGGCCACCACATCTTTCCATCGGAAGTAACCACGCCCCCCCATTCCACCAGGTCATTCCACTGTTTGGCTGTCAGCTTCTCTTTCTTTATGGGGCGCCAGTAATGCCCGTTCCCATTAAATGTCCCGTTACCCGTGATCGCGATGTTTGTCAGACCCTGACCATGAATCGGAGACGTCACACGGGCCCCTCTTGCAGGCATCGGATAATCCTCGAATCTGGGACTGAAGAACACGAGGGCGCCGGCCTCGATACGGAGCTCGATGTTGCTCTCAAGCCCGATCGGTCCGGTGAGCCACATTCCCGGAGGAATTACAACCGTTCCTCCCCCCTTTTTCACACACGCCTGGATTGCATTGTTAATCGCAGATGTGTTCATCGTGTGCCCATCGGCGACAGCCCCGAAATCCACGATACTTACACGATACGCCGGAATCTGGGGGAGCTGGATCTGAGGCATCTGGAACGGCAGGTTGGAAGTGTATGACTTGATTTCCTGCTCAAGCGCGGAGGACGATTGTGCTTTGACCGCACATGGCAACAACACGCTGATCACGATAAGGCAAAAACCTATTTGTACTCGCCTACACATGGTTTTTCTCCTCTTTCGAAAGCACCAGTCGGACTTCTCAATGACGGTCAGTTCTCGGACCGTTCAATTCTGAACCAATCGAAATCAGCATATCCAGACGTCGTGGTTGCAGTTGAACCCAATGCAAACACTCCAACCTTTGCTCCCACCCATTGACCCTCCCGGGCGGTGAAGGTCGTTCCCAAAGCATGAAAGAGTTTGCCGTCCAGGCTGTAGCTGAACGAACAAAGGACTTTCGGTATGATATCCGTTGCGCTTTCCGGTCGTACTTCCACACGGAGATAGATGTCCGATCCTGAAGCCTCGACTGAAGCCGTGGTCTCTTCCGGTGTTCCTTTGTCAGCTTTCACGCAGACGACGCGTGAAATCGTATACCCTGTCTTCGACTTACTTACTCCGATGTATGAATAATCAAGTCCAAAGATGACGAGACCGGATTTCTCACCGGCAGATTGCTTCGCACACTCAACCCTGACGGTTGCATTGAACGTTGGCGCCGGCAACTTCTGGAGCATCAGACTCGGGACATTCCATAGGTTCTTGTACTTCGGGGATTGAACCTGAGAATAAAGTCGCAGCCACCCTTTTCGGGCACCCAGCGAAAACCAACTCTCCTTGTAGTTCGCTTCCCACTGCCATTGCAGACTAAGTTCCGAGGAATCAAATTCATCGTTCGTTTGAGGCACCTCGATCCGGTGCGAAGTACCGACATTTGGTTTCCTGTACGATGCGACCGGCTCGCCAATTCCGTCCCTATTGTAATCGGCTCCGATCACCGGCCAGTCGTTTTCCCAACGCATCGGCTCAAGACGTATGATTCTGCCGTAAGCATATCTGTCCTGAAAATGCACAAACCAATCTTCGCCAGTTTTTGTGTCAACCCACGCTCCCTGATGAGGACCGTTGATATTCGTGCTCCCCTGCTCGAGAACCTTTTTGTCTTCGTACGGCCCGAAGACGTTCTTCGACCGAAGAACAGTTTGCCAACCCGGCTTGACGCCGCCGGCGGGAGCGAAGATGTAGTAGTAACCATTGCGTTTGTAAAACTTGGGCCCTTCGATTGTCGGCTGGTTGACATGCCCGTCGAACACAACGACACTGTCATCAAGAATCTGGGTCCCATCTTTGCTCATTCTGTTCACAGCAAGAATACTCTTGATCCCCGAGCGGCTGTTCGACCACGCATGAACGAGGTACGCGTTCCCATCGTCATCCCACAGGGGACAGGTATCAATCCATCCTCTCACTTTTCGGATGAGGCGGAGCGGCGTCCACGGCCCGGCCGGATCAGTCGCTTTCGTCAGGAAAACACCCCGATCCGGGTCGCCGAAATAAATATAGAATTCACCTTCATGGTACCGAATCGATGGGGCCCATATCCCCATACCATGCTGCGGTTCATTGAACGTTTCATAAGGATAGCGTTGAGCGGCGTGACTGACAATCGTCCAATTCACCAGGTCTGTTGAATGAAGGATCGGAAGTCCGGGAAAATGAGAGAAGCTCGATGAAGTCATGTAGTAATCATCACCTACGCGGATCACGTCGGGATCCGAATAGTCCGCATAGATGACTGGGTTTTTGTACGACCCATCTCCGTTGTCCGGAACCCACACTCCAGGTTCAGGCGATCGTACCTGGGCGGATGCCGTCAATCCTCCAAGGATTAAGAAAGCGAATAGAAGCGCGCTGATTTGTATTCTGAATTTCATCTGAGGGGGATTGCTCACTCGTATGCAGGTACCGGTGAGGCCTGCGCAAGCAGCCATCGGAAAAGATTCTCGGCTGCTTTGTCGTTTTCGTATTCTGTTGGGAGCTTTCGATGTTCAATGTACTCGTTGTAGAGCCATGGATCTCCGACTGCGAAGACTGCCCCTTTCCCAACCTTTGCGTACGCGATGATCACATCACCGTGATCTGTGAAAACTGCCCTTGCGGGATTCTCGATCTTCAACGTGCAGATTTCCTTCATGTAGATCTGCCTGACCCTTTTGAATAGAGGGTGATCCGGGAATGCATCGAATTTTCCCATGTCGTAGGCATTACCAATCACCTTATTTCTGCTGTCTTCGTTGAAATGAATGCCGAATTTTTCCGAAAGTTTGTTGAAATGCTCAAACTCCGCATTTCCCTTGTCGTTCTCCATCAGGACGAGAATGCCACCGGCCTTAACCCAGTCAACGATCGCCTCGATGGCCGGCGAGTCGACGTAGCGGGGATGTTCTGTTTCCAGTGGGGTATCGGGATCGACGATAACATAGATGCTTGCGCGACTGAGGTTTTCCGGCGTTGGGGCTTCACACAACGAATCGATCGATGCGCCGAGTTTCACAATCTTGCTGCCTAGGATCGAGAATCCCGAATTCGCAGTATCGTCCCACACATAATGAAATCGTTCAGAAACCCCCTTTGCGTTGCTTTTCCACTCATTGTTGTAGAATTCATCCAGGACGACCGTCTTGCCGACCCCCACCATCGCGTTCTCATCGAACGGCCTGAGGTCCTTGCTCAGTGGAAGATGGAGCTCTTTAAGCCCGTCTGCGACGAGTCGGGCCATCTTCAGAGCGCCGGATTCTGTGAAATGTGTATTGTCCTTGCGTCCTGCACGATTCGCGGTGAAGAAACCCGGCTTGATCCAGACGAAGTTCTTTCGGGATTCATCGGGACCAATCTTCTCAAGCAATTGCATACTCTTCTTATGAACATCGATGAGCGGGAGGTTTTGTTCAGCTGCCAGCTCCCTGACAACGCCTGGATAGTCGCCGTGTGTATCGACAAGCTTACCTTCCTTGTCGAACTGCCTTCGGCTTAGAGGAGTAAGGAGAATTGGATTCGCTCCTTTTGCTCGCGCCTCAGTCACGAAGCGAAGCAGGTTGTTCTTGTAAACCGTGTGCGGCTCAGCGTATCTCGAGCTGTCTTCCTTCTTCGCGTCATTGTGTCCGAACTGGATGAACACCCAATCACCTGGCTTCAGCTTCTCACAGACCGTTTGCCATCTTCCTTCCGCTATGAAGCTCTTCGTGCTGCGGCCGTTCCGTGCATGGTTTTCGAAAACGACATTGCTCTCAAAAAAGAGCGGAAACACCTGACCCCATCCCCGCTCTGCAGTTCCGATGAGGGGTTTATCCGCCATGGTTGAATCGCCAATCATGAACACTCTCACCGGCTCATCTGCTACCAATCCAAGAGATAGCAGTACGAGAATCAGGGAAAGGACTAAGCTGGTTCGTCGTTGTGGTGCGTGCATAGCTCGTTACCTTCTCATGAAGAATGGGGGACCGACCGGCTCAATTCGTTTTTGCGATCTCCGTTGCTCCGACCGGATTCAAGGGTTCCCCGGGTTTTGCGATTCTTCCAATGCATGTTTCGCGCAGGATCAGTTGCGTAGGAATCTCGATGTGCTGTTCGCGCGCGTCCTCCGGGTTCCTGATCATCTCGAGAATCATCTGAACGGCCTTCGTGCCCAGTTCCTGGGTTGGTTGGTTCACACAGCTCAGCGACGGGGAAAGAAAGCGATTGACATCGCTGTCGCCAAAACAGATGACGTCAATATCCTCCGGGATGCGAAGGCCAAGGTCCTTCGCCGCTTCATACATTCCGAGCGCTACCGGATACGTGACTGCGAATACGAAGTCGGGCAATTTCCCAGCCTGATAGAGCTGCTTGAACCCGGCATAGCCGTCGTCCTTGCCGAATCCACTTTGAACGATCCATTCACGTTTGATCGGAACGTTGTACTCCTTCATTGCCTGTTCAAAGCCGAGCAGACGGTTCCGGCCGATGTTGATCGCCGGGTTGCCCCCCAGGAATCCGATGTTGTGGTAGCCAACCTTGATGGCATGTTCGATCGCCTGGAACGCTCCCTCTTTGTCATTCACTACTACGCTACTAAAACCAGGCACTCCCGGTTCGGGCATACGATCGACAAACACAACGTGAATGCCCATCTTCTTGATCCACTTGAAAATCTCGACATCCTTCGTTTCCTGTGACACCGAGATGATCATTCCATCTACCCTCATCGAGACCAGTGTCTGGATATGTTTCTTCTCGCGCTCTGCATTTTCCTGGGAAACCGTCAGAATTGTTTCATAGTTTTTGTCGAAAGCAGCGTTGTAAATCGACTCGATCAGTGATCCGAAGAAGAAGTGAGCAATCTTGGGGATTACCACACCGAGCATGTTCGACCGTCTCGCGGACAGGTTTCTCGCGATGAAGTTCGGGCTATAACCCAGATCGCTTGCGAGTTTTCGTATCCGTTTCGCCGTCTTTTCGGAGATATCGGGGTGATTCCGCAATGCCTTCGATACCGTCACGCGGGAAACATTGAGCTTCTTTGCAATATCATCCAGAGTAATATGAGATGTTCGTTTCACACACACACTCCTTCGACCGATGGTCGTTTCAATCGTGACCGCTCATCACATGTGCTCATGCTATTTCCGTACACTCCCGGTCCGTACTTCTGCGTTTTCGATTTCTATCGCAGCAAGGAGAAACGGGCCGTATCCTTTCATGTCATTCGTTCGCTGTGGTTCACTGACATAGTATTCGTAGCTTCCATCCCTGTAGGGCTTTCCTCCCAGGCCGGCCCCCTGGCAGGTATGAAGAAGATCGACGAAGCCCTTCGCATCGACGGAGACAAGAATATCCACAATCCCCTGAAAGGTCTCTCGTGCCGCTCTAACAAAGGATTTGTCGAGGTAGCCTCTGTTCGCTCCCCGCGCGAACGCGTACGCAAACATACATGACGCGGACGCTTCCAGGTAATTCCCTTGCCGGGTTCCCTGATCCGGGACCTGGTACCACAAATGAGTTTTCCTGTCCTGAAATTCGAGTACTGTGGCCGAAACATCCTTCAGAATATGCAGCAGCTCTTTTCTGCGCGGGTAATCTTTCGGGAGGATATCCAGCACATCCACCAGGGCCATTGCATACCATCCGATCGCCCTCCCCCAGAAGTTGGGGGAACATCCCGTCTTCGGATCGGCCCACCGTTGCTGCCTGCTTTCATCCCAGCCGTGATACAGTAATTCCGTTTTTGGATCACGCGTGTGCTTGTAGACGAAAACGAATTGGTTCACGATGTCATCAAAATTCCGGTGTTGTTTCGTCATCACTGCATACGACGCATAGAACGGCTCCGCCATAAACAGACCGTCCAGCCACATCTGATACGGATAGATTTGTTTGTGCCAGAAGCCCCCCTCATTCGTCCTGGGCTGGTTTTGCAGCTGCTTCCTGAGAGTGTCGGCGGCGCTCTTGTATTTACGTTCCTTTGTCGCCTCAAACACCGTGAGTAACGCCCTGCCCATCGCGATGTTGTCGAGGTTGAAGTCCTCGTACTTGTAGGTCTTGATCGATCCCGACTCCTCCACGAATTGATCGACGTTCCCCTTGATAAAATCGAAATACCGCTGGTCATTCGTGTGCGACCACATCCGACGAAGGGCGACGAGCATTAGCCCCTGTTCGTAGTTCCATCGCTGGTTCGGCGATATGGAGTCGTACGTAACATAACCCGGATGGCGTAACACAAACGATTCGGCAATCCTTTTGGCCCACGGCCACGATGCCGGAATATGCAGAGAATCGCCGACAAGTACCGATCCAGCATTCACGACAGCAGTATCCGACGGTTGCCCGCCGGGCAACGGAACGAGCAGAAGAAGAACGGTCAGCGCACCGATAAAAACATTGTTCATGATTCTCTCGACTCAAGTTTGTAAACCAGCACCATGATTCGATGGAACAATCTGAACACAATGCTGGTGCAGGAGGACCGGATCGTCAATCACCCGGCCCTCAGCACGGATACTTCAACGGCATCACTTCATCAACGCCATTTTGCGAGTCTGGACATAGTCCCCTGCCCGCAATTGATAGAGATACACACCTGAGCTCAGATGTGACGCATCGAATGTGGTTTGGTATGATCCCGCTTCACGCTGGCCATTGACAAGCGTGGCAACTTCTCGCCCGAGGAGGTCATAGACCTTCAGCGTCACGAAGCTGTTTGCCGACAATTGATAGCTGATGGCTGTTGTCGGATTGAACGGATTTGGATAATTCTGTTCAAGTGTGAACTGAACCGGCACACTGTTGTTTTGGCTGACCTCAGTCGTGGTGGATGCATCGCTTCCGACAAGCCCGTTGAGATACTGTTCGAGCATCGTACATCCATTCGCGCCGATGATATTGCGATCAGTCGCATCACCCGGATTGAGACCATGAGACAACTCCCAATCATCAGGTATGCCATCGTGATCGCTATCAATAGGAGGAGGAAGGCTGTTCAGTGTTGGCCATCCCCCCACATCTGTTTGAGAATCGATGATTCCATACACTCTTGTGGTGTCGAACCCCTGGGCCTTCGCGTACGTCCTGCCGCCATAGGTCACCGTCCCGGTCCGAGTCTCGTTGACAACTCTCCTGTCGATCGTATCGCGATTCGGGAACGTGGCACCCGCATACTGCAAAACAAGGTCATAGGCCTGCTGCGGGGTCTGCATTGTCATGGGAAAAGCAGGAAAAGGTACGCTTGCTCTGAGGCTCGAGAGATTTTTCGGCGCGATCGTAGGTACGACCCCACCAGCCCAATTATCGTCCGAGACCGTTGGATTTCCTTCGACGAAATTTCCCTGGATGTACCACAACCCCAGCGTATCCGAGGGATTGTAGATCCTTGACTTTACCCCGCTTTTTGTGGCAAGCCCGGGTTTGTAATAGTTATTCACAAAGTTCGCTGTGCTTGCTTCTCCGCCGTATGCGCTATTGAATCCCCAATTGTAGATGACGTTGTTGCGCAAATCGACATTGTAACAGACGGTCGTCGTGCCCAACCCTGAAAGCCGCGGATTGCGGCTTGAGTGATGAGCGAGAAGGTTGTGGTGAAACGAAGTGTGATCCTTTCCACCCCATATCCCACCGTACCCGTGAGCTCCCTTAGGGTGGTTGGAATTATAAAGGCTTTCACTGATGATGCACCACTGGACAGTGACATAATCGTTGCCATAGTACGAAAGCGTTTCGTCCTGACTCCAGCTCGCCGAACAGTGATCGACGATAATGTGATTCTTGTATCCGGTTGTCGCATTGGTAAAACCACTCATCGCGTCACTCTCGCCTCCGGACTCATCACCCAGGCGAACACGCAGGTACCGGACAATGACCTCATTTGCACTGACAATCAGTGGATACCTCCGGAGGCAAATACCATCGCCAGGAGCTGTTTGCCCGGCTATTGTAATTGAGTCCCTTGAAATTTTGAGATCTGATACCAATATGATTGTCCCGGAAACCCGGAACACGACGGTGCGCGCTCCGCTTTGATTGACTGCCCAGCGCAATGTGCCCGGAACATTCGTAGCGATCGTATCGAAGAGAGTTGTTACTTCCAACACTTTTCACCATGTCCGCCCTTGGTATACATTCCCCCTCCCTCTG
>Ga0187866_1003045_pt1 | contig 13040 bp, 9 predicted proteins | sample June2016WEW_11_1_3_FD_133013 | JGI IMG/M metagenome (GOLD analysis project Ga0187866, IMG submission 133013) | Peatland microbial communities from SPRUCE experiment site at the Marcell Experimental Forest, Minnesota, USA - June2016WEW_11_150 | ecosystem: Environmental > Terrestrial > Soil >... | reverse complement strand
GCGTAGGTATCCCCCAACTCATGGGCGCTGTGCTCAAAACGGCTTTTTTTCCACCGTACGGTGCGACGCAAGGATCGCTATTAGCAGTTATGAAACCTATCATTCCACTCTTTACTGCCATTCGAGAATAATCGGCCAGTCTTCCAATGTGGTTGCAGTTGAAGATTGCAACCGCACTGACACCCATGCTTCTCGCCTTCTTGATTGCAAGATCCATCGCTCTAGCACATGTAACTTGACCGAAACCGAAATTGCCATTGATTAATGCAGTAGATGGAGTCTCCCGTAAAATCTCAATCTTAGCGCCAGGCTTGATCAGTCCTGAGCGAATTCCTTGAATGTAATTGTGTAAGTATGTGAATACTCCGTGCGAATCTACTCCTGCTAAGTTTGCATTGACTAGGAATCTTGCTACAATTTCCGCTTCATCATCTGACGCGCCAGCGGCAGTAAGAATCTTCTTTGAGAGGCTGATCAGCTCTTTGGCTTTGATAGAGGGCATCACAATCAACCAATGACTGTATCCATCGCGATAAATCTATTCATTAACTAACTGGTACTAGGGTTTCCCATGTCATTCCCCAATATTGGTAACGTACAAACGTTCAGGTTAGGGGCTGATCATATTGCAAGAGTCGATCCGAAGCTTCGCCAGCTAGTCAAGAGTCTTGGACCGATCCAATTCACGACCGGGGATGACCCGTTCGAATCCTTGGTTGAAGCAATAATTTCTCAACAGCTTAACGGCCGAGTTGCCAGCTTGATCTTTAGGAAACTGAAGGATCTGCTTCACACAGAAATTATCGGGGCCCAATCTCTTCACAAGCTTTCAGCCTCAAGACTCCGGCAGGTTGGCGTCTCCCCGCAGAAGATTCGTTATCTAAGAGACTTGAGTTCGAGAGTCGTCAGGGGTAAATTGAATCTTGAGAATCTTAAGGACATGCATGATGATGAAGTTATCCAAATACTCGACGAAGTGAAGGGCATAGGACCATGGACGGCTCACATGTTTCTACTCTTCACGCTTGGCAGACCAGATGTTCTTCCTATCGATGATCTTGGAATTCAGACGTCGATTCGAAAGATCTACTCCTTACGTCAGCTTCCAGACGGTAAGCGGATCCAGAAGATTGCTAAGAAGTGGCATCCTTACTGTTCAGTAGCATCGTTGTATCTCTGGCGCGCAAAAGATGCCTGAGTCAGTATGCACAAACCGAGAATATGAACCCGTATTCCTTTTGGTGACGAATTGAGTTGGGTATCGGTGACATCGTTTACTGGCCGTCTGGAAGGCGTTTCTAAATAGCTATCTATCCACCACCGATCGAGAAACAAGTGATTGATGCCGTTCCCTCATGATTCCAAATCTCTTGAATCATGTATTGTCTTGCAGCGAACAATTCTCTCCCGTCGCGTTGGTATATGAATGAGACACTTTCATATATTGCAGAAACAGGTCTTGGATTACGGTGGTGAATTGATTGGGTTATAAATTCAAGTGCGCAGATATTGGACTACAATGTGATTATGAGGCAAATGCTGATACGGCAGAAGCGCTAATCAAACAAGTAACCGCTCACGGCATGCAAGCCCATAGGGCTGAAGCAATGTCTCTTGCCTCAAAGGTTCAAGCTGCGATTAAGAAAACATAAATCTAATTTCGGGAACTTGGTCCGAAAATTCCATTTTTTCTTCTTCTGGTGAGTGAGGGTCAAAATTTTGGTTTGAATCAATTACGGTCACCGTGTTCTCGAAAGATCCGTTGCTAACGTCGTATCGGTTTTTTCTTGCTAGTCTTTGATTGACGTTCAGGAGGAGGTTGAGGTTTATCCTTCACAATTACTTCGCCTCGAGACGTAACTGAGGCGACGAACTTTTCGCCACCTTCTTCTGTCGTATACGACCCAGCTATGGTCCAGCCATTCTTGTCATCTGGCTCAGGCTTTTCTTCAATGAGAATTGAGGTTATCTTCGCATGTCGAGAGCGTGTTCCAAGAAGATACTTCCGGACAAGACTCTTTGCGTCTTCAACATTTTCTATTTGCATCTTGCTCAACTCGATTCTTCAATTCTTGTATTTTGTTGATATCCCTATTTGACCATCGAAGGCAAAATAATTTAGGCCTCCGGAAAGTTTCGTCTCAAGGTAGTCTCTAACTAATTCATCGAGACTGATTGCATTCATGCCTTTCGAGTATATCTAGTGGCATATATTCATATATTGCATTTACCGCACAATAAGAGAGATAAGAATGGGAAAGGCTAAGCAAGTCAAAAAGAAGAAGAAGCAGAAATAACCTCGCAGTATCCATGCTGTGTCTACTAACGCACACACAAGCGATATGCTCGTACAGTGTGAAGTGATTGAGCAAGAAACAGTCTTCGCTGCTCTGAGGAAGCTAAGGTGACCATACCAATGCACCTAGCCGTGTCTCGAGTAGTTCTGATCAATTTCTCTCCAAAACCTCCCGCAGGTTCGGAATGCTGAATTCAGCAAAACATATTTGGGGTCATCGCAATTGATATTTGGTTACGCAAAAGCTCAGGTACGTTGTTGCGGTGCTACTGATAGTTCTGGCCTTGGTTGGGGCGTTTTACTATCTCTTCCCAGGTCTTCAATTCAGAAACGTTGACTTGATCAAAGGTACAACTACGAGTAGCCTTGTTGGAATAGACGTTTCGAGGGTAGCATACTATCCCGGAGCTGTGGGTTATCTTGCTATTCCGAACCTGCCGGGAAGACTTCCCGGAGTTGTGATGATACATGAATGGTGGGGTTTGAATGACAACATCAAGGGAATGGCTCAACAGCTTGCCAAGGAAGGTTACGTTGTTCTAGCAGTCGACCTATACAATGGTAACGTAGCATCAACTCCTAATGAGGCGAGCAGTCTCGTATCGAAACTCAATTCAACCGAAGCAGTGCAAAACCTCAGAGCCGCAGTCAATTACCTCAGAAGTAGTGATAGAGTTAATCCAACAAGAATTGGATCGATCGGCTGGTGTTTTGGAGGCGGACAATCTTTACGATTGGCGTTGAGCGGTGAGCAACTTGTGGCTACCGTGATCTACTACGGACAGCTCGAAACCGACCCAACGAAACTTTCCGTAATTAAGTGGCCAGTGCTCGGCATATTTGGAGATCAGGACCAATCAATACCTGTCGAACGAGTTAGAGCATTCGAATCATCACTAAAACAGCTCGGAGTTCCAGTCGAGATCCACATTTACCCCGGCGTCGGTCACGCCTTCGCTAACCCCTCAAGCCAAACTTATGCTCCTAAAGAGACTGTGGACGCTTGGCAAAAGACTGTAGCGTTCTTCACGTCGACCCTGAAAAAGTAGAAGCGCCCAGCTAGCAGTGGTAAACGATAATCGCTACACCGCAGCTCGCCCTAAAGCTGGGTACTCGAGCCTAGCTTTTCAGGAAACGGTGCGTAATCCTGCTTACGTTTCTAGTTTGGAAACCGGTTGTTCAACTAGTACTATGTTTACCTAAAGTGGACATAATGGCAAGTACAGAGGCAGAGTTCCCAACCACATTCGTGGTGCTTGGCTAATTCACATTGATTAGTCATGTAATAATATGTGTTTTCATGTGCCTAAAAGTTAGATGCAAGTTTTTTCGTAAATATTGCAGTCTCTGTGGTGTTTACATGAAGGTTATTGTAATAATTACAATTTATTGCCTGTCCAGCGGATTTGACTGGGAAGGGCTTATTGGGCTATTCTAGTCTCCGTACTATGTGGTATCCGAATTGTGTTTTCACTATGGGTGAGTTTTGCCCTTTTTCAAGGGAGAATGCAGCTTGTTCGAATTCCTTAACCATCTTTCCACGTCCAAAGGTTCCAAGGTCTCCGCCACGTTTTCCAGAGGGACAGAGTGAAACTTCTTTGGCAATATTCGAGAATTTCTCTCCACCCTTTAGCCTCTCCATGACGGTTTTTGCCTCTTTTTCGGTCTTCACAAGAATATGAGCGCAATGAACTTCGTTCGGCATCTACAACCACCTTGATGATTGCCAGAGGATAGGCTATAGAAATAAGTATGCTGGAAAATCGATGCCAAAATTTGAATACGCCATTACTCAGGACTAGGTATGAGCCTCTGTCAATTCACCATTGGCCGAAGTGCAGTCACTGATTCAAACCAGTCGTTTGCGTAGCAAGTCAATAAGTATGCTATCCCTTCTCTGTTGTCATACTGGATGGAGCATTCATGAAAATTGGAGTTTTAGGAACGGGGATGGTAGGCAACACAATCGCCTCGAAGTTGGCTGAATTAGGTCACGAGGTCAAGATGGGATCACGCACGGCCAACAATGAAAAGGCTGCTGAATGGGTGAGAACCAGTGGAGCAGGAACTTCACAAGGCACCTTCGCAGACACAGCAGCCTTTGGCGAGATCGTCTTCAATTGTACAGCTGGAAGCGCATCATTGGAGGTCCTAAAGCTAGCTGGCGCGAGAAATTTAAATGGTAAAATTCTAATCGACATTGCTAACCCGCTCGACTTCTCTCAAGGTATGCCGCCCGCGCTAACTGTATGTAACAAAGATTCACTTGCAGAGCAAATTCAACGAGCATTTCCAGAGACAAGAGTGGTGAAGACATTGAACACGATGAACTGCAGGGTCATGGTAAACCCTAACCTTGTTTCAGGTGATCATGACGTCTTCGTAAGTGGAAATGACGCTACTGCGAAGGCCAAGGTGACCGAGATTTTGAAGAATTGGTTCGGATGGAAGAATGTGATAGACTTGGGTGATATCACATCTGCCCGCGGCACTGAAATGCTATTGCCAATATGGCTTCGTCTGATGGGAGTGTTGCAGACCACGAACTTCAATTTCAAGATAGTTAGATGATTTTCAAAGCAACCGCACGTTACAATTCTAACTAGCAGGCTTGGGTCGTTTGCTTACCCCATTTCTGCAATCTGGAGAGGTCAAGTGATGAGCCGTTATTGCTTCTTGTAAGGCGGTCGTGTCAAATTTTATGTCAGCTTTGTAAATTACGGCATGGCATCTTCCACATTCGATACTGTTGGAATCTTGAATTGGCGTCTGCCTTCCGGGGTTGGCTAGAAGGAGGCCCTTCGGAGATATCCGTTTTAGTTGACCTGAGACTTCACTTGGATCCTTGGAAAGAATGGGTTTCCAAACTGAACTTCCACATCTTCGGCATTTTTGCCTATTAGTCTTGGCTGTCCGTCCGCACGAGGCGCATACCCATCCCATTTCTCAATGACCACTACGTTCCTTTCTTCTGAAGAGTTGGCGGGGCCGTTTCAGAGACGAAACCGTGCTTGGTGAGTTCGGAATGGATGTCTCTGATGGCGTTGGAAACATCATCTTCGTTCACTACAAGCATAATTTGTGACGTGTGTGGAGCTAATACTCCGCGTCTAATGTTTGTCTTGGGGATCGCGTTTATCGCAATAGATGCGACGCCTGGTGTATCTCTCATCTTGTCTCCAACCAGCGTCACTGTTCCTAACCCATACTCCACCTTCATTTCCTTATCAAACGTTCTAAGTCGTATCTCGTTTTTTCTTACGAAATTTGCATCCAGAACTAGGAAGTCTCGTAGAACTTGTCCTGTATCCATGACTTCTGCTCCGAGATCAAGGAAGCCATCGTAGTCTTCCCAAAGCACGAGGCAGTCCTCGAGGGACCTACTTCGTTCGTTGTTCATTGTGATGATGGCGCAGTCTTTCAGGCCAGTTACACATTTGACTGCTTGCGGATTTGGGTCGTCTGTTTGTATCAACGTCTTGAGTGTTGGGTCTGATAATGGTGCTACCGATATGGGCACTTTGTGTGACCGGGCAATTCTTACAGCAGCATTCTGAAGTATGGTCATGCCAGATATGGTTGCTTTCTGGGCTTCGTTGTATGTCATTACTGGTACTCTTCTGAGTTCTTCCTCCTTGACTATTCTTGGATCAGCGCTTTGGACGGGTGTCTCTTTGAATAGAATGGTCTCGATTTCATAATGGTCTTTGAGGAGAAGGGATAGGAAGACTGCGGTCTGATCAGATCCCCCTCTCCCAAGCAATGTTTCTAATCCATCATGTGTAACTCCCATGAACCCTCCAATGGAAATTATTCTCTTTTCTTCTATGAGGTGAAGAAGGTGTGGTAGGTTTTTGGAACTCATTTCAAGATCTGGGGTGGCATTTTCGAAATTATCGTCGGTTACGATAGGCCAGTTTGTTTTGTCAAGAAAGTGTGCGTGCAGTCCCGCTGAGTTGAGAACGTTACTCATCATAGCGGCAGCAAGCAACTCGCCTGCTGTAGTGAGGATTCTGGCTCTAAGGGAGTTATTGAATCGTTTGTCAACTTTCGAGAGAGTTTCCTCAACATCGCTCTTATACTGATCAAGTATTCTGTTGAATTCCTTGCGGGGACCCTCCTTCAGATAAATTGAGGAGAGGCTTGAGTAGGATGAGAATATGGAATCTAGATCATAGGGTCGACCGAGGGCTTTGGCTTCACCGATGATTTGGAGCTTGTCGGTAACCCCTTTTGGTGCGGAGAACACTGTTATGGGGCCTCGGTCTTTCGTCGTCTTCAGTTCTGAAATTCGTTTGACAATTAGTGGTATATTCGTGCCAGTGAAATCTACGAGACTTCCGCCGAACTTCACTACCGCTAGAGTCTTCAAGCGTGGTCTTCGGCTCCGATTTGAACTACACAATTGCTACTGGATTTCCTGAATGAATTAAATGATCCTAGTAATTCCTATGCCTGATTCGAACTGTTCGTAGGTTGAGGAGTCCGTTTTGAAATGTGTAATGCCCAAACAATCGCCGCAATAGAGATTACCAGAATGAGGGTCGTCAGGATGAAAAATTGCTGGTTGCTTAGTCCGAGAGCTGAGTAAAGTGGAATGTTCTCGTAATTCGTGTTTGTTAGCCTGCTGGTGAAGGTTGATCTGGTGGTTGATGAGAGTTGGTAGAGGGATGTTGAGAGCTGAGAGTATGTGGTTGTCGAATATGTAGCGTACGCGTTTGGAATGCCAAAATTACAAGCGTTTGAGGCTGGATCACATCCAGGGAAGTTGCCAGGCTGGTAATAGTAACTAACTAGAGTTATCATTGCCGTTGAATACGGAACTACGAGCACCGTGAACATTGCCTCAAAGTAAGCGTAGGAACTGGTGTTGGAGAATACTTCTGTACGATAAACAGGGACCCGAACAGACGGATACACAAGCGAACTTAAGCCAAAAACCACAACGAGTATGATTAGTCCAGTAACCATTAATCTTGATGGGGGCTGCATGCTAGCTCAAGCTACAAATAGTATGGATTCCCATTATGAAGATATGGTTGATGATCACAACTCGTAATGGGCCGATTGACTCAACAAATAGTGGCAATGAAGTGTACACTGGGAAACAACAAGGCTATCTTGATAGCTCGCGGTCACATCGCAAAAACTTGATGATGCTAGTTTGACTCGAAAGAGGTTACTCAGCGCAAGTGATCGTGTGAAGATTTCCTCCAAGCACAATCTAAAGTCTTCACGTTCAACAAATTCTTCCGCACGGATGACTATTCCGAAGCTGCTATTTCTGAACACGCCTGAGGAGATCGCGAGAGAATCGCAAGCCGAACTGGCTCGATCTCAAAAAATCCTCGGCAGGATCCTGAAGAAGGCGTCAAAACGCACTGTAAGAAACACTCTCCTTCCATTTAACGAACTTGTCCGAATTGTATCAGAAGTAGCGCTTCAAGGGCAACTCCTCTTTAACGTCCATAAACAGGCAGCGGTGCGCGATGCCGCGAACCGAGCGTACCTTGCAGCAGACTCATTCACAACTGACCTAAGCCTCAATCGTTCCTTGTATGAGGCGTTCGAGAGACTTGACGTGTCGAAGCAGGATGATGAGACTAAGTACGCGGTCCTGAAGATTCTTCGAGACTTTCGCCGTGCAGGCGTAAATCGGGACGAGGCTACACGTGCGAAGATTAAGGCATTGAACGACGAAATATCCCAAATCGGAACCACCTTCGACCGAAATATCAATGAAGACGTTCGAAAAATTGCTGTGAGCGAACCAAAGGAGCTCGTGGGTCTTCCACCAGATTACGTGGCAGCGCACCCAGTGAAGGACGGTGCTATCACGATCACCACCTCGTACCCAGATGCCCTTCCCATCTTCCAGTATGCTCGGAATGATGATGTTCGTTGCCGCTTACGGAAAGAATTCGATGACCGAGGGTACCCTAAGAATCTGGAGATTCTCAAGCAGCTTCTTGAAAAACGCTATGATTTGGCAAGGATCTTGGGATACGAAAATTATGAGGTCTACGTGATGGAGAACAAGATGATCGGTTCTGCCAAGGCGGCGGAGGAGTTTGTAGAAAAAATCTCGCAGGCTGCGGAGACACGGATGAACCAGGATTACCAGCTACTTATCCATCGCAAGAAGGAGGATTTGCCGGATGCTATGGAACTTGAACCTTGGGATACGAGTTACTACATTGAACGAGTGCGCACAGAGCAGTATGCTTTCGATTCGCAAGAACTCCGACCATACCTACGGTTTGAAAATGTGCGAGACGGACTCTTCGATATCACCGGGAAACTGTTTGGGCTTCGCTACAAGCACCTAACCGATGTACGCGTATGGGATAAGTCAGTAGAATGCTACGATGTGTATGAAGGGCGCTGTCGGCTCGGGCGGTTTTACTTGGATCTCCATCCGCGAGAGGGAAAGTTTAGTCACGCTGCACAGTTCTCCGTGGTAGTCGGGATGAAGGGGGTACAACTGCCCCAAGCAGTGTTGGTATGTAACTTCCCGGATCCAGAGAAATCTGCAGGTCCAGCGCTCATGGAACATTCTGATGTTGTCACTTTCTTCCACGAGTTCGGACACCTTCTGCATGCAATCTTGTCTGGTCGTTCGCGATGGCTTGAGACGAGTATGGAAGGTATCGAGTTTGACTTTATTGAAGCACCATCCCAAATGTTGGAGGAGTGGGCTAGGCAGTCCGAGGGCTTGCGACGTTTCGCTAAGCATCATTCCACGGGAGCTCTCATCCCCGAGGAACTTATCAAACGCATGGAACACGCTCAGGCTGTGGGTCGGGGGCTTTCAGTTCGAAGGCAAATTTTCTTTGCAGCCCTCTCCCTTGCTTACTACAGTCATGATCCTGCAGGGATGGATACGACTGCCATTGCTAGGGAGCTGAACCGAACCTATTATCCCGTGCCATGGCATGAAGGTACGCATTTCCAGTGCAATTTTGGTCACCTCAACGGATACTCCGCAGCGTACTACACTTACATGTGGTCACTAGTAATTGCGAAGAATCTCTTCAGCAAGTTCCTAGATTCGCGATCCATCATGGACAGGAAGACGGCGAAGCGGTATCGAAATACGATCCTCGAGGCTGGGAGTATCCGACCCGCTTCGGAGATGGTGAGAGACTTCCTCGAGCGTGATCCAAGTTTCGATGCTTTCCAGGCTTGGCTAAATGAAGGTGTAAATTGAATGATGCCAGCTTTGATTGATTGCAGTGAACCTCTGCGATGTTCGAGAAGGTGTAGAATTATTACCGTTAGCTGAGTTGAGCCTCGTGGTTAAATAATCGCATATTTCAACGATGAAGTAGTTGATTTTAGAAGTTGGGCGGATGCGAGTAGCTGTAGACATAGGAGGAACTTTTACAGACCTTGTTGCGATCGACGAATCCTCCAAGTTGCATGTTTTGAAAATGCGTAGTACTCCGTCCACTCCTGAAGACGCATTCATACAAATCATAGAGCAGCTGCTCATAGAGAACAACTTTCGTGGAGATCAGATTGAGAGAATCGTTCATGTTGGCACACTGGGCTCCAACCTATTCCTTGGACAAATCGGAATACGCATTCCAAAGGTGGCACTTCTAACAACTCAAGGTTTTCGTGATGTAATTGAGATTGGTCGACAGAACAGGCCTGAACTGTATAATGTATTCTTCCAACGACCGAAACCTCTGATACCTCGAAAGTTAAGATTCGAGGTCGACGAGCGAATTGACTCGCGCGGAAGACCATTGAGGAAGATAGATGAGACGAAAGTTCGTGAACTGGCGGGTCGATTGAAGCATGAAGATTTAGAGGCTGTCGCAATCTCTTTTCTTAACAGTTACCTGAATCCCGAGAATGAAAGAACAGCGAAACGAATCCTGTCTGATGTCTCCAGTTTCATATTCGCCTCCTCGGATGTTGATCCCGAACACCGTGAATACGAACGCACCAGCACTACGGTTGTTAACTCGATTCTTGCACCAATCATCTCGCAATATCTGGATACTGCAATGAAGAAACTAGTTGAGTTAGGAATTAATTCTCCAATTCAACTGTTATCTTCCTCTGGCGGGCTTGTAGATCTTGAAGAAGCAAGAAGTAGGCCAATCGTAGCAATCGAATCCGGACCGGCGGCAGGTGTTGTAGGCGCCTCAGAAGTAGCAAAGCAACTCGGCAAGCGGCATGTGTTAAGTCTTGATATGGGCGGGACAACCGCAAAAGCCGGATGCATCGTTGATTATACTCCGCTAGTCATTTCCGAGATAGAGGTCGGTGGACGCGTTCATCTAGGAAGGATAATCAAAGGGAGCGGATACCCAGTGCGTTATCCATCTATTGACCTAGCGGAAGTCAGCGCTGGAGGAGGAACGATAATCTGGTCAGACGAGATCGGAACCTTGCGAGTCGGTCCAATCAGCGCAGGTGCAGATCCTGGTCCAGCATGTTACCCTACCGGTGGGGAACAACCGACGATCACAGACGCTAATTTACTTCTAGGAAGACTTGGTCCAATGCTGCTCAACAATATGAAGCTGGATGTCAAACGCGCACTTCATGCGATGAAGAGAGTAGCGGACAATGTGAGAATGGACGTTACGGAAATAGCGGCCGCGTCGATAAAACTTGTGAATCTTCAGATGGCAAGAGCGGTTGACATCGTAAGTCTAGAACGTGGTCTTGACCCACGCATGTTCTCGCTTATTACGTTCGGAGGAGCGGGCCCGATGCACGCAGCTGAACTTGCGGAGCAACTAGGAGTTAACTCGATCATTATCCCACCATACCCAGGACTCTTCTCAGCCCTAGGCATGATGTTGACGGACATGAAATACACTTACGTGAAGGGACTATTGCGATCTATCGATGAATTATCCGAGAGCTTCATCGAAGACACATGGAATCAATTGACCCAAGAAGCATTGAACCGCTTAAAGTCCAAGTCGATAGATACCTCCAAAGCCAACATAATCAGAAGCGTCGACGTCCGCTACTATGGGCAAGGATTTGAACTTGAAATCCCAGCGGCCACTCCATTCTCTCGTACCAGAATCGTTGAAGCCTTCGAAGATAAGCATGAAATGGTTTACGGGTATCGACATGAAAGCGAACCCATCGAACTCACAGCACTAAGGTTAACCATCCTACTTCCAGCAACGAAAGTCGACCTAGACTCGTTAACTCGAACGGACCAACCAGAACCTCAACCCCCTAAGAATCGCAAAGTGTGGTTCGAGAATGAGTGGTTCGACACGCAGATCTACCGCCGCGAGAGCACACCGACAGATTCCATTCTCCCCGGTCCAGCAGTAATTGAAGCATACGATTCAACCATCCTAATTCCGCCAGCTTGGCAAAGTCGCAACCAGAGGAATGGATGCCTAATTCTGGAGAGGAAATCATGACAGACGACAAGGTCATGATCGAAGTCACAAAACATACTCTAAATTACATCTCAGAAGAGATGGGAATAGCTCTAAAGAAGTCGGCCTATTCACCTAACATCAGAGAACGCGGTGACCATAGCTGCGCCGTGCTTGACGCAACAGGACGAACTATTGGGCAAGCTGAACACATACCAGTACATATCGGCTCTCTACCACACGGACTCAAGAAAACGCTGGAATACCTTCATGAGAAAAACTCTGACCCTTGCCCGGGTGAAATATATTTTCTCAACGACCCATACATTGCTGGAACCCACCTTAACGACGTTACAACCATCCGGCCAGTATTCTATGAGAATCGCTTGCTCGGATACACTGCAAACAAGGCTCACCAAGTTGACGTAGGCGGTGTCTCTCCAGCCAGTATAGGAATCAAAGCCACCAACCTCAATGAAGAAGGAACCGTAATTGCACCAACAAGGCTTGTAGAGTCAGATCAGATTAACGATGAAGTGGCGAACGATTTCGCGCAAAGAACAAGAATGCCGAAAGTCGTACTCGAAGATCTCAGAGCTCAAGTAGCAGCCAACCTACTGGGAGACCGCCGTCTCAAGGCATTAGTATCAAGAATAGGGGTAGAAGAGTTTGAGAACGCTTGCGACAAAATTCTTGATCAGACACAAAGATTCACGTTAGCTGAATATGCAAAAATGCCCAAAGGCACATTTACAGGCGAAGATTTCCTAGAACTTGAAGATACACTGCTCCCAATTCGGGTGAAAGTAAAACTAGCCGGTGATGGAGTAACTGTTGATTTTACGGGGACAGCTCCACAAGTAAACGCGCCCCTTAACGCAGTACTTGGCGTTACAATATCAGCCGTAACATTCGCAATTAAAACGCTCATGCCCTCTGAGCTATCGCCTAATGATGGTTTCAGTAGAACCATCACGATCAACGCACCAGAAGGATCGATTGTTAACCCTGTTAAACCTGCACCAGTAGCAGGCGGTAATTTGGAAACGAGTCAACGAATTGTAGACACGATCTACAGAGCATTGATTGAGGGCTTACCTGAAAAGATCCCAGCCGCCTCGCACGGCAGCATGAACAACCTCATGATGGGGGGGCTGGATCCACAAAACGGTGAGACCTGGGCATTCTACGAGACAATTGGGGGAGGTTACGGAGGACGCTTCGGAATGGATGGAGTAGACGGGATTCAGGTTAACATGACGAACACTCTGAACACTCCGATTGAAGTTATAGAGCACTACTATCCGGTTATCTTCCAGTCATACAACCTTCGATCTGGAAGCGGGGGCGAAGGAGAATGGAGAGGCGGAGTCGGC
>Ga0187866_1003041_pt1 | contig 13068 bp, 15 predicted proteins | sample June2016WEW_11_1_3_FD_133013 | JGI IMG/M metagenome (GOLD analysis project Ga0187866, IMG submission 133013) | Peatland microbial communities from SPRUCE experiment site at the Marcell Experimental Forest, Minnesota, USA - June2016WEW_11_150 | ecosystem: Environmental > Terrestrial > Soil >... | reverse complement strand
TAGCTTCCGATTCCATTGCATGCAACCATTATAGCCTCTCAATGAGGAATATCAATACATAACATAGTAATACTAGTTCGCTCTTCGTTCAGGCCACCGCGAACCACACTCTGTACCAGTCTATGGATTGTCAAAGCACCGTCCTCTAGATCGACTAGCGAATAGCGGTGCAGAGCGGCAACCGCATCTCTAAAGGACACTTCATTTTCCGCGGCGCTCACCAAGTGTGCGGTTGGGATGTCTTCGGGCGCCAGGAAAGCGCAGATGCCCAGCAAGTCCCGTGCAAACGGTGCCTCAGCGACGGCCTTTTCCAATGAGGCCCCCCAAGTAGTCACGACTGTCTTGTTGTATCCAATGAGAGGCCCGCCCCTTGACATCATCGCAGCCTCACTCTGCCTGTACAGAGCGGCGTAATCGATAAACGAGAGACCCGTAGCCAGCATGTACGCGCCCGCCTGTTCGAGCGCCAACGGGAGATACCCTAGGTCTCCGGTCAATTGTGGAGCCCCACCCGCGGAAACTCGTTCAGTTCGCTTCAGAAGAAACGCGACGGCTTCTTCTGGCAGCATATCTTCGACGTGCAGCGGCAGGACATCGACCCAGTCCGGATGCCGCGTGGTGATAATCACGTGCCCCGTACCAACACTAGGTATGTATCCAGCTACTTCGCTTGGGCTCTGGGCGTTATCCAGCACTAGCAACCAATCACGATGCTGCTCCAACCATGCCTTCGCCGCCGATGCCGTGGCCCCTGCCCCTCGGGAGTCGTCGAGCCCGAGCTTGGAACCAAGGGCGGCGAGATCCATGGTCAACGCGGGAATTTCCTCTGCGCGCACCCACCAAACTACGTGGTACTCGTGTCCATACTCGAAGCAGTACTCTAGGGCTATCTGCGTCTTCCCCACGCCTCCGAGTCCATACATTGCCACGACTCTCCGGTCGGAGAGTGACGCCCGCAATTGGGCAAGCAGGTCCCGGCGCCCGGTGAAGTACCTGTTCCGGGCGATCGGCACACCCCAGATTCTCTCCGGCCACGGAGGTGCCTCGCGCATGCGCTGCACAGCCGCTCTTATCGCCCGAATGTCCTTGTGAACCCCGTCTAGCTGCCGCCTGCTAGCCGACTTCCTGTATATCATGCCAGCGACTATGACACTGATAACCCCCACGACAACGGTTATCGCGATGCCCCAGAGGAGATCCGCCTTGACCTTCATCCACGCGAGCATGTCACTCACGAGTTGCCTAGTCCTGGGATCTCACGCAATCAGCGCGACCCGGTGGCAGGGCCAGCAGGACTCTTGGGACATCTTACCTATCACGTCTCGCGTCAAGACCGGGCCGGGCTCGGTCTCCATCGCGGAAGTGGTAGCGGGTGGACCTTTCATGTCTAATGGGCGAGTTGGATGCCACCGACATGGAATGACCGCCGGGTCATCGCTACATATAATAGCAGTACTTCGATTCCCACTGATCTCCCTCTTTGTGGTCACGGAGCACCGCTCCCACGTGTCGGGCGAACCCTAGAGTGAGCGGCAGGCCTCCACAGTAGTCCGCAGAATTCCAGTTGAGTTTCGTGAGTGCCAGCAACTCGTTGCACAGTTGCTCGATGTCCGTCTCGCCCAGCACGCGGGTGGCGAGGATAGGAGCCGGAATGTGTACTCCCGGGTATACCTCCAGGTCCGCGACGTATCCCTTGGTGAACAGGAAAGCGTCGCTTTCTGTCTGCCTAATGAAGCTCCCGCGGGAAACCGGCCACATGGAGTACCTAAGGACACGCAGACTGCTCTTGACCAAGAGCATTGCATCGAACTCGAGGTGGTTCTGCCTAGAAAAATCCAGATATGCCCGCTGCTCGTCCGGGGAGTATTCCCACGACTTGTGCATAACAACTCGGCGGGGTTTCACGCCCCGTAGCCGCTCGTACTCCTCTCCGATTCTCTCTGCAAGCCACAGCGCCTGCTTGTAGTCCATCACTGGTTTGCCTTCATGGTCAACCGCTACCTCGCGGCCTTTGATCACAGGGCACTCATACTCATTCGCGAACAGGTGCGCGACTGCGACTCTGACCGTGTCGCTGGTCGCTGTCTTCATGTGGTAGTAGCTGACGCCGACGAAACACGTATCGTCTTCCATGTTTCGGAGTGTCCAGGGGACACAGCCGGCCTTGTAGAACATGCCGGTGCTCAGGTTCCACACCTTCGTTGCCTCGTTCTGAGCGAATGGGTCGTCCAGAGTCAATACCTTCTGGGTGACTATTTGGACAGGAACACGAAACGACATAGCCATGCACTTCAGTGCACTGCGCAAGTCGCGCGTCAAAGGCGTGTCGTGTGGGATCGACACATGCATCTGATCGATGTCCGTGAAAAAGTCGGTCTGGTTGGGGTCAGTTCGCACGCGATGCATCAATCTCTGATGGTAGTTACCTATTCTGCGCGTAACGTTGTCGCGCAGCAGCAGCACTATGACCTTGGGCGGCTGACTCGCTTGGTCAAGCAGTTCTGATATCTTGTTCCGGTACACGTTGACAGTGCGGTCTATCTCGCTCAACCCAGCAGAGGCTGCATCGTCCTTCGCAGTGATTGTCCTTTGCAGCTGGCCTTCGGTAATGAACGAAAGGTGGAACACAGCGGGAGCGCCAGGGAAGTCCGGGAATAGTCTCTTATTGATCGCCTTCGGTCTCCGGAACGACTTTCTTCGTATCGTTGGCGAGCGACTCTCAATGAAGCTCTCCCAGCTATCGAGCCACTTCGCGAACTGGAACACAAGGTCCTTACCGCCTATGATGCCTACGGGGATGCTGCTCGGGTGCGAATCTGTACTTGCACTTGAAGGACCGAAATCCAAGAGTCCTTGCTTGCAGTATGTGGAGAAACCGCCGTTGAACGCAAGCAAGGGTTCCTCCAGCACGGTGAGCTTAGTTGTCATGTTGCGGGCGGCGGATCGTACTGTGGGCCGGTTATCTGCTCTGCGTGGATGATGGACGGTCGTGTGACGACTATCGCGTCGGCCGCACTGTCGGAGGAAGCCGGGATTACTATCGCAGTGGCGTCGGGCGCAAGGTACTCTTCCCAGAAATGAAGCATACGTAGGTAATCTAGGTTGAAGGTGTTCTGTCGCCTTGACGATACGGCGGTCCTGATTTTCTCCCTATCGAACACGCGGCAAGCGCGAAAACCTACGAACGGGTCCAACTCCAGATAGATGGCGCCATGTGCCCGCACGAAGCCCACCGCCACGGCAAGTCGGGTGTAGACCCACACGTCGTTGTGCATTCCTCGCGTGATGAGCAGTCGCTTTCTTCGGACGCCGTGGAGCGTCCCAACCTTGACGCTGTTCTTGTTCCCGGTTGTCGTACGCCAGTCGAACGAATACTTCCTCTCGGATGCGCTGATCCTCACACATCCCGCACTCCGCATCTTGGCGTGCAGGCATTCGTGCATCAGCTCGATCTCGTAGTTATCCGGCATATGGTCAGACTGTCGCGGCTCCGGTGGCCACTGAGAGCAGTACTGCCTAAGGTCGCTGGAGGCCGATGGAGGGGCGTAGGTCCAGAGGAGCCCCTCCTTTACGACAGACGGGTAGCGCAAACGGACAGACTCCGGAATGTCGCGCACGTCCTTTAGGACGGTACGCGCCGTGTGGACGTAAGTCGGCAGCGACGCAACTTGGAGCCAGTTCAGACGCAGGACTTCGCGCGCGTCCGTCACCACCGATGCTGACGGAGCGGGTGCATCGTCAGCCCTTAGACCACTTGGACGAGTCTTGCCGAGTCCGGCTGAAACAAGGTCCCAGAGTGCTGCGCTGGCTCGAGCGTCGAATACGGACAGCTCCTTGTCGTATGAAACCACCACCGTGCCCTTGCCACTGTTTTTCACTTCGAGGTGCCGCTGAGCATAGTCAACGATGTCCATCCAGTACGAAATTGGGCCGCGTTCATCGTGGTAGATTAGGATTACCGGTGTGTTAGAAGAAAGCCAGTGCCTTACGTATTTGGTTTCTATCCTAATGGGGAGCACGGACTGCGTTTCCCGACCAGATACGACGTAGGACCGACCTGACTTGACTTGGCAGCGGATGATCTTCGCGCTCCTGATGCCGCCAGGGTGGATGAGCTCGATCTCGCCGTCAATCCCGGAATTGTCAGGGTTCGTGCGCCGCCACTCGTGCCCCATATCCGACACGACCGACGCTACCGCGATGAGCGACCGGTCTTGTAGCCTGTCCTGCTGAGGCTTCTTCAACATCTGGATTCCGGCAACATCCTGTTTATCTTATCTCGTCAAGGTTAATGTCCGAATTCCGTCTTGGTATTGTAGACCAGCGGGACGGTAAGTCAAATGAGCGGGCGAGATGGCCAATGGCTGGCGGCTTGCGGCTGCCGGCTGGACGGCAGCCAAGCCGGGGCCGAATCGAGGCGACAAAGCGGACCGAACAATCAGGCCGACACGTGGCTTCACAAATGGCCGGACACGTTGCCGCACGAGTGTCCTGACAAACGGACTGACAAGCGGCGTGACAAACGGTCCGCATCGCGGTTCCGGATGCAGCCACGGAAGCGATGTCAGACGCGGTCTCGGATGCGGCTCCGACAGCGGTCCTGGACATGGTGTCGGAGGCGGTTCAGACCGCGGCCGTCGCGGCAGTGGACATGGTCGTACTCAGGGTTTGTCTCGAATTCGTACCCATCACGGTCGTCGTCACCGCCGTCGAATCTGTGCTGACCACGGCTGTGAGCACGGTGTCCATCACGGTATTGTGCACTTGTCAGACCACAGTCGCCGTTTCAACTGCCGAACCCGAATCGGGCATGACCCCCTCCATGGCCTCCGGACTGTCTATTGTGCTGCCTACTACCCTGCCCACTGGACAGCCCACCCCGAACGCCTCGTATGGAGGTAAGTGCCCGGCAATCGGCTTGTTGCACATTGGCGCAAAGTCAAATATTGACACCCCCCGTCCGGATTCTATAATCCGACCCTAACCAAACGGAGGCTAAGCCGTGACGGAAGAGAATAAAGTCAAGGACAATCAGGGAGCAGGATCGACACCGGACGGGAATCCGGGCGACAAGTTCCCGTCATGCAGTCAGGACGACCAGCCGCACTGCCTTCTGGCAGACGCGTCTGTCTTTGTCGGCACCACATCACTGCCCGCGGCCGACGAGGCGTCTTTCCTCAACGAGTTGAGGGGGTTCTTCGCGAACTACCGTACGGAGGTGGCCAGGCATCTCTCGGAGAAAGACCGCGCGGAGTTCGAGAAGCATTTCTACCGACCATCGGCATACTGGCTTTTCGGCTCGTGGGATGTGGCCTTTGTTGCGTTGATTGATGACTTCGAATTCCCAGTGCAGACCTTCCATCAGTTCAGCCCATGCATGATCGACCGAGCGAGTACCGAAGCTGAGAAGGCCGCCTGCGACAAGATGAAACTGAGGGGATTCGCGCACCGCTCCATCGTGGGACCGTGTCCGCGATGGAAGGAGGACGAGTACAAGACGGGTGACACTTACGCCACTGATCTAATGCGCCTGGCTCGGGATACGTTCCTGACTTCTGATCCTGCGGACCAAGGGCATCCCAAACTTCCGCCCTCGCCGCTTGTCGGGATTTGCCAAATAGAAGTCAACAACAGCCTGCTCATCGGAGCTGGCAGCAACCTACTGCGATGCCTGTTGCGTGCCGTAAAGTCGAGATTCGACCATACGTTCCGGTATGACGGCCGGGGCGACCCGACCAAACGTGGCGACAAGAAGACGCATCTCATTCTACTCGAGAGCTACTCATGGCACGAGCTAACCATGCTTGTGTTCTCCAATTCCTACTCAGACATTGACCGGGTCGTGATGCAAGTCCGTGACATGGACCTGCTGGACATGGGCCAGACTCTGTCCCGGCAGCAATGGAAGTGGGATGCGCTGCAGAACATGTACGTGAGGGACGACGAGGAAACGCGAAAGAACCGGGCGGAGTGGGACCAGTTTATCAAGCTGCCGTTCGCCTACGACCTACACCCGCAGGACGATGGATCGTACGTGGCGTGGGATGACCGTTCCCTCTCCTCTCAGATAGAGAAGGTTAGTTCCAGCCGGCTTGCTGACCCGGGAACCGACGTGTCACAACTCCGCAACGACCGGAACATGCGGCCGTACGGCACGCATGTCGTTTTCAACACGACGACAGGCGTCGGATTCTCCACCTCGCTGTTTGAGGATGCTCTGAGTAGGCCTGTGGGCGAGCGACTGGAGGTACTGCGGCGTGGCATTGCGGACGCGGGCATCGACACGACTGACAGCCTCTGCGTTCTGCGACGCTGGATGGCCAAGGCCGGGCACGACAGAACGGCTCTGAATGCCCTGCGTGGCGATGCGCCGGATGGGTTTCTCCTGACGCTCGGGCGCGAGGATTTCGTGTATCCGTGCAATCTCGACGCTCATGGGCCATCCGTGGCTTTCAGAGCCGCAACCTCCGCCGAGATTGTCGAGCTTGTCGCAACCGGCATCTTGAACGTGGCGAGACATGCAGGTTCCGACACCGAGAACGCAGCCGGCCTTCTGGCTGGGCGGTCTACACTGGGGATTATCGCACCAGGCAACCGGGATGATGGCGGCACAGGCGTGGTTCCGGAAACCCACAGTAGCGCGAATGACCTCAGGAATCTGTATGCGTACGCATGGAAAGAGATCCTGCAGGTTTTCCGCAACCTGAAGAAGCTGCAGATTCCCAAGGTCGTAGTCGAGCGAGTGCTGAACGCAATTGCGCTGTATAACGAAGGCATTCAGGACAACTTCCTTTTCAGCAGTTTCCTTGAGCTCCGTGGCTATCTTGAGTTTCTGGTCGACTATGTAGCCACCCTGGCGGAGAAGCCCCAGGGGCACCCGGGAGACTGGGCGGAGGAGATCGGGGAGATGCTGGAGCGGTTCGAGGAAGGCTGGCAGAACCGCTTTCACGGTGGGTGGCGATTGGGCGAAATATCAGACTTCAACATGGAGTTCAAGGGTGGAGTGCAGCAACTCGTGTCCGCATTTCACGGAGCCTTCCAACGCCTCGTATGGTACTACACCGGCAAGTCCGACGCTCTCGCCGTAGTGACCGGACAGCCCGGCATCGTGACCAAAGGGAGTGCGGTGGGTCTTAACATGTTCGATATCTTCAAGCCGGAGTTCTTCGCCGCGCGTGCCGGCCACGAGGCGGCAGAGACGCTGATTGGGCATTGTCGTTCCCGCCAGAGCCTGACCCAGACACAAGCGCTCTTCGACCCGCCGCCCTTGGCGCGTGAGGGCGGGTCGCTAGGTTCTAGGAAAAAGGCCTTGGAGCTCTTGTTGTCGCTCACGAGTGCGTGTGCGGAGATGCGGGACAAGCCAGACGGTGACCCCGCCCTTGATTATTTCGACACCACCCGCGGCAGGGGACTGCTCTCCAGGTGGAGACGTGCCCTCCCCCCAGCCGAGCGCGCGCTTCTGGATCAGGTTTTCGCTTTCCCGTTGCCATTCCAGCAAGTATACGCAGACAGATGCAACTTCGTGACAGTGTTCAGGTGCGACCATGACCTATACGCCTGCTGGATGCTGGCCTGCTTCCTCGGTGATCCCCGCAACTGGGATCGACCGCGGGCCGCCAGCAGACCGGCGCTCGTCGAGTTCCTTCACCGTATCATATTCGTCATGCTGTCGACCGGTATTGCGCAAGGGGACGTTGAACAAGCCATCGACACTTATTGGGGAGAACTGAGCGAGTTTGGCATAGCTGACATTGCCGATCTGACCCGGGGGATATCGACTCTGGCTGCGAAGCTTCTCCGGAAGAGCACAGTGAGGAAGTGGGTGGCCGCGCTCAACTACTTCGACCGGGACGGCTTGGGGGCTTGGGAGTTGACTCGCGACCTCGCCAAGGCCTCCAAGTTGCACAAGACCAAAACCGGGCTGTCACAGACACCCCGCGAGTTGCTGCAGGAAAAGCAAGGCTGGATCGGAACTTGGGGGTTGCTCTCCAAGGGAGCAGCACGCCCTGCCGGGCACCATAGGGAGCTCGAAGAACCCCGCGTGGAGCCGGTCAGACCAGTACGGAAGGGCGAGAAGCAGCCCGTCCAGGTCTACGAGATGGGTCTCGCACACGATTGGCAGAGATGGCTTGACCTTTGCGACACGGTAGCCGTCCTTCACGCGTATCTGCGGCTTCTGAAGATGGAAAGCGGATGGGGTACGTTGGGCAACGATGGCGCCCCCAAACGGATGATACTCAAGCGAGACAAGACAACTGGGGTCATCGCGCAGCCGGGGCCTGATTCGGGCAAGTACGCCATGCTGCTCTTTGACCCGCGAGGCGGGACTTTCACATATGACGCAAAGTTCCGGCGGCAGTACTTCATGTGGCGCTGCGCGTTGGTCATGTCACTCTGCGATATCTCGGAGAAGTCCAAGTTCTTCCAGTGCATGGCCATGAAGGACCATCAGGAATAATGATACTCCTATCGACTTGCCGCGATAGATGCCCCACGTGACGTGTCACGCAGGGGCAACCTGAGACGTATCTATACTGAATCGGAGGTCCAGTTCTAACGTTCGACTATGATTAGTCCAGAAGAGCTTGCCAGTGCCATCCTGACCGCGCAGCGTTCGTTGGAGGAACTACGGCGTCTTTCCGAGGGTTTCATAAGAGCCCGCGTCACGCGGCGCTACCGGCTCGACCCGGGTGAAACCGATGTGCTGCTCGACAAGGTGTACGGCAAGATCGTGTCAGCGCTGTATGAGTATAATGTCGGGAAACCCAAGCGGACGTTTGCCTGGTTCATGACGGTGGTGGACCATGCCGTCATCGACCAGCTACGCGCTGGCAAGTTTCGGCTTGAATCTGTTGACCGAGTTCTGGAGCCGACCGACGAGTCTGTACCCACGTCGGACGTAGCGGAGGAGAAGAAGAGGATCTATGCTGCACTCCGTGACGCCCTGTCTCGCGTTCAGTCACCTAAGCGACGTGAGATGCTGATGCACATTGCCTTGCGCGGCAACTTGGATGCCGAGGATTTGGCGCGGACCATGAACTTGCCGTCCGTGGAGGCAGCCAGGCAGTTGAAGTACCACGCACTACTGGAGATACGTCGGATTTTGGCTGGACTAGGCTGCGGCCCTGAGGATATCGCCCTTCTCTTCAAGTAGCGTAACTTCTGATTTTCTAGATATATACGACACCGTTGTCATGAATTTGACAGGTGAAGCGTATCTAGTGTGGAGATGCAGAGGGGTTCCGTGGCCGTGTAGGCGGGAGGAGCAAGAGAAAGGTGCACGATAAGGAGAAATGGTCATAATGGACAGGATAGACAAGCTCGTCGAAGCATCCGACCACTGCATAAGAGCATGGGAGGATAAAGGCAGGACCCTCGACGTGAAGGAATGCTTGGTGCGCTGGGCTCGCGACAACGATCTCAAAGAGGACGTTGATGGCTTCGTGGCGGAGGTCAAGAGCCTGGTCGAGGCTGAGCTCGCAATGCGTCGAATCGGGGAACGGGCCAAGGAAGTGCTATCGAACGAACAACTCGAAGCACTCCGTAAGTTACCCGACACGCCCGAATACAGGGGCTTGCCCAGTGAGGCTCGTAGCTTCACGCCCGCATTGCGGTATGGCTGGCAGTCCATGTTCATGCGGCCCAGGCGAACGCCGTCCACCAAAGGGCGGTCTGCATCTAGCCCCAAGTCCGGCCGCAGCCGCCGCAAGAGATAGGCATGGCATCGAGCCAGATGGTGATGGTTGACTCAGCCGGCAGTACCGGCTAGGTCGCCATCGCCTTTTGTGGTTCTTGTGATTCCGGAAGCTGAGATGACGCTCAGATCCGGACCCGGTCCACCTGTCCATGACTGGCGAGGGGCTGACCACCCCCCCAGGCTCCGTGTGCACGGCTTAGCCTCCGTCCACGGAGCCTCTATTTTTGGCCTAGAGCGACGTGGCCCGAGTGGTTTGCGTGTCACAAGAGTCCTGTGGACAACGTATCTGAGCGTGATGGTGCATGAGAACCGCATCGTTGACCGGGGCGTACTCAGCCCCGCCGCGACGGCGGCTCACACACGCGGCCCGCCGACCATCAGCGAGTCGCCACAATCGGGAGTGTCCGTTGAGTCTGCATCTATAGCCTCCTGAAGCTGTCGCTTCACACCGGAGACGGGCCACGTGCTCGTCTCCGGGTTCGTCTTGAGAAGAAATAACACTTGACACATATCCTACGTATCTAGAGGCGAGTTGTAGAACATGCTCTTTCACAATCTGGAGAAGAACCTGACAGCGACAATCTGTTGGTTCCTTGGCGCGGCTTGACCGCCTCCTGATTCCGTCAAGTTGAAATCGCCCGCAAACGCGGGCAAAGGGAGGTGTGTATGAAGCTACCCAGGTCTGACTGTTGTGTCGAGAGTGTGATTAGCAAGCTGCGGCAATGCCGCAGGCCCGCGCTGTTGTACAGGATGGCGCCCGAGGCAGGCGACGCTTGGCTCCAAGAGCTTACTGAACCCATGTTGCGTGAGGCAGGGTTGCCTTTCATGACACTTCACGCGGCACGGTGCTGCGTGCGCGAGTGGGGCAGGCATTACCGTACTCGGCTTGGGCCTGAACTGGCTGAGCATCTCCAGTGGTCCTTCGACAAGTATCGTGACCAGGGAGTCAGCCAGGACATTCTGGCGCGGTTGCTGACCGTGATTGACGATGCAGTCGGTCCCCATATGGAGGTGGCCAATGCGCTGGACTAAGGGAAACTCCCGGGACCGGCAGGTTGATGCCGAGCTGTGGTTCATCGTAGTGGAATGCGGCGTGCCCGCAGGTGAGCGCGAGGAATACGTGGCTTTCGCAAGAGAGCTGTACCATTCGCTCCGCCGTCCTCCGGTCCCCGACTTTTCACGCGAGACCAAGCACACCGTCGAGCACTGGTTCAAGCGCGGGCTCAAAGGTAAGTACCTGTGGGCCATCGGCGAATTGCTTCGGGCCAAGCTGTTGCCCGCAGAGGAGGCGCATCATGCCGAAGGACATTAGGCTGGTGAGCGCCCGCTACGAGCGGGCAGTCAGGGCCGGGTTCTGCGCCCATCGGGCTGACCGCGACGTGGAGAAGCAGGCCCTGCACTTCCGCTTGCGCTACGAGAAGCGGGCTGTAATCGAAACCATGGTGCGGCAGGTCCTGATGGACCACGGCGTCTCGGTCATCGTTATCGGCCACTATCTGAACTTCGGACGGCACATGGCCAGGCTCGTCGAGCACTTCGGCGGCACGACCCTGCGCGCCGAAGCCACGGCTGCGATCTGGCAGTGGATGCGGAAGGGACTGGATCGGTCGGTGCTTGAGGATATCTGCCGAACGGTGTTCAACGTGCCGTTCTACCAGATTGCTCTTTGACAATTTGGAGTGTGCACAACGGCGGGGATGGCAGCTAACCCGCCGTAGCGACGGCCGCCCCTGTGCGGCGGAGGCGGCCATTGCCGCAGAAAGGAGGTGATACCTCATGTCGGACCCGACGAAGAGAATCGCCAAGTGGGACACCAAGTACGACACCACTCGAATCAAGTCCACCCTTGATGCGATGCGGCCGTCCATGCTGGCCCATGTGCAGGCGCAGTTCGTGTCCATCGCCTCGATGGAAGGGCAGGTGAAGCAGACTCTGGATGCGTCCGGGGTCTCCGTCATCCAGTACCCGTTCTACCTGGACTTTGGACGTGAGCTGTGGCACATGACCCACGAGCGCGAGATGTCCGGCGAATCGGCTGCGAAGGAAGCCGCCACCCTGATCGCAAAATGGGTTGCGCGCGGCCTAACGGCGGCGGTGCTGCAGGCCATCCGTTCTGAGGTCTTTAGCATCTCCGCGCCGATAGCGCCGTAAGACGGCCGACAGCTAACGGCTAACAGCTTACAGCTAACAGCCGAAGGCTGAAGGCGAGGACCAGAACCAGCCGGCAGGAGCGCTGCCATCCTGCCGGCTGCTTCGCAGCCGGAACCCCGAAGCACCTGACTCTAAATCACAGTGACGGAGCGGAGGATCAGCCGAAGTAAGAAGATAGATGTCAGATGATAGAAGTCAGGCGCGGCCAAGGGCCGCGAGTTTCCAGTTACGCTATTTGCGATTGACGACTGTCGAGTGACGAGTGGCGGACGGCCAACTGATTCCAGATTCTAGATTCCAGATTGTAGATTGGCGGATGGCGGGTCGCGGCACAGCCGCGAGTTTCCAGGTACCAGTTACCAGTTTCCAGTGACGATGCGCGGGCTTCCGGACGTCCATATGTAGTGGTCGGGTAGGGCTGGAGACGCAATTCCCCGCAGGGGGTACGGACTGGAGACTGCCCTGGGGGCTGCAATTGAACAAGGTTTAGGTTGAGGTTTAGGTTGAGCTTTTGACTGAGCTTTGAACCGGGCTATGCGAAAAGCTCTTGAAGGAGCTTTGAACCGAGTTCTTGGCTGAGCTTTGAGACGAGCTTTGAACTGAGCTTTGAACCGAGCTTTCAAAAGAGCTTTGCGCCGAGCTTTGCCGCGAGGTTTGAACCGAGCTTTGCGAGGAGCAGTGAAGCGAGCTGTTCACCGAGCTTTGGACTGTGCTTTGAAGTGAGCTTTCAAAGAAGCTCTTGAACGAGCTTTCAGCCGAGCTTTCGGGTGAGCTTTCCGGCGAGCTTTCAGACAAGCGATGAGAGGGCGAATTTCTAATTGCTAATTCCTAATCAACGAGGAAATGCCCAATGACCAAAGCCGGGCTTCGGGGCAGCCTTGGCGGCTCTTGGCGTTCTTGGCGGTTATCTCACCTCCGATTCACGATTGGTGGACGCGGGTTGCCGGCAGTCTATGTGTGGTGGCCGGGCGGAGCTGGAGACACTATTTTCCCGACCAGATATCGGCCCACGGGCCGTACCCCCTTCTGTGGCCGCCGAAGCGACGTCGGACACGCCGAGCCCGGCAACGATGCGTGCTTGAAGCCCTACAGCGAGCCGAACGGCGGCTGGATTGACTTCAGAACTGGCTTGTGGACCGGCGCGCGGATTAGCGCCTGATAAGAGCAGAGGTCCAGGTTGAGGTAGAGGTTGAGATACGGGTGCCTACACGGGTGATGAC
>Ga0187866_1003040_pt1 | contig 13069 bp, 14 predicted proteins | sample June2016WEW_11_1_3_FD_133013 | JGI IMG/M metagenome (GOLD analysis project Ga0187866, IMG submission 133013) | Peatland microbial communities from SPRUCE experiment site at the Marcell Experimental Forest, Minnesota, USA - June2016WEW_11_150 | ecosystem: Environmental > Terrestrial > Soil >... | reverse complement strand
TAGTGGAACGCGAGGCGCCCGCCCCGCCCCAGTACCGCCCGTGGTCGCTCCGCATCGCTCTGTTGCTGCTGCTAATCGCCGTGGCCGTGGGAAGCTTTGAGTCTTATCTGCTGGTCAATACCATCAGCACGAATATCAAGAGCCTGGGCGTATCGGAAACGTTCCTCGGGCTGGTGGTCATCGCCGTCCTGACCAATATCCCGGAGAACCTGACCGCCATAAGTTTCGCCAGAAAGAACAATATGACGCTGTCGCTGGAAATCGGGATGAGCTCCGCTTTGCAGATTTCCCTGTTCGTGGTGCCCATCCTGGTGCTGCTGAGCTCCTCGCTGACCGGGCAGGCGCTCAACCTACAGTTCAGCCCCTTCGCGCTGGTATCCCTGGTAATGACGGCGATGATCGCCAACTATATCAGCGCGGACGGCATCTGCCACTGGCTGGAAGGCGCCCAGTTGATAGCCGTCTATGTCCTGATTGCTATCGCGTTTTACTTTATTTAGGCGACGGCCAAACTGATGACAAAACAAGCAGAATCCGGAAAAAACCCCCGAAAATAAGACGAAGATGCTTAATACGGAATAACCCGGTTTCCCCTACTTCCCAACTATCCTCACCTTGTTCAGCCAGGTAAAGCCCATCAGGTTAATCCCGTAGCCCTGCACCTTGGAGCTTACCAGCACATAATTATCCTCGAACCAGAGCGGGATGACCGCGGCATCGTTAACGATAATCTGTTCGATCTGCTGGTAAAGTAACAGGCTTTTATTCATGTCCGGCTCCACAGCCGCCTGGTCCAGCATAGAATCGACCGTGGGGTTGGAATACTCGCCGTAGTTATTCTCGGCGTCAGTCCGGAAAAGCACGTCCAGGAAGTCGGCCGGGTGGGGATAATCGGCTATCCAGCCCATGTCGAACAGGTTGTCTTTTTCTTCCTGGAGATGGTAGACATACCTCTCCGGATCCAGATCTCGCACGGTTACTTCCACCCCAAGGTTTTCCCGCCACTGGGTGATGACGGCTTCCAGGTAATTGGAGATTAATCCGCCATAGCCGGAAGTAGTCAGTACGATCGGCGGCAACTTGGACGCGTCGCCGTATTTTGACGCGGCGATAAGCGCTTTGGCTTTGGCCACGTCGAACCCCAGTCCCTTCACATCCTTATTATAGCCATGGATGCCGGGGGGTAATATCCCGTCCGCGCGCGACACCATGTTGCGCAGCGAGATATCGATAATCTTGTCTTTATCGATGGCCATGGAAAAAGCCTGGCGGATACTCGGGTCATCGAAGGGCGGCTTGGTGGTGTTGAAGCCGATCCAGCTGAAATTCAACTCCGGCATCACCTGGAGCTGGCTGTAAAACGGGCCCGCTTTATCGGTAACGCGGTCGATGTAGTCGGTATAAACATCGGCGACATCTATCTGGCCGGTCTCGTACAGGTTCATGGGCACGCCGGCCCACAAAAGGAACTGTACCTCCTGGAGATAAGCCTTGGCGCCGTAAAATTTGTCATTCCTCTCGAGGACGAGCGAGGTGTTGGCCTGCCACGTCTTGAGGGTGAACGGGCCGGTGCCGTTGGGCTTACGCCACCAGGTTGCGCCGGTGTCTACGTTAGCTTTATCGACGACATCGGCGGTAGGATAGGTCAGCTCGAACAGGAAATAAGACTTGGGCGCATTGATGGTGACCTGTAAAGTGTAATTATCGAGGACCTTGACGCCGCTGATTTCTTTAGTTTTGCCCGCCATCACGTCCCGCACCCCCACGATATCCCCCATGTACGGTCCCACCACCTGCGAACCTAAAGCCGGGTCGGCGGCGCGTTCCCAGGAATACTTAAAATCATTGGCCGTGACCTTTTTACCGTCCTGGAAGGTAACATCATGACGGAGATGAAAGGTATAGGTCAAATGGTCATCGCTGATGGTCCAGTTCTCCGCGATATCCGGCGCTACATTAAGATTTTCATCGAGCTGTACCAGCCCGTTGAATATTTGAGCGATGTAATCATGCGAATTGACATCCCCGGCCACCGCCGGATCGAGGGTATACGGGTCGGTACCATAAAGCTTCAGCGTGCCGCTGCCGGTGCTCGAGCTGGGCGTCGCGGTAGAGGTTGGAGAGGTAGTGGACGTTTTAGAGGTCTTGGTACAGGCAGCTAATAGCAGACCACAGGACATGACTAATACCAGCAACAGCATAATAACTTTTTTCATGGTATTCTCCAAAACGTTCCCTAAAACCAATATTATCACATATTATCAGGCGCTGCATATTCCGGTTCGCGCGTATATATTGCTTAGCGCCTGGTGCTGTGCCTATAATTTAGCTATGCATATCACCCACCGTCATAGCTGGCAGGTGACCACCGCCGAGGCGAAAACGATACAGCTGCAACTGGCGGGGGAAGTGGTCCGGGAGGGAAAGCTCACTAATCCACGCTTGATTGCCGGAGTGGATATTTCCGTCAACCGGTGGGATAAAACAGGCACAGGGGCGGTGGTCGTGCTGGACTACCCATCCCTTGAAATCGTGGAAGTGAAGGTGGTGACGGATAAAGTCACTTTTCCTTACGTCCCCGGGCTGCTGACTTTCCGCGAAGCCCCACTAATACTAGCCGCCTTAGAAGAACTGACCGTGACGCCCGACCTCCTGATGGTGGATGGGCAGGGCATAGCGCACCCGCGGCGCATCGGGCTGGCGGCGCACCTGGGGCTTTGCCTGGGCATCCCAACCATCGGCTGTGCCAAATCGCGTCTATGCGGGGAGTGCGGAGAACTGCCTTTCGAGCAAGGCAGTCACGCCGGGCTTTTTGATAACGGTGAAGTTATCGGCGCCGTGGTACGAACAAGGACGGGTGTGAAACCTCTATATGTCTCCATCGGGCACATGATCGATTTAGACGGAGCCATCCATTGGGTGGAGGAGTGCTGCCGGGGCTACCGCCTGCCGGAGCCAACGCGGCTGGCCCACCAGGGGGCGGGCGGGCATTTAAGTAAAAAATAAATATAGCAGGGATAAAATATGATACGCGATATAAACCAGGCGGAACTGGAAAAACACTTTAATAACCTTGTGGCGCTGGTGGAGGCCGGCAACCACTTCAATCACTCCAACCCGCAGCACGTTACGTGGCTCAAGAAACGCATTAACCGGCACTTTTACGCCGGCGTCAGATTCTTCGCCGCTTTTGAAGAAAGCGACTGGCCTATCGGCTTCGCCGGGGTTCTGATTCCCGAACGGTTGGAAGGCGTGCCTTTCGGGCGGTCCACAGAACTAATGCTGATCGGGGTATTGGAGGCATACCGCGGCCGGGGATATGGTAAAATGTTGTTAGAACATGCGGAAAAGCTCTCCCGCGAAAGCGGGGCGTACTGCATGTACATCGCGACGTACGCCCGGGACAGCCGCAACATCGCGTTTTACGGGCATCACGGGTACATTCCGGTGGCTACCCTGCCGGATGTTAACGGCCCCGGCGACGACGGCAACGTGTACATGCGGAAAATAATCGCGGAAAATTAGGTGCGGAGAAGAACATGCAGGAAACCAGAGACCGGCTAAGGGATTTACAGTCCAGAGTGGCGCTTGCCCTGGAGCGTCTTTGACATCGCCGGTAAAGAAAAAGAGATAAAAGACCTGGAGAAAGAGTCCTCCCGGCCCGATTTATGGGCCGACCAGGCCAATGCGCAGAACGTCATGCGGCAGCTATCGGAAAAAACACGGACGGTGCAGCAGTGGCGGGGACTGGAGAAAAAATTGGCCGATATCGGCGAGTTGATGGCTATTTCCGGCGAGGGCGACCCCATCATGGCGGAGCTGAACAAAGAACTGGAAGGGCTCGCCAAACAAATAGGAGAGTATGAATTTCAGCTGGCTTTCAGCGGCGAGTACGACGCCCGCAACGCCATCCTGGCGATACACGCCGGGGCGGGGGGTACGGAAAGCCAGGACTGGGCGGAAATGCTGATGCGGATGTACCTGCGGTGGGCGGAGCGCCGCGGCTTCGAGGCCGAAATACTGGACACGTCCCCGGGGGACGAGGCGGGGATAAAAAGGGTGATCATCGCGGTGAAGGGGGAATACGCGGCGGGGTATTTAAAGAGCGAGCACGGCGTGCACCGGCTGGTGCGGCTTTCGCCCTTTGATAGCGACCACGCCCGGCATACCTCCTTCGCCCTGGTAGAGGTGATGCCGGAGGCCGAGAGCGATGTAGAAGTGGACATCAAGCCGGACGATATTAAAGTGGAGACCTTCCGTTCCAGCGGGCCGGGGGGCCAGCATATGCAGAAAACGAGCAGCGCCGTGAGAATAACCCACCTGCCGACGGGCATTACGGTGTCCTGCCAGAGCGAGCGCTCCCAGCACATGAATAAGGACTTTGCTTTTAAGATACTGCGGGCGCGCCTGCTGGAGCAGGAACTGGAAAAACGGGAGGCGGAGAAAGCCCGTCTCAAAGGGAAGCGGATCGAGGCGGGGTGGGGCAACCAGATCAGGAGCTATGTCCTCCACCCCTACCGGATGGTCAAAGACCACCGGACAGACTACGAAACTGGCAATACGGAAGCCGTGCTGGACGGTGAGCTGGACGGCTTTATCGATGCGTATTTAAGATCAATGATGGGCAGGAAAGAACAATGAAGAAAAAAATAATTTCAATAGCGGCTATCACCTTATTAATGATACTTTTCATCCCTAATGCGGTACACGCCGTCGGCGGGATAACGGTCACCAGCGACAGTGCCGCCGTCAGTTTCCCGGACAGCATCGCCTTCAACATCTCCGCCCAGGACGGCGCCAACATCAACGATATCCGCCTGCATTACACCGTCGAACGCATCGATTTTGCTAAGATCACCAGCGAAATCTACATCAGTTTTACGCCGGCGGCTTCCATCAAGCAGCAATATACCATGGACATGAGACAAACGGGCGGGTTCCCGCCGGGTACGAACCTCGATTACTGGTGGACGTTGACCGATGCCTCCGGTGGCAGTCTGGCCACGACGCCCAAGGTGGTGCATTTCAACGACGGGCGCTATAACTGGAAGACCAGCCAAAAAGGCATGGTGACGCTTTACTGGTACCAGGGCGACGCCTCTTTCGCCGGTGAGCTGATGGATGCCACCCAGCAGGCGCTGGGGCGCTTATCCGATAACACCGGGGCCGAGCTCAAAAAGGATGTAACTATTTATATTTACGCCAATGCAACCGACCTCCAGGGCTCAATGATCTTCCCCCAGGACTGGACGGGCGGGGTGGCTTTTACCGAGTACGGCGTGATCGCCATCGGCATCGCGACGGATGCCGCCAGCCTTAGTTGGGGCAAGGGGGCTATTTCCCACGAACTGACCCATCTGGTGGTACATCAGGTCACACTTAATCCCTATAACGGCCTGCCCACCTGGCTGGACGAAGGCCTGGCGATGTATTCGGAAGGGCCGCTGGATGCCAGTTTTACCAGTGCGCTATATGCCGCCGAGAAAAATAATACGCTGATCTCGATACGCAGCCTGACCAGCCCCTTTTCCGCCGATGCCAACCTGTCTATCCTGTCCTATGCCGAGAGCGATGAAGTCGTGTCCTACCTCATCAGCCACTACGGGCGGGATAAAATGCTGGAGCTATTGAATATCTTCGGGCAGGGCAGCGGCTACGACGACGCTTTAAAGACGGTTTACGGATTTGACATGGACGGGCTTAACACAGAATGGCAGGCTCAACTGCTGGTGGGGACGGTCGGTTAATACACAAGGCGTTATCGATTTATATTTTCTGTATGGACGGGGAGCGCGGACCGGCCGCTTCCGTTTTTACGGTGTCTTCACGATGGACGCTCACCAGCTTGAGGTCGTTTTTATTCCAGGCGGCGCCGCATTGAATGCAGGCGATATAAACGCCGTAGACATCGCTCTCGATTGAGAGATCGCCGCCGCACCTCGGGCAGGCTGTCGCCCGGACCAGGCCGAGTATTTTTCTCTTCAGTTCGGTGCTGTTGGCCGGTTTCCCATTGTTTTCCATATCTACCATGATGATAGGCATAACTTCCGTTTTTTTGAATCTGGGCAACCCTTATTCTGAAAAAACTATTCCATCAAATTGATTGGTGGTTATTACCCTGCTTTTTCAGGAGAAACATCGCCGAAAGGGAGCGCATCTTGCGCCGCTCTTGAGCGAGGTGATAGACTAAGCTGTCATGAAGAAAGCCGGCACAGATAAAACCCGGGCGATGACCATCCATGACCTGCCCGTTGCCGACAGGCCGCGGGAAAGGCTGCAAAGCCTGGGGGTGGAAGCCCTTTCCGCGCAGGAAATACTGGCGCTGCTGCTGGGGAGGGGTATCTCCGGCGAGTCCGTGATGGTGACCGCACAGCGTTTGCTAAGCCAGTTCGGCGGTCTAAAGGGAATCGCCGCGGCTTCCATCGAGGAGCTTTCACAGGTGAGGGGCATCGGTATCGCCAAGGCCGCCCAGATCAAAGCCGCCTTCGAGCTGGCCAACCGGGTCGATGGCAATACTGAATCCGCGGCAAAATTATCCCTGAAAACGCCTGAAGATATCGTGGGGCTGGTGCAGGGAAGACTGAAAGGCAAAAAGAAGGAATATTTTCTGGCGCTGCTACTCGATACCCGGAACCAGTTGATCAGGTTGGCGGAGATATCGGTGGGGAGCCTGGACAGCAGTATCGTACACCCCAGGGAAGTTTTCAAGGAAGCAATATCGGCCAGCGCTTCATCCGTGGTCTTCGTGCACAATCACCCTTCCGGCGATACCACGGCCTCCGAGGATGACATTGCCCTGACAAAAAGACTGGCCCAGGCCGGAGAAATCGTGGGCATTGACGTCCTGGACCATATCATCATCGGCGGGAAGAGCTACACCAGCCTGAAAAGGCAGAAGCTGTTTTGAGGCCCTTCCCACCGCGATTTTTTATTTTCTCTTACTTTTAGCGCTCGTGCTTTTCGCGTATCACCGGCTTGGTCTTGTCTTCCGGCTTACGTACGTATTCCTGCGTCAGCGCGATATCCATGAAGACGATGGGCTTGCGGATAATCCTGAACTCCAATGGAGTGTGCACCATGCCCTTGGGAACATGGACGAAGCAGCTTTCCGTAATCACCAGTTTTTCCTGCTTGCCTTTGGGGCCCAGGTAAAGCCAGACCTCGGCGTCGAAGTCATTGACATGGGTGGCATCGGCGTTCTGGAAGGCGAGGAACTGGTCGAAGTCATGCGTATGGGGGTCGTTAATCATCAGGAACGGCTCGGTGACGCAGAACCAGTCCATGCGATAAGGGGAGTTCCACTCATATCCCCAGATGTGGAAAGACTTGGCGGTGAGCGCCGGATAGAGCTTGGTGAAATCCGCGACGGGTTTGCCCTTGTAGTATTTGGCGTACTCTTTAGGGATCATTTTCTTCTCCTTATATAAAGCTGTTTGTTAATGATTATAGGTTGAAGACTGGAATAATTCAAATAAGCGTTGATAATACACAATGTGTAACGCGCGGAGATTGCTCCGTCACTCCAGACTACTCGCCAAAATACATGAATTTATGTTAAAATTGCCCATATCAGGAGGTTCTAATGAAGAAACGCGTCTTTTCCGGCATACAGTCCACGGGGAACACCCACATCGGCAACTACCTGGGGGCTACCCGCCGTTGGGCCGCCGAACAAGATCAGTACGAAAATATCTTCTGCGTGGTAGACCTGCACGCTATTACCGTGCCGCAAGATCCCAAGACGTTATATGCCAAGACCCGCGAGGTCGCTGGTCTGCTCCTGGCGGCGGGCATCGACCCGGAACGCTCCATATTGTTCGTGCAGTCGCACGTGCACGAGCACAGCGAGCTGGCGTGGATACTCAACTGCTTCATCCCGATGGGCTGGATGGGGCGCATGACGCAGTATAAAGAAAAGTCCGGCAAGCAGAAGGAGCAGGTGAGCGTGGGGCTCTTTGATTACCCCGCCTTGATGGCCGCCGATATCCTGCTCTATAAAACGGACGTCGTGCCGGTGGGCGAAGACCAGAAACAGCACGTCGAGCTGGCGCGGGACGCGGCGCAGCGCTTTAATAACATCTTCGGGGAGACCTTCGTGCTGCCGGAGCCGCTGATCGGCGCCGTAGGGGCGCGCATCATGGGTCTCGACGACCCCACCAGGAAAATGAGTAAAAGCGAAGAAGGCCCGAACCACGCCATCGCCCTGCTGGACACGGCGGATGCTATCCGCAAGAAAATCATGCGGGCGACGACCGATTCGCAGACGACGGTCGTCTTCGACGAGGGGCGGCCGGGCATCTATAACCTGCTATCGATTTACCAGACCATCACCGGCGAAAAAAAGCAGGACATCGAAAAACGCTTCGAGGGCAAAGGCTACGGCGACTTCAAAAAGGCCTTAGCCGAGGTGGTAGTGGAATGCCTGCGCCCGCTACAGGAGCGCTATAAGGCTTTAACCGCCGACCCCCGCCAGATCGATAATATCCTGACCGAGGGCGCGGCCAAAGCCCGTCCCCTCGCGCAGAAAATGCTGGCGGAGGTGAAAAAGCGGGTGGGGCTGGGGTAAAGATACCTTAAAAATCAAAAATCAAATCTCAAAGACACAGATAAAAGATTAAAAAATTCCCTCTTTATGACAATCCGCTAGATTTGCTTTTTTATTTTGATATTTGTCATTTGTCATTTGACATTCCCCCTTCCTCTCCCTTGTGACCTTTCTTACAGACAATTTACTTTGAGTAAACTATTCTCTAACTGAAATAACTTTCAGGAGGCTTAAAAATGCCGACGAAAAAGACCGCGGTTAAAGAGACTTTAAAGCTAACGCCCGCCGTTGAAGAAGGACCTTACTACAAGGACGGCTCGCCGGAACGTAAGGCTATTATCACCAAACCTGACACTCCGGGTACCAAGCTCATTATCGAAGGATGCGTGCTGGATGAAAACGGCAAGCCCATAGCTAAGGCCTGGCTGGACTTCTGGCACGCGGACGGCACGGGCCAGTATGATAACAAGGGTTATAACCTGCGCGGTCACCAGTATACAGATAAAGACGGCCACTACCATCTGGAGACCGTCCGCCCGGTGCAATACCTGTTCCGCGCGCCGCACGTCCACGTTAAGGTGCAGGCCAACGATAGCGCGCCGGTACTGACGACCCAGCTCTTTTTCCCCGGTGAGAAGAGAAACACTACCGACCCTATTTTTGAAAAAGGGACGTTGATGGAAGTAAAAGACGTGGCGGATGGACAATTAGCGACTTTTTATTTTGTGGTGGAGACTTAACGAGGCAACAAGTTACCACCACCCGCTCCGAGATCCTTCGCTGTGCTCAGGATGACAATAAAAATGGGGCGGGCTTTCAGCCCGCCCCTACTGTAGACTGTCAACTGTTAACTGTAAACTATTTTCTGTACTTCTTCACGAACCGCCCTATGCGCTTAAGCGCTTCCTCGATGTCCGCCAAGGAGGTAGCATAGCAGCAGCGAATGTATCCCTCGCCGCACTGGCCGAAAGCGGAACCGGGCACCACCGCCACCTTTTCTTCCTGTAGCAACGTCTCGGAGAATGTCTCGGAGTTCATGCCGGTGCAGGTAATAGATGGGAAAGCGTAAAAAGCCCCCTTGGGCTCGAAGCAGGGCAGGCCGATATCAGTAAGGCCCTTGACGATGATTTTACGCCGCCGGTTGTAGTCCTCGACCATTTCCACCACATCCGGCTCGCCGGTTTTTAAAGCCTCGATGGCGGCCACCTGGGCCGGGGTGGGCGCACTCATAATGGTGTACTGGTGGATCTTCGTCATGGCGGCGATAATCTCTTTGGGCGCTACGGCGTACCCGATGCGCCAGCCGGTCATGGCGTAAGCCTTAGAAAAGCCGCCGAGCAGAATCGTGTTGTCCTTAACGCCCGGCAGGCTCGCGTAGCATGTATGTTCCATGCCATACGTCAGGCGGGCGTAAATCTCATCGGAGATCACGGTCAGGTCATGTTTTCGGGCAACCTCGGCGATGTCCAAAAGTTTTTGCTTTTCCATGACGGCGCCGGTGGGGTTGGAGGGGTAGCCGATCAGGATAGCCCGGGTCTTTTTGGTTATCTTCTTTTCGATGTCTTTGGCGTCAACCTCAAAGCCGTGCTTTTCAGACGTGGACACCATTACCGGCTTGCCGCCGGCCAGGATAACACAGGCATCGTAAGCTACGTAGTGCGGGTCCGTCATGATGACCTCGTCACCGGGGTTGAGAATGGCGCGCATCGCCAGGTCTAACGCCTCGCTGACGCCCACGGTCATCAAAATTTCCCCGTTGGAGGCGTAATCGATGCCGTATTTCTCCTGGAGGTACTTACACGTCAGCTCTCGCAGCTCGATGATGCCGGAATTAGAGGTATACATGGTGTAGCCCCGCTCCAGGCTCTTGACCGCCGCCTCGCTGATGTGCCAGGGCGTGGCGTAATCCGGCTCGCCGACGCCCAAAGAGATAACGCCCTCCATGCTCTGGAGAAGGTCAAAAAACTTGCGGATACCGGAAGGTGAAAGAGCGTTCGTCCTATCCGAAATAAGCTTATATTTGGGTGTATGACCAGATTCTTTGGCCGACATAGCATTCCCGTCAAAACCGCCGTTATAAGATCATCGGCTGGCGTTTGACTCCCTCCCCTCCCTCTAGAATTTCGCCGTCGTCCTTGTAGCGCTTGAGGACAAAGTGCGTCACCGTGCCCTGCACGCCCTCGATATGCGCCAGGTTCTGCGAGACGAAGTCCGCCACCTTGTGTTCCGATTTCCCCACGACGACGAGCAGCAGGTCATAGGTGCCAGAAGCCAGGAAAAGCGACCGTACCTGTTGAAACAGGGCGATGCGCCCGGCGATGGAATCGAAGCCGACCTCCGGCTCCGGTTTTACCCTGACCTCGATAAGCGCCCAGACCTGCTCATCCCCTTCCAGCCGGTCCCAGTTGACGACCGTCTTATATTTGAGAATGATGCGGTCTTTTTCCGCCTGCTTGATAGCTTTGGTCACCTCGGCGGCGGATACGCCGACCATGGTAGCTATTTGCTTTTCCGTTGTGCGGGGATCGTTTTCCAGGATTTTCAAGATGTCTTTCAGCATATCCTTACCTCCTTCTAAAGGTTTTGCCGAGATGGGAACAGATATAAACAGGATATCATTTGGCGGGAGTGAATACAAGAGGGGGAGAAGGGAAAATGTCAAATGTTAAATGACAAATATCAAATGGGAAAATAAAGACAAAAAGAACCTTAAATAATAACAATACCGACGAAAGCCGGTATCCAGACAGGCCCAATTAGCGCAAATTAATGTTAACTAAACACCAGAAGCTTTTATCGAATCCGGTTAAGGGCGCGGCGCATCTGCGCCACACGCTGGCGGTATTCTTCCGGCTTTAGAATAACCGTTTCTTTATTGGGGTCGGCGGGATGGCCGGGGAAAGCGTCGCCGTAGTAACGGGGTTCCAAATGACAGTGCAAATGGGGCACGGCATTCCCCAGCATCTGGAAATTCATTTTAATAGCGCCGAAGGCTTTTTCCAGGGACTGCCCGGCCAGCATCAGGTCGGCAAAGAACTTCCGCTGGTCTGCGGCGGCAAGCTCATAAGGCTCACGGACATGTTGATGACATATTAAAAGGCAATAGCCTTTAACGTACTGGTTTTTCACCAGTATCATCCGGCTGACGGAAAGGTCAGCGAGAAAATAGTCTGAATCAGCCGGGAGAGTTTTTGCCGCGATGACCGAACAGAGCGGGCAATCCTCGCCGCGCACCAAAGCGTCCCATTTTTCTCGGGGCATCCACGCATTAGTCATTTTCATATCTTATCCCAGCCTTCCGGCAGCACCGGTATTCCCCATGCAGAATCAGGCTGCCATTTTTCCCAGCCGTTGAAGGGAGACCGGCCGGACATTATCCACTTCACGACCCTCTCTCCTTCAGCGCGCAGGGCAGCGGCTTTCGCTTTAAATATCAAGCCAAGATTAACGGCCTCGGCGAACTCATCTTCGTCTTTCCAATGCCAGCCGGACAAATCCGGCGCGATGATGACATCCAGCCACTGGTCGAGAAATTCAAAGCCGCAGGGGGTGCGGCGGAGGGGGTCTTCCAGGTTAACATACCAAGAGTAAAAGCTCATGTCCGAGGCCTGCCAGAAGAGGAGGACGGAATAAGCAGAGCCGGGGACATTTAGACGCAGATAAGAGAGCTTATTCCAGTCGCGGTCCTGGAGCAGCCACTTTGAAGCTACACGGTCGGACGCTTTAACGCGTGAGCCGTCTAGCCTGGTGGGCATCTTGGTGATGGCGCCATCAGGCAGATACAGCGCGGTCAAATCCGGTTTGTCCTGAACGACCAATAATGGCTGGGCGCCCCAAATCTTGCCATCCACGAATTCCTGGAGGACGACGGTCTGGCCGGGGGAAAAACGGGGTTGTTTCATCATCGTAGATTTGCCCTTTTTGATATGACCATCACTCTAGTCATTTCTTTTTCGTCATAAAACCCTGACAACTGTCTGGTCACTTTTAGTCCCCATTGTTCCAGTGTCAGGTCGAGCCAGGGCAGATTAACGGGGTCTTTTCGCGACCGGTACTCCGTAAGCAATAATTCGCCTTCGTCTGCCAGGTAAGTGTCGATTATCCTCTCGATATACTGTCTCTGTAACTCTGCCGGGACATAGACAATCTCTGTCCGCACAAAATCGAAGCGCACCGGGTTAAGCCACGACCAACCATTACCGGTATAGATATTCTGTTTGTATTCCGGCAACCGCTGTTTTGCCAGGTTAGTCAATTTCTCTGATAAATCCAAGCCGAAGGGAATAACGTTGAGGTTTCTGGCCGCCGTCCACTTGAGGACGCATTCAAGCAGATACCCGTTGGCGCAGCCGATATCCAGGAAAGAACCTGATTTATCAATGCAATCGGCTATCGGTTTACGGCATTTGACCCAGCGTTCTTCCGGGCCGGAAAAACCGGACTGTTTCCAGGGCTCGTCATACTGCAGGTAGGTACCATACAATTCTTTCTGCAAAGAAGAAAACCAGCGGTTTAGATGAGTTT
>Ga0187866_1003037_pt1 | contig 13076 bp, 9 predicted proteins | sample June2016WEW_11_1_3_FD_133013 | JGI IMG/M metagenome (GOLD analysis project Ga0187866, IMG submission 133013) | Peatland microbial communities from SPRUCE experiment site at the Marcell Experimental Forest, Minnesota, USA - June2016WEW_11_150 | ecosystem: Environmental > Terrestrial > Soil >... | reverse complement strand
CGGCCACCGTCCCTTGAAAGCGTGCGGTCCCGTTGCTTAGTAACTTCACCGGCAGCGCTGGCGGCGGCCCCTGGGTGAGCATTCCGATCGCCGGCCGGAGATCGTTGAGATCGGTCGTCTGGAGCGTCACTTCGAGGAGCTGCCCGAGCGTCCCGCCGAGCTGCATGCGGCTGAATCGCGTGGCCGCAAAGGACTTCCCGAAGTCGATACTGTCGGTGCTCTGGTCGTAGGTGAGGTCGATGAAACCTTCCACCGGGTGCTCGCCCTCCGCCGGTTCGACCGTCATCCGCCCGCGCACCAGCACATCGCGCAGATCGCCCTCAAGAAGCTCGCCCGTCACGCTGGCCGGTCCGGAGAAATTCCCGTTCCAGACGACCCGCCCCACGCCTTCAATCCCGCTCGTGAGCTCCTGCACCGAGTAGTCCTGGATCTGCCCTTCCAACTGGAAGCGCCTCCATCGGGTCATCTCCAAACGCCCTGAAAACCGGCCTCCGAGCGCGCTCAAGCCGAGGCCCGCGAGCTCGATCCGCTCCGGCGTCACTGTGACCGTAGATGTGAGACCGATGTTCCGGATGCGGATGCCCTGCTCCTGGAACTCGAGGCCCCGCCCCTGCACTCTCCCGGTCACCACGAAGTCCGCCGCGCCGATAATCGTGGCCCGGCCGGCCACCGTCACCGTGCCCCGATTCGCAATCTGCGCGACGGCGAGGTCGCCTCCAATGTCCTTCAGATGCACTCGCGCCGAGTATTCGAGTTCCGTGCGCGGCGCGGCGAAGTTGTTGAGCGCCCCTTTCACGTCCAGCGACGAGTCCTTCATCGCGAAATGCGCGCTCGTAATCTCGAGCCGGTCGGCGGCCAGCACCAGGCTGGCATCCACGTCGATGGGCAGCACCGGACGCTTTCCGGGCGCGATGTTCAACCGGCGGAAGGAAAGCTCTCCGCGGTAGCGCGGCGGCCCGGTTTCATAAGAGATCCGCACCCGCAGGTTTTCCCCAAGCACGTTGAGCGGCGCCTGCCGGGAGGCGACTCGAATCGTTCCCTCCGCAAGCTGGAAGCGGCGGACGGCCAGGTCCAGCACCGTCTGGACCGTGCTCTTCTTCGCCCGGCGCGCGGCCCGCGGCTGGGGCATATTCGTTCGCCCATCGGCGTACACGATCAGGTTGACCTGCGGCCGGTTCACCAGCAGGGAGGCTATGTCGATCTCCTTCTTCCAGAATGAGACGATCTTCAGGCCCACCCGGATCGAATCCGCGCGGAACAGCGGCGCCTCCGTACTTGGCTCGGTTCCATGGATCACCAGGTTCCGCACCTCCGCGGTCAGCGTCTGCCATTCGAGACTGAGGCCGCCGGCTTCCACGCGCCCCCCGGTCGCCTCCTCCAGCTCGGCGATCATGCGCTCCCGCAGCTTGCCGCGGAACCACTCCGTACGCAGGATCACAACCGCCACCAGCGTCAGCACGGCCGCCAGGGCGGCGAGTCCCGCCAGAAGGTACAACGGGATTTTCACTTTCCGGCTCACTGGAATGCTGCCTCCGTGTATCGAATTCGGGTTCGCCCCTTCACCTCCGCGAGCCACGCGTCGACCTGTTTGTCCACACGGTGCTGGGCCAGCGCTTCCTCGCACTGTCGGCGCGCCTCCTCGAACGAGGCCGGCCGCAACTGCTTCCGCTGGCACTCCGCCAGGTACACCGTCTCATAATACTGCCGCACCTCCGCCTCCAGCACCTGCACCTGCGGCCGGAAGCGCAACTCGATGAACCGCAGCACCGCCGCCTGCCGAGCCAGCGCCCGATCCAGCTCGTCCGCGCCGATCCCGTAGGCCTTGAGCTCCCGCTCGAACGCCGCTTGGCCGGCGAAGCGGCTCTTGACCGCCTTCAGCGCTCCCTCGATCTCCGCCCCCTCGGGCACGGTGTAGTGCGTGAACTCCATTTCGCGGCGGATCAGCGCCTGCTCCACCAGCCGGTCCGCCGTCCGGCGCCTGTTCGCCGGGCTGAGGTCCGGCTTCTCGCCGTTCAGAAACGCCGTCACGCGCAGTTCCCCCAGGAGTTGGCTCTCGGTAATGGGCTGGCTGTCGATTGTCACCGCGATGCGGTCGATGATCTCCGCGCGAGCGAGGCAGCAGAAAAGTACGAAGGACGAAGTACGAAGTACGAAGTGAGAGCCGCTGCGTGGGTTGTACTTCGTATTTCGTAATTCGTACTTCGTCATTCTAGAACGCCTGCCCCAAGGAGAAGTGGAACTGGAAGTGGCCGATCTGTTGGTTCGTCAGTTGCCCGGTCCCCAACAGCAATTGCTCCTGCGTGCCCTTGAATCCGAAGAAGCGCGGGGGATTGATGCTGTAGCCCAGATCCAGCCGGATCGGACCCACCGGGGTCTTGTACCGCACCCCGAACCCCACCGAGTGCACCATGTAGTTGAAGTCCTGGAGACCGCGCTGCTTGACCCGGAAAGAAACGCTGTTCAAGCCCGAATAGACGTTCCCCGCATCTTCGAACAGCACTCCGCGGACGTTTTCGCCGATCAGAGGGAATCGCAGCTCGACCTGGTTCATCAGCAGCGCCTTGCCGCCCAGCGGGAATCCGGTTTCGGGGTCGCGCGGTCCGGCTTGGTTCTCCGGGAAACCACGGTGCGACTGCGCGCCGCCCGCGAAGAACTTCTCGGGCAGCGGGATGTCCTGCGGGCCGGACAGCCTCTGTTCCCAGCCGAAGGTGATGGAGCGCGCCAGAACCAGCCGGCTTCCGAAACCGATCGGATGGTAGGTGGCGTTGTGCCCCACGAAGCGGGTGAAGGCAGTCTGCGATCCAAGCGCCTTCGCCGCCCAGCCCAGGTCCAGCGTGCTGTAAGCGCCGCGGTGTGAGTCCACCGGGTCGTCGCGCCGGTCCTGAATGTAGTTCACGGCCAGGATGCCGATCCGCGTCGGCTGGGAATACAACGGGATCAGCTCGACGCTGCTGATCTTCAGGTTCGACACGCTCACGCGGCGGAACGTAAACCGGTACAGCAGCGTGCTGGCCTTGGAGAGCTTCTGCCCCAACTGCACCGAGCCTTCCCGGCGCCGGGCGTCGAAGGTCAGCACGTCGCGGGAGTCATCGTAGATTGCGCTGAACAGCAGGTTCAGGTTCGGATTGCCGCGGAACTGGGGCGCCTGATAGGTGAACACGGCCCGCTGCTCCAGGGTCGATGCGCGGCTCTGAAAGGAAACGATGTGCCCATAGCCCAGGAAGTCCCTGCGGGTGATGCCAAAATACGCTCGCGGGCTGAACCCGGCCTTCCCGGCGGGCGCGTCCAGGCAGGTCTGGCATCCGCCGATCTTGGTGATTTCCGCGCCCAGCCCTCCCGTCACGGTGTATTTCCGCGCTTCCTCGACGTCCAGCAGAACGTTCTTGTCCTGCTCCTCCCCCTGGGGGTCCTGAAGCGCCATGTCGACCCTCGCGAAAACTCCCAGGTCGTAGAGCCGCCGCTGCGTGTCCAGGACCTCCGCCCGCGACAGCGGGTCGCCCGGCTTGAGCTGTACGCGCTCGTCCACCAATTGCGGAGCCGCCGCCACCAGCCCGCTCTTCAGCACGCCGCGCACGAACTTGCGTTCGCCTTCCTCGATCGTATACTTCAAGTCCATGCGGTTGGGCTCCGCGGCCTGCGCAAAACTCCACTGGAGCGTTGCATTCGGGTAGCCATGGTTGTAATACCAGTCCAGCACGTTGTCGCGGTCGATGGCCACGTTCACCTCGCTGAACGGCTGGCCGGGCAGCGACTGAAGCAGGTTCTCCACCGCTTTGCGGTTCTCTGGGGAGTGCCCCGTCACGTCCAACTTCCCCACCAGCCACTGCGGGCTCTCCTGGATCCGGATGGACACGGCGATGTTGGTCGCTTTGCCCCTGTAGCCGTCGGTCACCTTCGACGTCACTTTCGCATCGCGGAAACCGTTCGCCAGGTACAGTGCCCCGATGGCATCCAGGTCCTGCCGAAGCAGGCTCCCGCTGTAGCGCCCGTGCCGGAATTGTAGCAGCGAGGCCGGCCGCACGTACATCCGCTCGAGAATGGTGTTGGTGTCGAAGTACTTGTTCCCCTGGATCGCCACCTCGACCACCTTGTGCCGTTCGCCCCGCGCCGCCTGGTATTGGATCAGCGATTGGCCTGCGCCGTTGGCCGCCTGGATCGCGTAGTCCACCTTGACGTCGAAGTAACCCTGGCTCTGGAAGTACTCGACCAGGTTCTGCTTGCCCTCCACCAGCAAGTCGCGGTCCACCGACTGCTCCTCGTAGACCGGCACCAATTGCCGCAGCTTTCCGAGCGAGATCTTCGCCCCCACCAGCTCGATCCGGATCTTAGGCCCGCCCTCCACCGCCAGCGTCGGCTTCACCCGCCCGGTGTTCGCGTCGTACTCCAGCCGCTCGAGCGAAACCCGCGCCTCCAGCCGGTCCTGCTTCTGGTACGACTTCCGCACCCGCTGGACGCCGTCCTGCGTCCGCACCTCGGTCTGCTTCCTCCAGAAGAACAAGCCCTTCCAGTGTGTCGCGCGGGCGATCTCCCGCGGCGTCCGCTGGGGATGCCCGGTCACCTCTAGGGTCGTGTACCGCGCCCGCTCCCCGCTCTCGATTCGGAAGTGGATCCGCACTTGCTGCGTCGCCGGATCGCGCTCCACCTCCGGTTGCACGCGACTCTGGTTGAAGCCGTTGTTCCGCAGCAGGCTCTCCAGGTTCCTCACCGCCTGCGCCACGTCCTCTTCCGCGTACGGCATGCCTAGCTCCAGCCGCGTGGAGTTCACCAGCACGCCTTCGTTCGGAGGCTCGGGCACCCGCTCCACGCTCACGTGTCCAATGAAGTAGTTGTTGGTGGTGCGGAATTCGAGGATGACCCCGCCGTCGGCGGGCCGCGCGTCCACCTCGATCTGGGTGTAGCGCCCGGTCGCGTACAGCCGCTCAATCGCCGTCCGCACTTCCACCGTGCGCAGCGGCGCATCGATTTTCAGTGGCAGGATCCGGTCCAGATACTCCCGGCTGTAGGGCTGCTTTTCCGGACGGAACTCGATCGCCCGGATCGGCCTGCCCTGGTAGTCTTCCGCCGCGGCCCTGGCGGAACACACCACGACGACACACCAAAACAGCGCCCGCGCCACCAAACAGCAATCTTAGCATCAGGCCCCCCAAGCCTCCCGGCAACCGAGGGACTGCCTCGGCCGTCCGCGGTTGAGACGACTCCCGCAATCGAGGGACTGCCTCGGCCGTCCGCAGTGGGGACGGCCCAGGCTGTCCCCGATTGCCCCCCTCTTTTCAAGGCGCCATCGATGCTGTGCGACCATGGGCTTGATGCAGCCCGAGCGCTACTCCCGCCAGATCCTGTTTGCCGGCATCGGTGCAGCCGGACAACAGCGCCTGGCCGCCTCCCGGGTCGCCATCGTCGGCTGCGGCGCGCTGGGGAGCTTTCAGGCTGGGGCACTGGCCCGCGCCGGCGTCGGCCATCTGCTGATCGTCGACCGCGACTACGTCGAGTGGAGCAACCTCCAGCGCCAGTGGCTGTTCGAGGAATCCGATGCGCGCGAGGCCTTGCCCAAAGCCATCGCCGCCGCCCAACGCCTGGCCGCCATCAACTCGGAGATCGAGGTTCTGCCGCTGGTCGCCGACCTCACCGCCGCCAACATCCACGATGCGCTGGAAGGCGCCGAGCTCATCCTGGACGGCACGGACAACTTCGAAACCCGCTACCTCATCAACGACTACGCGGTCAGCCGCGGCCTCCCCTGGATCTACGGCGCGGCAGTGGGCAGCTATGGCCTCACCATGCCCATACTGCCCGGTCGCACCGCCTGCCTGAAGTGCGTCTACCCCGAGCCGCCTTCCGGCGCGCAGCCGACCTGCGAGACCGCGGGAATCCTGAACGCCATCACTTCCGCCGTCGCCTCCCTCCAGGTTGGCGATGCGCTCAAGATCCTCGCCGGAGACGCCGCTTCCCTCCGCCCGCGCATCACCACCATCGACGTCTGGAGCGGCGAGGTCCGCCAGGTCGTTGTGCCCGCGCCCGACCCGCAGTGCGAGGCCTGCGCCCAGCGCCGCTTCCCGCACCTGGAAGGCGCCCGCCGCGTCCCTATCAGTCTGTGCGGCCGCGACGCCGTGCAGATCCACGAACGTTCCCGCCCCGTGGACCTCGGCGAACTCGAGAAGGTCCTCAAGCCGCTCGGCGAGGTCCGCGCCAACGAGTTCGCCCTGCGCTTCTTCCTCGCCCCATACGAGATCACCGTCTTCCCCGACGGCCGCGCCATCATCAAGGGCACCACCGACACCGGCCTCGCCCGCAGCCTCTACGCCCGCTACGTCGGCAGTTAGCCCAGGCGCCCCGGGCGAGGCCCGCTTTTTGAGCCTGCTTCGGGTTATACTGTCACCTGGCCAGAGCCCCGGAATGGGAGCTCTGGTCAGGATGCACCACATCTCAGGAGGATGTTCTCATGACTGGATTCAGGTCTCGGGCCGATAGAAGCTCTTTTGTGCAAATCGTGAAGCTCATCAACCCAATGACGGTCGCTTCCTACGGCCCGCTGTTGGATGCCTGGCTGACCCTTCCCGAAGACAACAGAGCCCTGGTGTCGGTCCTCAAGCTGGTCAATCCAATCACCGTGGCCAGCTACGGCCCGCTGCTCGACGCCTGGTTGACCCGTGCATGGGACAGGATTCAGTTGGCCCAGATCTTGAAATTGGTGAATCCGTTCACCGTATCTGCTTACGGCCCTGCGCTGGAGGCATGGGCCAGAACCTGGTAGAGCCGCTGGGCCTCCGGCATCCTTGCCCTGCCGCTACTTCTTGTGGTAATTCGGATACGCCGGCTTCTTATACACCGGCGGCGGGTTCTTCTCCAGTTCCTCCAGCACCACCTCGACCGCCTTCTCCAGTTGCGGGTCGTGCCCGGCGCGCACCGCCTGCGGATCGTAATCCACCTCGATGTCCGGCGCGACGCCATGGTTCTCAACCTCCCAGGCCCCCTCGGTGTTATAGAAGGCCAGGTTCGGCGCGGTCACGCGGCCGCCGTCCATGAGAGGCGGGAAACCGAAGATCCCCACCAGCCCGCCCCAGGTGCGCTCGCCGATGAGTTTTCCAATGCGCGCCTTGCGGAACATCCACGGCATCATGTCGCCGCCCGAGCCCGCGTACTCGTTAACGATCATCGCCTTCGGCCCGAAGATCGAGCCTACCGGCGTGGTGAAGGCTGCCCCGTCGCGGGTGGCGAAGAAGTTCATCAGCGGCCGCCGCAAGTGGTCGATGATGTAGTCGGCCGCGGCGCCCCCGCCGTTGAAGCGCTCGTCGATCACCGCGCCCTGCTTGTCCACTTGCGCGAAGTAGTAGCGGTTGAAATTCGTGTATCCGGCTCCGGCGGTGTTGGGCAGGTAGACGTAGGCCAGCCGGCCGCCGCTCATCTGGTCCACTTTTCGGCGGTTGTCCTCGATCCAGGCCAGGTTGCGCAGGCCGAATTCGTTCTCCACCGGAACCACCGTCACGTCACGCGACTTCGCGCCGCTCGGGTCCGGTCCCACCTTCAGCGTCACCGACTTGCCCGCCGTCTCCTCGAAGAAGCTGTACAGGTTGTCGGATGCGCGCACCTCCCGCCCGTTTACCGCCAGCAGGTACTCGCCCGCGACGACGTTCACGCCAGGTTGCGTCAGCGGAGCGCGAGTTTCCGGGTTCCAGTTCTCGCCGTTGTAGACTCGCGCGAAGCGGTACCGCCCGTTCTCGATGCGGTAGTCGGCGCCCAGCAGGCCGCCGCGCACGCGCCGGACCTCCGGCATCGCCCCGCCGCCCACGTAGAGGTGCCCTACCGACAGATCGCCCAGCATCTCCTGGAACAGGTAGTTCAGCTCCGCGCGGTTGCCCAGCCCCTCCAGGTAGGGCTCGTATTTCGCCGCCGTCGCCTTCAGGTCCAGGCCGTGCAGCCCCGGATCATAGAAGAAATCGCGCTCGATCCGCCACACTTCGCGGTACATCTGCCGCCACTCGGCGCGCGGGTCCACGCGCACCTCCATGCCCTCCAGTTTCAGCGCGCCTTCCCCCGCTTTGGGCGCTTTCCCCGTCTCCGCGATCACCCACTGCTCGCCCTTGCGGAACAGCATCTTCTCGCCGTTGAAGGAGACCACCAGGGAGCGCACGCCGTCCATCACCTTCTCCGCCTTGCGGGTCTTCATCTCGAACTTGTGCACGATCTGGTCCTCCGGCGGCCCCTGCGGTGGCACCGGCGGGCCTTCCACGACGAACAGGACGCCCGTCTTCGCCGCCGCCAGCCCGGTGTAGTTACGCGCCGGCATGGGCAGCGCCAGGACCCGCTGGCCGATGTTCTCGAAATCGATCCGCACCGAGACCGGCTCTTTCTTCTTGTCCTTGTCCTTGTCCTTGTCCTTGTCTTTGTCTTTGTCCTTCTCCTCCGGCTTGGCCGCGTCTCCCGCGGGCTTGTCCGTCTTCGCCGCATCCTTCTTCGCTTCCTCGCCCTTCTCCTCGTCGCTCTCCGGAGCCAGCGGCGACGGCAGATCCTTGCGCAGCACCACCACGTAAACGCTGCGCGTTACGGGCCGGTTCATGCTCGACATGTCGAGCCATCCGGTGGTCGGCCCCGTATCGGTCGAGGCCGTAAAGAACAAGTGCTCGCCGTTCTTGTCGAACACCGTGTACCGCGCATCGCTCATCCCGTCGGTGATCTGCTCGGTCTTCCCCGTCTCGAGCGAGTACACGAACACCGCGCGCAGGTGGTTCTTCAGCAGCTTGGTGTAGGCCAGCCAGCGGCTGTCCGGCGCCCACACCGGATCCAGCCCGCCGCCCGGATCCTTGTAGGTGTCGGTGTCCACGCGCACCGGCGTCTTCTTCTCCAGATCCAGGTACCAGATGTTCTCCGCCTTGTCCGTATAGGCGATCTTCTTGCTGTCCGGCGACCACGTCGGGTTGTAGTAGAACGACGGCGGCAACTCGATCTTGGTCACCTCGCCCATCCCGGTCTGCGCCCGCAGGTGCAGGGCGTACTCGCCCGATTCGTCCGAGAAGTACGCGACTCGCTTGCCGTCGGGCGACCAGCCCGGGAACCGCTCGGCCACCCCGGGCGTGTTCGTCAGGTTGCGGATATCCCCCTTCTCCGCGGGAACCGTCAGGATCTCGCCCCGCGCCTCGAATACCGCCCGCGCACCCGTCGGAGAGAGTTCCACGCTCTCGATCGCCTTTGCCACCTTCTCGAACTTCGGCCGCACCGCCAGCAGGTCCGCCGCCACGCGGATGTCCAATAACCGGGACTTGTTGGTCTTCAGATCGAAGAGGCCTAGCCTCCCGAACTGCTCGTAGACGATCGCCCCCGGCCCCGCCGACGCCGATTTGAGGTCCAGCCCCGTGTTGGCCATCGCCCGCGTCACCTTCTTGGTCTTCAGATCGTAGACAAACAGCGTTACCGGGCCGTCACGGTCCGAAAGAAAGTAGACTCTGTCACCCACCCACATCGGCGCGAAGTCGTTCGAACTCTCGCGCGGCACATTCTCGATGCGGGAGTCGGCCAGGTCCGCGATCCAGATCTTCGTGGTGCGGCCGCCGCGGTACCGTTTCCAGGCTTCGAACGCGCGCGCCAACGGCATGTAGGCGATGCGCGAGCCGTCCGGCGAATACGAGCCCTCTTCGGCCATCGGCAGCGGCAGCTCCGCCGGCAGCCCGCTCCCGTCCACCGGGATCGTGAACAGCCGGTTGAATCGGGAGTAACTGCTTCGCCCCGAGCGGAACAGGACGTTCTTGCCGTCCGGGGTCCAGCCCAGAACGGTGTCCGCCCCGGGATGATACGTCAGCCGCCGCGGCACGCCGCCCGCCGCTGGCACCACGTACACATCCTGGTTGCCGTCGTACTCGCCCGTGAACGCAACCAGGCTCCCATCCGGCGAAAACACCGGGTTGGTCTCGATGCCCGGGCCGTTGGTCAACTGCCGCGCGTCTCCGCCATCGCGGCCCACCACCCACAGATCGCCCGCGTAGGAGAACACGATCTCAGTGCGGCTCAGGGTGGGTTTCTGAAGCAACTGCGTCTGCGCGAGGCAGGCGCTGGCAAAGATCAGGCTGATGGTCAGGAAGGGTGTTTTCACGCTTCGAGTATATCCGACCGGCCCTCCTGGCCGCGACCGCGCGCGCTACCGAACCGCGACCGTCAGGGAGCCGTCTCTCAGTGCCTGAAGTGCCGCACGCCGGTGAACACCATGGCCAGGCCCAGGCGGTTCGCCGCCGCGATCACTTGCTGGTCGCGAACCGAGCCGCCCGGCTGGATCACCGCCGTGATCCCATGTTTGGCGGCCTCCTCGACCCCGTCGGGAAACGGGAAGTACGCGTCCGAGGCCACCACCGTCCCGGCCAGCGGCAGCACGGCCTTCATCGCGCCCACTTTCACCGAATCCACGCGGCTCATCTGTCCGGCGCCCACCGCCGCCGTCTGCCCCGCTCTCGCGTACACGATGGCGTTCGACTTCACGTGCTTCGAGACTTTCCAGCCGAACAACATCGCCTGCCATTCCTCTTCGGTGGGCGCGCGCTCAGTCTTCACCTGCGCCTGCGCACGATCCAACCGGTGGACGTCGGGGGTCTGAGCCAGAAAGCCCCCGCTGATCGACTTGATGACCAGCCCCGCACTTTCCTCCGCCGCCACTTTGAGCAGCCGCAGGTTCCTCTTCCCGGTGAGGACCGCCAGCGCCTCGGGGGAATAGTCCGGCGCGGCGATGGCCTCGATGAAGGTCTTCGCGATCTCTCGCGCCGTCTCCTCGTCGAGTGGCCGGTTGAACGCCAGCACGCCCCCATACGCCGACACCGGGTCGCATTCGAACGCCTTGCGGTAGCTCTCGGCCAGCGTCGCCTGCTCGGCGCAGCCGCAAGGGTTGGTGTGCTTGATGATCGCCGAGGCCGGCTCGTCGAACTCCCAGACCAGTTGCCAGGCGGCGTCCAGATCCACCAGGTTGTTGTAGGAAAGCTCCTTCCCGTGCAGTTGCCGGGCGCCCGCGATCCCGCCCGGCCCGCTCGCGTAGAGCGCCGCCGCCTGGTGCGGGTTCTCGCCGTACCGCAGGTCCAGGGCCCGCGGGGCGCGCACCTCGAGCAGGGGCGGCAACGCCGGCGCCGTGTCGACGTACTGCTCCTCCTGGACGGCGATCCGCGCCAGCCGCGCGGAGATCGCGCGGTCGTAATCCGCCGTCATGCGGAACGCCTTCTGCGCCAACCGCCAACGCGTGGCCAGCGACACGCTCCCTCCCTGCATCTCCTCCAGGATGGCCGCGTAATCCGCAGGCGACACTACCACCACCACGTCCTGGTAGTTCTTGGCCGCCGCCCGAATCAGCGTCGGCCCGCCGATGTCGATGGTCTCGATCAGCTCCAGAACCGTCGCGCCCTCGCGCGCCGCCGCCTTCTCGAACGCGTACAGGTTCACCACCACCATGTCGATGGTCGAGATGCCGTGGGCCTCGAGCGCCGCCCGGTGCTCGGGGTTCTCCCGAATCGCCAGCACGCCCGCGGCGATCTTCGGATGGAGGGTCTTCACCCGCCCGTCGAGCATCTCGGGAAACCCGGTCACCTCCGCGATGTCGCGCACCGCCAGGCCGGCCTCCTTGAGCGCCCGCGCGGTCCCGCCGGTCGAGATGATCTCGCAGCCCAGCGCCTCCAGCCCCCGCGCGAACTCCGCGATCCCCGTCTTATCGGTGACACTGATCAGAACCCGTTGAATTTTGGACATGGACCTAATATTGTAGCCCGTAGCTCGTAGCTCGTAGCCCGTAGCCGGCGCTCTGGCGCTAAGCTTGGCATATTCCCATATTTAATACTATGGTAATATGGAAGTCGTGAAGACCACCGTCGAGATTCCCGATGCCCTGTTCCGGGAGTTCAAGGAGTACGCAGCGCGCCACGGCATCCCGATGCGCGAAGTCCTGGAGCGGGGACTCCGCCTGGCCCTCAGCGGCTCGCCCCCGGCGGGGCGGCGCTTCCGCCTCAAGACCATCACCACCCAGGGGGAAGGGCTGGCCTGCGGGGAAGATTGGAACACCATCCGCTCGCTGATCTACGAAGGGCACGGCGGATGATCGCCCTCGACACCAACATCCTCGTCTACTCGGTGCGCCGGGACTCGCTCTGGCACGCAGCCGCTCTGGCCTGCGTCCGCCGTCTCGCCGAGGCCCCGGCGGCCTGGGCGATTCCATGGCCCTGCGTTCACGAGTTCCTGGCCGTGGTCACGCATCCGAGGATCTACCGGCCACCCACGCCGCTGGCCGATGCCGTGCTCCAGGTCGATTACTGGATGGAGAGTCCCTCGCTACGCCTGATCGGTGAGGGGCCGGGGTACTGGGACCACCTGAAGTCGCTGCTTGCCGCCGGGAAAGCGGTTGGCCCACTGGTTCACGACGCGCGCGTCGGAGCGATCTGCCGCGCCTCCGGCGTGAGCGAGATCTGGACCGCCGATCGCGACTACTCGCGATTCCCTGGAATCCTCGTGCGCAATCCCCTGGTGAAGGGTGCCTGACGGCTCCCCGCCGCCTGTTTCTGCCCTTGGATGGCTGAACTCCGCGGATTGTTGAACCGCGCCGCGCGGTTCGCTCCACTCCCCACGTGCATCACGGTTGGTCTATATCCTCAATCGAGAAGGCCAGACGGAAGCGTTTTATGGAAAGCCCGGGCACAAGTTTAGCAGCCGTTCGAGCCCGCCCGGTGGCGTCTTTGCAGATAATGATTCCGCGCAGGTTCGACCCATTCGGAAGGGTATGTCTCACCCAGCCCATGTACCCCAGTATCTGTCCCATCGCGTCGTCGCCAGCCCAACCGGCCTTGAGTTCAATGATTACCCAATTGTTCTGGGCATCCTGACAGAGCAGATCAATGCGACCAGTGTCAGCAGGGTACTCTTCCAACTGGTAGTCCGGGTGCGCTCTCAGGCCGCGCTCGATCGCCTGTAGGTTCCTGGATAGGAACTTCTGGAGGTCCCTCTCTAAACACAGCGTCATAAGTAATTGCGTATGCTTGAGAAGTGTGCTCTCATGGAGACATGAGACCACTCGGCATCGCGGACTCGGCAACCATCGTTCTCGGCTTGCAGGATGAGATCCGGCG
>Ga0187866_1003035_pt1 | contig 13083 bp, 10 predicted proteins | sample June2016WEW_11_1_3_FD_133013 | JGI IMG/M metagenome (GOLD analysis project Ga0187866, IMG submission 133013) | Peatland microbial communities from SPRUCE experiment site at the Marcell Experimental Forest, Minnesota, USA - June2016WEW_11_150 | ecosystem: Environmental > Terrestrial > Soil >... | reverse complement strand
TGGCCTGGCCGCTCGCGCCCTTGATCAGATTGTCCTCGGCGCTCATCACGATGAGCCGGCCCGTGCGCGAGTCGAGCCGCCACGCGATTTCGATGACGTTGGTGCCGGCGACATTTTTGGTGTCGGGCAACGCCCTGCCTTCGAGCAAACGCACGAAAGGCTCGCCGCCGTAAGCTTCCGCGTAACACGCCAAAATCCTTTCGTTCAGCGCACTCATTTCCGCCGCAGTGGAAAAGGGTTTTTCCGGCGTGAGATAGAGCGTCGTCAAAATGCCCCGGTTCACCGGGATCAAATGCGGCGTGAACTGGATGGTGACCTTGGTTCCGGCGGCGAACGAAAGTTGTTCCTCGATTTCCGACAAATGCCGGTGCTTGGGCACGCTGTAAGGCCGCATGCTTTCGTTGCATTCGCAAAACAGGTAATCCAACTCGGCCTTGCGGCCCGCGCCGCTCACGCCGCTCAATGAGTCGGCGATGATGCCGGCCGGCTGGATCAACTCCGCCTGCAGCAACGGCATCGCCGGCAGCAGAATGCTCGTCGGGTAACAGCCCGGTGATGCAATGAGCAATGATTTCTTGATTTCCTCGCGGTAGATTTCCGGCAAACCATAAACCGATTTCCCCAGCAAATCCGGCGCGGGATGGTCGTGCGCGTAAAATTCGCGGTAAACCCCGGCACTCTTGAGCCGGAAATCGGCGCTGAGGTCAATCACGATGCAGCCCGCATTGAGCAGCGGCACGGCAAATTCGGCGGCGACGCCATGCGGCAACGCGAGAAACACCACGTCGGCCTGCTTCGCGAGCAGCCCGGCGTTCGGCTGGGTGAAACACAACGTTTTTGCGTGCGAGTGGCTCGCAAATTTGGGGAACACCTGCGCGAGCGTTTGCCCGGAGTTTTGGCGCGAGGTCGCGGCCACCAATTCCACGTGGGGATGGTTCAGCAGCAACCGGACGAGTTCCTCGCCGGAGTAACCGGACGCGCCGATGATGGCGACTCTCTTTAAGTTCATATTTCAAATCTTACCGGGAGGGGCGCCGTGTCGGCGACCCAAATTTTCTTCCAAGGACGGCGACACGCCGTCCCTCCCAAAGCAAAAAACCCCGCCGGATTGAACCAGCGGGGCTTGGAAATTTCCAGCGCGATCAACGTTTCGAGTATTGGAACCGTTTGCGCGCCCCCGGCTGGCCGTATTTTTTGCGCTCTTTCATGCGCGAATCGCGCGTCAACAAGCCTTCGGCCTTCAACGCGCCCCGCAGGTTCGCGTCGAATTGCAACAATGCCCGGGCGATACCGTGCCGCACCGCGCCGGCCTGGCCGTTCGGTCCGCCGCCGCTGACGTTGATGCGCGCGTCGAACTTTTCCGCCGTGCCGGTGACGGCCAGCGGCTGCGTCGCGGTTACGCGTTGCGTTTCAAGCGTGAAGTAATTTTCAAACTGGCGTCCGTTGACGGTGATTTTGCCATTGCCGGACGCGAGCCGGACCCGCGCGATGGCGGTCTTGCGCCGTCCCGTGCCGAGGTATTCGGGAATTTTGGTTTCAGCCATCTGTCAGTTGAGGGTTGAGGGTTGGGAGAATCAAGCCGCGGCTTTGAGCGGTTCAGGCTTCTGGGCGGCGTGTGGATGTTTCGGACCTTTAAAAACTTTCAACTTGGTCAACAACTGGCTGCCGAGCCGGTTTTTCGGAATCATGCCTTTGACCGCGTGCAGGATGAGTTTTTCCGGATGCCTGGCACGCACTTGGGCGACCGTGGTGTATTTCTCCCCGCCTTTCCAGCCGGAATAGGTCATGTAAGCCTTGGCCGTTTCCTTCTTGCCGGTGACGCGGACTTTTTCGGCGTTGATGACAACGACAAAATCTCCGGCATCGAGGTGCGGCGTGAAGACGGGCTTGTTTTTGCCGCGTAAAATGTCGGCAACCTGCACGGCCAGCCGGCCGAGCACCGCGCCGTCGGCATCAATCACGTGCCACTTGCGCTGGTCCAAATTCACTTTGGGTAAATATGTTTTCATCTAAAACCCGGGCAAAGGAGCGAAAAAAATATCAAACTTTCGGACGAAGTCAACATGGCATTTTGAGCTGGTTCAGCAGCGGGTACACGCACGTTGACACTATATCTGGGGTATTTGAGCCAAAATCGCCGACGCATTGAATTATTTGTTGAAATCCTACGCATCTGGTTTGAAGAAGAAGAAAGAGTTCAAACTCTTCAACCGATCGCGGAAATAGCAAGCTTGCAGCCGGATTAGTTTTCCGTGAAGACGAAGGCGCCATAGCCTACCACACGGCCGCGCCCGCCCGAAGTGTCGCCAGAGTTCCGCAAATCCACGGTGCGGCACCGCAGGCCACGCTCCTTCGCCACCCGTAGGAGTCCGCAAATCGGCTGGCAACCGCAGGCCTGATCGGCGTTGAGTTGCTCCCAGTTCAACGACTCGATGGCGCGGGCCGTCTCGCGGTCCATTTGTTGCGCCGTCTGATAATCGTGATAGTGGCTCAGGTCCGAGCTGACGACGATGCAGGTTTCCCGGCCGCCCCAAAGTTCGTTCAACACCGCTCCGACCTCATTCGGCGCGGCGTCGCCCACAACCAGCGGGATCAGTTTGAATTCGCCCAGCGCGATCTGCAGAAACGGCAGATGCACCTCCAGGCTGTGTTCGCGCTGGTGCGCGGCGTCCAGCGTCGTTACCAGCGGCAACGCGCGGATCCGGGCCAGCGCCCCCTCATCCACGGAAATGGGACCCAGCGGCGACTGGAAAACCGACGCGCTGCTGGCCGCCAATCCGGGAAAAGCCACGAAGTGCGACGGACCCAGCAGCACCACGCGTTTGAGCAGACCGTACCCGCGGGCCAGGCAGGCGTAGGCCGAGCCGGCGATTGGCCCGGAATATTGGTAGCCGGCATGAGGCGCGATGATGGCTTTCGGAATTTTGTCAGAGACTGTTTTTGCGGCCGCCAGAAAACCGTTTACCATCGTTCGTAGTTCTTCCGGGTTCTCCGGATAAAATTGTCCCGCCACCGCCGGCCGCCGCACCGCCGGAGCTTCCGCTGCGGGCTTATATCGAGCGCGTATTTTCATTTCAGGTCCACCCGGCGTGGCCGGCGGCGATAGTAAGCGGCCAGGCCGTCACCGGTGCGGACGCCTTGCGCGCCGTCCGTTGGCCAGAGGCCGGGAATAATCTCGTCGCAGCGCGGACACGTGCCGTGAGAAGTGATTTTGTATTCCTGGATCGAGTAGCCGCAGCGGGCAATCAGGGTTTCACCGCAACCGGGGCAGCGCGTGTTTTCCCATTCGCCCACCCGGCCGGGCGCATTGCCGGCATAAACGAAGCGCAACCCGGCTTCGGTTCCAATCTCCGCCGCGTGCAGCAAGTCGTCGGCCTTCGTCGAACGCGGGCTGGTCATTTTGTAGTCCGGGTGGAATGCGGTGACGTGCCACGGAATGTCGCGGCCCACCGAAACGAGAAACCGGGCGATGTCCCGAAGTTCCTTCGGGTCGTCGTTGAAACCCGGCACAACGAGGGTCACCACCTCCAGCCAGATGCCGCGTTGATGGATCATTTTGATGGTTTCGGTCACGTGGTCGAGCGTGCCGCCGAGCGTCCGGTAGCGGCGGTCATCAAAGCCCTTCAAGTCCACCTTGTAGGCCACGATCCACGGCTGGAGAAAATCGAGTGCTTCCGGCGTCGCGTTGCCATTGGAAACAAAAGCGCACATCAGGCCCTGCGCCTTGGCCGGCTGGAAGATGGACACGGCCCATTCGGCGGTGATGAGCGGCTCGTTGTAGCTGGACACCACCAGGCGTGCGCCGTGCCGTTGGGCCGCATGCACCAGTTCTTCCGGGGTGACGGTCTGGAGAGGAGCAGATGCCACTTCGTCGCGCAGCGCCTGGCTCGTCACCCAGTTCTGGCAATACGAACAATGAAAATCGCAGCCCAACATGCCAAAAGTCAGCGCGTCGCTGCCGGGATGCACATGGAAGAACGGCTTTTTCTCCACCGGATCACAAGCCACGCCGGCGGTGTAGCCAAACGGCACATGCAGTTGGCCGCCGTCATTGAAGCGCACCTTGCAAATCCCGCGCCGACCCGGCGCGATCAAGCACCGGTGGCCGCACGCCACGCAGCGAACCCGGCCATCCTCTGGTTTCCAAAGCACGCCCACACTTGTATGGCGGTCCAGCAGGTCGGCCAGCGCTCCGCCCTTTTCCGGGCGCTGGACCACGGACGACAGGGGCTTTGAAGCCGGGTCCGTTTTTGCTGCTTTCATTGTGTCAGTCTTGCGCATCTTCACTTTGCCGGGAAGGCTGTCCGGTCAACATCGCACTTTCTTCCGCCACAAACAACCCGGGCGGCAATCTTCAGCCCGCCCCAGTCAACACCCGCCCCGCGCCGCCAGAAATTTCTCAGCGTATTTGCCCAGCAGGTCGGCCTCCAGGTTCACCGCGTCCCCGACTTTTCGTTCACGCAGGGCAGTGATTGCGTAGGTGTGCGGTATGATCCAGATGCGAAAGCCTTTTTTGTTCACGCCTGCGACGGTGAGGCTGATGCCGTCCACCGCCACCGAGCCCTTGAAAACCATGTAACGCATCACCTCCGCCGGCGCAGCGATGTCGAGCACGTGGTCCTGTCCCGCGCGTTCCCAGCGGATGATTTTGCCCACGCCGTCAATGTGGCCGGTAACAAAATGTCCGCCGAATTCGCCGTCCGCGCGCAACGGCCGCTCCAGATTCACCAGCGAACCGGGTTTGGCAAATTGCAGGTTGGTGCGCCGCCACGTTTCCTGAAGCAGATCAAATTGCGCAAGCTTGAATTTTCCGCATGTGGCCACTTTTACCGCCGTCAGACAACAGCCATTCACCGCCAGGCTGCCGCCCGGCTTCAAGCCGCAGCCGGTCACGCCGGCGCGCACAGTCAGTTCAATGGATCTCGCCGCCGGCTGGATGCGCTCGACGGTTCCGGCTTCTTCGACAATGCCTGTGAACATTTTGGAAAAGTTAAGCCCGCCGCGAGACCCTGTCGAGCCGCCTTTGATTCGTAGCGGCGTCTCGGAAGAGCGCCGCAAACTTGATTCAAAATGACGGCACTCTGCCGGGGTGCCGCTACGGAATGACCCGCGCCGTCAGCAACAAATCCGGCCCGATCCGCTTCCATTCAACGTCGCGAAGTCGAATCACCTCCGCCAGACTCCGGGCGCCCTCTCCCGCAACGGCTTTTCGCGAATCGCGCCCGCCCAAAATTTTCGGCGCGTAGAAAAACGCGACGCGCTGGGCCAAACCACCGAGCAGGAACGACGCGTTCACCTCGCCACCGCCTTCGACCAGCAGATTCGTGACGTTTTGGGCACCGAGTTTTTTCAGCAGCCAGGGCAGTTTAACATGTTGGTGGGGCGAGGCTACTGACGAGCCGTCTCCGCTTCGCTTCGCCACGCCGAGGCCGGCTCGCGGGGACGCTCGCCCCACCTTTTGTATTGGCGCGACCAATACATTCACTCGTCTGGCCAGGGCCGCCACACGATTCTTCGGTGCGGATTTGCTCGCGACAATGGTTGTCAGCGCGGCAAACCTGTCGTTTGCCACTTTCGCCTTCAAAGGCGTTCGCGCCATCGAATCCAGAATGATTCTCCGAATCGGTTTTGCCATCTTCCATCTTCCATCTTCCATCCTCGTCCTGGCCGTCAGGCTCGGATCGTCCGCCAGAATCGTATTAATCCCGACCAGAACCGCATCCGCTCCCTGGCGCAACTTCATGGCGCAAGCCCGCGCCACTTCGCCGGTAATCCATTTCGATTCGCCTGTTGCGGTGGCAATTTTGCCATCCATCGTCATCGCCGCCTTCACCGTGACGAACGGTGTGCGGTGAACAATCCAGTGATTAAACACCTCGTTGAGCCGCTGGCATTCATCAGCCAGAATTTGGTGGGGCGAGCGTCCCCGCGAGCCGGGCCGCGGCTCGTCAGTAGCCTCGCCCCACCGCGTTACGGTGACACCAGCCCGTTTCAAGATTTTGAAAGCCCGGCCGGAATGTTTTGGGTTGGGATCGGTCGCGCCAATAACGACGCGCCTGATTCCGGCGGCTTTGATGGCTTCGGTGCAGGGCGGGGTGCGTCCTCGCGTGCAGCACGGTTCGAGCGTCACGTAAAGCGTCGAGCGGCGCGGGCTATGACCGCGGTTTTGCGCATCGCGGAGCGCCTCGATTTCCGCGTGCGGCCCGCCCGCGCGCCGGTGCCAGCCGCGCCCGATGATTTTGCCGCTTTTCACCAGCACCGCGCCCACCATGGGATTCGGCGACGTCGCGCCGTAGCCGCGCCACGCCAGACCAATGGCCAGTCGCAGGTGGCGCCAATCACTTTGGGAAAAGAATTTTGGTCGCGTGCCCATTTGAGCGCGAATCAATGCTAATACAGGCCCAGCCGCCGCAACAGGAAGTATTCATTAAAAGGATCGTCGTCCGTGATTCGAACTTTGGGATTGGAATTAAGAAGCTTATTGATGGGCAACCTCCGCGAAAGGACCAATCTCAGATAAGCGGGCAGGTCCCTGATAGAGGTCCATTCCAATAAATCCTTTTGCGCCGCGGCTGGCATGCACACCGCCAGTTGTTTGGGAGCCGGTATTTTGATGGGATCCATGGAGGCCAATAAATGCACTCCGGACCCTGAGATCGATGAGAAGCCGCGCACATATGGAAATGATTCCATGGTGGAGCGAATGACCGCCTGTCCCGTCAACACTTCTCCGCCGGGGAACCAGACTTGAACTATTCCGCCGGGTTTCAAATGCTGTTTGACCAAGGCGTAAAAATCCGTGGAATAGAGCAGGCTGGAACCCGCCGCCGTTGGAGGAGGCGGCGGGTCAATCACGATGACATCGAATTTTTTTGCGGTGCGCTTGAGATAGCGTCTTCCATCATCGATGACGATATGTCCGTTGGGATTATTGAGTACACGCGCCGCATCTGCGTGGTAAAATCCAAAAGCCTTTATCACACTCGGCACCAGTTCCACCGTCGTCGTGTCAATATCCCAGCTCAAAGCCGAACGATAAGTCGTACCCATGCCAAAACAAATAACCAGAGCCGATTCAGGTTTTCCTTGATGGGCAACCAGCGGCAAATGAACCATGAATTTGGTGATGGGTGACAGTATGGTCATGCCAATACCATTGACCAAAAGGTTTTTCTTCCAGCCCTTTTGAAAGGAAATCACCGAGGCGGCATAATCCCGCCGCACGGTCGTGTCCTTCTTGGTTTTGAACAGCATGCCTTCAAAATCTTCGGAGCCTAACAAAGACCAAACCAGAGCAACCCCGATGGCCAGTCCCAATCCCCAACGCTGCCATTGGAATTGGGATTTGAAAAAAGGAAACCAAAAAATGAAAAACGGCAAGCCGAGCAGGACCAATGCGTAACGTTCGCTCAAATGAGGCAATAAAACATAACAGGCGAACAGCGGCCCCAGAATGCATCCCAAAACATTTATCGCATAGGCTTGGCCGGCATCGGTCGGATGGCCGGCCGCATGTTCGTCAATCAGACTCGGCGTCAGATACCCCAGCAAAGCGCAAAACGGACAGATGCTGCCCAACAGAATGATTGCGCTGATAACATCAATTGAAACCGCCCACCAATCTGTCGCAACAAATTGCGGATTGTTGGCCAGCACTGGTAGAACAGCTGTGATCGCCAGCGCGGAAATCAATTCCCCCGTGGAACTGAGGCGATGCTTCCGAAGATCCCGGCGATACATCCATGAACCGAGAAAAGTGGCTCCCAAATAAGTGAAAACAATCAGCGCGAAGGAATAAACCTGCGTTTTCAAAACCGGCGTGAAAGCGCGCGTCCACACAACCTCCATCGCCATGGCCACAAACCCCGTCGAAAACAGAATCATTTTTGTCATCCGGCTGTTACGAGCCTGCGGACGCAATAACTCAGCCGACAGGGTCAAATCCTCCGGTTTTTCCGAAAGAATGGCGGTTCGATGCTGTTCCCAAGCCAGACAAACGCTGATAAAGGCAATGGTGAAATTGCCTGCGGCAGCCTCCCAAAGGGTATGCCGGAACCCCGACAGTTCCACCAGAACAATGGCGGTGAGAAAAGTTCCGCTCATGGCGCCCAGCACATTGGCCAGGTAAAGAAAGCTGAAACTCTTGGTGTTCTGACAATCCCGTTCCCGGACATAAGCCATCATCAAAGGAAAGGTGGCGCCCATGCACACACACCACGGCAGGATGGAAACGGCCAGAACCAAGGCCGACAGAAACAAATAGCGGAAGGAATCCATCTCGCCGCTGGTCAGCAAAATGTGCTCGCCCAGGGCAAATAATTTGGGAACCGCAACCGCCCCCAACCCGATCAAAAATTCCACACCCCCGTAAAAGAGGATGGCCGAACAGCCGGTTTTCTTTACCAATACAGGCACCAAACACCCGCCCGCCCAGGATCCAACAGAAAGCCCCAGCATGAAAACTGACAACACCACGGAAAGCACCGGAGTGATGATCCCGAACGAGGCGAAGGCCATTCGCGTCCATACCACCTGATAAACCAGACTGCAAAAGCCGGACAAAAAAAACAGGGAGAACAAAACCCGGCGCGTGAATTGATTCATGCGGCTCACCCTCTACACGTCATGCCTGCCCGAGACAAGCTTCAAAAACCTTGGGCGGGGGAACGTAGCAGTTGCCCGGCAGAGCTGCCATCTGAAAAGGGGGGAAGAAGCGCGGCGGCCTGAAACTCCCCGCTGCGCCGCGATCGGATTCGGCGAAGTCGCGCCGTGACCGCGACGCCCAGACCGATGGCTTGTACACGTAATTTAAATAATTGTTGGAAAAGAATTTTCGGCGCGTGTCCATTGTCAGCGCGAATCAACGCCAGGACCACCCCCACTGCCGCAACAGAAAATATTCGTTGAAAGGCTGGTCATCAGTGATATGTATCTTGGGATTTGGGTTAAGGGGCAGCGGAACAATTTCACGGGACACCACTTTTCCGATATAAGTCTGGGCATTCTGGGAATTATTCCATTCCAGGAGATCTCTTTTGGCGCTTTCGGGCATCTTTGCCACGAGCTGATTCGCATCGAGTTGTTCGATGGGTTCTGAGGAAGCCAGCAAATGGACTCCCCATTTTTCGACCGATTGGAAGCCGCGCACATACGGGAATGATTCCTGGATGGATCTGGTGATGGCTTGTCCGGTAACCAGTCCGCCGCCCGGCGGAGACCACATCTGGAGGATGCCGCCGGGCTTCAAATGTTGTTTGGCCAGTTCATAGAATTCCTTGGAATAAAGCAGGCTGGAACCTGCCACCTCCACCGGCGGCGACGGATCAACCACAATAACGTCAAATTTTTTTGAGGTGCGTTTGAGATAACGCCGCCCGTCGTCAATGATGATATGCCCGTTGGGGTCATTGATGAAGCGTGCGGCGTCGGCATGATAAAATCCAAAAGCTTTCGTCACGTTGGGCACCAATTCCACTGTGGTCGTATCCAGGTTCCAGCTCAAGGCTGAGCGATAGCTGGTGCCCATGCCGAAACAAATAACCAGAGCCGATTCAGGCCGTCCTTGATGAAATGCCAACGGCAGATGCACCATGAATTTGGTGACCGGGGTGAGCCGGGTCATGCCCAGCCCGTTGACCAAAAGCACCTTTTGCTTCCGCGGATCGGCGGAAATGACGGAAGCCGCATAGTCTCGCCGCACCTCAATACGACTGGAATAACTCGACACCACGTCCTGAAAGTCGTTGGCAAAAAACAGTGAACCGACCAGAACCGCACTGGCCGCCAGCCCCGATCCCAAGCGTTGCCATACGGACAGGGAGCTCCAGCCAAGGAGATAAAACACAAAAAACGGCAGGCTGAGGAGGATTAATGCGTGTCGTTCACCGATCCAAGGCAACAAAACGTAAGAGGCGAAGATCGGTCCCAGAATGCAACCGAGGACATTGACCGCATAAGCCTTCCCGGCAACCGCCGGATCGCCGGCGGCGTATTCGTCAATCAAACGCGGAGTCAAATATCCCAGAACCGCACAGAACGGGCAAATGCTGGCCAGCACAATGATCACGCTGACCGCATCGATGGAATACACCCAGTCACTTTTTACGAGCCGGGGATCATTGGCCAGAATGGGGAGAAAAACCGTGACCACCAGAAGACTCATCAACCTGGCTGTCGGCCAGGGTGATTTTTGTTTGAGATGGTGGCGATACCACCAGGAGCCGAGAAAAGTGGCGCCCAGATAGGCAAAAACGACCGAAGCAAAGGAATAGACCTGTGTTTTTAAAACCGGCGCGAACACGCGGATCCAAACCACTTCCATGGCCATCGCGCCAAATCCGGTTGAAAACAAAATCCATTTAATGAGCTGGCGGCGGGTATTGCCAGATGCGGACAAGTCGCCTGGCCCGGCTGAACGCTCCGCTTCCGTCAAAGCCATGGCTTCGAAACCTCGTTGCTTCCAGCCCAGATAAGCACCGATGACGGCAATGGTGAAATTGCCTGTGGCAGCCACCCAAAGCGTATGGCGAAACCCCATCAGTTCCACCAGAACCACGGCCGTCAAAAAAGTTCCGCTCATCGCGCCCAGCACGTTGGCCAGATAGAGAAAGCTGAAACTTTTCGTGTTTTTACAATCCCGCTCCCGGACGTAAGCCATCATCAAGGGAAAAGTTGCGCCCATGCACACACACCACGGCAGGATGGCAATGGCCAGAACCAGGGCCGACAGAAACAAATAGCGGAAGGAATCCATCTCGCCGGTTCCCAGCAAAAGGTGTTCGCCGATGGCAAACAGGTGCGGAACGGCAAACGCCCCCAACCCGATCACCAATTCAGCCCCGGCATAAAAGAGAACAGCGGAATGGCCGGTTTTTTTTACAAACAAACGAATCAAACGCCCCCCCGCCCATGAACCGACGGCTAGTCCCAGCATGAAAACCGACAAAACCACAGACAGCACCGGAGTGATTATCCCAAACGAGGCAAAGGCCATTCGCGTCCAAACCACTTGATAGACGAGGCTGCAAAAGCCGGACAAAAAAAACAGGGAGAACAAAACCCGGCGCGTGCATTGATTCATTGCATCCGTTGATTTACCCATCAGGCCAGGTTTAGACAAGTTTCAATCCTTCCAATAACACAGGCCATTATTCAGCAAACAGCGCCTGCGCGAATTGTTTCGCGTCGAAGGGCTGTAAGTCATCCGGCTGCTCGCCGAGGCCGATGAACTTGATCGGCAGGCCGAGTTCCTTCTGGATGGCCACCACCATGCCGCCTTTGCTCGTGCCGTCGAGCTTGGTCACCACCAGCCCAGTGAGCGGCACAGCCTTGTTGAACTCGCGCGCTTGGTTGAGCGCATTCATACCGGTGGTGGCATCGAGCACGAGCAGGACTTCGTGCGGCGCACCCGGTAGTTGCCTGCCGATGACGCGGTGCAGCTTCTGTAATTCCTGCATCAGGTTGTGCTTGGTGTGCAATCGCCCGGCCGTGTCTATGAACAGGTAATCCACCTTGCGCGCCTGCGCGGCGGCGACGGCATCGTGCGCCACCGACGCGGCGTCCGCGCCGTAAGCACCGGCGATGACTTCAACCTTCAACCGATGTCCCCACAGTTTAATTTGCTCGATGGCGGCGGCGCGGAAAGTGTCGCACGCGGCCAGCAACGCGGTTTTTTTCTGCGCCTGAACCAAATGCGCGAGCTTGGCGGCCGTGGTGGTTTTGCCCGTGCCGTTGACGCCGACCACGGAAACCACCGTGGGGCCGTGCGCGGCCTTGATCAAATCCGTCTTGTTCGAGCCAAGACTTTTCTCCACTTCGGCACGGGCGATGGCGAAAACATCGAGGCCCGTGCCGCCCTGGGTTTCGTAGGCGTGCTTCACGGCGGCGACAATTTGCGCGGTCACGGCCAGGCCGAGGTCGGCGGCGATGAGCGCGGCTTCAAGCTCCTCGAGCGATGCCGCATCGAGCTTGGGCGAACGCGTGACGATGCGTTTGATTTCGTGTGCCAGCTTGCCGTGGGTTTTTTGCAGGCCGGCTTTGAATTTGGCGAAGAGGCCCATGAGTTAATGCGGAGTGCGGAGTGCGGAGTGCGGAATTTCTGCCCTCGACCCTCGACTCTCGGCCTTCGACTTGAGCTTTTCCACGTGTTCGTAGGGCAGTTTGATGGTGCCGATAAGCGGTTTGCCTTTGCTGAAGCCGTGGCAATCGGAGCCGCCCGTCACGAGCAGATTAAATTTGTCGGCAATTTCCAGATAGCGCTCGGCGGTTTTGGTCGAGTGCTTGGTGTGAAAACATTCGATGCCGTCCAATCCGGCGTCCACCAGCCCGGGAATGATTTCGTCGGTGCGGTTCAAACCGGGATGCGCCATCACCGCAAGGCCGCCGGCCTGGTGAATCAATTCGACGCCTTCCCGTGCGGACATCTTGGCTTTCGGCACCCACGCCGGACGATTTTTTTTGAGAAAACGCTCGAACGCCTCATCGGGCGTTTTGCAAAGTCCGGCCTTCACCAGCGCGCGCGCGACGTGCGGTCGGCCGGGTGATTTGCAATTGGCCAGCGTAAAAACGGTCTCGGCTTCGAGCGGCACGTTCAATTGATTGAGCCGCACCACCATTTCGCGGATGCGGTTTTGGCGGACGGCCTGAAACCGGGCGATTTCCAGAAGCAGTTTTTTGTTCTGCGTATCCACGAAATAACCGAGGAGATGAACCTCGATGTTGTCTTGCTCGGCGGTGAGTTCCGTGCCGGTGATAAATTCAATGCCTGCCGCGCCGCAAGCCGCCGCCATGGGTGCGCAACCCTCGACCGAATCATGATCCGTCAGCGCCATCGCCGCGAAGCCGAGCCGCTGGCCGCGCCCCGCCAATTCCTCCGGCGAAAAGGTGCCGTCGGAAAAATGCGTGTGCAGATGTAAATCCGCGAATTTCATCAGTTGACTTTGGACTACTTGACGATCCTCGCCGGTCGCATCAACTCGCTGCGCACCTTGTCGAGAATGCCGTTGACGAATTTGCCGCTGTCCTGCGTGGAAAATTTTTTGGCGATGTCCACCGCTTCGTTGATGCTGACAATGGGCGGGATGT
>Ga0187866_1003033_pt1 | contig 13097 bp, 12 predicted proteins | sample June2016WEW_11_1_3_FD_133013 | JGI IMG/M metagenome (GOLD analysis project Ga0187866, IMG submission 133013) | Peatland microbial communities from SPRUCE experiment site at the Marcell Experimental Forest, Minnesota, USA - June2016WEW_11_150 | ecosystem: Environmental > Terrestrial > Soil >... | reverse complement strand
CCAATCAGCATCGCCGGACCGACCGCCGCTCCGAATAACAACCCAACCCGCCGTCGTGAACCGGGTTCAGTCGCCGCACGCCATGCCTGAGCCACCGGCAGCAAAAGGATTATTATCCCAAACAACAATGATGGTCGCGATCCGACCGCCAATCCATAAGCCAGACTGGCCAACAGCAGCCACCAAACTCGCCGCTTCGGCTCATGCAATGCTCCCCAGATCGCCGCCAACGCCAGCATGCTGAACGCAAACCCACAAACCATCGCAATTTCATAAACATTACACCACATCGTTAAAACTTTCTGCGTGCCTATAGACAAGCCCAGGGTGAGTAGGCCGACCGCCGCCACCCAAATACTTACTCCCCGAAAGTATCGTCGCCAGACCGCGCGTAACAGACCCGCAGCAACCAGGAAGCCCAGCGAAAAAAAGATCACGACCGCCTCCTTATCTGAAAGATAATGGCCCGTCAGGGTCACATACGGCCAGAAAAGCACCAAGGCAGGCGTTATCCCAAAATACAGGTATAATTTCCCTTTGTAATAACTCATGTCATACACATGCCCTATATATGCTGCATTGACGGCGGGATCGTAGGGATCGGCGAGTCGTGCAAGTCCGGGCGGCGCTTCTCTCTTCAGGCTGAGTTGCCCGGCGCGAAAACCCTGCACCAATAAATTATAGTAGGAATCTTCCGCACCTGAACTTTTCAACCTCAAGGAGAAGCTCGGTTCAGCGATCCAGGCAAAAACTCCAATGACCAGGACGCAAACCATGCCAAAGACAGCACGGTCCACCCATTGGGTGTCGCCTTTAGGCGCGCTCACCGTTCCGGAATCTGATTTTCCGCCCATCATCTAAGTTAAAACCAACAAAATACCTACCGCCGGTACCCACGGCGGTAAAGCTTAAAGGGTAACTGTCAAACAGTTTTTACGCTGAAGCGAGCAGTTGAACCGGCCGTTTCCACCTCGAATGGATCAGACCCGGGAAGGATGCGTGAGGGTTTGAAATTGCTGGTCTTGCTTTGCGCTCCATTCGCCAAACGATTCCGGATTTTTGAAAATCGTTCCCGCGATTCGCGTCAGAAATTGTGCTGGCATGGAAAAGATTTTCATCTTCGAGCCGCACAAGGCGCTGTCGGGATCGGGCCGGAGGGCGATTTCACGTTCGAAGAATTGAAAGCTATCGAAGGGACCGACGCGCTGCCCGCCATCCTCGGCATCTGAACGCACAGGATGGGAAAAGCACAAAAGCGCACTAACTCAAAAGAGACGATTCTCACAAAAGGCCCGTAATAATTGGATAAATTCACTGGGTTTCGAGGGGTTTTGAGTTGGTGCCCGCGACAGGACTTGAACCTGTACGATGTTACTCACTAGAACCTGAATCTAGCGCGTCTGCCAATTCCGCCACGCGGGCATAATGGACCGGCGCCTATTTTAATACGACGCGGAAACCGCCCAGGCAAGTCAATTTGCTGGGGTGTCACAATCCGGAGGGACGAGTTACACGAGTCCCCGATTGTCTTTGATTTTTGGGACTCGCAGCGCTCGTTCTTCCGAAAATGAAACATTGCCCGTTTGCATGACGGCGTGCCGGCACGCTCAGTTGGCGTCGGGCCTGAGATGTCCCGGCGGCGCTGGCGCATTCACGCTCAGGCTGATGACGCACTTTTTTTCTTCGCTCACGTCTCTGTCTTTACGTTTCTTCCAGCACGCTTTCGCACAGCAGCCACCGATACTGATATTGACAGGAAATCGTTTTTGCGCGCCCGAATGTACACAGGGCTGCGCGGATGAATCGGTACCAAGCCCTGATGCTGGTGGATCGAGCGGCTAGCTTCCGCCGGCCTTTTCACGCCGTGGCAGCAGCCGCGCCGGTTCGAAGGACTGGCCTCGCAGGAAGACGCGCTCGATCTTACGCGTGTTGCTGATGGCCGCCAGCGGGTCGGCGGTGAGGGTCACCAGGTCGGCGCGCTTGCCCGTCTCGATGGTTCCGGCGTCCTGGAGGATCCCCAGCGCCTCGGCGCCGTTCCGCGTCGCGATTCGCAGGACCTCCAGCGGAGGAATGCCGGCGGAGACCAGCAGCTCCAACTCGCGGTGGAACGCCACCCCCGGCGTCATCCAGGGATTCTGGTAGTCGGTCCCCGCCGTCAGAAGCACGCCGCGCCGGTGGAACACCCCGATCACCTGGACCATCATCGGAAAGGCGCGCTTGGCCTCCGCCATCGCTTCTGGCGGCCAGTACGAGGAGAACAAGTGCCGGCCGCGCCGCCAGTTCGCGGCGTCTTCGGGAGGCGCGAAATCCGGCTCGAGCCGCTCCAGGACCGCAGGATCGTCTCCCCAGGTCACCGCTTCACCCAGCACCAGGTTCGGATGCACCTCGACGTGTCGCTTACACAGCAGCGAAGCGAGCTGCGCCACTTCCGGTCCGTTCGGGTCCACCACCTCACGCCACTTTCGGAACAGCATCGGGTTGAAGCGGCGGTTGGGGATATAGAAATCCTTGAACTCATCCCGGTATTGAGGCGGCACGATGCTGTGCGCCAGGCCGCAGTACCAACTGTGGGCGAGCGAATCGATGCCGAGCTCCGCCGCTTCCGTCCAGGTCGTCTGTCCCAAGTGGCCAATCACCCGGAGGCCGTGCTGGTGCGCCTCCTGGATCGCGGCTTGAACGAGGGCCGGCGGCAGGCCGTCGTACAGCTTGATGAAGTCGACTTTCCGGGCCGCATCACGCCGCACGACCTCCCGGATCTCAGCCTCCGTGCCGACTTTGCCGGGCCCGGTCGGGTTTCCCCAGCCCTTGTCCCTGTCGTCAATGAACACCCCCGCCGTCCGAATTCTGGGTGCGATCAATGCGCCGCGTTCGATGCGGTCGCAGAGCTCGACAAGGAGCTCGACACGGTCGTCACCCGGCACGCGAATCGCCGTGACGCCGAACGCTACGAGTTGGGCTAGGAAGGGCTCGATCCCGGTGGAGGTGGGCACGTGCGCGTGCGTATCGATGAAGCCCGGAACCACCCAGCGTCCCGTCAGATCCAGAACCTTCGCCTGCGGCAGCAGCCGGACGCCCTCTCGGTCGCCCACATAGGCAATCCGGTCTTTCACGATTACGATCACCGCGTCGCGTCGCGGCGCTGCCCCCGTCCCATCGATCACGGTAGCCCCGGCCAGCGCGATCGCGCCCTCACCGAATTCGATTGGCCTTGCGGCCATTCCCGCACTGCACAGCACCAGCAGGGCCGCGGCACCAAAGAGTCTCCTCGTCATGCGTTCACCTCTGTCATAGACTTATACGTCAACCTATACGGCCGCGAACACGTTTTGTCACCCAGGACTCCCCGAATTCTCGAGCAGGAATCCCAATGTCGCTTCCCACTGATAGGAATTTGCTTTTGCACGCCGCGCGTACTGAGCACTGCGCAGGTGGGGGAGAATTGGTTTTTGGTCTCACCAAATATGGCGCCACCTTATAAACTGCCAACCGGGGTGTCAACTGGCATGTTTTGCCCGCCTCATGTGCCGGGTTGCGCCGCGAGCGATAATCCGTGAGCATCCCAACTTACGGAGGTCCCCGGGCGAGGATCCGGTGCGGGATGCACTCCGAACAACTCAGCTTGCCGGCGCGCTCAATCGGCACCGGGCGTGGTGTCTTTCAATTCCAGTTTGAGAGCACGCAGGGACAGGTTGATATCGCAGATGAACGCCACGAGCGAGGCAAAGAGTGAAATCATGCACGCGATGAAAAGGAGGCTGACGAGCAGTCCGTGTTCCAGTCGCAGCAACGCCATGACAAACAGTACGATGATGAGTGCCGCCGCCAGCAACGCGCTAAGCGCGGCGAGGGTGAGGCCCAAACGGATCATGCGCGCACGCCGGTAAAGGATGGCGACTTGCGCCAGGACCTGTTGCCGTTCCTGCTCGGTGCGTTTGGACAGTTCGCCCTTGAGTTGCCGGGCGCGGTCAATGGTACGCCCGAGCCGGTTGGTCATCGTGAGCAACAGCAGGCCGACACCGGAAATGAGTATCACCGGCCCGATGGCAACCTGGAGGACCGGAATAATTTCACTCAACGGAGTCATCAACTTTGATTGATCATCGGAAGCATCGTGTGCCCCAACGTGGACTGGATGTTACCCCGGGAAAAGCTGGCAGGCAAGCTGCCCAGCGCCCTCACGCTGTTTTTGGACTGCGGTGGCAATCCCACAGAGCGGGAGCGACACCGCTTTGAAACGTCGCAAACCTGCCGATAATCTCACGCCCAGCGAAAGCGCCGTCGCGCTGGCGCTCTGCTGGCGCACTCCAAATGCTACACTATAACTTCACCCACTTGCCCTTATGTGCGGATTCCTCGGCCGCTGCCAGCACGCGCTGGGTTTTCAAACCGTCCTCGAATGTCGGTTGGGCTGGTTTGCCCTCGATACAGGCGTTCACGAAATCGGCGACCGTATGGATGAACGTGTGTTCGTAGCCGATGCCGTGTCCGGGCGGCCACCAGTGGCCAACGTACGGCTGCGCGCCGTCACGTTCCGTCACCAGAATGTCGCGAAACCCGCGCCGGTCCGCCGGATCGCCGCCGTTGTAAAATTTCAATTTGTTCATGTCCTCGAAATCAAAATAGATCGAGCCTTTGCTACCGTTGATTTCAATGGCGATGTGATTTTTGCGGCCCAACGCGTAGCGCGTCGCTTCGAGATTGGCCAGCACGCCGTTTTCCATTCGCCCGATGACCAGCGCCGAGTCCGGCACGGTGACTTTGCCCATTTTCCGCGCGCCTTTGGCCAGCGCCTCCGCCAGCGGACGCTCCGGCACAAACGTGTTCAGCAATCCGCAAACCTCCTTGAATTCGCCGACGAGATGTCGCCCGAGGTCAATGAGGTGCGAATTGATGTCGCCGTGCACGCCGCTGCCGGTGGCCTCCTTTTGCAAATGCCAGTCCAGCGGGAACTCCGGGTCAGCCAGCCGGTCCTGCGCATACCGCGCGTAAAAATGGTAAACCCGTCCCAGCGTGCCCTCGTTCATCATCCGTTTCGCCAAGGCAATCGCCGGAATGCGCCGGTAATTGTGGCAGACCATGTTGATGACTTTGGACTTTTGCACGGCGGCGAACATCGCCTCGGCTTGTTTAACATCCAGCGCGAGCGGCTTTTCACACAGAACGTGCTTGCCGTTTTTCGCGGCAGCTATCGCCATCTCCGCGTGGCAATTCGTCGGCGTGACGATGTCCACAATATCAACCAGCGGTGACTCGACAATTTCGCGCCAGTCGGTCGTGGCGTGTTGCCAGCCGAGTTGGGCGCGTGCGGCCTGCACCCCGGCGGCATTGCGTCCGGCAATGGTGTGGAGTTCGATATTAGCCTTGAGCGGGAAAAACCGGGGCGCCTGCCGCCAGGCATTCGAGTGCGCCCTGCCCATGAAACGGTAGCCAATCAGCCCGACGCGCAAAGTCTTGGCCATAAAACTTGGGGTTGAACTGGATGCGCCTGTCTTTATAGTGAGCCTTGACAGGCAAGTCAACGGACAACCGTTCAAAAGCAAACTATGCCTTTTACCGCCGCAGAAATTGCCCAACACGTTGGTGGCGAGGTGGTTGGTGACAAAAACGCCATCCTGAATAACATTGCGCCCGCCGAATCCGCGCAAGCCGGCGACCTGACCTTCGCTGAAAACGAGGATTATTTCGCCCGCGCCGAAGAGAGCGCCGCCACCGCCGTTATCGCGGAAGAACGGTTCAAATCCACACGCAAGATTTTAATCCGCGTGCCGAATGCGCGCATTGCCTTCGCCAAGGCCATGGCGTTGTTCTTCCCGGAACGCACTTACGCCGCCGGCAAGCATCCCACGGCGGTCGTCGCCGCGTCCGCACGAATTGATCCGACCGCGCACATCGGACCGCATTGTGTCGTCGGCGAGCGCGTGAAAGTCGGAGCGCGATCGGTTTTGCAGGGCGGCAACTTTGTCGGTGACGACTCGAAGCTGGCTGACGACGTGAACCTGTTTCCGAACGTGACGGTTTATCCGCGCACGGAAATCGGCCGGCGCGTCCGCATCCACGCCAACACGGTTGTCGGTTCCGACGGTTTTGGTTACGTGCAGGATGGCGGCGTTCACCGCAAAGTGCCGCAGATTGGCAATGTCATCATCGGCGACGACGTGGAAATCGGCGCCGGCGTGACGATTGACCGCGGCGCGCTCGGCTCGACCGTCATCGGCAAGGGCACGAAGATAGACAACCTCGTCCAAATTGCGCACAACGTGGAAATCGGCGAAGGCTCCATCATCGTCGCGCAGGTCGGCATTTCCGGCAGCACCAGGCTGGGTAAATACGTGATCCTCGCCGGGCAGGTCGGCATCGCCGGACATTTGCAGATCGGCAATCAAGTCACTGTCGCCGCCAAGTCGGGCGTCATGAACAACATTCCCGATGGTGGGAAATGGCTGGGCGTTCCGGCGCAGCCGGACAGGCAGTTCAAGCGCCAGGTAATCGCCATTCAACATCTGCCCGAACTGCTCAAGCGCGTTGCGGAATTGGAAAAGAAGCTCGGTGGGAAAGCGAAAGGCGACAGCAAGGAATAAACTTGGAAACCGAAATTTGTCGGGCCATGAGAACGCATCTCACCATAGTTGTCATTTTCAGCTTGTTCTTCGCCGGGTGTGCTTCGCTCCCGCCAATCGAGAGTTCACGTCTCATAGAATGCATGACGAACACCTACGCCAGTTGCCAGAGTTTCGAGGACTCTGGTTCGATTCGAGAGATGGAGATCAAGTCCGGCGAGACGAATGTCACCCACGTCACCTACCAGATTCGTTTCGCGAGAGGGCGTGCATACCGCATGGAACTTCACGCCGAACGAACGCAGGGAGTTGGTCCATATTCGTTGATCTATCACTGGGACGGCAGCCGGTGGTCCGCATACAACTCGATTGACCTCTACTACGGTTCAAAGCCAGTGCGCACGAATGACCCCGACGACTCGGTGATCGGTTCAGGTGCGGCCCTCTCATTCGGCCTTTTTCCTGACACGGCGCGGTTGCTCCACATCAAGGCTGGCGATTTCTGCGGATTTCAGAATTACGACCGTGCGGAGGTTTCGATCGGGCGGCTGTCCGGCAGGTCAGTTTATCGGCTTACGCTTCATTTTAAACTCTGGGGCGATTACGATACGGATGAGTATTTAATAGAACCTCAGACATATGCCATTCTGAGAACGCGAGAGCTGTCTGTAAGAGAACGTCGAGGCCGGTTTGACATAACGAAACGAGTGGCTCTCCATTCACCGAAAATGAACATGATTCCGGAAGACGTGATGATTGAGTTCAGGCCGCCTGCCTGGACATTGCCGGTCGTCACTTATTCGGACGCTGATGGTTCTTCACCCCGGCAGGCTGTGGTCATAAAGGGTGTCGCAGGGAGGCAAGCATCACCCGTAACCGAGTGCACCTGGCTCAGGCAGAAATACCCGGGTTACCTGATGAATAATTGGGACGAGCTGTCTGCTGATGGAAAGCATTACGACTTAATCCGATTTACCACCGCCGACGGACAGACCAAGACGGTTTACTTCGACATCACAGAGTGTTTTAACAAGTGACAGTGGATTGGTCCAACTGCGGACAAGTTGCCTGAGCTGAGCGCCGCTCCAGTCGCGGAGCGAACGGTGATGGTTGCCGTGGCGTTCAAGCCACGGTGAACCGTCACCTCTAAAACCTGCAAGCCACGGAGGAGTGGCAGAAAACCTGCTGACGATCCGGCAATGGTTCAAGCCATTCATAATTTCCAACGCTCGGTCAGACTGCCGGCTGCAAAAATCGAGGCCGCCCTGCCCCAGCGGGAAGAACTCGACGCCAAAGTGCAACAGGCGGTCGCCAGCCTCGTCGCGCAGGATCCCGCCCTGGAATGCGCGACGGCCGACGAGCAGGGCGGCAGGGTGGTCCGCCTCACCACTCCCGGATACGAGATCGTCGTCACCTCAAGATGCGGACAGGACCGGGTATTTCGGCAAGGTGAAAGACTTGCCTTTGTTTCCTACACCGTGACCGCCGCCAGCAACCTCAAGTCGTTTGACAAAGCCTCTGCAGTGGCCGATGAACTGGTCTTCTTTCTCCGCATAGGAGGTGCAATTCTTTTTGCCCTTCTATTGTTTTGGGGGCTGGGTGCCGTTCTCGATGCCTATGGTCACGTCAGGATTCCGGTCTTTCTTGTCGTGGTTGTGCTTGCCGCCGGCGGCTGGCTGGGTGAGCGGCTGGCTCATTTGCTGGGCAACTGGCTTCGGAATCATTCCTTGGAAAAAGCCAGTCAGCGGGGTGTCCTGCCAAAACTCGAAGCCATCTGGTTTTCGCTGGAACACAACTTGAAGGCCATACTCAAGGTTTATGAGTCAACCTGAGATGTTGGACCCCCAAACCGGCGGCTGGTGCCGCCGGGGCGTCAAAACCTCGCTCCGCAAAGCCAGGCTCAAAAAGTGAAATGCGCTCGAACGCCGTGAATCCACTCCCGCGGTAAAGAGTTCAATCCACCGGGTTGCTATGGCGATGAATTTGCGGTTTTCAACCCCGGGTAGATCTTTTGATAGGCCGCAAACCGTTGGCGATAAATTTCATGATTTTGCACGTCCGGTTCGATCTTTGTTTCGGCTCCGGCCATTTCCTGTGCAACCTGCTTGAATGTCGGGTACCAGCCCACGCCCACGGCGGCGGCAATGGCCGCGCCCAGACCGGATGCCTCGGTGTGTTCGGGAAGGCAAATGGTTTTCCCGGTCACGTCGGCCAGAATGTGGCACCACAAATCACTGTCGGCCCCGCCGCCGATGGCGACAAACTCACGCACCCGGGCGCCGGTGGCCCTTTCAACGGCGTTGATGGCAAATAACTGCTCAAAGGCAATGCCTTCCAGTATGGACCGGTACAGGTGACCGCGACGATGCGACGATGACAGGCCGACAAATGCGCCCCGAGCGTTGATGTCCCAATAGGGATTCATGGCGCCGCATAAATACGGCAGGTGCAACAGCCCGTCGCTGCCGGCGGGAATCCGCCGTGCTTCGTGTTCCAGTTGTTTGTAGATGCCGGGTTGTTTCACCGGCTCGATGTTCAAGATATTTTTTATGAACCAGTCAATCGCGAAGGTGCCGGCACGGAGGCTGCATTCGTAATAATACCCGCTTTCAGAAACGGCACTCATCGTGCGAAACGCCTTGCTGGTCCGGTAACGGCTCCCATAAACACCCGCCACCACGGCTGTGCCCAGGTTGAGATAGGCACGCTCTGAAGTGAGCGCATTGGCCCCCAAGCCGGCCGCCTGTCCATCCCCGCCGCCAGCAACAATCAACGCCCCGGTGCTCAGACCGGTCAGTTTCGATGCCTTTTTTGTGATCCTGCCGATAACCGTGCCGGGACGATATGCCCCGGGCAATTGTTCTTCGGTCAATTTCAGGGCGTTTAAAATCAGCGGCGACCATCGTTTGTTTTTCAGGTCGAACAGTCCGAGCGGGTCCGCGCTGGCCCAGCTCGTCTTGAATGAGCTTGTCAGTTTCCAAACCAGCCAGGTATGCACGTCACAAACCATGCGGATTTTCCTGAATAAATCCGGTTCGTGCCTTTTCATCCATGCCAGGCGATAGACCACGGGCGCATAGTCGGCCGGTTTGCCGGTGATGCGGTGGATTTTGCCTTTCCCAATTTTTTGGGAAAAGGGTTCCACTTCGTCCTTGCACCGTTCATCCAGCCAGACGATGGCCGGTCGGAGGCAGTTCCCATCGCTGCCCAGCGGGACAAACGTTTCTCTTTGATTGGAGACGGCGAGGGCCACGATTCGTTCGGGCTCGATCTGGCGGGTGATTTTTTGCAAAGCTTTTTGCGCGGAAACCCACCAGTCGCCCGGGTCCTGTTCGTAGTAATTCGGCTGCGGAGAGGAAAGCAGAATTGGTTCACTGGCATGCGCCACGACGTTTCCCTTTTTGTCAAAGGCAATCGCCTTGGTGCCCGTGGTGCTGGAATCCAGGCCGATGACCAGGTCCGCTGTCTTTTTTGTAACGTGCGATTTCAATTTTGTTTCCGATGCCTGTTGGCACCCTGCTTAAAATGTAGCCGCCGCGGTGACGCGGCGGACAAGGCGCGCACAATTCCGAGAAAATTCCGCCGATTCACATCGGCGGCTACCTCCGCCGAAGTTGACGATCGAATCACTACCCCACGGTTATCATGGCTTTCATGACTCCGTCACGATAATCGGCCACCAGCTCGAAGGCTTGCCGGGTTTGTTCCAACGGGAAATGGTGTGTCACCATCGCGTCCATGTTGATTTTGCGGCGCTCCAGCAAATCAATCGCCTTTTGCGTGCAGCGGGCCTGCCGGCGGATGTTGATGATGGTGATTTCCTTCCGCCGCAATTCGTGGATGGGGAAGGGGATTTCATCTATCTCGGGAATGCCCACAATCGCAAGCGTCCCACCCGGTTTCAATAATTTGATGGCGTGGTCGAATGCTTCCTTGTCCCCACTGCATTCGTAAACTACATCCATCAGCAACGGCTCGGCTTGTAATATTTCTTTGACCACATCCGTTCGCTCCGGATTGCCGCACCATTTGGGATGCAACTGCTGCGAAAATTCCAGCCGCTCCGGGATTTTGTCTGTGACGTAAACATCACCGACTTTTTTCGTGCGCAAGACATGGAAGACGGACATGCCGATGGGGCCGGCGCCGAGAATGGCAACGTTGGCCTTGGCCGGGAGCCGGGACCGTTCGACCGCATAAACGGCAATGGCCAGCGGTTCGGACAAGGCCGCCTGCTCAAACGTCGTGCGGTCTTTTATCGGGAAACAACAATTTTCGGGAAGCACGACGTATTCACACAGGGCGCCCTCCAATTGCCCCGGGCAGCCCAGGAAGCGAAGCTCGCGGCAGGTGTTTTCCCGTCCGGCCCGGCATTGATCGCAGTGGCCGCAATAAACCGCCGGGTCAATGGCAATCCGCTGGCCGGGTTTTACCCGGGTTACTTTTTTCCCCACCTGCCTGACAATGCCGGCGGCTTCATGCCCGACGATGAAGGGAAATTCAATAATCTGGGAACCGATTCGGCCGGTGGTGTAATAGTGGATGTCCGAGCCGCAGACGCCCACCATTTTTATCCGGATGAGCACGTCGGTGGCTTTGACGATTTTGGGTTCCGGCACCTGTCGGATTTCGAACTGTCGGATGCCGGTGAGTAATGCGGCTTTCATGTGTCAGGCCGCGTCAGTGTAACGCCACCTCCATTCGTAAATCGAGCAATAACGAATCAACTCGTCGCGGGGCCACTCTCCGGTGCAGCGCCTGGCTCGGTGTTCGTGCCGCCGGGATGCCGCTCAAAACTGCGGCCTTCACAGTCGGACCATTTCTCGAGGACTACACGTTTGCACTTGCGACAGACGCGAAGCTGCGTGGTGCTCAGAACCCAACCGTCTTCATCCTTTTCCTTAACGAGTGCTCCCGCGTCGTCGTATCGCCACGAGCCAATCTTTCCACAATACGGGCAACGTAGAAACGCGCCGTTCAGCCAGGCCGCGTATGCCGCCAAGCCGGCCAGCATGCTCGCTCCAATCAAAATGGCGGCGACCTTGGTCATGCCCCACGTTTGACCTAACGCCCCGGAGTCGGGCCACGCCGCATCTGCGGTGTTGACTGCGGAGGCGGAACGGAACCCGGAATCAGCGTCGGCTGCAGTAAAGGATCAGCCAGGATGTAAGCAACGGTTTCACCTGTGGAATTGAACAGGGTAAAATCCTGTTTACCCTTGATGGTCCTGTCTTTTACCAACTGTTGGATTGCCTGGAGCGTGTCTTCTCGCGTTTCCTGAATATGAACCGCGATTTGGCTCGCATGGCCGGGCGCTTTCATATCACGAAGACAATTGATGATTTTCGCTTTAATATGTTCACTTGGTGCTGTTTTCATTGGTCACCTCATATTTGTTGCCCGTCGTTTCAGTTTAACAAAGGAACATCCGGCTGACCGGTGCTGAACGACCAACTATGGCCACTGGTGCCGGCTTATGCCCGCAATGTTGGCTCTCAAAATTGATAACTCAACCCAAAACTGACGGCGCCGGCGTCGGCATTCAATGTTGGGCGTTGGATGTTGGATGTTCGATGTTTCCCCATCGCTCTCAACCCTCAACCCTCAACCCTCAACCCCGTGTCGCGTCGAAGCCTCGGCGAAGACGGATCAACCCGATTTAGCGTTTGCCCCGAAGGTAGTTTTGCACTTCGTCGTGATCGCCGGCAAAATCAAAAGTCAGCACGCCCTTGCGCGCCTCAAAAATGAGCCGCCACGCCAGACCGGTGCGGCATTCGTAAAGATGTTTGCCCAGCTTTCCGGCTCAAGCTTCGCGTCGAGACAGACGAGACTTTCCTTGTGGGCGTCTTTGGCGAGGAAAACTTCGTTCTTTGTGAACTCGGGGCGGCGCGTCAGCGCGTAGTCGAGCATGAAGCCGTTTTGAGCAACACTTCGTCCAGCACCTTGTCCTTGTCGAACTGGAGGTGGAACGTGGCTTCCTTCTCCCGGATGTATTGTTTGAGCAATTCGATGTTGTCCGCCTCGGTCTTGGCCGGGTCGGGAGCAAACTCCACGCGCGGGAACGCAGACTTGGCCAGCGTGTAAACTTTGAAGCCAGTTTCGGCAAACGGCAATTCGTCGCCATATCCCAAAATAAAGCGTTCGTTTCGCTTGATAGTCATGTCACTGATTTTCCGAAAACCAGCCGCGTAGGCTTCCTCAGTCTCTTTTATCGCTTCCGGCAATTGCACCAAAATGAATTGGCGTGTCCCGCCATCTTCCTTGTTCAATTCCATGATCGCTTGGCCAAGGGTCCCAGACCCCGAAAAGAAATCCAAAAAGATGCCCTGTTTATCTCCGCCGACCCGCGAAAGATACTTGAGGAGGCCGACTGGTTTCGGCCAATCGAAATAGATGCCGTATTTCAACAACTTTGAACTATATATCCGCGCATAAGTAATTCGACATAATGGTCAAAAGAATGGGCGCATCAGATTGGCAATGTCTTCCGGGTGGCGCTGGACGTGGCGGAAGGTGCGGAAGAGCGCATGACAGAGGTGT
>Ga0187866_1003032_pt1 | contig 13098 bp, 8 predicted proteins | sample June2016WEW_11_1_3_FD_133013 | JGI IMG/M metagenome (GOLD analysis project Ga0187866, IMG submission 133013) | Peatland microbial communities from SPRUCE experiment site at the Marcell Experimental Forest, Minnesota, USA - June2016WEW_11_150 | ecosystem: Environmental > Terrestrial > Soil >... | reverse complement strand
TGAAAAAATTCTGTTTATCTGCGGCCCAGAAAAGCAGCTCTTTCACCTTATGAGGCTGGAATCCGGACTCCAGCAGGTCAGGGTAGGCCAAACGGTCGCGAGCAAAAGGGAAAACAGCATCTAGGACAACCTGGCCTGTGATCCTGTGGTCGCGATGCCAGACGTATTTGCGGTAGGGGTCCGGGGCGGCTACCACTGCAGGCCGGTAGGTACGGATAACCTTGACCAACTCCTTGCGAAATTCAGGGGTATCTTCCAGCGATTGATCATCATGGTCCAGGAATATGACTTCCTGCACCCCCAGGGTTTTAGCGGCATCCAGCTCTTCCTGCCTTCTTATATCAGCCAGCTTTGCAGACGTCATTTCAGGATCATCTGTACCTTTGTTGCCGTTGGTACAGATAACATAAATGACCTTTTTATCCTGTTTTATCCATTTTGCCACCGTGCCGGCTATGGCGAATTCGGAATCGTCCGGGTGCGGGGCTATAATCATAGCGTAGTATTGCTCTTTCATTGTATTGTTACCTCGAATGTGGATTCTGGAATCAAGATTTGTATGAGCAAAGCTGCTGCGTATACTCTGCGTTTCTGTCGATAACGGCCCTGTACTGTTGAATTATTTTATCTACAACTTGGCTCCAGCCGTAAAGTTCGACCAGTTTATTGTATCCATTTTTCCTGTTGCCTATATTGTCCAGCATGGCATTGATATTCATGGATAGTTCCAGCGGTGTATTTCCGGTGATTATCCTACAGGATTGACATATCCCGGCTATATCGCGGACTTCACCTACATCGGTGGCTATAATGGGCGTGCCGCAGGCCAGCGATTCCAGAGCCACCAGGCCGAAGCTCTCGTAATACGAAGGTATAACGCAGAAGTCGGCCGCGTTGTAATACAAGTACATGCGTTCATGGGGAACCGAGCCGATAAAATTGACGCTGTGACTAACTTCATAATCGCAGGCGGCATCCATGATGGCCTTAAAGTCAACCCCATGATCGTTGCCGCCCACCACAATCAGTTGGAAATCATCACGCGATTTCAGGCATGAGATCGCTTCCAGCAAATTGCCGAGCGCTTTAAGAGGGTCCAGCCGCCCTACAAACAGGGCTGTTTTTTTAGGGGCCAGTCCGCATGTTTGTCTGGCAAGCTGCTTATCCATGGGGCGAAAGAGCGCAGGATTGATGCCGCAGGGGACAATTTCAATGGCTACCGGGTTAGCATTGTACCTGTTTATCAGCTCGTGTTTTTCTCTTTCCGTGGAGGCGATGATAAGGTCGCTGGCCCCAATGATGACCTGTTCGTTTAAAATCCTGTATTCGGGCTCGAGTATTCCAAGTCCCAGGTTATTTTTGACAGCGCCGAGCGTATGAAACATGGTAATGTGAGGTATACACCAGTTCCGCTTCAATTTGCTCCCGACAATGCCGGACAGCCAATAGTGACTGTGAATCAAATCATAATGCTTATTATGCTCAAGACAATATGAAGCGATGGAATCGGTTAGCCCGGTAATATGGTCGCCAAGTGATTTTTCCGATATCAAGCTGTAATCCGGTGATTCGATATGAACCAATCGTACGTTATCGCTCCCGTCGACTAAACTGCAAAAATCATCATCGGGATGGGAACATGTGTATATATCGACGGAATGTCCGCGCCTGCCGAGCTCCTGAGCCAGGTTTTGTATGTAGATATTCATGCCGCCCGTATAGCGGCTTCCCGGCCTGTCGAATGGACAGGTGTGCAAACTGAGTATAGCTACATATAATCTATCTTCCAATAAACCTTCCAGATAACAATTTTACTATTTTTTAATTATACATCGAAAAAGCTGGGTCTCACTGCCACCCAGGTGAAATTTATATTTTTCCGCTCCTTTAAGGAAATCGAATCGCCGTTTACCGCTCTCGATGCTTCTCTTTATGCAGAAATATTTCGACAGCAGACCGATGCTGAGCAGACGGTAGGCTGGGTTGTAGCCGCTGTTATACAGGTACATATCATTTTGATAGGTGAAACACAGCGTTACGGCCGCCTGAACTTTGTTAAGCTCCAGTATACCCAACTGCAGCATTTTATCGGCCGCCGCCATATCGATTATATCTCTGAAAAATACCTCCATATCATCGGTAAGGAACTTATTTTTATCCTCTCTGCTCTCGCGGAAGAAGCGCAGAAATGTATCAATCTCATTGGTACTACCTTCTTCCATTATGCGGTAGACTATTTCGCCTTCCTCGTTTAACCTTCGTTCTTTCCTGAGTATTTCATGCCGTTGTTTGCCGCTTAATAACGACAGGTAGGATGATAAATCACCCGGGAGATCCATGGCTAGGGTTACGTCTTCAGGTGAACAGGAGACCGTAAGGCCTCGATCCTGCGCACGGGCTTCCAAGAAGCGTTTTACGTTGGAATCGGGCAGCACCGGCGTCAGTTCCATCGAACTGATTTCTAAAGCGGTCAAATGATCAAGCAAGGTATTGAAAAAGAGATTTTCTTTGCCTGATTCGACGGGGAAATCCAGGAAATCACAGACGTTGTCGCTGCCTATGAAATATAGTATCCCTTCTTTCACCCGGAGGGGAGCTATGCCTATAACAGAGCCGTTTTCCCTGACCTCGCCCAGATGCAGCTCACTGCCAGCGCCGAAATGCTTCCACCATAACTCGGACCAACCCGGCGACGAAAATAAAAGCCTGGTATCAGATGCTTTGTAAATGCGTTCCCAGGGGTCACGCAAATCTTTAAAATTGCCAGGAATGAATTCAATCATAGAAGCTTATTTTCCAGCGATAAAACGAATAGCTAAATTTCGAAGGTCTGTCCGAATTCCGGCACAACGACATCTTTCAATCCGATCCCTTTAAAGGCTTCAGCCAGCGAAAAAGCGGCTGATTCTTCGCCGTGAACCACGAACACCTTTTGCCATCTGTTCTTCCCCGCGCTTACCCAGCTGATCAGGTCGTTGCGGTCGGCGTGAGCGCTGAACTCATTAAACACTTCCACACGACAGCGCAACTTATATTTCTCACCGAATATAGATACCTCCGGCCACCTTTCGGCAATCTTGCGTCCGAGGGTATTTTCGGCCTGCCATCCAACTATTAACACGGTGTTGTTGGGATTGCCAATATTATTCTTTAAATGGTGCAGAATGCGCCCGGCTTCGGCCATTCCCGATCCTGCTATGATCATAACTGGCGTATTTATATCGTTGAGTTTTTTCGATTCCTCGACTGACGACACGTACCTCAACCCGCGGAAGCCGAAGGGATCTTCAACTGTTCTCAAGAACTCGGCGGTTTGAGAATCGTAGCATTCCGGGTGTGCCCTGAATATATCAGTGGCATCGATGGCCAGTGGGCTATCGACAAATATGGCAATATCCGGGATACGTTTATCCAGCTTTAACTGGTGCAAGTAGTAGACCAACTCCTGTGTCCTCTCGAGGGCAAACGAAGGTACGATCAGCTTTCCGCCTTTAGAAACCGTCTCATTGATAACATTTGTCAGCCTGTCCTCTACATTCTTTATATCTGCATGCACCCGGTCGCCATACGTGCTCTCAATGATCAGAATATCCGAATCTGTCACAATATAAGGGTCCATAATAATCGGCATGTCTTTGCGGCCCAGATCGCCGGTATAGCAGATAGAAAACTGTCTGCCGCCGTCATTAACGTTAATAATGGTAATCGCCGATCCCAGGATATGTCCGGCGTCGTGGAATATAATCTGTGCGTCGCCCGTGACGCGGAAAGGACGGCCATAGGAACAGCCACGGAATAATTTCAGTGTGGGTGGGATATCGGCCGTATCGTACAGGGGCTCCATCGGTGGTTCATTATGCCGGTGACGGACCTTGTTTACGAATTCGATGTCGCCTTCCTGGATGTTGGCCGAGTCCGTGAGCATGATGTTGGCCAGGTCAAGTGTAGCAGAGGTGCAATTAACATCGCCGCTAAAGCCTTGTTTGACCAGATTGGGCAGGTCGCCCAGGTGGTCCATGTGTGCGTGGGATATCAAGACCGAATTGACGGATTTCGGATCGAAGGCAAAATGCAGGTTGCGTTCATAAGTCTCAGCACGGCGCCCCTGAAAGAGGCCGCAATCCAGTAGCAATTTGTACCCGTTGATGTTAATAAGGTGCCTCGAGCCGGTCACGGTCCGGTCAGCACCGTAAAAACCTATATTAATCAATAGCCCTTCGTCCTACTATGGCCTGTTTCAGGTACCAGCTGCTGACGATATCCTGCACATCGGAGGGTTGGTCGGAAAGCCGTAACAGGTGCAGGTCGGATTCAGAAATATAGTTTGTGATCAGCACCGAATTTTGAAGCCAATCGAGAAAACCGTGCCAAAATTTGGAGTTGAAAAGTATAACGGGGAACGGTTTGATTTTATTGGTCTGAATCAGGGTAAGTACCTCGGTCAACTCGTCCAGTGTACCCAGTCCCCCGGGCATAATTACAAAAGCCGTGGCATATTTAACCAGCATAATCTTGCGTACAAAAAAGTGATTAAAGGTTATATTGAGATTGGCGTAAAGGTTGCACTTCTGCTCTTTGGGCAACTCTATATTGAGCCCGACTGATTTAACGCCTGCTTCACTCGCCCCCAGATTGGCGGCTTCCATCATTCCCGGCCCACCCCCGGTAATTATGTTAAAACCCTGTTTACCCAGAAGGTAGGCTATCTGTTTGGCATTCTGATAGTCAGCCTGATCGGGAGTAGCGACTGCAGCCCCGTAGATCGTTACCGCCGGCTCAATGCCGGATAATTTATCAAAGCCCTCGACCAGCTCTCCTATATATCTGAAGAGGCGCCAAGATTCTTCTTTTTCAAGCGAGTTGATTTCGTATCTTTCAACCATCAATTACCCCGATCTATCATAAAAATAAGTATATATACCTGTTTTTGGCCTGTCCGGTGATTCGAATATTTATGCGCATCCGTTTAAATGTATTTAGGATAGCGCCGGCGTACATAGCTGTCAAGGAAGTGAATGAATAGAATATCGCTTACAACCAAGGCTGATTTACAGTTATTGATTGACCGTTATCAAAGAACCTTCGGGCGTTTTGGAGACATTGATGAGGACCGGGAACTTATCCTTCAGTTCGTCCAGATGGGTAATGACGAACAATTTCTCAAAATCGTCCTGTATGGAATTTATGGCCGCTATCAACTTTTCCAGGCCTGAGTCGTCCTGTGTTCCAAACCCTTCATCTATAATCAATATGGGCATCGAAGCACCGGCCCTGCGGACAAGCAGCCTCGATATCGCTATACGCAGAGCCAGGTCGATTCTAAAGGCTTCACCGCCGCTGTACATTTCGTAAATGCGTGTACCCAGCTCATCGGCAATTTTTATATCCAGTGTCTCGATCATGGGACCCTTCTTGGTATCCCGCTGTGTTTCCAACGTGAGCGACATCCTGTTGGAGGTCATTTTGCCGAGTAAAAGGTTGGCTTCGTTTTCTATCTCAGGCAGCGATTCCTCAATGATCAGCGCCTGGATGCCCTTCTTGCTGAAATCCCTGGCCAGCTCTGAGTAGAGTCCCTCCTCCTCTCGGCAAAGCTGCAGCAAATTGCCCTTCTCATTTTTCTCAGCAGCCAGCAGATCTAACTGCCTTAGCTTTTCTTTCAGCTGGGCCAGATTGTCTCTGAGCGTTCTCTCGCCTGTAACCAGTGTGTTGTGTTGTTCCTCGAGCAACTCCAACTGGCGTCCGGTTTCCGGTAACGCCGACAGCTCACCTTCAATTTGATTGCTCTGGGTTGTCAGGCTCTCCAACTCTTTTTGCAGTTGGGAAATTGCCAATTCGGAATCCGCCCTGGTTTTTTGCTGTGACTCGAGTTGCAGCCTGGCCTCGGATAGCTCTTTATAGAGCTGTTCAAAATTCTGTAGCGATTTCTTGCGCTGGCTAACACCGGAATGAACAGCAGGATCATATCCCAATTCCCGAAGCTCTCGTTCAACCGAGAGAAGGGATTGCTGCGCATCCGGCGCATAGCTCTTATTCTTGAGGTTCTCTTCCAGTGTGAGGAGAGCATCTTTTTTAGCGGATAGCTCCTCCGTCAACAAATTTGTTTCTGCGATCTGTTTATCTATCACTGCCAGCTGCTGGCCGACGCTGTCACGCTCAGACTTAAAATTAGCCTCGCTCTGACTCACCTGCTTTTCAAGTGAAGCAAGCTCCGATTTCTTTGAGGAAACAGAGTCCGTGTCTCCTTTCAGTTCGGACAGATTTTTCTGCAGCTCGGAATTCAATTTATCAACGATCCGCCGGCAGCCTTCAGGTCCAAGCTCCGATTCGCATAGCGGACAGGTAGCACCGGCATGTGACAACAGTTCGACCTTTTGCTTGATCTCGGCAACCGCATCCGTAAGCTGAGAAATACGGGACGATACCGTGATTATTGCCGCCTTCAGATCGTTTAGCGACTTCTTCCCGGCTTCGATGGTTTCTTCAGTTATATTAAGCTCCTTTTTGCGCTGTTGAAGCTCGTCCTGCCGTTGTTGGAGATGCGGGAGCATTTTGAATTTTGATTCGAGTTCGCTGATCTTGGTTGATAGTGACTTGCGTTCGATGTTAAAGGTGTTCTGAGCCGAAGTGATAAGTTCAGTGAGCTTGTTCCTACGGTTAACCAGCTCCAATGATTTTTTCAATTGGTCATTGAGCGTCTCCTCATAAGCTGCGCTCTCCTTATATCTTGCATAGCCCTCTTCGATCTCACGGGTACGTTCCAAAACCCCGGTAAAATGTTCGATCTGTTTGATAGACCCGGCCTGCCGCGTTTGCCAGGCCAGCAGGTCCTTATTTCTGCTGCTGATCTGCTGCTGGATTAGCTGCACCTGCTCCTTTCGTGCTGCCAGCGCTTCCTTTTTCTTGCGGAGCGTGGCTATCTCGCCATCGAGCTGTTTCAGGGCCTGTTCGATGTTACGCAGTTTTTCAGTTTCCGCATCGTTTTCTTGCATTAGCTGCGATTTGTTTTCCAGTCTTGACAGCATCGCCTGGATATCTCTCTCCAGGTTGAGAGACTCCAATTTTTTAGTTTCGGAATTTACCTTGGCTTGCTGTTCCAAATTGTCGTAGAAGGAAAGGTCGAGTATGTTGGCCAGTATCTCTTTGCGTTCACCCGGCCTTTTCCGGCTGAACTCGTTGGCCCTGCCCTGCAGAATCATGGCGCTGTTAATGAAGGTTTGATATTCGAGATGCAGGAGGCCGATTATTTTATCCTGCGTTTCAGTCTTGGTATGTTCTGAAATTGATTTAAAAGCGCCATTGCTGAACAGTTGCAGGTCGAGCATGGATTGTCCCGGCCTTGATTGGGGACCCCTGGTATATTTGCGGACAACACGGTAAAGCTCCTCACCTGATTGGAACTCCAGTTCCACGGCCATTTCGTTCCGCCCGGTGTAGATAAGGTCATCGTTGTCTCCCCTGGAGGCTTTACCCCACAATGCCCATGTAATAGCGTCGAAGATGCTGGATTTGCCGCTGCCATTGTCACCGCAAAGACAGGCGACATGCAGGCCTGTGAAATCCAGGGGCGCTACATTGTCCCTGTAGCACATGAAATTTGTCATTGTAAGCTTAGTCGGAATCAACGCAGCCCACTCCAGATACTTTAACCATGCTCAAAAATAATTTTGGGGTCTTTGTTCCAAAACCATGCTATTATATTTTAGAAATTTCCCGAAATATGGATATAGATTATCTGTTAAACATAAAATTGAAAGGGAATTGTTCATATTTTAGCATATACTGAAAGTCCCAATCATCGTCGAGGTATATATGTTTGAAGTCCTGGCAGAGAAGTTAAGTAAGGTATTTAGTGGGCTGAGCAACAAGGGCAGGCTGAGCGAAAAGGAGATAGATGAAGCCTTGCGGCAGATAAGGCTGGCCCTGTTGGAAGCCGACGTAAATTTTAAGGTCGTTAAGAACTTTTTAGCTGTGGTCAGGGAGAAGGCGCTGGACGCAGTCGTGCTGGAGAGCCTGACTCCCGTACAGCAGATCATAAAGATAGTTAACACTGAGCTCATCAATATGCTGGGCACCGAGCCGGTTAAATTAAAAAGCTCCTCCAAAATGCCTTCGATTGTCATGCTGGTGGGTTTGCAGGGTGCAGGCAAGACCACTACGGCAGCTAAGCTGGCCTTGCATTTAAAACAATTAAATCAGAAAGCTTTACTGGTGGCTGCGGATACCCGCAGGCCTGCCGCTATTGAACAGCTGAAGGTCCTGGGCGGTCAACTGGGTATACAGGTATATTCGGAAGACGTTAACGTGAAACCGGTTGAGATTTGCCGCAACGCCGTGAAGAAAGCGGAAGAGATGGCTGCATCCTGGATGATCGTGGATACACAAGGGCGGCTGCATATAGACGAGGCCCTGATGCAGGAACTCGTGGAAATGAAAAAGGCTTTGCAGCCAGCGGAAATTCTCCTTGTAGCTGATGCCATGACCGGCCAGGACGCCGTAAATATAGCCGGGGAGTTCAACAATAACCTCGGGTTGAGCGGCCTGATACTGACAAAGATGGATGGTGATGCCAGGGGAGGCGCTGCACTATCTATTAAATTTGTATCAGGCGTGCCTATAAAATTCATCGGCGTCGGGGAAAAAAGCAGCTCACTGGAGGTATTTTATCCGGACAGGCTGGCATCGCGTATTCTGGGGATGGGAGATGTCATTACCTTGATCGAAAAAGCGGAACAGACATTCGACAAGCAGAAGATGCAGCAGCTGGAGCAAAAATTGCGCAAATCGGGATTTGACCTCGATGACATGCTTGAACAGATGAGGCAGCTAAAAAAAATGGGCAGTTTCACTCAACTGGCGGAGATGATACCCGGATTTTCCAAACTGACCAAAGGGATTTCGGACAAGGAGAGTTTGGATAAGACTAAAAAAATCGAGGCCATAATTTTGTCCATGACTGCCGAGGAAAGAAGGAATCCGGACCTGATTAACGGCAACAGGAAACGCAGGATTGCCAAGGGCAGCGGGACGACGCCCAGCGATGTGAACCAGCTGCTGAACCAGTTTCACGTCATTCAGAAGATGAGTAAAATGATAGCTAAAGGAAAGCTGCCCGGGAACATACCCAATTTGTTTGCACGCTAATCCAGCGTTATGGGGACACGCCGGTACTGCCGGTGATCTTGATCTGCCCGTCGCTGATTGTTATGTCCTTGAGGTTGATTTTAAGCTCTTGCAGAGGTGCATTCAAGCGGATCAATATGTTAGCCAGTTGCTGAACGCCCATATCAACACTGTCGGGCACCGACAGTTTCCCCAGGAAGAAGTCCTTCATCACGAAGGTAGGTTTGCCGTTCTCGACGTCGATCGAACCCATGATGACGGTTTTTATGGGCAGAGCCGGAAAACTCCAGGCATTATAGATCAGCATATAGCCATCGTTGAAATTTACCAGCACCTCTTTGGCGGGCAGAGTGCCTTCGGCAAGTGCCATCACCAGTGCTGAATTGACCTCTTCTTCGGTCAGCACCAGATCAATATCTTGTTTGGTATTTGAAGAGCTGGCTGTGACGCAATTAGTCTTTAATTCGTCTAATTTTTGGTTGAGGCTGTCGACTGCTTCGGAGGATAGAACCACGGGACGCATATTAGAGCGGATGTCAGGGGTCAGCAATGCCAGCACATAGCCGATCATTACGGCTATAATGGCTAGCACCGCCAGGGCGCCCATAACTATTAAAAATCCCTGAAGGATTTTCATCGATTCTCCTCCTTAACTATGGCTGTGATTATTCAAGGTAGTCTTTGAGCTTGCGGCTCCGGCTGGGATGGCGCAATTTACGAAGGGCCTTGGCTTCTATCTGCCTGATCCTCTCGCGAGTGACGTTAAATTCTTTGCCGACCTCTTCAGTGTCCTGGCCCTGCCATCCTCCAGGCCGAATCTTAAAAGCAGCACCTTTCTCTCGCGCTCCGTCAATTCACCTAGCACTTTGTCAAGTTGTGCTTTCAACAGTTCACGGGATGCTGCATCGGCCGGTGGGAGGTTTGACCTGTCCTCGATAAAATCACCGAGGTGGCTGTCCTCTTCTTCGCCGATGGGCATTTCGAGTGAAATAGGTACCTGCGATAACTTCATTATTTCCCTGACTTTTTCAGCGGATATCTCCATACCCTGCCCGATTTCCTCGCAACTGGGCTCACGTCCGAACTCCTGCGACAGCTTGCGATTGACCTTAAGCAGCCTGTTAATGGTCTCCACCATGTGAACGGGTATGCGGATGGTCCTGGCCTGGTCGGCAATGGCCCGGGTTATGGCTTGCCTGATCCACCATGTAGCATAGGTGCTGAATTTATAGCCCTTACGATATTCGAATTTTTCAACGGCGCGGACCAGGCCGATGTTGCCTTCCTGAATCAAGTCCAAAAGGGGCATACCGTGCCCCACATATTTCTTGGCAACGCTCACGACCAACCTCAAGTTGGATACCGTCAATTGTTTGCTGGCCTCTTTGCCATCCCGGTCGATATGTTCAAATTTATGCTGAAATGGACGGCTTTTATCTTCTATCTTATTGATAAGCTTGGTATCACCATTCTTGCTCACTAACTGCTTGACTTTCTCCCACGACTGGTTGCCATCCAGGATTGAAAAGATTTCGGGATTCAGCATTCTGACGTAAATCGAGTAGTCCACCAGGCGCTTCTCGATTTCCGGAGGTTCCAGGCCCAGCTCCCCCGCTATCTTCACAACCAACTCGGGATTAATAAAATCATCAATCGACTGGTGGAGCTTGGTGTTCAGCAATCTTTCTTTGAAGCTGAGTTTCTTAGCTATGCTGAGGTGTTCGGATAGCTTATCGATAACTAAGTCGCATTCGGCCAGGTTGACCAATAGCTGGATAACGAAATCGGATATGGAGGGAAACCTGTTAAGGTGATTTTTAAATGAATACTTGATATTCTCGATGTATTTATAGGGCTCGATCTTGCTGGCCAGTTCACGTTCCAGCTTCGCATTTAAAAGCGGGTACTTGCCTATCTCATGCAAGTACATCCTGACCGGGTCGTCAATCGCTTCATGCTCGGCCAGCTCGACTTCAAGCTCAATGAGAGGCTTCTCCTCTTCCGCCTCCGGCTTCTCCAACCACTCCTCTTCGGCAAATTCGGGGGCTGCCTCTACTTCTGTAAAAAGAAGCTCTTTTTCCTCCTTCGGCGCAGGTTCGGTTTCAAGCTTGTCCCAGTGATCGTGATGGACTTCGAAATCGGTCTGCACGAGATCGACAGTGTCTCCGGCTGCAATTTCCGGTATGGCTGCTGCCTTTTTCTCCCCTTTGGACGGCGCCTTCGCGGTGGCCTTGACAGCGGCTTTAGCTGTGACTTTAGCAGGAGTTTTAGCTGGTGGCGTTTTTTTCTTTACAACAGGTTTAGTCGTCTTGGACATTTAGACTCCCTTTGTGCGGCTAAAAAAGCGGCGTCTTTTTCTAAAAGTATCATTCAGTTGCTGGCTTCCGTTAATTCCTAGTTCCTTGAGCTTAGCCAGCTCACCCTCAGAATCGCCCTTCTCTTTTTCCTCAATCAGGATCAGCTTTTTTTTGATCTCCAGGTTTTTAACGTGTCTTTCTTGCAGACGGTTGATACAGTCGTACAGCGCGTATTCCCTTTCCCTCTTACTCTGGCTTAACGATGGAGGCAATTGCCTTCCGAACGCCAGAAAGTGGTCAAAATAATCATGTATAGCCGGGTCGAGACTGCCGGCTATCGAATCTGCATCGGCGTTTTCCTGCCACTTAAATAATATATCCTTATTGTCCTCATGTTCAAAATATTCAGTCGATAGCTTCATTCCGGCAGGCTTTAGATCGGGAAACTGCAGCAATAAGGCCAGGCAATACTCCTCAATGGGCCTTGAAGATTCCGCGTGTGCCTCATAGATTCTAACAACCTTGTTTTTCCCAGATGTTTTACCCTTTTTCTCCAGATTTAGCAAGTTGTTAAAGTCTTCATGCATGCGTTTATAGTCCATTTTTAACAGTGTTGCAATTTTCTGGATGTAATGTGCACGTCGAGCAGGAACATCTATAGGGGCCAGGATCGGCAGAAACTTGGAAACAAAGGCGGATTTGTCTCCGGGACTATTCTGGTCTACGTTAGCAAGTTCCTTTTTCAATGTAAAATCAATAATCGGCTGTGATTCTTGGAGCAGTTTGCCCCATTGTTCTGGCGATTTCCTGATGATCTCGTCTGGATCTTTGCCGCCCTTGATCTCCACCACCTGGACTTCGTATTTCACCAGCTCATCATATGTCTTCCGATCTGTCCAGGGCATCCAGTAGTCCCGGGGTATCTGTTCGTTGATGGTAATAATGCTCCTGGTGGTAGCCTCCAGGCCGGCTAAATCGGCATCCAGTGCCACAATTATGTTCTTGGAGAACCTGCGTAAAATGGATATCTGTTTTTCCGTGATGGCCGTCCCCATGCAGGCCACGGTATTTTCATAGCCGAACTGATGAGCGGCGATGACATCCATGTAGCCTTCCGTGATCACGGCTGCATCCTTCTGCCGTATGGCCGCCTGCGCACGGTCGATCGCATATACAACGCTGCTCTTATTGAAAATCAGCGTCTCAGGGGAGTTTAAATATTTAGGCAGGGAGTCATCGAGCGCTCGAGCCCCGAACCCTATGACGCGGCTTTTGATATCGCGCAGGGGAAAGATAAGGCGGTTCCTGAACCTGTCATAGTGGCCCCCGCTGTCACGCGCCGCTACCAGCCCCACGGCCAGCATGTCCTCATCCAGGTAGCCGGATTTGGCCAGATGGGAACTAAGATCGTCCCATTTATTGGGCGCGAAACCAAGCTGGAAATCGTCGATTACCTTGGATGACAGGCCGCGTTTTTCCGCATAGTTCCTGGCCTTTTCAGCCTCACCCGAATGCAATAGCAGGTAGTGGAAGTATTCGGCCGCTACCTCATTGATTTTATACAGTCGGTCCAGCCTATCCTGCTCTTCCTTGTTGCTCTTCTCGGACTTATATGAAAGGGTTACATTGGCTTTTTCCGCCAGTAAGCGCAGGGCCTGCCCGAAATCCAGCCCCTCCTTCT
>Ga0187866_1003028_pt1 | contig 13117 bp, 6 predicted proteins | sample June2016WEW_11_1_3_FD_133013 | JGI IMG/M metagenome (GOLD analysis project Ga0187866, IMG submission 133013) | Peatland microbial communities from SPRUCE experiment site at the Marcell Experimental Forest, Minnesota, USA - June2016WEW_11_150 | ecosystem: Environmental > Terrestrial > Soil >... | reverse complement strand
GTCGAGGCGATGACGCCGCCAAGGGCGCCCAGCGGCAGCACCAGCAAGATGGCGATGGGAATAGGCCAGCTTTCGTAAAGAGCCGCCAGACACAGGAAAATTACCAGAATGGAAAAGGCGTAAAGCGGCGCCTTTTGGGTGCTGGCCATTTGTTCCTGATACGAGACACCTTGCCAGTCATACCCGATGCCCTGCGGCAGCTTGGAGACGATTTCCTCGAAGGCGCGCATGGCTTCGCCCGTGCTTCGGCCCGGTGCCGGCTCACCCTGGATGTTCATGCTTGCGAATCCGTTGAACCGCTCGAGCCGGGGCGACCCCGTAGTCCAGCGCGTGGAGGCAAACGAGGCAAAAGGCACCATCTTACCGGCGGTGTTGCGGACGTAAATTTTTTCAAGGTCACTGGGCAACCGGCGATAGGGCGCATCGGCCTGGACGTACACGCGTTTGACGCGGCCGGCTTGAATGAAGTTGTTGACATAGGCGCTGCCAAAGGCGGCCGAAAGCGTGTTGTGGATGGAGCTGATGGGCAGGCCCAACGTCCCAGCCTTTTCCCAGTCCACGTCCACGCGGAACTGTGGCACGTCTTCCATGCCGTTGGGGCGAACGTTGGCAAGCCGCTTGTCCTGCATGGCCATGCCGAGGAACTGGTTGCGGGCGGTCATCAGGGCGTCGTGACCAAGACCACCGCGGTCCATCAATTGGAAGTCCACGCCCCGGGCCGTGCCCAACTCGAAGACGGGCGGCGGCGGGAAGGCAAAAACCATGGCCTTGCGCATGCGGGCAAAGGCCATCATGGCCCGGCCGGCGATGGCTTTGACTCGCAGATTTGGGCGGTCGCGCAGGTTCCAATTCTTGAGCATGGCGAAAACCATGCCGTTGTTCTGCGCGCGGCCGGCGAAGCCCATCCCGGCAATCGTCATGCAGGATTCCACGGCGTCTTTTTCGTTTTCCTGGAAATAGCGCCGGACTTCATCTGCGACCGCTTGGGTCTGTTCCAGCGTGGCGCTGGTGGGCATCATGATTTGGGCCAGGAGAATTCCCTGATCCTCGTCCGGCAGGAACGAAGAGGGCATCCGCATGAACAGAAAGCCCAGTCCGGCCACAATGACAACAAACACCAGGATGTAGCGCAGCCGCCGGGCCAACGCGTGACCGACCAGTTTCACCGAGTTGGCCCGCACCCGGAAAAAGAAGCGGTCGAACCACAGGAAGAACGGGCGCAAGAACCAAATCGCACTCTCGGCCGGTTCGTGTCCCTTTGGTACCGGCTTGAGCATGGTGGCGCACAACACCGGCGTCAGGATCAAAGCCACCAACACCGACAGCAGCATCGCCGAGGCGATGGTGATGGAGAACTGGCGGTAAATGACGCCGGTCGAACCGCCGAAAAACGCCATCGGCCCGAACACCGCCGCCAACACCAGCCCGATACCGATCAGCGCGGGCGTGATTTGGTCCATGGATTTGGCGGTCGCTTCGCGCGGCGAAAGCCCTTCCTCGGCCATGATTCGCTCGACATTTTCCACCACCACGATGGCATCGTCCACCAGGAGTCCGATGGCCAGCACCATGGCGAACATGGTCAACATGTTGATGGTAAATCCAAACGCCCCCAGTACGGCGAACGTGCCGAGGATCACCACCGGCACAGCAATAGTCGGGATGAGTGTGGCGCGAATGTTGCCCATGAACAGCCACATCACCAGAAAGACCAGGAAAATTGCTTCGAACAGGGTCTTGACCACTTCGTTGATGGCCACCTTGACGAACGGCGTGGTGTCGTAGGGATAAACCACTTTCATCCCGTGCGGGAAGTAGCGGCTCATCTCGGCCAATTTGGCTTTGATTGCGTCAGCCGTGTCGAGTGCGTTGGCGCCGGGTGCCTGGCGGATGGCCAGGCCGGCAGCGGGTTTGCCATTGTAAAACACTTGCATATCGTAGGACTCGGTCCCCAATTCCGTCCGTCCCACGTCTTTGATCCGTACCACGGAGCCGTCCGGATTGGTGCGCAGCGGGATGGCGGCGAACTCGTCCGGGGTCTGGAGCAGGTTTTGAACGATGATCGAGACGTTCAGGCGCTGGCCTTCCACCGCCGGCGCCCCGCCGAACTGCCCGGCGGAAACTTCCACGTTGTAGGCTTGCAGTGCCGAGACCACATCTTCCACAGTCAGGTGATAGTCGGTCAGCTTGTCGGGGTTCAGCCAGACCCGCATGGCATACTGCGAACCAAAGGTCGTCGCTTCGCCCACGCCGGGCACGCGGGCCAGCACCTTTTCCAGGCTGGATTGGGAATAGTCCCGCAAATCGTTGCCATCCATGCTGCCGTCTTCGGAGATCAGGCCCACGATGATGAGATAGTTGCGGGTGGATTTGCTGACCATCACGCCGGAGCGCTGGACGACGTCCGGCAGGCTGGCCATGGCGAGCTGAAGCTTGTTCTGCACCTTGGCCCAGGCCAGGTCAGGATCCGTGCCCGGCTTGAATGTCAATTCGACGCGGGACGCGCCGGCTGAATCGCTCGTGCCGGAGAGATACAGCATGTCGTCAAAGCCCGTCATCTTCTGCTCGATGATCTGAGTGACGCTGTTCTCCACCGTCTCCGCCGATCCGCCCGGATAGAATGCATCAATGGCGATTGACGGTGGCGCAATAGGTGGATATTGCGAGATGGGCAGGTTGTGGATGGCCAGCCCGCCCAGCACCATCATCACGATGGCGATGACCCAGGCGAACACCGGCCGTTTCAGGAAAAAGCGCGATAGCATGACGGGCCTCCGTTACTTCGATTTCGGCGCGGCTGGGGCTGTGACGCCCGACGATGGCGCGCCTGGCTTGCCTGTGGCGTCAGACGAAACCTCCTTGACCGGCACGCCGGGCCGCACGCGCTGGAGACCCTCGACGATCACACGGTCGCCTGGCGCCAAACCGGAGGTGAGGAGCCACTTGTCGCCAATGGCGCGGTCCAGCGAGAGCGGTCGGGGTTGAGCCTTGCTCTCGGCACCCACGACCAGCACATACGGATTCCCTTTCGCATCCCGCGACACCGCCTGCTGAGGAATCAGAATGGCCTGCTCATTGACGCCTTCTTTCACCAGCGCCTGTACGAACATGCCTGGCAACAACGTGCCTTTCGGATTCGGAAAAACCATCCGCAAAATCACCGAGCCAGTGGTCGGGTCCACCGAGACATCGCGGAATTGGAGCGTGCCTTCCAACGGATACTTCATGCCGTCTCCCAGGATGAGTTGCACCTGGCTCGCATTCGTCCCGCCGCCGGTGAGTCGGCCATCCTCCAGGCGCCGCTGCAATCGCAGCAGTTCGGTGGTGGATTGGGGCACATCCACATAAATGGGATCCAGTTGCTGAATGGTTGCCAGCGCCATGGGCTGGTACGCCGTCACGATGGCGCCATCCGTTACCGTGGAAGCCCCGATGCGGCCGGAAATCGGCGAGACAATATGGGTGTAATTCAGATTGATACGGGCCGTCTCCAGTGCGGCTTCGGCTTGTTTCAAAGCGGCATCCGCATCATCGAAGTCCTGCTGGCTGACCGCTTTGTCAACCAGTGCTTCTTTGAAGCGGTCAGCCCTCAACCGGAGAGCCGGCAGAATAGCCTTGGCATTGTCCAGCGCGGCTTGAAACGGGGCGGGATCAATCTGATAAAGCTCCTGGCCGGCCTGGACATCGGAACCTTCCGTGAACAGGCGTTTCTGAATGAGGCCGTTGACCTGGGGCCGGATCTCCGCGATGAGGTAAGGAGACGTGCGGCCGGGCAGTTCGGTCGTCAGCAGGACCGGCTGACGGGCCACCGTCACCGTCGCCACTTCCGGCAATTGGGGGGGCGGAGCTTGTTTGCGGGAGCAAGACACCCCGCTCGCCGCGATCAAGAGGCATAGAATAGATAGGTTTTTCATATGGTTGTTGGCTAAAAGCTGCGGATGATCCAAGGCCGCGCCGTCAAAATTTTACGTTTCATGGTTTTGCGATGGTGATGATTTCCGGTAAAAATGTTTCAAGCCCGCCGTTTCTTCGCGCCCGCGCCGGCCAGGAACAAATCCACGATGCGCTCCGCCGCCCGGCGGTTCAGGCGGTAATCCGGCATCAACAAATGTGACGCAATATAAAGGTGCGCCTGCCCGTAAAAACCATACGCCAGGTCCCGGCAGTTAAACCGGCGGTCCAGTTCGCCGTCTGCTTGCGCGCGTTTGATGAGCGAACGCATGAATTTGAGATTGCGCTGGCACTGGTCGAGATAGCGCAAACCCGGCGGCACTTCGCCCGGCGCGGCAAACGCGGTGGCGAAAGCGATGCGCGTCAGTTCGCGGTTCTTGTGAAAGTAATCGAACAGCGCCGCGACGATTTCCACCAACTGGCCACGTACCCCGCGTCCGCGCGCCGCAGCCTGCTGCACGACCTGCAGCCGTTCGTCGTGCGCCTCGCTGACCAGCGCCTGGAACAAACCCGCCTTGTCGCGGAAATAATAATACAGTGCCGGTTTGGACACTTTCGCGTCATCCACGATTTGCTGAACGGACGTGGCCGCATAGCCGCCGTTGGCAAAGCGCTTGAGCGCCGCCCGGAGAATCTGCCGCCTGGTTTCGGGACCATGCTTGGACATAAACCTACCGAACGGTAGGTATAAATCGGCCCGTTGTCAAATTAAATTTCCATCATCGGGCGGAACGGTTGGGTTTTAACGCAGGTCGGTCGTTTTCCCCATCAAACCATGGTGCAGCTTGGAATGGCGGTGGCCATAGGTGAGGTAGATGGCAATGCCGATGAGAAACCACACGAGCAGCCGCACCCAGGTCATCAGGGGCAGATACAACATCAGCGCGAAGGCGGAAAGAGCGCCCATGGGCGCGACAAACCAGATGGCCGGTGTCTTGAAATTCCGTTGTAATTCCGGTTCCCGCACCCGCAGCACGAGCACGCCGACCGACACGATTATGAAGGCCAGCAAGGTCCCGATGTTGCACAAGTTCCCGGCGTCCCGAACGGGCAGGACGGCTCCGAAGAAGGCCACGACAATGCCGGTGATGATGGTGATGACCCAGGGTGTCCGAAAGCGGGGATGAACGCGGCTGATGAATGGCGGCAACAGTCCGTCTCGTGACATGCTCCAGAAAACCCGCGTTTGTCCGAGCATCATGACCAGAATGACGGAAGAGAGGCCGGCAATGGCCCCCAGTTTGATGATGCGCGCCATCCAGCCCATGTTCGCATGGTCGGCCGCCAGGGCAATCGGCTCGGGCACGTCCAATTGCTGGTACGGCACTACGCCGGTGGCAATGCCGGAAACCAGAATGTAAAGCACGGTGCAAATCACCAGGGAGCCAATGATGCCGATGGGAATGTCGCGCCGGGGATTCTTGGCCTCCTGTGCCGCGGTGCTGACGGCATCGAATCCAATGTAGGCAAAAAAAACGAGGCTGGCCCCGCGCATAACGCCGGACCAGCCAAAATCACCCCATTTGCCGGTGTTGGCCGGGATGAACGGGTGCCAGTTGGCCGGATTGATGGCCTTGGCCGCGCCCACGATGAAGAGCAGCACCACCGCAATTTTGAGAAAGACAATGAAATTGTTGAACCCGGCCGATTCCCGGATGCCAATGACCAGCAGTACAGTCACGATGGCGACGATGATCACGGCGGGCAGGTTTAAAATCGCCGTAACTTGATGCAGGCTGGCGGGATCTGCGCCGGCGGCCTTGATTTGATTGATCAATTCGCCGCTGAATACCGTCCAGCCGGCTTTCAATTTCAAGGTGGCAGCCAAGGTGGCCGGAAGTTCAATCAGGTGGATGCCACGCGCCGCAGACAGTTCGGGTGGGATTTGAATGCCGAAATCCCTGAGAAACGATACCATGTAGCCAGACCAGCCCACCGACACCGCGATGGCCCCCACTGCATATTCTAGGGTCAAGTCCCAGCCGATGATCCAGGCGAACAATTCGCCCAACGTTGCATACCCATACGTGTAAGCGCTGCCCGACATGGGTACCAGCGATGCAAATTCGGAATAACACAACGCCGCAAACGCCGAGGCGATGCCCGCCAGCACAAAGGAGAGGACCACGGCGGGCCCGGCGTTTTGAGCGGCCGCCGTGCCGGTCAGGACAAAAATGCCCGTTCCGATGATGCAGCCGACTCCCAGCGTGACCAGGTTCAGCGGGCCCAGGGCGCGATGCAGGCTTTTGTCGGTTAACGCTTCCGCTTGCAGGTCGGTGACACGTTTGCGGCGAAACAAATTCATGCGGGGGATTGCAACTCGTTTTGAGCCTGTTTAATGAAGTGCCCGCCCCCGGAAGTCAAGCAAACGTCACCGATTCCCCAAGCAAATGGGCCGGCTTTCCTGTCACGCCGCCGGCGGCGATTTCGGCAACAGCCGGGAAATAATAATCAGCAGCACCACGACGACCAACGTGAGAATGCCCCAGAATACCACGCCGCCCTGGCCGGGGATTTCATGCTCGCGCCACGACGATTTCCGGAGCTGCTGCTCGGTAGCAGCCATCGCCATGATCCGCTCTGCCGACAGCAGTTGCCCGGCAACCAGGCTGAGGTCGTAACGCGGCGTGGCTGCGCGCGGATTGCCGTAGTACAGGAAGAGTTCGTCGTCCGGCCCGGCTTTGAACAGGATGCGGGTCGCCGGATAAAAGAGTTGAAACTTCTCCAATGCAATCGGCGGGTTGTCGCCATTGTGCGTTTCCAAAAACAAGGTGTCGCTTTGGGGCGGGCTGTCGAGGGTCAGGAAAAATTCCCGGCTCTTGCGGTCGGGTTTTTGCACCCAGGAGGCGCTGCCCAGATTGTGCCGATATTTTTCGCCGCGTTCGTCGGCAGGTTCCTCGTAAAACGTTATTTCGCGCTGGAACAGCGCCGTTCGTGTGGCGCAACTCAGGCGGGTGACGGGCAGGCGGCATTGTGGAAACTTGATGACCCAGCGGCTGAGTTTGGGATCTTTCGCATCGTTGGTGGCGGTGATCGCCGGCGCAAACGAACGGCTGATGGAGGTGCGTTCGAGGATGTAAGGCACCTGGTTGCTGCCGCGCAAAAGCCGCAAGTCCTGAAAGCCTGGTTGCGCGTGCCCGAGCACGTCCAGAGCGAGTTCCAATTGCTGCGCGCCGTCGCGGGTGATTTTCACCGGCTTGCGGAATTTCCACGCTGACACGTCAAGCGCCGCGCCAGTTCCCTCGATACCGGGCAGAACTTCCGGCGCGCGATAATCCGGGTTGTTCACCGGCGGTGGGAGCTTGATCGGTGCGACCGCCACGGATTTGAGGTTCATGTCCAGCGCGGCCAGGTCGTAATGCGGTGCGGCGCATTGACCGTTGCCGGTCAACAGATGATAAACGCCCTCCTGTCGCGCGAGAAACACGAGATAAACCGGGCGCCGCTCGACGCGCACGGCGGTGATGGGCAAGGGCGGGCTGTCCTGATTCCGGATGAACAAAAACAATTCCCGCGAACGGATCAGTCCTTCCAAGGGCGCCGAGAGGCTTTCCGCCGCGGGTTGGCCTTCGATGGCGACACGATAAATCGCACCTTGGCCGATGGTTTGCTCGCGAATGGAGTCTTCCGAAATCTGCGGCACGGCGAATGTCACCTGCCGGTTGAAAAGCGGTTCGGCGGTTTCAATTTGGACGGCGGCGAGACTCAAATTCGCCGCACCGAGATCCAACGCCAATCGCGTTTCTCCCGGATTTTCGTTGCGTTCGGCGATGGTCACCGGCAGCCACTCCGTCGGGGCCGGTTCCTTTACCGCCACGCGGATGCGCGCACCGGTAAAAGGAATCGGCGGCGAACGCTGGTCGTCCACCGTCAACCGCAACCACGGCCATGTGCTGGCGGGGAAGGAAACGTGGAGCCGGTTCACACCGTTCGGCTGCCGGAAAATCGGCTGTCCCTGCTCCAGGGTCTGCCAGCGTTTGAGGTCGGTGGAACCTTCGATGCGCACCGGTTTGAGGAAATTCTCCGCCGGGGTTTCCAGCGTGACATCATCGAGCGGTTGGGTCAGTCCGGTTTCTAGGACAATAGCCGTGTTGCTCGGGGTCAATGAAATGTGAAATGATTTTACGTTTTGAACGACCTTCACCACCGGGACCGGGCGTTCAATCAGATAAGGCACTTCGTTGCCCGCGTCGTCAAAAAGCCGCAGGTCCTCGAGCGCGGGGCGGGCCACATCGAGCGTTTCGACTGGCAGGCTCAGTTTCACCAGTCCGGGCGCGGGCACGGTGAACGGTTGTTCGTGCTGCCAGTTGGCGGGCAGGCCGGCGGCGTCGGCAGAACCGGCAACGGCCAGCGCGAAAACGCAAAGCCAATTCATCCACTGACCGAAACCGATTTTGTGCGGTGGGGCGAGCGTCCCCGCGAGCCGTTTGTAAATTCCCGGATAAGGCTCGCGAGTACGCTCGCCCCACCAGAGCAGATTTCCCGAGTTGCTGCTATTTTGACGTTTCATTTTTAGTTTCCTTGTCTTTGGCGGCGGAGGCGTAGAAGCGTTGATAGGCGAACGACGCCAGCATGGCAATCACCGCCACGCCGATGAACGCGCCGATGCGGTAGAGCTGCTCAAGGTGCGCCAAGTCGCGGAAAAAGAGTTTAACCAGTGTGACGCACAAAAGACCAATTGCGGCATAACGTGACGCGGAGATCTTCCTGGCAATACCGACCACCAGCAGCACGAGCGCGAATAGCGCCCAAGCAATCGAATACGTCATGTCACGCTTGAAAATTAAATCGGAGGGGAGGTTAGTGCTGAAGATGGAAGTCAGCGTCGAGCCGGGTGCGCTGAAGAAATCGGCAATTTCAATGTTCAACAACAGAAACGCCAGCACCGTGCCCAAGCCGGCCAGAATGGGTGGCGTGTTGGAATGCAAAATCAGATTTCGCGGCGGTGCGAGCAACCGCGCACCGACAAACAGGCAGACCGTCACGATGCCGTAGGCGTAAAGATACCAGTTGAGAATCGGCGTGGTGCTGCGCGCATGATATTCGAGCACGGCGGGATTGAACGCGAGGCGGACGAACGCGGCGACCAGCAGCCCGGCACCCACCAGCCGCAGACCCGGATGCGGCACACGATGAAACAGCCACAGCAACGCCGCACCTTCCAGCGCCCAACCGATGGTAATCCATTGGCGGTCGAACTGGATCGGGAAAATGAGCGTGATGAAAAACAACGCCACGCCGCCGAACCAGGCCAGTTGCGTCAGGCGCGCCGGGCTCTCTGGAATTTTCTTTAACACCACTACCAGGCTCAGGAGCGGCGGGATGGCAAAAGCCGCGGGCAGCAGGCCCATGATCTGATTCGGATACACCGCGATCACGAGCCGGTGGATAAGAAAAAACTGCGGCAGGCCGGCTATCGCCGCCGTGGCCCACGGGACAACCCGGTCACCAAACTTTTTCAGGAACAGGAATGGGAACAACGTAAACACGGCGAAGAAAATCAAATACCACGTCAGCGGCAGGTTCGGCGACACGTTGGGATTCACGGCATCAAACCGGTTGAAGTGCCAGGCGCATTCCAGCGCCGCAACGCAGGCCAGCCCGATGGCGGGCAGCCAGTCCTGTGAAAACATCTTCGCCACACCCAACAACAGCACGATCAGGAGCAGGGCGAGCCCGAAGACCGGCGATGGATTCGCCAGTTGCAACCGCAACGTGGCCATGATGAGCAGCAGGAAGGGCAGTACAGCCGAGCAGGCCGGCAGGAGCGCGGCCAGGTTTTCCGGCTGCAGGGAATCCTCATTGAGAGGGATGGCTTTGGTGAGCGCATCGGGTTTCAGTTTGCGCACGGCCCAGACGCTCACCGCGACGAAGAAAATCGCGAATGCGCCGAGCAGGAAAAAGGACGTGGACAATCCGGTGAGTTCGACCGGGATTTTGAAAATCAGCACGCCGGTGGCGGCGAGCGTCAGCACCATCACCACCAGCACCGGCAGCAACGAGGCCAGCAGGACGGCCAGACCGATGGCCAGCACGTCCACCAACAGCACGAACGGCCAGACGATGAACGACAACTCGGCGAGCTTGAAAATGGGAATGAGCACCAGCACGAGCGCCAGCGGCGGGAAGAGCTGGCTGCCCCATAACGGCGTGGTGACGCCGCGCCGGCGTTGCAACAAAACGGGGAAAACCGAGTGAACGATGGCGAAGATGAAATAGAACGCCAGGGCCGCGTTCAAAAGCTCGTTGTTCAGGGATTTGGCCGTCCACGCGGCGAGCAACCCAAAGACCGCGAGGCCGGCGATGGGCTGGGCGGGGGCAATTTCGTCATCCAGCAGGACAAGGGTGGTGACGATCAGGTCAATCAGGAAAACAAAGCCGAACATCAGCCACGGCCGTTGCGCCAGCGGCGCGAAAGCCAGGAACCAGGCGGTGAAGGCAAGCGCGACGGCAACCAGGCCAAGCGTGGATCCCGAAAGCCATTTGTTTGCTGCCCCGCGGAGTTTTGCGGCCCAGGACGCCGCGAGGTAAAGCGCGTTAAACCCGAGCAGGACGGCCAGCGCGACCAGGATTTTGTTGCCTTCAAAATATTTTCCCGTCTCGAAAAATTTTCCCGCCCAGCCGATTTGCATGAAAACGGTCCCGGCGGCGGCCAGCGCGGTCAGGAAATGCCAGCGGCGGTTCAACGCCACCACAATCAGGCCGGCGTCGAGGATGGCGATGTAGCCGAAGAGACCCAGCGGATTGTCCTGGCCGGTGGAGAGCAGAATCGGCGTAAGGAAACCACCCAACATGCCGAGGATGGCAACGACCATGGCATCGAGCCGCACGGCGAGCAGGAAAGCGGTCGTGGTGATGAGCGCCATCAACAGAAAAGTCGGGATCGTTCCGAAGAATTCAAAGTGGTAAATCGAACGGCACGCAAAGGTGACGGCATAAAGAATCACCACCCCCGTTGCGCACAAGGTTTGTGCGCCGACGGTGTATTGCTTTCGCCGCTGCAACCAGGAGCCCCCGATGAGCAAAGCGACGCCGGTGAGGAACCCGAAGGCCATGCGGAGTTCCGGCGAAATCAGGTTGTGATCAAAAGAGTACTTGATTGCGAATGCAATGCCGAGAAAGAATGCCAGCCCGGCTGCATAGGCAAACCCCTTTACGCCCAGAAACTGTTCCCAATTGATGGCGTGGCCGGTTGGGCGTGGAGCCGCTGGTGCCGGCTTGGGTGGTGCGGGTGCCGCGGATACGGGTGGCGGCGCAACGATGGGCGGCGGTTGGGGCGGAACAACGGGCTTGGGTATGGCGATCGGTTTTGGTAACACCGGAATCGGTGGCACTTCGGCAACTTTTATCGTCGCGGCGACCGATGCAGGCATCGGTTTTGGGGCTGGTTCGGCCGGTTTTGCGGATTCCCCATCCCGTTTCAGCCGGATGACTTCCGACTCCAGTTCGCTGAGCCGAAGGGAGAGTTCCTCGATGCGCCCCTTGGCTTGGACGGCGCGCGCAATCAGCCAGATGGCCAGAACGATGGGAACGCCGAGAACCACCAAGACGACAACAGGTATCATTTCCATAAAGTTTCCTTTCCGGCGAACGGAACAGCTTGGTTGAACTCAGTCTGCGCTTCGGTGCCGGGTCGTGGCAAGCAGGAATGACCAGGCTTGCCCGACAACAGCGCAATGGGCGGAACGGCGTTGATTCCGGTTTGTTTTCACGGCACAACCATAGCGGACGAGGTGCTGCGGAGGTTAATTGATAAAAGTGTGGTCGCTTCACAAAACTCAATGTGCCAAAATCCACAAGTCAGGAATGTATATTGGAATGGGTGAATCGCCATCACCGGTCCGGTGGCCATAATTTTGCTTGTGGCGTGCGCCAGCAAACGGGATTACATTGAAGCACGTGAAAAATATTGCGGTGCCCATTCTCATGGCGCTGTCAATCCTGCCCCGGGAAGGACGCGGACAGACCAACGCCACCCCGGCGGGTAAGGAGGACCATTTCGCCGCCGAGCGCCGGCGCATGGTGAAAGAACAATTATCCAGTTCGGGATACGGCATCACCAATGCGCGCGTGCTGGCCGCCATGGGCAAGGTCCCCCGCCACGAATTCGTCCCGGCGGAACTCAGACGCCGGGCTTACGACGACGGACCGCTGCCCATCGGTTATGACCAGACCATTTCCCAACCTTACATCGTCGCCTTCATGACCGAAAAACTTGAGCTGAAGCCAACGGACCGCGTGTTGGAAATCGGGACCGGTTCAGGTTACCAGGCCGCGGTGCTCGCCGAATTGGCGGGCGAGGTTTACACCATCGAAATCGTTGACGCGCTCGCCCAACGCGCCGGGACCGACCTGAAACGTCTCGGTTATGCGAACATTCATGTGCGCGCGGGGGACGGTTACCAGGGCTGGCCGGAAGCCGCTCCGTTCGATGCCATCATCGTCACCTGCGCACCGGAACAAGTGCCGCAACCGCTCGTCGAACAACTCAAGGACGGCGGGCGGATGATTATTCCCGTCGGGCCTTTGGGAAACCAGGAACTGGTGTTGCTCGGCAAGCAAGGAGAACAATTGGAGAAGCACGCCGTGCTGCCTGTGCGCTTCGTGCCCATGACCGGCGGGGCGCAGCGCTGATCCAGACGCCGCTGCAGGCAGCTTTTTCCTTTTGTTTCCCGCGCAATCCGTGTTCAATCCGTCGTCGCAAATTATGCCCAAGCGTACTGACATTCACAGCGTCCTCATCATGGGGGGCCGCGTCGCGACGCAGTTGAACTGCATGAAACCCGGCCTGCGAATTGGCAAAAACAATCAGCCCGGTTTGCTTCAATCATTGCGTTGGCCCCGGCGCTTTTAATAAATGGCTCAAATCCATGACCTCCGATCGCAGAATATTTCTCAAACAACTCGGCCTCGGTGCCGTTGGATTAAGCATGGTCTCCTCTTTTCCTGAATGCCTCGCGGCGCAACAAACCATTCATCCCCGGCTCCCGCGCAGCGCGCCCGAAGCGCAGGGTGTGTCGTCAGCGGAGATTCTGGACTTTTTGGAGGCGGTTGGCAAAAGCCAGCATGAATTTCACAGCTTCATGATGATTCGTCATGGGCAGGTCATTGCCGAAGGCTGGTGGTCGCCGTATGCGGCGGATTTGAATCACATGCTGTATTCACT
>Ga0187866_1003012_pt1 | contig 13169 bp, 14 predicted proteins | sample June2016WEW_11_1_3_FD_133013 | JGI IMG/M metagenome (GOLD analysis project Ga0187866, IMG submission 133013) | Peatland microbial communities from SPRUCE experiment site at the Marcell Experimental Forest, Minnesota, USA - June2016WEW_11_150 | ecosystem: Environmental > Terrestrial > Soil >... | reverse complement strand
GAAATACAAGAACATCGTGCCCAACTACGCCAGATATTAGAACCATAAAAAGGTAGGGGCGGCCTGAAGCGGCCGCCCCCATCGTTAATATATTCTTAACTATTTTCCGTTAAAGTGTATTGATAGCCCGGGTTGTTATTCCCCGACCGATAATTGGTATAATATCTCTTAGACATCAATCATGGGCGGGCCGGGGCAATCATAGTCCTGTTTTCAGCACGTCATTTTTATATAGGGAGTTTTTTGATGCCTAAACAGAAGCGGAAAAACAAGCAGAAGCAAGCCACCGTAAAACCGGGGTTTTTGGAAAAACATCTTAGCCAGCGGGTACGGATAATTCTCCTCGCCTGTGCCGCGGTAATTGTCGTCGCCGCAATAACTGCGGGCGTGTGGAGTATCAATTACAATAAGTCCAAGCCTTATAACGAGGTGGCTATCAGTATCAACGGCACTACCTATATTACGAATCTTAATATGCGATACTATATCAATACGCTCAAGATTTTATACGGCGCCGCACCGCCAAACACCGCCATATCCGAATTTGCAGACTTCGGTGAGCAGCAGATCGAGCAAACTGAAACAATTATCATGGGGTCGCAAGTCCTGGGAGTCCAGGTTAAACGCAGCGACGTCGAAGCGGAAATAAAAAAATCCGGCAAGCCGGTTACCCGGGAACGTATCGACTTAACGATGGCGAATGATCTGGTCGACCAGCAGATTCCGGCGAACCAGCCGCAATATCGTTTGCAGGCCATGCTGCTGGAAAGCGAGGCGGCGGCCCAGGACGCTAAAAACAGACTGCAGGCCGGTGAAACGTTCGATAACGTAACCACCGAGCTCTCGAAGCTCCCGGCCAGCGGGACGGTTCATAGCGACCTGGTATGGAAAACCGCACGGCAGGTTGACATTGAGTATACCAGCACCAACTTTGGAAATATGGTTGCCAGTGCCGATGTTGGTGCCGTCAGTGGCCCCCTGTATGACGATACGGTAAATAAGCAGTACGGATACTGGGTGGTCAAGGCGGTGGAGAAGACCGCAGCGACAGATAACACAACGTCGGATCAATTGCACATCCAGGGTATTTTGCTGGGAAGCGAGCAGGACGCCAAAGACGCGATTGCTAAGCTGAATGGCGGAACTGATATCAATGAACTGGCCAAGCAGGTGTCACAGCAGACCGGCGCCCAGGATAACGGCGCAGATCTGGGCTGGATAACAAAAAACACCAGCCCCTTTGATGCTTTATTTGATCTGCCCCTGAATACTGTCGTCGGCCCCGTTGCGTATAACACCTCCCCAACGAAGGGAGGATACTGGCTGTTCACTGTTCTGGAAAAGAACAATAGTATGGCGTTGACTTCAGACCAGGAGAATGCACTTTCTCAAGATTTGGTTGATAAATGTACGGCTGCCCTTAGTAAAGATCCCAACTATAAGGTGGAGGACCTGTTGACGCAAAAGATGAAAGACTTTGCGCTTAACCAGGTAGTGCTGGCGCAGGGAGAGGGCTCGGTCTTGATTAGTGATGCTGAATTACCTGTCGGCGAGCAGGGTCTGGCTTATTCGCAGAAACTCGTGGCGTATGGCAGCACCAGTGGCAACACCTGGTCGATTTCCGACGGCACACTACCGGAGGGGCTGAGTTTGGACCCGGTCACCGGTACCATATCCGGAACGCCCAAGTACGGCGGTGCGAGCGGTTTTACGATTAAAGTGAGCAATTCCTTCCATTATTGGACACAAGACTTGGTAATCACCATCCATATTGCTATATCTGTCACCACCAGTTCCCTGTCTGACGGCCAGGTGGGAACCGCCTATTCCGCCACTCTCGAGGCTATGACCGATAGTAATATTTACACCTGGTCGGTATTGGCCGGGAGCTTACCTGACGGATTGAGCCTGGATTCCGCTTCGGGCGTCATCAGCGGCACGCCAAAAACTGCCGGTAATTATAGCTTCACGGTGCAGGTGGATGACGGCCTGAAAAAGGATACCAAGGACCTGTCTATAAATATAAAATAGCCGGCGATTTACATCCTTGGTTTGGAAAATCATCGTGATTATGGGGAGGGGCGCAAGCCCCTCTCTTTTTACGGATACAGTTCATTATTGACAAAACATATTGAAAACATTATAATTACATCAAAGTCACGGTGGAGGGTGCAGATATGGTAAACATATCCGATGCCGAGCGCGATTTAATCGAGGAGTTCGGTGTTGCCTTTGAGGCGACCGGTCTCCCGCGAATGGCCGGCCGGCTTTTCGGCTGCCTCATCATCGCGGACCCGCCTTACCAATCCCCCTCCCAGCTGGCGGAGGTCTTGCAGGCCAGCAAGGGCTCCATCAGCACGTCCATCCGGCTCTTAGCGCAGATGGGCTTTATCGAACGCCACGTTATCCCCGGCTCGCGCCGCGACCATTTTCGTTTGCCCAAGAATGCCATCAGGAAACTCATCAACCACGGGCTGGAACAGGAAATCAGGATGTTCCGGGCGCTTTCCGAGCGCGGCCTGGAGCTGACCAAGGCCCTCCCGGCCAAGCGAAAGGTCTGGCTGAAAGAGATACAGAGCCGCTATGCCTACCTGGAAAAGACCTTCCCGGCCCTGCTGGAAAAGTACGAAAACGAACATACTCAGTAGTTTTACCCGCGGTTAACCTTCTTCCAAGCAACGTCTTCCCGGCACTTTCACGCTCACTCATTAGCAAAATCCACGATTAAGTTGTATAATTCCTCATTGCCGTAAATGCTTGATGCGCCCGGAATAGGGTATCGCATAATCCTGTTCAAATATTTATTTAGTTTAGTATTGACAAAACATACTAAAAGAATTATAATGATTAAACAATAATAGAAGGAGGGTTAAAGAAATGATCGCACTATACATTATCGTCCCTATCGTTATCATCCTGCTTATCATGTCCCTGCGCACCGTCAGGCCGACCGACCGCGGCTTGATAGAGCGGTTCGGCAAGTACAACCGCTTCGCTAACCCCGGGCTGCACTTCATCCTCCCATTCGGCATCGAAAGGCTGGTAAGGCAGAACATCACGGAAATGATGGTCAGCTCGGAAAAGAAGGAGATCATCACGGCGGACAGCCTGAACGCTTCGGTGGACTCCAACGTCTACTTCAAGGTGAAAACGGAAGAAGAAAATGTAAAAAAGTCGGTCTACGGCGTCTTTAGCTACCGCGAGCAGATTGTGGCCCTGGCCAAGACTACGCTGCGCAACATCATCGGTACGATGACGCTTAAAGAAGCCAACAGCGACCGCAACAAGATTAACAGAGATCTTTACGAGCAGCTGGCCAGGGAGACTTCGAACTGGGGCATTGAAATCGTGCGCACGGAGCTGAAAGAAATCGAGCCCCCGCCCGCCGTACAGGAAGTGATGAACAGCGTCGTCGTCGCCAACAACCAGAAAGTCGCGGCGCAGGACTTCGCTACCGCCACCGAGACCAAGGCGGACGGTGAAAGAAGGGCGGCCATCAAAGTCGCCGAGGGACAAAAACAGGCGCAGATTCTTAAAGCGGAAGGTGAAGCGCAGGCTATCAAGCTCGTCAATGAAGCCGCCAACCAGTACTTCGTCGGCAACGCCCAGCTGCTGCGCAAACTGGAAGCCGTGGAGAAGTCTTTAGCCTCCAACTCCAAGATCGTCCTGCCCTCCGGCCAGAGCCTGGTCAACGTTATCGGGGACTTAGCCGGGGTAACAAACGCTCCTAAAAAGCCTGACGTAAATATGAAATAAAAACAATTAGGCAGCAAAGCAAAGAAAAGAGGGGGGCAAAAAGCCCCCCTCTCTATTTTTCTCACGCTTGACACCACCGGATCGACTAAAAGTTAATATTGCGGAGTTTTCTCGACCAGGTAACTAAAGCGTCAAGCAGCGCCTTGATAACTTCCCGGGTTTTTTCATCGGTCAGGTTGCCGTGCTCATCGAATTTCTGGGCGGCAAATGTGACGAACGCTTCCGGCTTATTTACCGGGTGCATATTCAGAAACACAAAAACCTGACGCAAATGGTATTGCGCTCTGGCCCCACCCAGCATCCCGGTAGAGGCGCTTATGATGGCTGCAGGTTTGCCGTCGAAAGAATTATCTCCGGAGGGCCGGGAAGCCCAATCTATCGCGTTCTTGAGTACGCCGGGAAGGGAATAATTGTGTTCCGGCGTGGCAACCAGTATCGCGTCCGCTGCCCTTATCCTGCTTTTAAATTCCCTGACTTTCTCCGGCATCGAAGCTTCCAGGTCCTGGTTGAAAGGAGGGATGCCTTCCAGGTCGAAGATTTCCAGCCTGGCATCCTTCGGTAACAATTCGGCAGCCGCCCGAAGCAATCCTCGATTGTATGAGTTTTTTCTTAGACTTCCCGCAAAACCAAGGATATTGATTACGTTGTTCATTGCGTCACCCTCCTCCCCTATACACACTCTAAAAACAACGCCGGGGGCTTATCAACCCCCGGCCGCTGCTTCAAATCGTATTAATGCTACTGACCCACCGGCTGTTACTTGTACTTGGCCTGGGGGCCCGCTATTTCCGGCACTTCCATCGCCGGTTTAATGCCTTGGTCCTCATACCCCGCGTCGATAAAGATCATCCGTTTCCGTTGTTCTGCAGTTACCATGTCCCTGCGGGCTTTTTCCGTGTGTGCGGTGTTTTGAATGGCTGTAACAATAATAAAAGGTCGGGTAACCTTCAGAATCCTCCAGGGACTATGGGGGAAGTTCGCCGGCAGGCAGATAATGGTAGACCGGGTGACGATGTGTTTTTCCATCTCCTCCCCAACGTACATCTCGACTTCGGCTCCCAGGTCCCAGGGATTTTCCGGGTCGGTCCCCAGGTGCATATATATCTCGGGGTTTTTATGCTCGTGCGGGCCGTGATATATTTCGCCCCAGATTTTGGTGCCGTAAGCGCCGTAGGGTTTTTCGCCGATCCAAAAGACCATGTATTCGTTGCAGCCTGGAAAGGTCTTGCCGTCCAGGAATCCTATCGTCGCATAGGGCCGGGTTGCCTGGATTTTGGGGTCCACCCCGGAAATGAAGAGGTGGTCATACTTATTTTTTGTTTTCGCCATTATAAATCCTTCCTTTCTTTTATAAAAATCATACTACATTTCACTTAAACTTACTAATTTCCGGATACGAATCAGGCGTTATCGGCAGCTACTTCCCTTTCACTTCTTCCCGCGGCAGTGGCGCCGGCGGTAAAAGCGGCAGTCCCCCCGCCACATAGAGCGCCTGTCCCGTGACGTAGGCGGACAGCTCCGAAGCCAGGAACAGGGCCGCCCCGGCGATGTCTTCCGGCGTACCGATGCGCTGCATCGGCGTTTTCCGGCCCATCATCGCGTACACAACTTCCTGCTGCTCCGGGGGCATCAAGCCGATGTTGGCATCGTAAAAATGCGTTTTGATGGGGCCCGGCAGGATGCAGTTCACGTTAATGCCCAGCGGCGCCAGCGCGTTGGCAAGGTCGGTGGTAAAGCTGATGACCGCCCCCTTGGCGGTGTTGTAATTGATTTCGTGCGCCGGCGGCTGCACCGCCCCGATGGATGAAATCCCGATAATCTTGCCGTATTTCGCTTTTTTCATGTGGGGCACCACGTACTTGCAGAACAGGAAGTGGCTCTTGAGGTTGAGCGCCATCACCTTGTCCCAGATTTCTTCGGACATATCCTCGATAGGGATATGCTTGGCGATAGCCCCGGCGTTGTTGACCAGGATATCTATCTTACCGAACTTTTTGATGACCTTGTCCACCGTCGCCGCCACCTCCTGGCCGCTGGTGACATCGCACTTGACGGCGATGGCGGTGCCGCCCTTCTTTTTGATTTCCGCGACGGTTTCCTCAGCTTCTTTAGCAGCGATATCGGCGATGGCCACGGCGCAGCCTTCCCCGGCGAACTTTAGCGCCATGCCCCGCCCCATGCCTTTAGCCCCCCCGGTAATGATGGCTACTTTATCTTTTAATAACATGGTGTCCTCCTGCTCTAATTTTTCCTTTCCCTTGAGGGGAGAGGACTAAGGTGAGGGTGAAAAACCCCCTCATTCTAACTCTCTCCCCCGGAGGGGAGAGAGAATTGATTGTTATTGTCCTAATCCGGCGTGTTCCCCACGCGGGAATAAGTGCCGGATACAGCGAGGTCGATAAAGAGCAGCGGCTTGTTTATCCTGGCGAAAACGACCGGCCCATGATGGACTCCGGCCGGAACGTACACGGATGAGGGCTCTCTGATGATGTATTTTTCGCCTTCCATGGTTATTTCTACTTCCGCATCGAAGTCATGGGCGTCCTGGGGATTGGCGGAGAAAAAATTAAGGTACTGGGGGAATTTGTGCACATGCGGCTGGCTTATCATCACGTGAGCCTGGGTGACGTAAGCCGTATCCATGGTCATGTATCCCCCGCCCCATTTATCCGCGATATGGCGGGTGCCCGATACGCTCGCGTTCGGGTTTTTCTCGTCTTTGTAAAATATGTCCGTAGTTATATTTTTGGCATACTTGCCTTTAGCCATATTGCCTCCCTAAAAAACCAATAACCAAGATACAAACACCAAGTAAAACCTGATAAATTTGGTTATTGTATCTTGAGATTTAGTGTTTCCCGGCTAATCCGGGGTATTCCCCACTCTAGAGTACTTGCCTGTTACGGCGACATCGACGAAAAGCAGTGGCTTGTTGATTACTTTAAAATGTAGCGGCCCGTGGTAGAGCCCCGCGGCCACATAAACCGCCGTGGGTTTGGTGATGGTATATTTCTGGCCGTTTTCCGCCGAGTCCCCCACGGTAAATTCTATGACGGCGTCAAAGTCCCGCGCGTCGGTAGGGTTTTCAGAGAAAAAGTGTAAATACTGCGGGAACTCGTGCTTGTGGGGCTGGGAAATCATAAGTGTGGGGCGCGTAATATGCATGCAGTCCACGGAAAGGTGACCGCCTCCCCATTTCTCCGACAGATGGCGCGTGCTCGTCAGGTAAACTTTGTTTCCCTGCCCATCTTTGGGGGTTACCTCAATCACGCATTCTTGTGTAAAGTACTTATCGTATTTGCTCTTGGCCATTTTTCTCCTTTTTCTTTTGTTAGATTGACATAATATAATGTTGAAATGTTTATTAAGGCTTGAGGCGCGGGCGCTTTTTACTGGTGTACCAGAAAGTGTCCCAGCCTACTTTTTCCAGCGGCACGAGCGGGCGGAAACGCTTACGGGCCTGCGCTTCTTTATAAATATCGATGAAGCCGGGGGCCACGTGCTCGTTGATGACTTTAGCGATGGCCGGCCAGTCGATTTCGATGGCGCCGCGGGGGCAGAGCTGCTCGCAGTACCAGCACCGGTCGCACCTTTTCCCTCCGACGGGCCTCTCCGCTCCCATGTCGATGCTGCTGGTGGGGCAGTTATCGATGCAGATGGTGCATCGGGGATAGAGGCACTTTTCCCGGTGAAAAGTGACATCGAAGCTGCGTCCACTGGTCTGTTCGAGCATGCGAGAAAGGGGTGTGGACGGCGGTCGGGCTTCTTTTTTAAGCTGCCAGCTTGAACCGCGGCCGGGGTAGAGGTCTTCGTACGTTTTACCAGTGGGCAGGACCGGTATCAAATCGGTCTCGTCGGCGTAGATGCGGCGGGAGCGTTCGGCAACGTCGCGGCCGAACTCTTTAGCCTCGGCCAGGTCGATAGCATCCGGGTGGCCATCGGTAAAATAGGGCTTGGGCTTTTCCGGCATGGTGACGGCGCAGTACCAGTTGCGCCAGCCGACGACGGTGAGGCCGCGCTGGGCGATAGCGGGCACCACGCGGGCGAAGAAGTGGCCGGGCAGCAGCCCGTGGGTGCAGAAAGCGAAGGCGTGCCGGCCCTCCATGCCGGTGAGGGAGTACTCGATGAAGTTCATCAGGTTGGAAGGCTCGCGGCGGTGCCAGACCGGCGCGCCCAGACCGATCAGCTGATAGGGGATAAGGTCATCAGCGGCGATGTCCTGTAAGCGGGCGACATCGCACGGCAGGGCCTGGCTGACGCCTTCCCGTATGGCCCCGGCGATGGCTTTAGTATTGCCGGTTTGTGAGTAGTAGATAATTAGAGATTTCATGGTAACTAAAGGGGATTATAACACTGTGGCACTTACTTTTACTATCAAGATGGAAAAGGAAGGGGGACTTGAATATTCCGCAGGCTGGTATATAATGACAGGAAAACATTGGTGGATTTGTACGAAGAAAGTAAAATAGATAAATGTGAAGAGAATATATAAGCATGGACATTGATTATCCTTACGACTGGGATGACTTAGGTGAAGAAGAAATTGAGTACCCAAGAGACATAAGTGTTGACGCAGCTAGAGTTGCCATTATGGCAATAATTGATTCGGATAGGGACAGGGTATACTATATTCAACAACTTGAAGTTTTTTTAGAAAAGTCTTTCTTCCATTGGATAACAGCACGAGCGATAAGTGAACTACTATATGAAGATATTTTACATAGTGATGAAGTACAATTGTTAGGTGAAACAAAAGTAAAATTTGTTTTCCATAAATCAAACAGATATAACAGAAGGGAAATAAAAGAAAAGATTGGGTTAATAAGAGAATATTCTAAACCTGAATTTTCAGGAGCTTGCGGTAGACAAGCAGAAGTTTTGTTTTTCAATGCACTTACGGGGCGTGGTTTTGTATCAAAGGGAGAGGATACTAATAAATATAAAAGAAAGATATGGACAAATACTAACCATAATCTAGACTTTATAATTGAAAGAGATGGTATAGCATATGGAGCGGAAGTAAAGAATAAGCTTAGGTATATTGAAAAAGATGAATTAGAAATAAAGCTAGAGATATGTAAATATTTAGGGATCCGCCCACTATTTATTATGAGAGCTTCGCCAAAAACTTATAACTATATGATAATCACTCAAAAGGGATTCGCGATGATATATGAATGCCAGATATATCCTTTTGGGACAAGAGTTATGGTAGACGAAATAAAAGGGAAATTAAGCTTACCTGTTGATTGTCCTAGGGCAATCCCCAAAGGCATTATTAATAGGTTTGAGAAATGGCACGTAAGACAGAGAAGTGTGTGAAAAAGATATAAAAATCACAGAAGTTAATGGAAAATGAAGCTAAATCTAATTACTTCTATAAATACTATATTGTCTAGTTGATTTCTCAATAATAATATCCCTCTTTTTTCTAAGAACTTTTCTGCTTCAATACCTCGGTATCATCTCCGGCAGGCCGGGTAAAGCGGTGGTCATCCAGCTCGTGGCGTCCTTACCGATGTGGTACATGTCCCCGATCATCGTAAAGGGGGCCTGGCCGCCCTGGCAGCGCACCATCGGGTGCACGGCGTAGACCTCCCCCTCGAGGATGGTCCATTCCATAAAGTCACGCTCGTGGGGGCCGGCGGTGATGTAGGGCGCATCGCCGTAAGAAAGCCCCACCGCGTGCCCCAGCTTATCGCATTCGAAGCCGTAGTCCGCCACCAGAGCCTCGATTTTCTTTCCGGCGTCCGTGATTTCCACGCCGGGGCGGAACTCGCGCGCCACCATCCTTCTCATTTCCGCCCACAGCTCGAACATCTTTTTATAGATGCCTTGCGGCTCCTCCCACCAGTAGGCGCGTATCATCTGGGCGCCGTAGCCCGCGTTGCGGGTGAACTCCGGGGAAAAGGTGACAGGGTGGGGTTTTTGGATGATATTAGAGCCGGGGCGGGTGGGATAAGCGGCCTCCGGCCTGGTGTGGATTAAGATAATCCTGTCGACGATGTCATGAGCGTTGAGGATCTCATTGGCCCTGGCGGCCGCCTGCTCTTCCGTAATGCCGGGCTTGAGGCCGGTCAGGAAAGCGTAATGGGCGAGGTCGGAAATGCGGATGGCCTCCTGCATACAGGCGAGTTCCTCGGCGCTTTTGGGGCCGCGGATTTCCCCGAAGAGGCGGTGGGTCTCCACGAGCTTTACCCCGGGGCATATCTCCAAAAAGGTCTGCTGCTCGAAGACCGGCCAGAAGCGGTAGCTATCGATGCCGACCGCCGTTCTTTCCAACTTCAAAGCTTTAATGATTTTAGCGGCATCCGCCGCCAGGTTGGCAGAGGAGCGCACGTTTTCCTTAGGCAGCCAGCACCCCTGCCGCGCCAAAGATGCGCCCGTCATGCCGGTGTTAGAGGGGATGAGAAAAACAGGGTCGCCCTCCGCGGGGAAGACGACCATGTTCTGCTTGTTGCCCCAGATGTGCGTCAGGTAGTGGACGGGCACGCCCAGCTGTGTGCCGCCGTAAACGATGAGCGCGGTAAGCCCGGCTTTTTTTAAAGCCTTCCGCAGCAGTGTAAAGCGGCGCTCTTTTTCCTTGAGGCTTAGCTCCGGCATGGCGACCTTCCTCTCATTCCGACGACATACCAAACAAGAGGCTGGAAAACAGAAATCACCGGACTATTTTTTCTTTTTCGCTTCTTTTTCCCACATATCCTTAAAGCCAGCGGGCACGGTTATTTTTCTTTCCTTGTTTTTATAACCCTGGTCGATGTACATCATCTTCTTGTTTTCTTCCTCGGTAAGGATTTCCGGGTGGGACAATTCCGTATGTTCTTCTTCCTGCATTACCGTCACGATGACAAAAGGCCGTGTGACCTTGTGAATGACCCACGGACTGTGAATGAAGCCGGCGGGTAGATAGACGAGGCAGGACTTGGTGATTTTATGGAGTTCTTTTTCTTTTCCCAGGTAGAACCAGACTTCACCGCCCAGGTCCATGGGGTGGTACGGGTCGGTCCCGATGTGACAGACCACCTCCGGGGTTTTGTGCTCGTGCGGGCCGTGCCCCATGTCACCCCAGCCTTTGACTTTGGAGTTTTTGGGCACGTTGCGGGGGCTCTCGAATACCCAATGGATATGGTACTGGTGAGAACCGATGAATTTTTCCATATTGACCCAGGCGACCTTCACGCCGCTGGCCGGCGGGTCACCGGGCTGCTGTCCCGAGATGATGTACTTGTCATACTTGTTCTTTGGCGCTGCTTTCTTCGGCATATCTAATCTCCTTTTTAAATTATTGTCCGTTTTTCTAGATTGTACACTTATTACACCATTGTGGCAATTTTTGCACGGAAAAGAAGCAAAATATATGCCTCCTTTCTCCAGTGGCGCTACTTCCCGATTGCAAAAAAGGGCATCGCTTGGTAAACTTAGAAAAATGTGTTGCGGAGGACTGGACTATGGAGGTCAGAACCAATAAACACGGGCCGGACGCGCTGTCCACCAGGGTATTTTTCAGCGACGAAAGCGGTTTCGCCGTGGCTTCGGTCATCGTCATGGGCAAAACGGACGCCGCCCTCATCGATACCCAGTGGAGCCTGTCCAATGGGCACCGCGTGGCCGCGGAGATACTGGAAACCGGCAAGCACCTGAAGATGATATATATCAGCCATGCCCACCCGGACCACTACTTCGGGCTGGGACCGGTTACCCAGGCCTTCCCGGAAGCTAAAGTGATCGCGCTGCCGGCCGTGGCGCGTACCATCAACAAGCAGATGTTCGGCAAGGTGGGTTACTGGAAAGACATCATCGGGCCGACCAACGTACCGACTAAAGCCGTTAACATCGAGCCGATGTCCAAAAACTACTTCGAGCTTGAAGGCAAGCGTATCGAAATTATCCCGGAAGTCATGGGCGACCTCAAGTACAACACAGTCGTCTGGATACCATCCATCAAGACCCTTTACGGCAGCGATGTCCTCTTCAACCAGGCGCATCCCTTCACCTGCGAGATATCGGCGGAGGACCGCCGGCAGTGGATAAGGGACATCGAGCGGTTGGAGAAGATGGGCGCCGAGGTTATTATTCCCGGCCATCAAAAACCGGGCATGCCTTTCGATGCCTCTTCGTGCAGCTTCACCAGAGAGTATCTTATCGCCACGGAAGAAGAACTGGCCCGGACGAACACTACCCCAGAGTTCTTTCTGATTATGGCCAAACGCTTCCCGGATGCCAATCTTATTTTCTTGAGCAACGAGATGAACTCCGCCGTTTTTAAAGGTGGCCGGGACTGGCATTGGCAGGACGAATAGAACAATGCTGCGGGTAACACAGTTTAAGGGGGTAACATTATGAACCGGATAATAAAGATAGCAATAGTATTGGGCTTAAGCGTTTTTTCTCTTGTCGGCGCGGTGGCCTGCGGCGGTGGTGGTACCAAGACGGTAACGGTAACGGTAACGCCGACCGACTACGCCAGCACTAAGTCCGCCCTGGCGGACGCTAACACCCAGATAAGCTCGCTCCAGCAGCAGGTGCAAACGCTCCAGGGACAGAACGGAGATCTTCAGAAACAGATGACCGCCCAATCAGCGAATGCGGATAATCTCACCAAGCAGATACAAACACTCAACACCCGGTACCAGCAGCTGGTGAACACGAACACACAGAACCTGGCCACCATTAGCGATTTGCAGACCAAATACCAGGCGTTGAAAGCCGCCCAGGACCAGGCCGCGCAGCAGGCCGCCGCCCTTTCCTCGGATAATATCGCCGCCGCTTTGCTCGCCGCCATCAACCGTGCCAGGGCCGATAAAGGACTGGCGGTCCTGGCTCAAGGCACCAACCTCCCCTTAACTGCGGCAGAGAACAGCCTGAAGATGGCGCAGAATAGAGATATTGTATCGGTTTACAGCCCTTATCAAGAAGAGTTTATCGCCACGGGTTATAGTTCCGTGGACAGCCTGGTAAATGCCGCCTTTACCATCTGGAAAAGCAACGATTACTGGTACCAGTTGAATATCCTGCCCGAGCTTGCGCGATTCGGTACGGTACAAGTGTATGAGCTGGATGATATATACTATATAACTTATCTCGCATCCAATTTCCCCTAGTACCGGGTAGCTTAAAATCTCTCTCCCGGCCGCTTTTATCACAGAGTGGTGGGGAAAAGGAAAGGGGGGCATTTGCCCCCCTTTTTTAGTAAAGGTTTTCTTTCAAACGTTAAAGATTGTTAGTCGAAGTCTGCCATGCGGGCAGGCCAGCCTGCCCCTTCATCGGCCTGGAGCGCCAGTTTGGCGTAAATGGTCAGCATACCGGTAACATCGGACTGTGTCGGCGCCTGCCAGTGCGCCTTACGTTTTTTCAGCTCCGCAGCCGTTACCTGGAGCTCCAGCTTACGCGCCGGGATATCTAGGTTGATGCGG
>Ga0187866_1003004_pt1 | contig 13184 bp, 10 predicted proteins | sample June2016WEW_11_1_3_FD_133013 | JGI IMG/M metagenome (GOLD analysis project Ga0187866, IMG submission 133013) | Peatland microbial communities from SPRUCE experiment site at the Marcell Experimental Forest, Minnesota, USA - June2016WEW_11_150 | ecosystem: Environmental > Terrestrial > Soil >... | reverse complement strand
GCGATGGTCCGCGCTCTGTCTGACTATCGGCACGATACCCCCATACGCGCAGAGCTTGCCCGGAGTCGGAAACCGCTTGATGTCACCAATCTCGTTCAGCAGCAGATACGCCGTCAGGTGTCCGATGCCGGGTATCGTCATCAACAGCTTGGCCCTGGGGTCGGGCTTCAGTTGCCGCTGTATCTCCTTGGTCGCTGCCACGATCCGGCGCTCGATGTCCTCAATTAATGCCAGGTAGTTGGTCAGCTCTTCCTGGTATGCCGGCCGGAGCGTAAGCTGGCCCAGGAACCGCCGACCGGCAGGGCAGAACAGGTCGGCAAATGGATGTTTGATACCCAGCTTGTCCAACAGCGCGTGGACCTTGTTCTTCAAGCCCGTCCGCAGCCGCACCAACGTCAGCCGGTAGCGTAGATACTCACGGTTGTCGCGGATCGGCCGCGGCGAGATGTAGGCCTCGGGCAGAAAGCCGGTCCGCTCCAGTTGCGCCAGTGACCTGGGGTCAACCTTGTCGTTCTTCAGCCACGCCTCCGCAATCAATCGCACCTTGCGGGCGTTGGCCAGTTTGACGGTCACACCCAGTTCCTCGAGCAGTTCGTACAGCCAGTACCAGTCGCGCGTAGCTTCCACTGTTACGACGGCCTTGCCGGCCAGCTTGGAGAAGAACTCTATCAGCCGAGGCCGGTCGTCGTGATACAGCGTATCTTCGAGCTGGATGTTGCCGTCATCGTCCATCACCGCGACCGTCGAGTACTTCTTGTGCAGATCTAGCCCTACGTGTAGCATTTGTTACCTCCTGTTTGAGTTTGAAGGGCATTTGTATCTCCATTATACCTTCAGAACTGCAGGAGGCTCTTCATAAGTATCTTCTTGGCCTGAAGCGTGTCAATGGTAAGTACGTCAAAGTGGCCATTCTGAAAGGGAGTACGACATCGCGGGCAAGCTCGTGACTACGCTTGCCAACGGAGACCAGAGGCCGGGGTACTATCACGTCGCTTGGAACCGGACCGACAGCAGAGGCCGCAGTGTTCCGGCCGGGGTGTACTTCTGCTCACTGGCAGCAGAGGGACAGAGGTTCAGCAGGAAGGTGGTCCTGACCGAATAGCCGAGGGCAAGTCAGTTCGTTTGCCGAGAGCCGTCCGGAAAGGGCCGGGCGGCTCTCGGGTTTGTGGAACGGCCCGGAGGCCAACACGCCGCATCGCTCAGCACGAGGACCGGGAGTCTGGAGGCTCCGGACGAGCCGGCTTCCGGCTTCGCCCATCCAAAGCCCCAGTTGAGCGCCTGTCAGGAAGTCGTCCTGGCGTCCTATGTCAGCTAAGTCACCATGCCAAAGCAAGTTGCAATTACCAGAATCGAACCCGCGATTCGCGCCATTGTTCCCAGGGTCATCCATAAGGTCACCTCGGGGACCGTCTAGGGGACGGTCTAGGGGACGGTCTCCGGGGTCGTTCTGGAGGTCATCCCAAGAACCATCTCCAAGGTCGTCTACTTGGTCGTCCCTGAGATTGTCTCTAGGGTCGCCATTGAGGTAATCCCTTGAACCATCTAAGGATAGGTCTACTGGGTCATCCCAAGGTTCGTCTCCAAGGTCGTATCGTGGGTCGTCCTCAAGGTCATCTCCTGAATCGTCTCCAATGTCGTCCTCGGAATCACCCCTGCGACGACCTCTGGGACGACCTCCAAGGCAGTCCTTGGGACGAACTCCGGAATCGTGATTCAGATCGCGGTTCGCGCTACGGGTCGCGGGCTGGGCCGTGTGCTGTGCGGCGTTCTGAGTTGAGCCCTGTGTGAGGTTCTGAACGGAACTCTGCGTCGAGTTCTGTGTTCAGCCCTGAGTCGAGCACTGCGTGAAGCTCTGAGTGGCGTTCTGTGTCGAATGCTGTGCTCCACCCTGAGCCGAACGCTGTGTCAGGTTCTGTGCTGCGCCCTGAGTCGAGCACTGCGTGAGGTCCCAAGCGGCGCTCCTTGTTGGGTGATGTGCGCGGGCGTTGGTGGACTTCTACCGCAGGCTGCAACGCGACCTGCGCCGGCCGGGCTGTGTTGCGTGCCTGCCCGATGTCCATGTCTGTACTCCGTCCCACATTTCCATATTTTTAAGAATATGGAAATGAGCAACAGGGGAAGACGGGCCATTTCCCGTCCCCAGAGACCGACATTGACGCCACGAAGACACGAAACACACGAAACGGAGAGGAGAACCGCCAAGAGCCTGCCCTGAGCGATGCGGAGCGTACCGCAGGTACACCGTGCCGGAAGGAGAGATTTCTTGACTCGTCGGACATGGCCGGGCCATCATAGGAACGAGCGCTCAGAATGACAGACTGCGCGGTGAGTCGAACGAGACGCCAAGACGCGAAGGGAGAAGGGGAAATGACGAAGTCGGAGTCAAGACACAGCGAGAAGTTTCCGTTGCTGCATTTTGCATCTTGCACTTTGCACTTTGACTTCTCTACGAGGTGTCTTGGTGGTTCTGCTTCGGTTTCCGGGCTTGGCCAGATGCTTGACACGGGTATGGTTTGGACTGAATATATGAGGCGTGAGAATAGTCGTCTTGCTGGTCGCAGTCTCGGCCGTTGCCGCGTACGGCATCGGTAGCTCGGGACACGAGTCCCAATTCTCGGCGGATTCTGGTAACGTCCCTTCATGCCGGGCCTGGGACACGAACCGGCAGGCGCGCTTGGGACACGATCCGAAACCCAAGGAGGGTCTCGGTCATGTCCCGCGCGCGAGGGTTTCGGCCATGTCCCGCGCCGCGCGGGTGATTGAGGACTTTGACGATGGGGACGTGCAGTTGCAGTCGTTTCCGGGCGAGGACATGCAGCCGGATTCGTGGACTCTGGACACGCTCATCACCTACAACAATTCGCCGTATTCGCTGAAACTGTACGGGAATACGTGGAAGCTGGAGAGCATCGCGCCCGTGAGCGTGGATTCCGGCAGCGTGTGGCAGGTGGCGATGTACGTCGAGAGCCTGGGAGAGATTCAGGGGTTCGGGTTGGTGACCGGCACCGAGACTCTGTTCTATTCGTTTGCCGGCACCGAGATGGTTGACCCGCAAACGTGGGTGCCCGTGTACCAGGGCGCGTTCGCGGTGGGGACGTGGAACGTGTACCAGTTGCCGGTGGGACAGGACTGGCTGGCCAGATTCGGGCATCTGCCGACCATCATCGGACTTGTGTTCATCAATGACTGGGAAGCCGGGCCGCGGGGCAAGGTCTACTTCGACGAGATTGCGGACGTCACCGAGGACCTGCCGATTGCGCCGCAGGTGCAGGCATGGTACACGCTGTCTGAGCCGCGTGACAATGGCGACGGGTCGTGGAGCGTGACCGCGCACTTCCACAGCCTTGTCACAGACCCGGACAGCCCGCACCACGACTACCTCTGGCTTTTCGGCGATGATTCCACCGGCAGCGACTCGGCGCCGGTTCACGTTTACACGGTGCGGGATAACCACGAGTACACGGTACTGCTTGCGGTCGAGGACAGTACGGGTTTGTGGGGCAGGGACACGTGTCGGGTTGTGGTTGACCCGGGCCCTACGATGCTGCCGGTGACGATGAACTTCACCGGAGACATCATGCTGGCCCGGCACTACGAGGACCCGGGCGGCATCATTGATACGATGGGGCCGGAGGGGATTTTCCAGTTCACCAAGCGGTATCTCGGAGACGCGGCAGACGTGACCGTGTCGAACCTCGAGTCGCCTTTGACCACGCATGGGACCCGGCACCCCACAAAGCCGATTGTGTTCGAGGGACGGCCTACGAACGTCGCCGGCCTGGTGTACGCGGGGATTGACGTTGTGTCCCTAGCCAACAACCACTCAATGGACTATGGGCTTGAGGGGCTTCAGGCGACCGAGAGCGTGGTGGGTGCGAACGGCATACTCTATTCGGGCGCGGGCGCGAATTCGTACGAGGCGTACACGCCACTGTTCCTGGAGAAGAAGGGCGTGAACTTCGCATTCCTGGCCGCCTCGGACCGCAACGGCCAGTACGAGAACTACCAGCCGTACCTTGACGCCGGGTACAACAAGCCCGGGTTTGCCATGCTCGACACGTTCCACATCCGGGAGCAGATTCGGGCGGTGAACGGGCTGGCCGACGTCGTCATCGTCGAGCTCCACTCCGGACAGGAGTACAGCCTGACACCTGAGGCGTCGGGGAATTCCCAATTCCTGATTCCTAATGACCAAAGCGTGGAGGACGAGTTCTATTCGCCGCTGCCTCCGGTCCCGGCGGACGCGGACACCGAGGTGCGGCACCGCGTGATTGAGGCCGGGGCAGACCTGGTCGTATGCCATCACCCGCACATACTCCAGGGGTTCGAGGTGTACCAGGGGAAGCTGATTGCCCATTCGCTGGGGAACTATGCGTTCGACATGGACTTTCCCGAGACGTCTCCCACGGTGATTCTGAACGGCAAGGCAGACCAGTCCGGGTTCTACGAGTTCTGGCTGGTGCCGGTGTACATTGACCACTACCTGCCGATGCCGGCAAGGGGCGGGCTGGGCATCCACATCCTCGACAACATGGCGCGCCGGTCCCGGGACCTGAATACTTACCTGATTGTGAACCGGGACAGCGTGACTGCGCACATCGTACTGGACACGACGACTATGACCCGCGTGGTAAACCCGCATTCGGACCCGGTCACGTTGGCCGCGGACAGCGGCTACTGGGTCTCGGAGCCGATTCAGTTGCAGAGGCATGGCTGCATCTCGTCGGTTGTGTCTGTGACCCCGACGCGGAGCTGGCAGTTCCGCGTGGGCCGGGAAATCACCTGGGTCGGTAACTTCGAGGACGAGGGCTCAACCCTGTGGCTTCTTGACCAGTCGGACGAGTACTATGACACGGTCGCGTGCCAGGGCACGCGGTCAATGTGCCAGCACCGGGCCGCAGGCACAAGCACGATTACCACGAACTTCGGGAGCCGGATGGTCTGCTATTCGGATACCACGCGGTACACGCTGTACGGGTACTTGAAGACCGAGAATGCAGAGAGCGCGGGCATCGCCGTGAAGTTCTACACGGCGCGGACCGGCGGGAGTGCAATCGGAACCGCAAACCTCGGGACCGTAGTTTCCGGCACGACCGGCTGGCAGTTCTTCCAGAAGCAGTTCGTGCCGCCGGGCGAGGCCGCGTACTTCGACGTCTGCCTCACCAGCAAGGGGCCGCAGAGCGGGGACGGGTACGCGTGGTTTGACAGCATGGGTGTCATCGAGTGGGAAGACTGGCAGCCGCTGGCCGGGCCGGTCGCCGTTCCGGAGCCGAACGACCTGTACTGGCTGCAGGTGCGTGCCGGCACACAGACCGACAGCGCCGTGGTTTCCTACGAGGAGACTTCTCACGACCTGGCGACCGCGGTCAGTTCCGCCCGGGCCCGCATGCCGGTGGCCGCGAGCGTGAGCGTGCAGCCGAACCCGGCCGGTTCGCGGCTCGTGGTGCGGTACGGCTTGCCGCGCGCAGGCCGGGTGCGGCTGGTCCTCTACAATGTGCTCGGGCAGACGGTGCGGGTGCTCGTGGATGGAGTTCGACCAGCGGGCAGCGCGGCGGTTGTCTGGGACGGCCGGGACAAGACGGGCCGGGCTGCGAGTTGCGGCACCTATTTCTGCCGGCTTGAGGCCGGAAGAGAGCAACGCACAGCCAAGATAGTCCTGCAGCGCTAGGTCGTCCCAAGAACCGAGGTCGGAGTCTACCACCACGCAGGACAACGATGAGGGCGGGAGGATGAAGAGGACCAGTTTGCAGGGAATGGCCAATTCCCAAGTCCCAATGACCAATCAACAAGGAAATGCCGAATGACCAATGTCCGAATCCTCGGTGGTCGTCTCTCCGATGTCCGCACTTCGCGATTTCCCCTTTCCCCTTCGCACCTTGGTGTCTTGGTGGTTATGTTTCGGTCTCCCGGGTCGTCGCGAAGCTTGATTGTGCGCGGTTTTTGGCTACGCTGGCAGCAGCGAAAGGGACTGGGGATTAGGGGCTGGGGATTAGGGCAGAACAGGAATACTAGAACAGGAGTAAGTGAATGAAGAGACTGACAGTGATGGTGCTGGCACTGGCGGTGCTGGCCGGTAGCGGTATGGCGACCTCGTTCCTCGGACGGTCGGCCACGATGAACAAGCCGCTTCAGTTCTTCGGCTGGGCGAGCTTCGGGTACAATCAGACCGCGGTGAGCTACAACTGGGCCACGAGCAAGTACGAGACCCCGGAAGAGTTCGTGACGACCAAGACAACGTCCTGTGACCTCACCTTGGCGCTGGGACTGCTGGGCAGCCTCGACATTGACGTCGTGGCGCCCCTGGCCATGAAGGAGAAGGGTGACGAGAAGTCGAGCGGCATGGGCGACCTGATGGTGTATGGGCGCTGGGGAGTGCTGCAGAGTTCGCTGCTGCCGGTCAAAGCCGCGCTGATACTCGGCGCCAACCTGCCGACCGCTGACACTACCGTGCCAAAGGCGGTACGGCTCAGCGACAAGACCGTAGACCTCGCGTTCGGGTTCTCGGCGGCCACGCAGAAGTACTTCGGGTTCGTCGGTCACGTGCGCGCCGCGTACTGGCTGAACGGCAAGACCGACGACACGACCAAGGTCGGCAACATGTTCGAGTACGTGCTGTGCGGGGACTATTCGGTCACGAAGACCATTACTCCGGAACTGGCGTTGACGGGGTACATGCGGGACAAGACGCAGTTGAGCGGCACGCCGGAGGACAACTCTCAGGTCAGTCAGCACATCCTGAGTGTGCTCGTGATGTGGAAGCCGATCTCGATGCTGACCATCCGGCCCAAGGTGGGGTTCCCGCTGACGTCCGTGTCCAAGGGCGGCTCCATGGCGAACTGGTACGGCGGCTTGGACGTCTGGACGTTTCTGCCGTGAGAACCGCCGGCCGGCTATTTGCGTCTGATGTTAATCAAGGAGACTTACTATGAAGAAAGGTGATACGCTGGTTTGCGGTTCGTGCGGCCTGGCTGTGACCGTATGCGACGAGTGTGGCTGCGGAACGCACGAGCTGGTCTGCTGCGGGGAGCCGATGAAACTGAAGAAGGCGAAGCCCGCGAAGAAGTCAAAGAAGCGTTAGTTGCTGATACTCACGTGCGGCCCGGCATTGCCGGGCCGCACACGCTATGCCCGGAAACCGAAGCAGGACCCGGACGGAGAGGATATCCGCAGATTTCGCAGATTACGCAGATGGGCTGGATAGAGCAGAAGTCAGAGACCAGAAACCAGAATGCAGAACGACCAACCACGGATGGACACGGATGAACACAGATAGACTCGCCCGACCGATGTCAGATGTCAGAAGCTAGATGTCAGAAGTCAGAAGTGCGGACGCGGAGCGGACAACCGCAGATGACGCAGATGGCGCAGATGGGCCGGATAGAGCAGAAGTCAGAGACCAGAAACCAGAATGCAGAAATGCGGAATCCGAGCACTGGAAACTGGTAACTGGAAACTGGTCACTCGCGCGCAGCGCGCTTGGTCATTCGGCATTTCCTCGTTGATTGGTCATTGGGATTTGGTCATTTCCTGCCGACTAGTTATCTTGACTTGCAGTCTCCTGTGGCCTAAGCTGGCAGCGTGACTGACACCCGGACTGCCCGTATCATTGATGCCAACCTGAACCGGTTGACCGAAGGCCTTAAGGTCGTAGAGGACGTGGTGCGGCTGGGGCTGGAGAAGAAGCGGCTGCTTGCTGCGGTCAGGAAGCTGCGGACTCAAGTCGGCCGGGACGTGCGGGCGCTGCGGAAGCGGGTCATCCTGAGCCGGCGGAGCGACGCCGACCTTGGCCGGGGAGACCGCTTCGACCGGACGAGGCGGAAGAGCCTGGAAGACGTGTTGCTGGCGAACTTCAAGCGGGCCGAGGAGGCGGCGCGCGTGCTCGAAGAGATGACGAAGATTGCCGAGCCCTCGCTCGCGCCGCGCCTGAAGGCGGTGCGGTTCAGGTTGTACGACTTGGAGAAGCAGGCGGTCGAGCCTTTGCGAGTGACGAGTGACGAATGACGATTGCGGAACACGGAACGATGAGGAGGACTAGTCTGCAGGTTGCAGTTTGCAGGTTGCAGGGAATGACCAATTCCCAAATTCCAATGACCAAACGCGCAGCGCGAGTTTCCAGTCCCCAGTTTGCAGTTTGTAGTAACAGAAGTCGGTCCGGGCGGTTGTCACTCTTGGCCGTTTCGTGTCTTTCGTGCTTTCGTGGCTCTCTACATCGGGATTCGGGGTGCTTTCGCCCGCTTGACTTGATGCAGGTTGGTTCTATACTGGGCACAGTTTGAACGCTATCGAACACAGGAGGCGGAATGCCTAAAGACGACGAAAAGACCAGAGCCCTCGGCAATGCCTTGGGCCAGATTGAGAAGCAGTTCGGCAAAGGCGCAATCATGCGGCTGGGCCAGGAAGGCGCGGCCGTGCAGGTTGACGCAATTCCCACCGGTTCAATCGGACTGGATGCGGTGCTCGGCATCGGCGGCGTGGCGCGCGGGCGGTTCGTTGAGATTTACGGCCCGGAAGGGTCGGGCAAGACCACGTTGGTCCTGCACATCATCGCCCAGTGCCAGAAGCTCGGCGGCAACTGTGCGTTCATAGACGCGGAGAACGCGCTCGACGCCGGCTACGCGCAGGCCCTGGGGGTTGACCTCCAAAGCCTGCTGGTGTCCCAGCCCGACTCGGGCGAGCAGGCGCTGGAGATTGCCGAGATGCTCACCCGCCCAGGCGGGATTGACCTTTTCGTCATTGACTCGGTCGCCGCGCTGGTGCCGCGCGCGGAAATCGAAGGCGAGATGGGCGACGCGTTCGTGGGCTTGCAGGCCCGGCTGATGTCCCAGGCAATGCGCAAACTGTCCGGCGTGGCCGCGCGCACCAGGACCTGCGCCATGTTCACCAACCAGCTTCGGCAGAAAATCTGCGTGATGTTCGGCAACCCCGAAACTACTACAGGCGGGCTCGCGCTCAAGTTCTACGCCACGATGCGGCTCGACATCCGCCGGATAGCGGCCATCAAGAAGGAAGAGACCGTCATCGGCAGCCGCACCCGGGTCAAGGTAGTCAAGAACAAGGTCGCGCCGCCGTTCCGCGAGGCCGAGTTCGACCTGATTTACGGCAAGGGCATCTCGCGTCTCGGCGAGCTGGTGGACATCGGGGCCGAGCAGAACGTTTTCGGCAAGTCCGGGTCCTGGTACACGTACGGCGAACTGAGAATCGGGCAGGGCCGGGACGCCGCGATTGAGTTCCTGAGAGACAATGCGCCGGTGGCCGCCAAGGCCGAAGCCCAGCTCTACGAAAAGATGAAGATACCCAGGGCCGCCAGGATAGTGCAGCGCGAAGCCCCCTCGGAAGCCGACATAGACGCCACGAAGACACGAAAGACACGAAACTGAAGAAAGGGACCGAGGGACAAAGGGATAGAGGGATAGAGTGATTCGAAAGTGAGGGTTCAGGGGTTCACGGGTTCCAAGGTTCTGGCCGGCATCTGCGTGGTCAGTGGATGTTCTCTCCGGACTTGGCGCTCTTGGCGGTTTCGTCAGGTCTGGGGTTCTGGCATCCGTGTCCATCCGCGTTAATCCGTGGTTAGTCCATCCGCCTGCCTGTGAAGATTACCGCGCTACAGCCGCAAGAGAGGAATAAGCGGCGGCTCTCGGTCTTCTTAGACGGCGTCTTCCTTTTCGGACTCTCCCGCGAGACTGTTGTCGCTCTCGGCCTGCGAGAGGGGATGGAAGTTGACCGGGCCAAACTCGACAGCATCGCCCGCGAAGAACAACTCCACGAGGCCCGCCAGTACGCGTTCCTGCTCCTGAACTACAAGGCCCGTACCGCCGCGGAACTGGAGAAGCGGCTGGTCCGCAAAGGGTTCGGGCCGGAGATAGTCGCGGCGACTCTGGAGCGGCTCACGGAACTGAAGATGATAGACGATGCCGGGTATGCGCGGCAGTTCGCCGAGGACCGGGTGAACATCGGGCACAAGGGCAAATGGCGGGTGCGGGGCGAACTGCTCAAGCGCGGCGTGGCGCGGGAACACATAGAAGAGGCGCTTGCCTCTGCGCCGGACGAAACCGAGGCCGCGCGCGAGGTGGCTGAGAAGTACTTAAGCCGCAACCGGCGGCTCGAACCGGCCGTGCTTCGGCGTCGCCTCTACGCCCTGCTCGCCCGCCGCGGCTTCTCGCCGGATACGATTCAGAAGGTGATGGACATGCGTGAGGACGAGACATGAGACCGACGAAGGTCGCCCAAACAATGAGAACGGCGCTGGTCCTCTTGGCAGGCACAGTGATTGCCTCGGAGGCGAACGGCCCGAGGACAATGGGGATGGGTTTGCTCATCATCAGCACAGGCATCGGGGCTGAGGAGGTGAGCGAGTTTGCCCTGAGCGACAACCCCGCGGCCTTGGAGGCGACTCGGCCCCCAGCTCTGCGCCTAACTGAGTACGGTTACTGCTACGAGAGAGGCTCCAGAACGAGCGAACGCAAGGCCCTCGAGGGTATCGGGTATCCCGCACTGCCTGCGCCCAATCACGATGTCGGACTGTTCATCGAAGACCTCACATGGCCTGCATTCTGGGACCACGCGCCGTCCGGCGTGCAGGGGAGATTCAGACTGGGTCCGGGTGTGCTTGGCGCAGACGCTGACTATGTGTGGTGCCATCAGCAGTGGTGGGTGCAGTCCAGAGATACCTACACTTTTGGCACCGTGACAAGCTTGCCGCGCGCCGCTCTGGATTGGGCCACGCGGCTTGGGCCGGTGTCGGCCGGTGCGGGCGCATTCTTGGCTCATGAGGTTGTGTTAGTCGGCGAGCCACTCCCGTACCACCCGTTGGTAGAAGCATGGTTTCCAGGTAGCAGACTGGGGGCGCTGTTTGGCGGCGATGCGTTGCTGGCCGGTGCTTCCGTCGGCTACTATCACGTGTCGCAGCACGTGGGCGGCGGATGGTCGGACGCTGATTGGCACATGGGAATGAACGCAGTCAGTCGGCCCGTGGATTGGCTCAGACTTGGGCTGCGCGGCGGCTGGGACCTTGTGGGCATGCCCTACCCCGGGCCCGAGGAGCATACCAATCCGTGGGCTGAGTTTCGCGCCGGGCTGGTTCCGCCTAGCATCCCGTTCTCGGCGGGTATTCAGGCCGGATGGACCGACCTAAGCATCGTCGGTCGGACGAACCACGAAGACAGCGTAGCGGCAGGCATCGGCGCGGCATGGCACCGTACCGGGCTGCTAGCAGGGCTAGACATGAGCGCGAGTCGGCAGGCCACACGCGCATACGACTACTCGGAGGTTGTCATCACGCGGGTCGTCAAGTTTGGGGTCGAGCTGGGGCGTTTCCGACAGTTGCGTTGCGGGGCATTCTTGCGGCCGCGCACGTACAACTTGCTGACGTACTCAACTGCGACCACCCGGTCACAGGAGTGGGGTCTGACCGCCGGTTTGGGGATACCGCTCGGCTATGTGCAGGTTGACGTCGGCTACGTATGTAAGTGGGCTTGGGCAGACAGCATCCAAGGACATGAACACAGCGTGCATGAAGTAGCGCTGGGCGTCGCATATCGCCCGACAGTCGGGCAATGATCGGAACGGCCCGGGACACTATCCAGAATCCCGGAGGATTTCGGTCGTGTTACGCTCCTGCGTGCAAGAAGCGATTGGACTGACAGAGGAGAACTCATGAAAACTGGATACATTCTGGCCGGGCTCGTGCTGCTGCTGGCAGCAGCGCAGGCAACCTATGTCGTCGAATGGTCGGCAACCGGCCTTGTCTACTCGATGGCCTACGTATACTCCGGCAGTAGCACGTCGCACTACGACGTGAACGGCGACTCGATTCCCGACATATTCATCACCGACAGCACGTCGCTGAAGATATACAGCGGCGTGTCACACTCGCTCATCTGGACCATCCCTGGCAACGGGTATGACTACATCGGGTTCCCCTACGTCGGCAACACCGACGGCGACCCCGCGTTCGAGCTGGTCCTGCTGTGCTACAGCTACTCCCCCAGTTACATCGGGAAGTTCTTTGTCTACGACTGCTCGTCCCACAACCTGGAATACACAAGCCCACAGAAGTCCGGCTACCTGTCAATGGCTGTGGCCGACGTGGACGGCGACGGCAAGAACGAAATCTGCATCGTGAGCGGCACGTCGAGCCGCATCCTTGAGGTGTACGGCTCGACCGATGCCGCGTGCGACGAGCAGCCCGCCATACCCGCGCTGCACGAGCGCGCGGCCGTACCGAATCCGGCGACCGGGCTGGTACGCCTCGTGCTTCCGCAGGTGCGCGGCCCGGCTCTGGTCGAGATGACCGACGCGGCGGGTCGGGTCGTCCGCAGTCTGGCGGTTTCAGGACCGGAAGCGGTCTGGGATTGCCGTGACGACCGGGGTGAGCCGGTGCCGTCTGGCGTCTATGTGTGGCGCTGCGGCAGCGAGAGCGGCAGCGTCACGGTCTGTCACTAGGCCCAGTAACCGGGTTCGGATGGAGCCCGTCAGTGGCTGAAGACGGGCGCGTACTTCCAGATTTCCATGCACGTCGGGGCCCACGGATCACCCCCGACCCACTCGAATGCTGAGAAGACCACCGCGTCTTCATCAGGCGTCCAACATGCATATTCACTGACGATTCCGCAACGTTTGTAGGGCGCTGCGTCTAGCGGTGTAGTATCGCCGGTTGAGGCATCCACAAGAGCCAGGTCATCGTGAACGTTGTCCCGCTGGAGTTTCACCACTGCGAACCGACCGGAGCGTTGGACCCAGGGAAATCCATCCACAGCATCAGGTGACACCTCGTGCTTCCCGCTCCCGTCCAAGTTGACTGCGAAGTACAACTGGTCGACTCGGTAGTAGAGTCGCTCCGAATCCTCACGACTGAACCACACTCCGTGCAGAGTCCCCGTCAGCGCCCTTGCCACGGTATCCTCTACTCGACCTTCAGCATCGGCCAAGAGCACGTACCCGCTGTCGGTAGCCAGTGCCAGCGTAGCGCCGTCGCGAGAAAGCGCGAACGCCTGTAAGTTCCCGCTCATAGCGAGGCATGTACACGACCCGTCTATCTTGGCCTTCCACAGTTCGCCGGGTGCGTCACTAAAGGGGTATGGGACATCCGAACACCTGAGATAGTAGAGTTCGGTACCGCTAGGCGTCACAACCGGGGACACCAGTGAAGTACCGACGTTCCGTCCGTTCAGCACCAGTGACAGTTT
>Ga0187866_1002998_pt1 | contig 13201 bp, 11 predicted proteins | sample June2016WEW_11_1_3_FD_133013 | JGI IMG/M metagenome (GOLD analysis project Ga0187866, IMG submission 133013) | Peatland microbial communities from SPRUCE experiment site at the Marcell Experimental Forest, Minnesota, USA - June2016WEW_11_150 | ecosystem: Environmental > Terrestrial > Soil >... | reverse complement strand
TGTGTGGGAGATCCGCATCGTGTGCACCGACATAGTCGGGACGGCCATTCGCTGGAACTCATACTCCATGACCGTGTTCCACGAGGGCACGATCAGGCCTAATTTCCGCTCCCAGGTCGCCATGTCCCTACCTCCTCCGCACGGCGATGAGGCCCACTTGGGAATCGACAGGGATGAGACATCCCTCTGCTACTGATGGGCGGGCAATCCCTGTGCGAGATGGTCCTGCTAGATCCCAAGGTAGGCCTCCCTGATCTCACGCGACTTCTCTAAGTCCTCTGCCTTTCCGTGGGCCTTTATTCTGCCCTCGTGCAGTATGTACACCATGTCCGACGCGGCCAACGATGCTTTCACGTCTTGCTCCACGAGGAGTATGGTTAAGCCCATTTCCGTCTTTAGCCTGCGGATGGCCCTGAAAACCTCACCCGCAGTCTTCGGAGCCAATCCTTGACTTGGCTCATCGAGCATGATGAATCCTGGCCTCGTCATCAGCGCTCGGGCTATGGTCAGCATCTGCTGTTCGCCGCCGCTCAGTGAACCGGCCTTTTGATGAGCCCTATCCTTGAGGACCGGGAAGAGGGAGTAAACGAGGGCCAGGGACTCCTCCATGCGTTTCAGAGCCTTCTTCAGATAAGCCCCCATGATCAAATTCTCATGAACGTTCATCCCGGTGAACAGGTGTCGCCCCTCGGGAACGAGTACAATGCCCATCTCCACCTTCTTATGAGTCGGGAGATGAGTGATCTCTTGCCCCTCGTAGATGATTTTTCCCTTCCAAGGCGCTGTCAGACCAAACACAGTTCTGAGCAACGTGGTTTTCCCCACCCCGTTTGGCCCGAGCAAGGAGGTGATGGACCCGCTTTTGACTTGCAGGCTCGGCCCCCACAGGACCTGCATCGCGCCGTAACCAGATTCCAGATCCTCAACCCCGAGCATGAGTCTCGTCCTCCGCCGGACGACCGAGGTATATCTCTACGACCCTTGGGTCCCGCAGAGCCTCGGCCGTCGGCGCATCCACGAGCTTCTGCCCTTGGTGCATCACCATGACCCTCTCGGCAAATCCCACGACCGCACGCATAATGTGCTCGACCATGGCAATTATGGCGATACCCTCCTCCGCCTTAATCCTCTTGAGAAAGGCGACCATTTCATCAATGTCTCTTGGATGCATACCGGCTAATGCCTCATCCATGAGGAGGAGCTTGGGCCTCATCGCCAAGCTGCGGGCGATCTCCATGAGCTTTTTTTCCACCGGCGTTAAGGATCCCGCTTCCTTGTCCGTGTGGGGCGTGAGCCCCACGAGGTGGATATAACGGTCGGCGACCTCCAGGGATTCGTCAACGCTGATCGCGCCGCTCAGGGTTCCGAACATGGCCCCGACTGCCACGTTCTCCCTGACGCTGGCCGAGCTGAAGGGCCGGGGGATCTGAAAGGTTCGTCCGATCCCCAGGGGGGCCCTGGTATGGGGCGGCAAGGTGGTGATATCCTTCCCCTTGAAGACAACCCTCCCCTCATCCGCAAGATAGACTCCGCTGATGACGTTGAACAATGCGGTCTTCCCGCTGCCGTTCGAGCCGACAATGGCAATCGATTCCCCGTCTTCAACCTCGAGGCTCACATCATTGACGGCTACCAGCCCACCGAACCGTTTCGTTACGTTCTCGAGCTGTAAGAGCGCCACGGGTCCCCTCAGAGAAGGTAGCTCTGTATGGCGGTGCCTTTGGCCCTCCGCTTCACCCAGCCGACGACTCCCTCCGGAAATGCCACCACGATGAAAATGACGATGGGTGCAAAGATGAGGAGCTGAAACCCCGGCATCACGACGGCAAGCCAGTATTTTGAAAGGCCGTAGATCAGCCCCCCCACAACTGGGCCGAGCAGGGTGCCCGCGCCGCCGAGGACGACGATGATGATGGCCTCAATCGTGTATTGGATCTGGAAAGCCTCGGGCGGAAACACGTACATCACCTTCAGGGCCCACGCACACGCACCGAGCAGACCGGCCAGGGAGGCGCTGGTGATGAAGGCGATGATCTTGTACTTGGTCACATTGATTCCCATCACTTTGGCGGCATCTTCATCTTCTCGCAAGGCAGTCAGGGCATACCCGACCCTCCCCCGCATGTACCCGACAGTTATCACGGCGGCGATGACGGCAACGATCATCACCATGACGTCGGCCCAGAAGGTGGAAAGGGAACTGGCTGTGTCCCTCCCGAGGGTCTCGGTCAGCTGTCCCGAGAAGATGATCCCCTCGGCCCCCCCCCAAATCCTCGCCCCTTCAATCAGGTACCGGAACCCTTCGTTCACGCCGACGGTGGCGATGGCAAAATACGCCCCCCTGAGCCTGAGGGCCACCGCCCCTACCGCGACGGAGAGAGCCCCCGCCATCACGAACGAGAGAATGAGCCCTATGACGACGACGCCGAGCCCCAGGTTCGGGAATCCGGCTAGGCGGGATACACTCAACGCCATCCCATAGGTGCCGACGCCCAGGAATGCCACGTACCCAAAGTCCACGTATCCGGTCATCCCGATGAAAATGTTGAACGCCTGGCCCAGGGCGCAGTAGAAGGCGAGCATGGCCATGAGCTGCCACATCCCCGCCACGTTCTTCCCGATGAGGAACAGGATGAAGTACGCACAGCTGACGGGGAGCAGTGGAAGATACTTAGTGTGTTTCGCTTTCATTTCGCGCCCAGCAACCCTGTGGGTTTGATCAGCAGGATCACGAGCAGCATCACGAAAGAGATGAATCGGGTCAAGGCAAAGGGCTCGACGCCGGGCAAGGCGGCGAAGACGGTATACGACCCGTTCTCGATGAGGCCGAAGGCCAGTCCCGCGAAGAAAGCGCCGTATGGGGAGGCAAGCCCACCCAGCACAGCGACGACGAAAGCCTTCAGGGTATATGACCCCCCCATGTACGGGTTAATGCCAACCGGAATGAACATGGTCAGGAGGACGCCGCTGAGGACGGTTAGACCGATGCCGATGGCAAAGCTCAAGGCATAGACCCAACTGACATTCACCCCGCACACCTGCGCCCCATCGCTGTCTTCAACCACGCTCCTCACGGCCGTTCCTGCTCTCGTCTTCTTGAACCAGAAGTACATCAGGACAGTGATGGCCACGCTTCCCGCGAAGGCATAGATCTTACTCATGGGGAGAACCGTCATAGGAAGGACGAGTTTCCCCGTCTCCCAGTTGTATCCCCTGAATTCCGTTCCGAAGAGGTTCTTGGCTATCTCCTCGAGGAGCATCCCGATGGCAAACGTCGCCAGGAGCGAGGCCAGCTCAGGAGCCTTGATCAATCTTCGGAGCACCGTGGAGAAGATCAGAAATCCCAGCGCCATCCCAGTAATCAAGGCAACAGGGAGGGCAAATACCGGCGACATGCCCAAGCTGGAGAACATCCACAGGGTGATGAAGGCCCCCACCATGATGAAGGCCCCATGGCCGACGTTCACGATCTTCAGAACGCCGAAGATCAAACTCAGGCCCATGGTGGCCATGCCATATACCCCTCCGAGCACGAACCCATTGACCAAATTGCCGGCTAACTGCTGTCCGATCATGATCTCTTACTCCCCAGGCTGCCCCCGCTCCGGGATCACCGGCTGGCTCGCACGAGGGTGATCCCCACCCGCCCCACCGCCCGATCTCCGACCCCGACCCCACCGGCCGTCCCCGGCGTCAAGAGGCCGCCGCGGATCGGCTTCAACCCCGCGCAGGCGGGCCGCCCCTCTTGTTCCGAAGGGCGGTCCGCCTTGCCCTGCCCGCGAAGCGGCATGGGAATACGCGCCGAGTCAGATCACCACTCCAACGCCGTGAGGCGATCGGCTCACACCGGACCAGAGGAGAATCTCCCCCCTCTGGCTCGGAGAAGCCGGGAGGGGAGATCCAATCCTCTATTTGGCACTAGCCTTCTTGCCTGCGGCCTTCTCGGCAACCGTAGGCATCGGGTAGTAGGGCTTTTCGCTGGCAGCCTCCGGGGGCCAGACGATGACCCTCTTGCCGTTCTGCCACTGGACGGTCACCATTGAATGGCCGGTCTGGAGGCCAGTCTTCCCGTTAATCTTGAAGCCACCGAAATAGGTCATGAGATTGAGCTTGCTTAGGGCTTCCCTCACCTTATCCGAGTCCAGACTGTTGGCAAGCTCCACGGCCCTGGCATAGATCAGTGGCGCCGACCCAGCCTCGGCAGCATGATAATTCGGGTCCTGCCCACCGGAGATCCCCTTCACCAGCTTGACCCATTCCTCATTGGTGGGCCCATACCACTCGTGGCCGACTTTCTTCGCCTCCTCCGGGCTGAACTTTACTCCGTACTCCCACTGGGACGGCCCGACGACCCCCTCCGCCTTGGCCCCCAGCGCCTCGTAGAACGCCGGCAGCGAGACGGCGACGATCAGGGAGAAACCCTTCACATTGATATCGAGGTCTGACAACTGTCGCGTGAAGAGCTGGCCATCAGCAAAATGACCGCCACCAAGGATGAGATCCGGTTTGGAGGCCTTGAGGTCGGAGAGGAGTGGGGTCAGGTCGGTGACGTTGTTCGGATACGTCCGCTTGAACACAACCTCGTAGCCGAGCTTCTTGGCGTGCTCCTCCGCCCCCTGATAGGCCATCCTCGCAAACTCGTCATCCTCAAATACTAGGGCTATCTTTTTTGCCTTCGGGTCGACCTTGTGAAACATATCCAAGGCGCCCACCTGGAAATCGGACGCCGGCGTGACCAGCAAGACCGCATATCTGAATCCCTGTTCGAAGATCCGGTTGCTCGAACCCCCATGGGAGAGGTAGACCTTCCGGTATTTTTCGGCGATCGGTGCCCCGGCCATGGTAAGGCCCGCACTGTATGGGGCGATAATCGCGTCGGCTTTGTCCACGGTGACCAGGCGCTCTATCAGGCTTGTCGCACCCTCTTTTTTCGATTCATTGTCATAGAGTTTGTACTCCAGCGGAACCCTCTTCCCACCTACCTTGACCCCTCCCTGAACCTCATTGATCCATTTCACCGACGCCTTGACGCCCCAGGAGGATAGCGCCCCTGCCTGGGCTTGCTCCCCAGAGAGGGTCTCCGCGTAGCCGAGCAAGACCTTGTCGGCCGCCGCCGGCGTGGACGCCGGCAAGAGTACCCCGAGGACGAGCAAGAGACCGATCAGACACACCACCCTTGTGCTCTTCATGTAAGCCCCCCTTTCCGGAGGAGATTGGAGGATCCCTGCGGTTCGAAGTGGATCCCCATGATAGCTCCTGGGCTCACGCGAACACCCTCACCTCCTTCCCGCCCACAGAATCCTCGAGGCGATTCTTCCAAAGCATGTACGATGTCTGGTCGCTGCAGTCGCGGCCCGACCTCTGACACGAGCGATCAGGTGAGGGGACCACGGCTGCGCGACAGGCTGCTCCTCCTCCTGGGCGGCTGGGGTCAGGGTGATGGGAACCCACCTAGGGCGCCTCGGCCGCCGGCTCCGCCGGGCCGAACAGCCGTCGGAGGAACACCAATCCCTCGCGGGCCAACACATCCTGGCTGGGCGCAACACGCCGCCAGAAGGAGGTCCGTTGGACCAAGGCGGGGATGTCGGGGCTGTAGGATTCAATGGTGCAGATCCCGTCGTAGCCGACGTCGCGCAGGACATCCCGCACCTCGACCCAGTCGATGTGCCCGCTGCCCGGCGCCCCGCGATCGTTCTCGCAGGTGTGGACGTGGACGATGTGGCCGGCCGCAACCCGGAACGCGTCCCCAATCCGGCGCTCCTCGATATTCATGTGGAAGGTGTCGAGTAATAGGCCAAGCCGGGGGTTTCCCACCGCCTGGCAGAGGCGGACACCATCGGCTGTCGTGGTCAGGAAATCGCTCTCGTACCGGTTCAGGATCTCCACCGCCACGTTGATCCCGACGCGCTCCGCTTCCCTGGCCACCGCCCCCAAGCCTTCCACGCACCGCTTCCACCGCTCCTCTCGAACGGAGGGAGGGTGGACACGCTGGCGGCGGATCTCGGAATGCATCGGGCCGATGAGATTCCGAGCCCCGACTTCCCCGCAGAGGCGGGCCACCCCTTTCAGGAACTCGACTCCCGTCCGGCGGATGTCAGGATCCTCGCTGGTGATATCCCTCGGCGCAGTGAGGAACGCCCCCAGCGACGCCTCCAGCCCCTTCTGGCCCAGCCGGCGGCGCAACTCGGCCCCCGCAAAGGGGGGCGGAACCTCGCCCACATTGATGTCGATGGCGTCGAAACCCAAATCCCCGATGTGGTCGACTAGGTCGAGGGTCTCCGCGGTGAACGGCGCGACCCAAATCTGCGCGTGTGCCCCGATCCGCATGGTTGCCCTTCCCTCCCAGGCTCCACCAGACAGCGCATCGCCGAGTGATAGGGCGGTCGCGAGACAAGGTCTCCTCTCGGAACTCCTGGACTCTCGAACCTCGGCACGAATGCTTACCAGCACAAGAGAGGGCCGAATGGAGTTCTCGTGAACCTCAGGGAGCGCGCGCCGATCCTACTCCTGTCCGGTCCGGGGAACTGGACGCGACCTCTCGATGGCGTACCGAATGAGCGCCGCGAACCGATAGATCGCATGGACGAACTTCCCATAGGGCAGCGTCAGGAACAGCCCCAACACGAAGCCCAGGTGCAAGACAAGGAGGCTACCCATGGCAGGGGTCGTCCGCAGGGCCAGCAAGATCAAGCCTGTCAGGCTCGTCAGGAACAGCAGGAGCAGGAAGGCCACGTCCATCGGGAACTGGTCTCGACGATTGGGCTCAGGGTCGCTCCGCAGCTTGAGCCAGAGGAGCCCGACCGGTCCGATCAGCAACCCCATGCCCCCCACCGTGCCCAGCACGACGGGCAGGCTCCACAGCCCGTACGGTGCTTCCCAGCCGAAGACGTACTCGTAGAACGCCGCCACGCTGGTTGCCGCAAAGCAGGACAGGAAGCCGTAGAACGTCAGATGGTGAAACCATCGCCGCGTGCGCGAGGGCGCTTCCTGCGGATACGTGCAGCCGTCAGCGCCGCCATCGAGATAGCGAAGCCGCAGGGCATCCCAGACCGCGCGGGCGAATGGCGCAGATGCGACCCAGCCCGCCGGGCTCTCCCCCATGTCCCTCCAAAAGCACAGGAATCCGACGGCCAGCACTCCCAGGGCGTAGAGCGAGACGGCTCCAAATAGCACGACCATCAGGTCATGCGGCAGGATGGCATAGAAGGCCCCACCCCCCAGGTGGCGCGCGGAGAGGACCGATGGACCCACGAGGCCCAAGCTCAGCAGCATGAGCAGTCCGAAGCTGACCGCCGTGATCGCTCCGCTGGCCAAGCCACTTCGCTCGAACAGGCCAGAAAAGACGGCCGGCCAGGCATACCGCCGATAGCTCTGCGCGCGGAGTTCCGCGAACGTCTTCGGGATGTTGATGGAGAATTCATGCGGCGGGGCGTATTGGCAGTGGTGGTAGCACGAACCGCAGTTGTGGCAGAGGTTGGCCAAGTAGATCAGATCATTGTTCGGGAACACCGTTCGCAGCTCCATGGCCGGGAAGACCGCACAGTGTCCCTCGCAGTAGCGGCAGGCATTGCAGATGGTCATCAGCCGCTCGGCTTCCGTGACGGGATCAGCGAACGGCATGGGCTGCCGCCTCCTTTCCGGCGATGCGGCCGAACACGCTGCCGATCGTCATGCCGAATCCGGCGAGGTACCCTTTACCGAGGATATTCCCCGCCATGATCTCTCCCGCCGCCAAGATGTTGGCCGCCCGATTCCCATCCGCCATGATGACTCGCGCCTGCTCGTCCACGCTGACCCCGAGATACGTGAAGGTGATGCCCGGTCGAAGCGAATGGGCGTAAAACGGTGGCCGATCCAGGGGAAGCGCCCAGTGGCTCTTGGGTGGGTCGAGACCCTGCGTGCCGCAACTATCCAGGATCGTCGGGTCGAAGGTGCCCGAGCGCACGGCGCGGTTATACCTGCTCACCGTGGCCTCGAGTCCGTCGGGGGCGAGCCCTACCGCGTGGGCAAGCTCCCGAATGGAGTTGGCGACCACCGGCGGGAAGACCGGCGGCATGAACTGGCCGAGGGGTTTGGAGTCGATAATGACGTAAGCAATCTGGTCCGGCTGCTGGGCGACGAGCCGCCCCCAGATCGCGTACCGCTTCGGCCAAAAGTCCTCGCCCTCATCGTAGAAGCGCTCGGCATTCCTGTTGACCACAATGCCGAAGGGCACGCAGTCCAGTCGCGTCACGATCCCGCCGTCGAATTTGGGGGCCCGACCGTCCACCGCGACCGCATGGCACTGGCGAGCGTCTCCGACCGGTTTCACCCCCTTGTCAAGTAGGACGCGCAGGACGCGCCCCGTGTTGTACGGGGTCCCACGAATGATGAAGTTGTCCGCGGCCTCCCCCCAGCTCTCCTTGAGCCAAGGGATGTTCGCCTCGAACCCCCCGGCCGCCGCAACGAACGTCCTCGCCTTCACCTTGCGGGAGCTGCCCGCCTGCAGGACGACCGCTGAGGAGAAGACGGAGTCCTGAATATTGAGCTCATGGACTTCCGTGTCATAGGCGATCTCAACCCCAAGCCTCTCCGCTGTGCGGTAGTAGGCGTTCACCAGCGCCTTGCCGCCACCGAGGAAGAAGGCATTCGTTCGCCCCAGATGGAGCGTGCCGCCGAGTGGCGGTTGAAATCGGACCCCGTGAGCGGTCATCCAGCCCCCGAGATCGGCGGACATACGGATCGTGAGGCGCGCCAGCGCCTCGTTCGTGTTTCCTTGGGTCACGCGCAGGAGGTCCTCCCAGAACTCGTCTTCCGGGTAGGCCCCTGTCATGATCTTATCCGCCCGGAGGTGCATGTACCGGAGATTGCGGGTGTGCCGGCTGTTGCCGCCGCGAAAGAACCGGGGGGCGCATTCGAGCAGGAGAACGCTTGCCCCGCGCTGCCGCGCGGTGATCGCCGCGCACAGGCCGGCATTTCCCCCGCCAGCGACTAGGACATCATATTCTCGCGACATGTCCGCCATGGAACCCTCACCCGACGATGCAAAGCGGTTCGTCCGCAGGCAGCTTCCCTGCATGACTGGAAGGTCGCTTCGAGAAATTCAACCGACCGGGGATTGATCCGGCGACAGGCTGTGGTAGGGCTGCCCGTCCGGACAATGGAGCCCCAGCGCCAGCGTCCTTCGAAAGATTTGGCCGACCTCGTCGCGTCCGATGCGGAACACCTGGTCCGCCATCCGAGGGGAAGGCTCCACATCCGACGCCGAAATGCCGTCAGCATCCGGCCTTTGCCGCATCGCCTCGCCCGGCCGCCTGGAACTCCAATGCCGGCGGATTTCATGGCTCCCCGGCTGTCACAGCGTGCCTCGCCGCGAGATACCCGAAGGTCATGGCGAGTCCGAGTTGCGCCCCGGCCCCCGGGTACTCCCCGCCCATGATGGAATGCATGTCATTCCCACAGACGTATAGACCCGTGATCGGCCGGTTGGATGCATCAAGTACCTGGGCATGAACGTTCGTGCGCAGGCCCAAACTCGTGGCCAGCGGTGTGGGGAAAACCGCCACCGCGCAGAACGGTGGCTTCTCGATTGGCCCGAGACACGGATTCGGCGAGTGCTCGGGATCGCCAGTCGCGCGGTCGTACGTGTTGCTCCCTTTCCCGAACTCCGTGTCTACACCGGTCCGGGCAAACTCGTTGTGGGCCCGAATCGTCTCGACCAATCCTGTGGGGTCGACGCCGATTTTGCGCGCCAGGTCCTCCACCGAGTCCGCGACACGGAGATAGCCGCTGTCGATGAACCGCCTCAACACAGGAGTCAGAGGTCGGATCATTCCGAGACCGTACTTCCAGACGAAACGCCGGTCGCAGACCAGCATGGCCGGGATGCTCGGGACGCGGCGGTGTGAGCGATACGTGGCCCGCACGAACTCGTGATACGCTACGGCTTCGTCAACAAACCGTTGTCCCGCCGAGTTGACGGCAACCAGCCCCGGCTTTCCACGGTCCAACACGATGTGCGGGTACACCGCCGTTGATCCATCCTTGCGGCTCGCGATCGAGCTGGGGAACCAGAACGCGTTGTCTTCTCCCAATGGTCCCAGCGAGGCACCAACCCCCTGCGCCAGCAGCAGCGTCTCTCCCGCGCATCCCTTGAATGCGGACGTGTACTGCGCCACCGGCTTGGGCAAGTAGCGCTCGCAGAGCGCGGGGCTTGCGGGGAAACCCCCGCCCGCCAGGACGATTCCGCGCCGCGCGCCCACCCGGACCTCGGAGCCGTCTCGCAGGACGGCGAGGCCGCATGCTCGTCCCGCTTCCGAGATGAGGCGCCTCGTCCTGCCCTTGAACCAGACCGCCACGCGACGATCGAGCAGATTCTTGAAGAGCCTCGCGATCAGGGCGTTTCCCAAGACCAGCCGAGTACCGCGCTTGTAGCGCATGCGATCGAAGACGTAGCGCGTAACCAACCTCGCCCCCAGCAGGCACGAGTCCCAGGACCTCCCGATCCGCAGGAGGCGCGTTGCCTCTGCGCGGGTCAGCATCATCCCGCCGAAGAGCATGAGCTCCGGGATGGGCCAGCGCACCCGGTCGAATTCCTTGCCCAATGTGCGCCCATCAAACGGCAGCGGCTCCAGCGCTCGCCCACCCTGTGCGGCGCCTGGCAGCTCTTGGCGATAATCCGGAGCATGACGATACATCTGGAAGCCAACGTCCGTGTGCTTCTCGAGATACTCCAGCATCTCAGGTCCCGCGGCCATGAAGGCCTCGCGCAGGGCGCGATCCGCCCGGCCATCCACGAGCGCATCGAGGTACTCGCGCGCCGCCTCGGCGTCCCCGGTGATGCCGTTCCGGCGCTGCTCGGGATTGTTCGGAATCCAGACGCTCCCGGAGGAAAAGGCGGTGGTCCCGCCCACCTGATCGCTTTTCTCAATCAAGAGCGTCCGCATGCCTTCGATCGCCGACGTGAGGGCCGCCGTCATACCACCCGCCCCGGCACCCAGGACGACCAGATCGTATTCCTCATCCCACCCCGTCGAGGTCGATGTCGAACCCGCTCCTCCACCCATTGTCGTACGCATCACTGCCCCTCTTCGTCCGATGTCACTCGAGCGAGGTCACGCATTCATGTCTCCTGCAGTAGCCGGCCTCCGCCCGGAATGTCGCGGCGATCCCCCAGGCGGCGCAGCATCTTCCACACGGAGGCGGAGTTGCTGGTCACCACCGGCTTTCCCAGCGTCTGCTCCAGCGGCTCGATGATCTCGAGCGTGCGGAAGTTCGAGCAACTGATGAAAATGGCCTGGGCCTCCGGCCGGTCCACCTGGAAGGCAAAACTGACGGTCGAAGGGAGGCCGGTCTATCCGGGTGTCCAAGGTCTGCCGGACCGCGACTCTTGCCAGCTGATCGGAATCCGGGTCACTACGCCCAAACCGGTAGTGCAACACAGCCTCTTGGCCGACACCAGCTAGAGAAGAGCATCTGGAACGAATCCCCCGCCACCCTCGCGGCTATCGAAAACCCAGTGTCAACCCACTCGACCGCCGGAGGAACCGCATCGCCGGGCGGGCCTCCGCCGTGAAATCCCGCCAGTTGCACTCGATCGTGACTCTCCCCTCGTAGCCGGCGCCCCGGAGTGCCCGCCAGAAGCCGGGGTAGTCGTACCTCCCGCTGCCCGGATGAAGCCGTCCCGTGTCCGCGACGTGAACGTGGAGGAGATGCTTCCCTGCCCGGGAGATATGTTCAAAGGGCTCCTTCTCGACTTCCAGGTGGTAGAAGTCCGCGAGGACGCCGATCTCCGGGCGGTCCACCCGCTGCGCTAAGGCGAGGGCCTCGACGACGCTATTCAGGATGTTGGACTCCAGGCGACACATCGGCTCGATGGCGACGCGAATCCCATTGGCCCTGGCATGCTCGGCGGTGAGGCGGAGAAATTCGACGAGGTGGGCCTCCGCCGTCTCCCGCGGCACCCCCTCGGGGATGCTGCGGGCCTTTCCGCTACCCAGGACGATGATCTTTCCGCCGAGAGCAGCCACCCGACGCGCGGAGACGGCGACGTAATTCTCGATCCGCTTCCGATCGCGCCGGTCGCCCACCAGGGGGATGTCCGGCGGAACGTAGCTGCTGAAGCATTCCGGGACGAGCGAGGTGCCTTGCAGCGCGAGCCGAAGCCGCTCGAACACAGACTCCGGCTCCTCAGGCGTCAGCAGGCCGACGCCGAACTCCAGGTACTCGCAGCCGGCGTCCTCGACGACGCGCAGCGCCTCTTGGAGCTGCCGCATCCGGGCATCCAGGACTCCCCTTTCGTCGAGCTGCGCCGCGCCGGAGGTGGGGGGAACGAACGTCCCGAGGGGGACACAGATGCCGAATCGCATGGGACTCCTCGTCGCCGGCCGCCGCTCCCATCCTGCGGTCGGCGTGGCTCTGGAGGTCCGGACCGCATCCACGCGACCTTGCGGACGCGCCATGCGGCCCGCCACGGCCTCCTCGCGAGGGGCGCCGGCGGGGGCCGACGGGTCCGCGATCACGCCTCCCGCAGCAGGCGACCGCTCCCCGGGATACTCCGGCGATCGCCCAAGAGTCGAAGCATCTTCCACACCGAGGCGGAGTTGCTGGTCACCACGGGCTTCCTCAGCTTCTGCTCCAGTGGCTCGATGATCTCCAACGTCCGGAAATTCGTGCAACTGATGAAGATGGCCTGGGCCTCGGCTCGGTCCACCTCCGCCACGAGGGCCGCATTCTGCTCCGGGGTGAAGCCGGCATGCGCCTGGGTGCCGAACCCCTTGATGGCCAGGACCTCGAACCGGCATTCCTTGAGGTAGCTCTGCAGTCTCTCGTTCAACCAAGGCTCATAGGGGGACGCCACGCTCACTCGCTTGACCCCCAGGGCCCGCAGGGCGTCCACCACCGCGGCGGCGGTGGTCACCCCGGGGATGCCGGTCTCTCCTTCGATAGCATGGATGATCTCCTGGTCATACCCTGGTCCCTCGAGGAAACCGCCGGCCGTGCACCCGTAACAGATCACCCCGACCTTGGCGTGGGCCAGGAGCTTGGATGCGGCCGGCACCTGTGTCCCCATCCAGGTGAGGTTCTCCTCGGTGTCGGCTGTGTGGGAGATCCGCATCGTGTGCACCGACATAGTCGGGACGGCCATTCGCTGGAACTCATACTCCATGACCGTGTTCCACGAGGGCACGATCAGGCCTAATTTCCGCTCCCAGGTCGCCAT
>Ga0187866_1002988_pt1 | contig 13236 bp, 13 predicted proteins | sample June2016WEW_11_1_3_FD_133013 | JGI IMG/M metagenome (GOLD analysis project Ga0187866, IMG submission 133013) | Peatland microbial communities from SPRUCE experiment site at the Marcell Experimental Forest, Minnesota, USA - June2016WEW_11_150 | ecosystem: Environmental > Terrestrial > Soil >... | reverse complement strand
CGCTTCATGGAAGAGCTGGCCCGGATCCTGCCCCAGGATGCGGTAATCTTCGACGAAGCTTTGACCAGCTCCCCTGAGCTCACGCGCTACATGCCGCCCTCGAAGCCAGGGCAGTTCTTCCAGACACGAGGCGGTTCACTCGGAGTGGGTATCCCCGGCGCCCTGGGCCTCAAGCTGGCCAACCCCGGAAAAACAGTCGTCGGTTTCACTGGGGACGGGGGAAGCCTCTATACCATTCAGGCGCTGTGGACTGCCGCCCATCACCGGATCGGCAGTAAGTTCGTCGTTGTGAACAACCAGAGTTACATGCTCCTGGAGCTCAATATCCTGCAGTACTGGAAGGAACGGGGCATCGAGGAGCACGCCTTCCCGGACTCTTTTCAGTTGAAGGATCCTGTCGTCGATTTCGCGAGCCTGTCGCGCTCGATGGGAGTTCCTGCGGTTCGCGTGGCAAAGCCTGAGGAGATCGTGCCGTCGATCCACACGATGCTTGAAACTGACGGGCCGTTCCTGATCGACCTGGTGGTGACGAGCCGCGTTCCAGGCGCGAAGAGCGGCTGAGCATATGTGCAGGTGGAAAATCTTGTTTCAGACAATGGAGGGAAAACACTATGAGCAATACTAGCCCCCTCACCCAGGAAGAGGTGCGGAGTCTCGCCAAGGATTGGTACCTGAAGCTCGACGTGCACGCTCCCATGGTCGAGCTGCTGCCGATGCTGCTGGACAAAGGACTGGAGATGAGGTTCCCCGAAGCCACGCTGTATGGCCACAGCCAGTTCGAGGGTTGGTACCAGGGAGTGATCCGGATCTTCTTCGATGAGGTTCACGAGCTGAAGGAGGTCACGGCCAAGCTCAGCGGGGACACCGCAACGGTGAAGGTGGTCGTGAACTGGCAGTGTCGGAGGTGGAAACCCCCTGCGGCCAAAAGCGAGTGGCTGGGTTTCGATGCATATCAGACGTGGGAGGTGAAACGGTCGCCGGACACCGGGAAAGCGGCGATCGCGATCTACAAGGTGGATGAGCTGCGGCCAATGAAAGGCTCGACTGCGCTGTAATCTGGAACTGCATCGTCCTTGCTGAGGACGAAAACACATGTGGAGGAGAGAGAAATGAGTGACCAATTGACCAAGGAAGAGCAGAACGCTCTGGACGTCGTCAAGAAGATGTACGCCGCATTCGCCAAGGGCGACCTCAACGCCGTGCTGGATCTCCAGACAGATGACGTGGTCTGGTACGTCGGACAAGGGGACCGGGGGGCGAAGACGAGCCCCGATCCGCGCCTGCCGTATGCCGGCACCTTCAAGGGCCGCGACGGCCTGCAGCGTTTTTTCAAAGCCCTGGATGAAACCACCCGCTTCAGGTCGTACGAACAGACGGAGTTTGTCGTCCAGGGGCAGACCGTCGTTGTCATTCTTCACGACCAGGCTCACGCCAAGCCCACGCAGACGGACTATGACACGTGGCTGGTCCACAAATGCGTCGTGCGGGGCGGCAAGATCGCTTCCCTATGGAACCACATCGACACCGGGCCCATATGGGCTGCTTTCGGAAAGAAGTAGGGAAGGCGGGTCCAGAGGTCGCACTCTAAGGCTGCGCAGGAGGGATGCAGATGGGAAAACCACCCGACTCGGCTCTGGGGAAGATGTACACGAAACACATCGGGTTCATTCTGGCCAAGGACGTGGACGCCCTCCTCAACCAGTATGCCGGGGACTGCCTGCTCATCAGCACCCTGACCGCGGACCGCAGTCCTCTCTACGTACGGGGACATGGTGAGCTTGAAGAGTTCTTCAGGAGCCGCATCTTCAGCCTTGAGGATCTTGAATCAGATATCAATCAGTGGGCGGAGACGGAAAACACCCTGATGATCGTGGAAGAGATCCGGACAAAGGACACTGACGGTTCTGCCGGGTCGGTCGAATTCTACGACAATTGGTTTCTGCGCGGGGGCAGAATCGCCATACATTTCGCCGGCACGATCCGCTATCCGGACGGGACGTACGCCGACGGAACGGGATTTCCGAAGGGCAAGGCACCGCAAAAGAGAGAGCCTCCCGACACCCCGATGGGCAGGCTTTACCGTGAGCACATCAGCTTCATCAAGTCCAAGAACGTCAAGGGGATTCTGAATCAATACGCGGAAGATGCCCTGTTGATCGGCACACTCACGGAGGGCCGTAAGCCGCGCTATGTGCGAGGCCGGGCCCAGCTCGAGGATTTCTTCACGGGCAATTTCATGGGCCTCAAGAGCCTGAGCTCCCGCATCGACCAGTGGGCGGAGTCCGAGAACACCCTCATGATCGTGGAGAGCGTCGAGGTGGTCACCACCGATGGCCCGACCGTCGCTATGAGCTTCTATGACAACTGGGTGCTGGAGAAGGGAAAGATCGCCGTGCATTTCGCGGGCGTCGTGCGTTATCCGGACGGATCGTATGCGTGAGGGGTTGAAGCTCAAGGGCAGGAAGATTGCCATCCTCATGGAAAGCGACTTCTACGAAAAGGAAATCTTCTATTATCGCATGCGATTTCCCGAGGAGGGAGCCGAGCTTCACTTTCTGAGCCGGCTCTGGGGCCAGGAGATGCTGACGTTCAAGGGCCACGAGTACCACATCCCCTTCGAGTGCCGCGAAAGCTTCGAAAACATGGATGACGCGACGCTCCGAAGTTACTCCGCGCTTATCGTCCCATCCGCGATGGTCTCCGACAGGCTGCGCTACACGGAGGATGTGAACGAGATCCCCCCCGCCACGAAGCTCTTGAAGCGCGCGTTCGCCGAAAAAGGGATCATCAAGGGGATCATTTGCCATGGCATGTGGCTGGTCGCCCCGGCGCCAGAGCTGGTGCGGGGCCGCCGTGTGGTTGCCCACAACAATCTGATCGGTGATGTCAGGAATATGGGAGCGATCTATACGAACGAGGATGTCGTGGTCGACAACGATCTGGTCACCGCGCGAACCGGCGACCACTGTCACCTGTTTGCGCGGACAATCATCGAGATGCTGGCCGCGGAGTAAGGGAGAACGATCGATGCCGCCACTCAGCTTTTCCCACGTCTCGCTCAACTGCAATGATCCCCTCGCGGTGGAACGGTATTACAGCAGGCACTTCGGATTCACCCGTGCCCGTGTGATCCCGCTCGGCCAGCAACAGATCGTCTTCATCAAATCGGGCAGCATGTATATCGAGATATTCAACGCCACCGAAAACAGGCCGGTTCCCGCTGCAGGGAAGGACGGGCCCGGCTATCCCGGCGTCCGCCACATCGCGTTCAAGGTGGACAGCGTCGACGCAAAGCTCCGTGAAATGGGTAAGGATGCGCGGATCACCCTGGGCCCGCTGGATTTCGACGATTTCATTCCGGGATGGCGTACCGTCTGGGTGGCGGATCCCGAAGGAAACGTCGTCGAGATAAGCCAGGGTTACCTGGATCAGCCGAATCCGCCGCAGCTGGATTTCGCCAGGTAGGGAAAAGAGGAAAGCCATGGGAAATACAATGTCATTCACCTTTTCGGACACACTCGCGGGCTATGTCTCCCGTTTCGACGAGAAAACCGATACCCTCGTACTTGCAACGACGGACGGCCGAAATTTCCAGGTCCATCTCAAGGGCAACACCTACGCCCAGGTGATCCGAAACCTCGAGCAGCCCTATCAGGACTGCACCCAGCAGATGCGAAGCATGCTCGTGCCCGGCCGCTACCTCTACGTCTACGGGGTCTACTATCCCGAGCACGGGGAGTTCACCCTGGAGGCGCAGTACCTGGTGTTTCCCGGGCGCAAGGACGGGGAGTTCCTATTCGAGAAGCAGGATTGGTGGATCAGGCAGATTGCCTCCATCGGCAACTTCTGGCTCAAGGCACAATTCGGCGGCCGCCCGGTGGACTATCGCAACTACCGCACCACGATCAAGCTTTCCGGAGAAAAGGAAACCGACAACTTCCGCCAGGAGACAGACACCATCTCGCGGCTGGTCTATGGATTTGCCACCGCGTATCTCTTGACGGGAGATGACCGCTACCTGGAAGGAGCCGAGAAGGGTACCGCGTACCTCAGGGAGCACATGCGCTTCTATGACTCGGATGAACGGATTGTGTACTGGTATCATGGCATCGACATTCGGGGCGACCGGGAGGACAAGGTCTTCGCTTCCGAGTTCGGCGATGACTTTGACGCCATTCCCGCCTATGAGCAGATTTACGCGCTTGCGGGCCCCATTCAGACCTACCGCGTCACCGGCGACCCCGCGATCCTCCGTGATGCCGAAATGACAGTCGATCTTTTCGACAGGTTCTTCCTGGACAAGACCAAGGGGGGCTATTTTTCCCACCTCGATCCCATCGCTCTCGATGCGCGAAGCGACGCCCTGGGCCCGAACAAGGGCAAGAAGAACTGGAACTCCGTCGGCGATCATGCGCCCGCCTACCTGATCAACCTGTACCTTGCAACCGGCGAAAAGCGCTACGCCGATTTCCTCGAGTACACCTTCGACACAATCGAGCAGCATTTCCCGGACTATGAGCACAGTCCATTCGTGCAGGAGAAATTCCACGAAGACTGGTCTCACGACACACGGCACATGTGGCAGCAGAATCGGGCCGTCGTGGGCCACAACCTGAAGATCGCCTGGAACATCATGCGCATGAACAGCCTCAAGCCCAAGGACGGGTATGTGGCGTTGGCGCGAAGGATCGGCGAGGAAATGCCGAAGGTGGGCATGGACAGGCAGCGCGGAGGATGGTACGACGTCATGGAGCGGCAGCTCGGGGAAGGACAGGAGCTGCGCCGGTTTGCCTTCCACGACCGCAAAGCATGGTGGCAGCAGGAGCAGGGGATTCTCGCGTACCTCATCATGCACGGGGTGCTCGGGGACGAAGAGTATTTGAAGCGGGCTCGAGAATCATCCTCTTTTTATAACGCCTTCTTTCTCGATCACGACGACGGGGCCACGTATTTCAACGTGCTGGCAAGCGGTATTCCCTACCTGATGGGCACGGAACGGTTCAAGGGAAGCCACTCCAGCAGCGGCTACCATACCACCGAGCTCTGCTACCTGGCCGCCGTGTACACGAACCTTCTCATTACACGCCAGCCCATGGATTTCCACTTCAAGCCCATCCCGGGCGGATTCCCACGGAACATCCTGCGCGTCTCCCCCGATATTCTGCCGCCCGGCAGCGTCCGCATCGCAGAGGTGTGGGTGAATGACGAGCCTTACAAGAGCTTTGACGGTGAGAACCTGACCGTGAAGATCCCGGATACGAAGGATGCCCCACGCATAAAGGTGAGGCTGGTCCCCAGACAGAAGTAGGAGGGGAAGAATGGAAGTCAACGTCAGGACTGTCAAGAAGGTCATGGTTGTCGAGCTTACAGGCGAGCTGGACGGGAAGACCGCGCCCGAAGTCCAGGAGAAAATCCTTCCTCAGTGTCAGCCAGGCGCCAAGGTCCTTCTCGACATGAGCAAAGTGCCGTACATGTCGAGCGCGGGCCTGCGGATGCTCCTTTCCCTGTACCGCCAGGTGACAGGCAAGGGCGGCAGTATCGTGCTTTCTGGTGTCGTCGAAGAAATTCGGGACACCATGTCCGTCACGGGATTTCTCAAGTTTTTCGTCATCCACAACACGGTTGAGGAAGGCGTGGCGGCGCTCGGAGGATAGGAAAAGTGGACCGCATTGACGTCTACCCCACCCACCAATATGAGAGCTTCAAGCTCCGTCCGGGTCGCGCCTATCCATTCGGCGCAAACATGGTGCCCGGCGGCGTGAATTTCGCGATCTTCTCGAAATACGCGAACTACTGCGTGCTGGTTCTTTTCGAGAAGGGGAAACCCAAACCGCTGGCGGAAATACCGTTTCGCGGCGTGTTTCAAAAACCCGGAACAGGGGAACCCGTGTGGGCTGATTTCAGGGTCGGAAACGTTTTCTCCATGGTCGTCTTCGATCTCGACTACGAAAACATCGAGTACGGGTTCCGCATGGACGGACCGGGGCCACGTCCTGAAAAAGGAAAGCCGGCGCTGCACCGGTTTGATCCTTCCACAATTCTCATGGACCCGTACGCGAAGGCCGTCGGCGGCCGGGACACCTGGGGCGAGAAACCGAACTGGGCTGATGAGTACCCACACCGCGCTCGGATCGTGCAGGACGATTTTGACTGGGAGTCGGATCGGCCGTTGGAGATACCGACCGAGGACCTGATCATCTACGAGATGCACGTGCGCGGTTTCACGCGTCATCCGTCGTCAAGAGCGAAGCATTCGGGCACATTCGCGGGAATCCGTGAGAAAATTCCGTACCTCAAGGAGCTCGGCGTCAACTGCATCGAGCTCATGCCCATTTACGAGTTCGACGAGTTCGAGAACAGCCGCCCGAACAAGGATACGGGCGAGCAGCTGCTGAACTATTGGGGCTACAGCACGGTGGGCTTCTTTGCGCCCAAAGCCGGATTTGCCGCCTCCGGAAAGATGAAAGACGGCACGATGGTAGCGGACGAGCTGAAGACCCTGGTGACAGAGCTGCACGAAAACGGCATCGAGGTCATCCTGGACGTCGTTTTCAATCACACGGCGGAGGGCAACGAAGAGGGGCTCGCCATTTCCTTCCGGGGGATCGACAATGCGACCTACTACATGCTGACCCCGGAGGGCTACTACTTCAATTTCAGCGGCACAGGAAACACCCTGAACTGCAACAACCCGATCGTGCGAACTATGGTGCTGGAGTGCCTTCGCTACTGGGCCGCCGAGTTTCACATCGATGGCTTCCGCTTCGACCTTGCCGCCATCCTCGGCCGCGACCCCTGGGGAGCGCCTCTTGCCAATCCGCCGCTCCTGGAGACTCTGGCGTTCGACCCGATTCTGGCCAAATGCAAGCTCATTGCCGAGGCCTGGGACGCGGGCGGGCTGTACCAGGTGGGATCCTTTCCGGCCTACGGCCGCTGGGCGGAATGGAACGGCAAATACCGTGACACAGTCCGCCGCTTCCTGAGGGGAGATCCGGACCAGGTGGGGGCAATGGCTCAGCGGCTGCAGGGCTCCCCGGACCTGTATGCACAGGGGGGACGCGGGCCGACAGCTTCCATCAACTTCGTCACCTGCCACGACGGCTTCACCCTGGCCGATCTCGTCTCATACGACGGGAAGCATAATGAAGCCAACGGAGAGAACAACAACGACGGAGCCAACGACAACGATAGCTGGAACTGCGGCCGGGAAGGCCCCACCGATGACCAGCAGGTGAACGACCTGCGCAGAAGGCAGATGAAGAACGCTCTTGCGATGCTGATGGTCAGCCGCGGAGTCCCGATGCTGCTCATGGGCGATGAGATCGGCCGGACGCAGCGGGGCAACAACAACGCGTACTGCCACGACAATGAGTTCAGCTGGCTCGACTGGACGCTGCAGAAGTCCAACGAAGAGATATTCCGCTTCGCGCGCACGTGCATTGCATTTCGCAAGGCCCATCCGGTTCTGAGAGGCAGCACGTATTTTCGAAATGAGGACTATGCCGGCAGCGGCTTCGCCGACATCACATGGCACGGAACGCGCGCGTGGAAAGCCGACTGGTCCCGCGACAGCCGCGTCGCGGCCTTCATGCTGTGCGGCATGCATGCGAAGAATGCGACGGTGAAGGACGATACCATCTACGTGGCCATGAACATGTATTGGGAGTCTCTTCCTTTTGAGCTGCCGGAACTGCGCCAGGAGACATGCTGGCGCGTCTTTGCCAACACCGGCGCGCCTTCCCCGCAGGATATCTGGGAGCCGGGCGCAGAGCCCGTGCTCTCCGATCAACGGCAGTTCATTGTCGGCGCGCGGTCGGTTGCCATTCTGGTAAGCGGCTCTTCCGCCGTCGGCAGCAAGGCGAAGTGAGAAGGAGAGGGGGAACAATGGCTTTCAATGTGCGCTTTGAGATGCTCGACAAAGGCATTGCCAGGATCACCCTGGCGGGGGAACTCGACGCCGGCACGGCCCCCCAGTTCCAGAAGGAAGTGGAGAAGGCGACCGCGGAGAACGCGAAGCGGCTCGTCCTTGTCGTCTCCGATCTGGAATATATCGCGAGCGCCGGCCTGCGGGTCCTCGTCTTTGCAAAACAGAAGATGGGACGGCAGGTCGACGTGTACGTCGTGGGCGCTCAGGAACAGGTGATGGACACGATCCGAAAGACGGGTCTTCACAACAGCGTCATTTCAGTGAAAAGCTACGACCCCGCCGTGATCGAGAACATCTGAGCGCGGAGTCGGGTCGAGAGGGGTGACTATGGAGACCCTGGTCCTTCCCGCCAGCCTCGACTCCCTCGAGGCAATAAGGAAGCATGTGCAGAAAGCGGCCGCCGACGCTGGTTTGGAGAAAAAGGATTCGTACCGCCTCCTGCTTGCTGTCGATGAGGTGGCGACCAATATCATCACGCACGGTTACCTTGAAGCCGGCATCGAAGGCAGGCTCGAGGTGAAAGCCGAGGTCGATGGCGAGCACCTGACGATCGCCCTGGGCGACTCGGGGCCCGCATTCGATCCGACACAGGTTTCAGAGCCGGATGTCAATCAGCCGGTGGAGGAGCGCAAGGTCGGAGGCATGGGCCTCTATCTGGCGATCAGAAATGTAGACCATTTCAAGTACCAGCGCGTGGGAGATCAGAACAGGAACATTTTCATCATGAAACGAAAACAAATGCATTCCGGAGGCAATGGATGAGTGTATCACGTTCCCCAGCCCATGCGGCTCGGAAACGAGCCATCGACAGGACGGGGAGTGCCGGCAGGGAGCACGGACACGGGCGGCTGATAGTGCTCGGGAGCAGCCGGGAGCGGACAGATTCTCTTGCCTCTCTCCTCAAGGACCTGGGCTATGCGGTCGAGTCGGCGCAGGAAGAAGCCGGTGCATTCGAGCTGCTGCGGGCGGGGAGCTGCGATCTGATCCTGGTGGAGCTCGCGCTTGCGAAATCCGACAGATACGGGCTTTTGAAGCGACTCAGCTCAACCCCGACCGCCGATCGCGCTCCCATCATCGTCTTCGGCGCCGCGGATGAGGTCGCGGGCGGCGACAGGTGCCTTCAGAACGGTGCGGAGGACTACCTGACGGAGCTCCTCAACCCGGCAGTCGTCGCGGCGCGGATCCAGGGGCACCTTTCCCACCGGCGTCTCGTGCGCACGCTCGAGTCGTCCTCTGAGGAGCTTGCAGGTCTCAGGAAGCTTTCCGATGATTTCACGAAAGTGATCATTCCCATCGGGATTGCGCTGTCGGCGGAGAAGGACCCGGACCTCCTCATTGAGAAGATACTGGTGGAGGCGAAAGCGGTCTGCAATGCAGACGCCGGGACACTCTATCTCCGAACGGAAGATGATTGCCTAAGGTTCGAGATCATGCACACGGATTCCCTCAAGATCAACATGGGCGGGCCAAGCGGACCGGAGATACTTATTCCGCCTCTCCCCATGCACGATCCGGCGAGCGGCGCGCCGAATCACCACAATGTCGCGACGCATGTCGCCCTGGAAGGGATATCGATCAACATCCCTGACATCTACAATGCGGAGGGCTTCGATTTCACCGGTACCAAGGCTTTCGATCAGCGCAACCACTACCGCTCGATATCGAGCCTGACTGTCCCGCTGAAAAATAACGACTTGAAGGTCATCGGTGTGCTGCAGCTCCTGAACGCACAGGATCCCGCCACCGGAAAAGTGAAGCCATTCGATACGTACTTGCAGCAGATTGTGGAGCTTCTCTCCTCACAGGCAGCTATCGCCCTGAGCAATCAGATACTGATGCACCGGGAAAAGAAGCTGCTGAAGTTCGAGAACGACCTGCAGATAGGCCGCAAGATCCAGACGGACTTTCTGCCTGACAAGCTGCCGCAGCCTCCTGGTTGCGAGGTGGTATCCTGCTTCCACCCGGCACGAGAGGTGAGCGGGGACTTCTACGACGCCTTCCTGCTGCCCGGCAGCAGCCATATGGGTTTCGTCATCGCGGATGTCTGCGACAAGGGAGTTCCCGCGGCACTCTTCATGGCCGTGATTCGCAGCCTGATACGGGCTTTCTCCGAACAGCATGCTTCTTTCGGGCTTCCAATCCTGGCGGACCACAGAACATCGGCCCCCAACTCTGTTGAGCACAGGCTGGCGACCCTGTTCCAAGATCTCAACGCTCTGAACACCGTCGTGATGGCCAACAACTACATCGCCCGCACGCACGCAAACCTCAACATGTTCGCCACCCTCTTCCTCGGCGTGCTCGATCCTGATACGGGCTTGCTGACCTATGTCAACGGCGGGCATGAGGCACCGGTGATTATCGGGGCCAGCGGGATAGAGAATCGCCTGGGACCGACAGGACCCGCGGTGGGGATGATGCCGGATTCGAAGTTCGAGCTCCAACAGTACCAGCTGAAAGACGGAGATATCCTTTTCGCGTACACCGACGGTGTCCCTGAGAGCCGCAATCGAACCGGTGGATTTTTCACTGAGAAGAAACTATTCGCCTTGCTGGGACAACCTGTCGCCTCCGCTGCGCAGCTTGTCCAGCGCGTCGAGTCGGGTCTTCATGACCACATCGCCCAAGCCGACCAATTTGACGACATCACCATGATCGCAATACGATGGTCAAGCCAGCCCCCTGGGGCGTCCTGAACCGGCCCTCCGGCAGGGGAATTTGGTCGCTGCGCCATCTGTGAGTTTGTCTCTCCGGTCTAGATCACGTAGTTCTCGGCGGGCGGGCCGATCTCGCGGGCCTCATTCGCCATCGCGGCCAGCGTGAAAGAGGAAAGAGTGCTCACGATGTCATCGCGCAGCTTCCGCCAGACGCACGTGGCCACGCAGGTCGTGGCGCGGTCGCATCCGGACGGGTCGTCGCCGCACTCCGCGGGGCTTGCGCCCGCCACGGGGTCGACGCAGGGCACCGGCGCAATGGCCCCCTCGATCGCCTCCACCACGTCCTTCACGGTTATAGCCTCAGGCGGGCGTGCGAGGGAATAGCCCCCGTGCGCCCCCCGCTGGGAGACGACGAGGCCGGATGACTTCAGGGGAATGATGATCTGGCCGAGGTACTTTTCCGATATCCCTTCCCGGCGCGCGACGTCCTTGAGGAGCGAGCTGCCCTGACCGTAGTTCAACGCCAGGGCCACCATGAGTCTCACCCCATAGCGGCCCCGGGTCGACATCTGCAGGGACATCCTCTACGTGTCCTCGAAGAGCCACGTGCTGAGGTAGCGCTCGCCCGAGTCGGGGATGATGACGACGATGAGCTTGCCCGCGTTCTCGGGCCGCTTCGCCAGATGCAGGCCCGCCCACGCGGCGGCCCCGGAGGAGATGCCGACGAGCAGTCCCTCTTCCCGCGCCAGCCGGCGCGCCGTCCTGCCCGCGTCCTCCTCCTCCACCTTGATCACTTCGTCTATCAGATCCCTCTTGAGCACCGCGGGAATGAATCCGGCGCCGATTCCCTGGATCTTGTGGGGCGAATGCGTCCCCCCCGAGAGCAGGGGCGATTTCGCCGGTTCCACCGCGACCGCCTTGAACGACGGCTTCCGCTTCTTGATGTACTCCGATACCCCGGTGATCGTTCCACCCGTACCGACCCCCGACACGAGAAAGTCGACCTTGCCGTCGGTGTCCTTCCAGATCTCCTCCGCTGTAGTCTTGCGGTGGATCTCGGGATTTGCCGGGTTCTCGAACTGCTGGGGCATGTACGCGTTCGGGGTGGATTCCACCAGCTCCTTCGCTTTCTCCACGGCCCCCTTCATTCCCTGGGGCGCCGGCGTGAGGACCAGCTCGGCGCCGAATGCCTTCAGGAGCTTGCGGCGCTCGATGCTCATGCTCTCCGGCATCGTGAGGATGCAGCGGTAGCCCTTGAACGCCGCGATGTACGCGAGCCCGATGCCCGTGTTGCCGCTCGTCGGCTCCACGATGACGCTCCCCTTCTTCAGCAGTCCCCTCTTCTCCGCGTCCTCGATCATGGAGAACGCGATACGGTCCTTCACGCTGGCCAGCGGGTTGCGCGACTCCAGCTTCAGCACGAGGTCGCCCTTCGCACCGTCCAGGATCCTGTTCACGCGGACGAGCGGCGTGTTGCCGATGAGCTCCAGCACGTTTGCCTTGATGTTCAATTTGCCGCCTCCTCAGATCTGCTTCAACGCCTGGTCGAGATCGTCCTTGATGTCATCGATGTGCTCGATGCCGACCGAGAGGCGCACGAGCTCGGGGGTCAACCCGCTCTCACGCTGCTGCTCTTCGGTGAGCTGGGAATGAGAGGTGCTGGCCGGATGCAGGGCGAGGCTCTTCGCATCGCCGACGTTCGCGAGGTGGGAGAACAGCTTCAGGCTGTTGATGAGCTTCTCCCCTGCCTCTTTGCCGCCCTTGGTGCCAAACACCACCATTCCGCCGAAGCCCTGCTTCAGATATTTTTTCGCAACAGGGTACGTGGGATCGTCAGGCAGCCCGGGGTAGCGGACCCATGCCACTTTCGGATGTTTCTTCAGCCATTGTGCAACGGCCAGCGCGTTGCTGCTGTGTCTTTCCATGCGCAGGGGCAGTGATTCGATTCCCTGGAGGAAGATCCACGCATTGTCGGGGGAAATGCATGCGCCGAGGTTTCGGAGGGGTACGGTGCGCAGGCGCAGGGCAAAGGCGATGGGTGCCAGCGGGGCAGGAAGGTCAGAGGCCCAGTGCAGCCCGTGATAGTTGGGATCCGGATCGTTGAAGAGGTTGAACTTCTTGTCCTTCCAGTCGAACTTCCCCGAGTCCGTGACGATTCCGCCGATGCCGGTTCCATGCCCGCCCATCCACTTGGTGAGGGAGTTCACGACGATATCGGCGCCGTGCTCGATCGTCTTGAGGAGACACGGTGTTGTGAACGTGGCGTCAACGATGAGGGGAAGTCCGTGCGCATGCGCGATCTTCGCCACTTCCGCGATATCGGTGACGTCCAGGACGGGATTCCCAATGGTCTCGATGAAGATGGCACGCGTCTTCGGAGTGATCGCCTTCTCGTAGCCCTTCAGATCGTCGTGCTTCACGAACTTCACCTTGATGCCGAACTGCGGGAAAATCGCGTCGAACATGGTGTACGTGCCGCCGTACAGGTTGCTCGCCGAAACGATCTCATCGCCTGCCTGCGCCAGGGTGATGATGGCATAATGGACAGCGGCCGTTCCCGAAGCCAGCGCGACCGAAGCCGCTCCGCCTTCCAGGAGGGTGACCCTCTGCTCCAGGACGTCCTGCGTCGGGTTCATGATCCTGGTGTAGATG
>Ga0187866_1002984_pt1 | contig 13244 bp, 17 predicted proteins | sample June2016WEW_11_1_3_FD_133013 | JGI IMG/M metagenome (GOLD analysis project Ga0187866, IMG submission 133013) | Peatland microbial communities from SPRUCE experiment site at the Marcell Experimental Forest, Minnesota, USA - June2016WEW_11_150 | ecosystem: Environmental > Terrestrial > Soil >... | reverse complement strand
AGGAGGTGAAAAAACAATTGACTGAAAAGAGCCACTACGGCATTGTGTGAGAGAGCAGATTGGCTGAGTGGGAAAGTGGCTTTTTATTTCCGGATCCAATGGCACTTTTCACCGGACTACGCACTTGCACGCATCCCCTCCTTCTTCGTAGAAAATGGCCCTGATGTCTTTCAAAAGCTCGAATCGTATGTCCTGCTCGTCATCCCGACCCGAACCTGAAAGCTCAAGGGCTACCGAGCGGGCGCGGATCCCCCACTCTTCCCCCGCCAGGTCGGCAATCGCCAGCAGAGGTGACCAGTTGTCAGAAGCCCTGTCGTTCAAACCAAAAGGTATTTGGGGTCTGGCAGCCCCAACCGTCTTGCCGTAGTCACGGGCCCACCGCAGGAGCTTCTGGCGTATCTCCTTGAACTCCCTCTGGTCATCAAGAACGGAGAACCGCCGAACCTTTTCATTTTCAAGCTTCCGCCTCAGCTCCACCACTACAGCGCGATCTTCCATGGTGTCTGGAATGTGACCGATGCCTGCCAGCACCTTCGCTCCGAATGCATCGTAGGAAACGACCTCTTTGTCTTCTCCCACGCAACGCAGTACTCGGCTTGAGGTGCGGTCATTCCCGGCGTTGAGCAGACCCCGGAGCGCCTCCGCGGTGTCTGTTTTTTGTGCGAGAGTCGCGTCTACTTCGTCCAGAAGAAGAGTGGGTTTCAAGGAATCAACGACTCGGTAAAGTGCGGCGGCAGATATGCTCGCCACCCCCAGAGCGCGATAGGTCATTCGAAGCAGTAATCCCAGTAGCGTTGTCTTTCCGCTTCGCTTCACCGCACTTCGCAGGAGGAGCATAGGGCACAGCTGCAACTCTTCCACGATGTAGGTGAGCATGGTGTACAAGGCCACTGCAAACGCTGCCCCTGAGTCCAGCACAACATGTTCGCGAAGCTTGGCCATAATCGTCGAAAGCAGTTCAGAAGTGCTCACCGACTGGGGCCACGGATCGTCCAAGGGAAGCTCCACCCGTCGCCCGCCGCCTGGCTTCGATTCGCCGGTGACTTGATGCAGCTGCCTCCACCATTTACGAAGGAAAGAGACACCTACACCGTGTCGCTTGGCGATCTCCTTCGAGCGGATCTCAAACTGGTTCTCTGGAAGGGACTCGATTTCCTCTATAATTCTACGGAACTTCTCCGATGCGGCGGCGGCCTCCGCGCCAGCCGCTTCTCCCAGTTTCAGACCGTCTCGTATTTCTTCCTTCGCCTTGGCCAGCTCTTCATCGGAAAGCTCGGCAATCGGCCTTTCAAGTATGGCTTTCCCGTTGCCTCCTCCAAAACGAGATGTCCCAGGGGCTGCACCCTGATCCTTGCTGCTATCGGTCGCTGCCATCGTTGGCCCGCCCGTTCACGGGTTGGGAAGCGAGAGTGCTCTCTTCGACACTTTTGAAAATCTTAGAAATCTGCCCGCCGTGCACCTGCACCCCGATCGAGAGGCGTCCAAACGGCGTGCACTTGATCTCGCTTTTCAGCCAGTCAATTGCGGCAGAAAGCGTATCTGGGGCGCTCCTCATGACTCGTTCCCTATGGGCTTCACCGACATCTGCGATAGCCAGGCGCGCACCTCGTCAGGATCGAAGCGAACATGCCTCGAAACCTTCAGGTACGGGATTTTGCGGGAGGCCACAGCATGATCAATAGAAGAAACGGACCGCTGTAGGAATCGAGCGACGTCTTTCTTTGTCCAGAGCTCTCTATCCATGCGCCTTCCTCCTCGTGCAATTATTCGCACTCACGGGGGAAAGCCTAACAAATAGTAGCTGATAAAAAGCTTAACCGGTTGAGGGCCGGTTAAGCTTCAGCCTTGAATTTCTTTTATCACCTGGTCGACTGATTCGTGCTTTTTCGGCTTTCCTGCCTCATCCTCGCAAGCTTTGTTGTTGTGGTACTGATGCGCCCACAGGGCCAGATCCTTACGGGTGATAGCTTTTCCATGTCTGTCCATGAACACCCCATCGAGGGCCGCCCACATTTCCCCATCATCACAGATTGCTTCTCTCTCGCGCAGCGTCTCAAAGAGATAGGCGAGCAAGCGGTTTGCCCATATCCACTGGATCCGTGGACGTTCTGGCGTGCGGGTTGCCTTTGGACTTTTCTGTGGTGCGCCATCTTCAATAACAGGGATAAGCCCCATTTCCCGTAGCTTTCTGAGCTCTTTGCGCTCTCGCTCGGTGGCCTTCTTGTAGATGTCTCGGAAATCGGCATGCCAGATGGCGTCATGTTTACCGTCGGCCGAGAGCTTAACTTCTACATTTATCTCTTCTGCATCGCGCCGACGGGCAGGGGATAGCCGCCTTCGCTGCTCGTTGGCTAATCGCAGCCGATGCTTTAACGACATCCATGCCAATCGACTTTCTACCTCGCAAAGGTTCAGATCCTCTTTGAGGTGTTTCACGGCGAAATCAAAATCTATCCACGACCCACATTCGTGCAGCCAGTACTGCAGCCGCTTATCTACGACGTCGAGGTATTCCTTTGCCGCAGCATAGCTTCCAAGCTTCACCTTCCAATGATCGCGTATCTTTTGAAAGTTGAAATCGAAATGCGGAAAGCAATCCTCTTTAATCAATTACTTTTCCTCCTCTTGGCTCGAAAAGCACCACCCTTGCCAACCAATAGCCTTCCCTGGTCTTCCAGAAGCGTCGTTTGAAATGGTGCGCCGCCAAGGAGGGCGATTGCCACTTTGCGCATCACGCGACATCAAGCTGGAAGGCCAATGCCAACTTCGAACCTTTGTGTTTGAAAGCCCTCGAAAGGCCAGGTCTTTCGGTAAGTGCTATCCAAGAACGCTCAAATCGTTCCTGACTTCCTTTTCAAACTACCCCTTCGTGGACGACGCTGCCCTGCGTGTCGCATGACTATGCTTTCGATATCCGAATCGACAGAGCTTCGCAATTCAGAGACAATCTCGGCGAGCATCGTGTGAATGTCAGTCGTTGAATCCCCATTTTCAAGGAAAAACTGATATGGCCTCAGATGGAGCACACCCGCAAGGCGAGCGAGCGTACTAGCACCGAGCCAACGGCGTGCCCGTTCCACGTCATTCATATAGCCGACTGAAAGGTCGGCTTTCTCGGCCAGCTTCATCTGACTGATCCCGAGCCGTTTCCTCGCGGCTCGAACGTTCTTCGCTAGAAGCTCCTGGATGTACTTTGCATTGGGCGTGGTCTCCATATGAGAATCCACTTTTCGCTATAAGATTCATTGTTGCTACTTGCATATCGCGTATTTCATTTGTCTCATATAGCGTAATAGCAAAGACTGCCTTCCAATCCTCCGCCGGTGATGCGTTCTGCAACCGGCTTCCGAATATGGCAAACGGTCAAGAATCAGGATTCCACAGGGCGAAGCTTTGGTCCACCTCACCCAACTGAGATAGGGGAACAGTAACGGCTTCTTCAGGAGGCTCGACAATGGACGATGCGGAGCTAGACCGCGCCACTTTCATCTGGGCCCCGAACCCATCTTCGGCTGATTATCCCGGATCCCCATATCCTGGCACAGTCATGAAATGGGAGACGTGCGGATTTCCCCTCTACGACCAGCCCCCACCTGCCGTGAGACTATCGGGGGGCATTTCTACCTCGCAGAAAGGGGACATTCCTACTTGCTTCACATATTGTAGGATGACTTGATATGAAAATAAAACGTTTGTAATGTTTTTGTTAAGCAATCAACGTTCAGCCGGGGTGCCTGGCAAAGATCTCTATGGGGAAAGCACCTTTCTAATATGGAGCGAGTTGTCTCGATTAGTACGGCCGCATTTGACGGATACGATTTTCATACCGCCTTCGAGGAAATTGCACGGCTTGGTGTGAGAACGGTAGAATTTGCCTTCATCCAGGGGTACACGGATCCTTTTTCTGAAGATTACTTCTCGGATCGAAATTCTCGCTCACTTATAAGCTTGTTGAAGGATTACGGGCTAGCCTGTTTTGCATTCTCCGCTCACCTTGATTTGTCAAGAGCTGGCATCGTCCCGATTTTCAAAAGGAGGATGGACTTTGCTACGAGTCTCGGTTCAAAGATTATTATTACTAACGCTGCTCCAAGCGACAAAAAAGAGTTATTCTTTGAGTCTGTTGATGACTTGATTCACCATGCTGAATCGTTGGGTCTGACCATCGGACTTGAGAACCCGGGAGATGGCAGTGACAATCTGGTCAACTCGGCTAAGGAGGGAGCGATCCTAATCAGAAAGATCGGATCGAAGTTTTTGAAGATGAACTACGATTTGGGCAACCTTTTGTCCCACCTTCAGGGTAGGATTCGACCTGAGGATGACTTTCTTGAAGGGCTAGATGCGATTGTCCATCTGCATATAAAGGATGTGCAACGTTCAGATCTTGGTTGGGAGTTTACCGCTATCGGAGATGGGGAAATCGATTATGCCCGCGTCTTCGAGGTGCTAAAAGACTGGCATCTTTTGTATCCAATTAGCCTTGAGGTACCCTTGAGGATAAGCCGAAACACTAATGCCTCACCCCGGCGCAAGAAGGAACCGGTGCCTCTAGCAACAATTCGTGCGACGTTGGAACAATCAGTACGGTTTGCTCGAATAGCTTTAGCATGAAATGCCTAAGGTGGCAACGACGTTTGCAGTATTTCGCAATCGAATCCAACACATGGAACCCATAGAAATATCTTGTTGAAGAGTTTTGAGGGAGATTGCCCTTCATCGTGGAGTGTAATACCTCGAAAAATGTGCTGTCCCTATAGCTGGACAGGTTGACTCATGCCTCACTGTTAGCGCTCCCCCATGGGACTGTCAACGCTCTTGCGGATCAAAGACTCGGGAATTGGCCGGCCCTTCTCCGCTCTGTTGCCGACAAACGTTGACTCCTCGAACAAGACCCAACCGCGATTGACCGCGTGTGGGCACGCCATATGAAGGTCCCGAGGTGTCACGTTATTCACCCGGCCTAGCCGCGTGCTGAAGTACGTGTAGGATTTCACTCCTCTGTCATCGACTGACAGTGCTGCCATCCAAGGCACTTGATCCGGTTCACTATCTTCTTGTGCTTGGCGCTCCGGGGAGTCGAATCCACTCCTCATGACTGTGCCCCCATCGAATGCTTGCACTTCTGACCCCGGAGCCTGGAATGATCCTCCGAATCCACCGGCCCGAAGCCGTAGCCTTCTGACCCCGAGCGCCTGCTCTATCGATTCATGGAGGGGCTGCGAACAATTCCCCGCGTTCCCCTGCACTGATGGCTTACACCTCCGGAGGTTTTTCATTGACCGAGGCTATCTCACAGCAAACCCTGGAAACCCATACGGGCTATCCATTTCAGGGCTTGCGAATAGTCCCCCGGCAAGAACTCCTCGCACGCGATTTCCGGAAGAAGGTACGGCAATAGCAGTTTGCAGGAGGAGACAGAAATGCTGACCCGTACTGAATGCGGCAAGCCCGTAAATGGGCGTGACGGTTCGTGCAGCAGGTGAGAATACGACCAGTTCCTGGACCCCCCAGGTGGTCCGTATTCCATGATCCTCGACAACTGATCGCCCATTGCGCCGATCAAGGCAGTAGAGAAGCCATGACCAGGCGAAGGAAGGATTGATCGTCCCACGGCCATGGTCCATCGCCGACCCGGACCACCACCAGGTCTAGGGAAGGTACGATGTAGCACTTGTTTGCCTGGTACCCGAGCGCGGCGAATGCGTCTTCGGGGAGATCCGGCCACAGGACTCTGCGCGTATTCGGCCACCAGGTGTAGCCATAGTTCGGGTTCACAACCTGAGAGGCTCGCGCGGCAGTCTCCATCCACGATTCCGAGATCAGCTGCCTCCCCTGCCAGTTGCCGCGGTGAAGAGCCAGGTAGCCGAAGCGAGCGAAGTCGCGGGTCGTGATGTGCAGCCCCCCGTTCACGAATGAGTGGGGTCCGATATGCCCTTCACCTCCGACGCGGTCCCAGTGGACACTTCCGATCCCGAGAGGTTGGAATATCCGCCGGCGAACGTATTCTTCGGTTTCCATCCCGGTGAGATGAGAGAGAATCAGCGCCAGGTGGGCGAAAGCGGGATCGCTATAATCCCACTTCGTTCCCGGCTCCCCCCACAATTCCGCGACCGAAATCCCATTTTCCGTCGGACAGCGGCCGAGGGCCAGCTCGAAAGGCCCGCACCCTTTCGCGTGCGGGAGGCCGAAGACCCCCATGTCTTCCCCTTTTATCCCGGAGGTCATGGAGAGCAGGTGCCGGATGCGAATGCGCGCCTTCCTCGGATCAGAGAGTGGATACCCTTGGGGGATGTACTGGTAAGCCATGCTATCAAGGTCGATGGTTTGCCCAGCGGACAGCTTCCTTTCCCGGCTCTCCTGAAAGAGGATCCCGTAAGCAGTGCCGGTGACGGACTTCGTGCACGACCAGATGTTCCATAGTTTTGTCCGATCGCCGTTCTGGTACCACTCCCCCACGATTGCTCCATGTCGAACAACTAGGACTGAAGAGCATGTCGCACTGGAGACGAAGCGCTCGTCATGAGGATTCACAGTTTTCTGCTCAGCTAATCCCGGCCCGGATCGAACGTTGGCCTCCCACGCCAGCGCCAGTTTTTCCGGATCCACGCCCCCTAATGACCTAATCTGACTCGGATCGGCAAGAACTCGCCATCCCCCTCCTGATTCGGGAAGCGGATACGCATTCGTGTGATCCTGCTTCATGGCATCCTCCTGGAAAAACACCGTGTCACGGGTGGCTTGGTGACTCTCCCTCCGGCAGATAACGCTTGGGAAACTTAGCAACTACGGTGAACTGTGGATCGACGACGTTCCCCACGCGCGTGGTCCCGACCTGCGTGATCAGGTGCAGTGCATCCAACGGATCGTAACCGTAATCTTGCTCCAGCCATCGGATGAGCTCAACCTGACCAAGACGGAAGGCATCCATTAGGGGGCGCGCACTCGCAGCCACCATGAGCCACTCCTCATTCTCCATCCGCGGCCATTCTATACGCTTCGCCGGAATCCGGTCTAGCTCCAGCGTAACCTCTGCGGTGATGTCCAACCCGCCACCGCACAGCTCGCCGTCGCCCTGTGCCGCATGGACGTCGCCGACGAACAGGTAGGCTCCGCGCACGAACACGGGTAGGTACACGGTGGTGCCCGCGGCAGTCTCCACGCAGTCCATGTTTCCCCCGTTTTGGGCGGGCGTGATCGAACTGATGAACTGGCCCCAGGCCGGCGCAACTCCGATGCATCCGAAGTGCGGCTGGAGTGGTATCTTCACTCGACCCACGCGGCTGTCGGGCAACTCCAGGTTTCCGAAGCCTTGGTCACGGTCAATCCGCCAAGAGTACGCCTTGGACTCTGGGGTTGGAGTCCGCGGACCGAGGCTGAGACCTGCGGAGATCCCCCAGGCAAGCCCGCCGCCATCGAAGGCAGCCCCACCGTTCACGAAATCCCTCGTTAGAAGTATCTGTCGGATATGTACCACGAGCACATCGCCTGGCTCCGTGCCTTCGACATAATAAGGCCCTGTGAGCGGATTGAACTCCTTAAAGCTCGTATCCGGACTCGTCTGCCGGCACTGGCGGGGAATTTCTCGCCCTGTTTCGTCTATGTTGAGCGCATCGACGGTCGTAGTCACCAGCGTATCGCCCGGGCTCACCCGGAGCGCAGGCGCATGCGGACCGTACGTGTAGTAATACATCTGCGGATGGTGATGATGCGTTTTGCCGCTATCCATTGGCAGCTCCTTCCGTGCACATCTTCTGGCTAATCCCACGATCATCAATCCACGGCGTCGTCTTACATGTCCTAAGGAATCCGACGTATGTCATGCCTGCGCTTACGGATTACTTCAAGGAGGTCATCGGTGCTGTTCACCCAGGCGCCCCTTATATACTCCACAGGTCCGTAAGAAAGGAACTCTCGTACGCCGATCGATCTGCTGAGCCAGGCCCGCTCGAACACCGGCAGCGCCTTGGTTAGGTGTTCAATTCGGGCCGCATCCACCGGTTGCCTTTGAGCTACTCGGATTTGCCCCTCGTCGATCGCCCGTTCCGGTCGCGGCCCAATGACTGCAGCCCTCCCCTCCTCCTGGTCTTGGAAGCAGACAAGGAGCTCCACCCTCCCTTCGTATCCCGCACAGACCTGGGCAAGACGATCGGCCATCAGCCGGCCCGCCTCGAGCAGATCGTCTACGCCTAGTCGCGCGTTGCCGTGCTTGACCACTCTGGAAAGGTACCTGATGAATGCTGTTTGCAGGAAAAGAGCATAGACCGGCGGCTCCTTCCCCTTTTGACTGTAGGAAGTCGACCAAACGTCATGAAGCGCTTCCAGCTGAGAAACGGACATTACGCCGGTGGCAAGAACCGGATTTCCTTGCCGCAACAGCCACCCGATCAGCTCGAGCCCTGATCCGGTCACAGGCGCCTGGACCACCATGGTGCGGTCAACTGCTCGGTACCTGTCTGCTTCTTCGGCCATTGCGCCACTGTCAAGCTCGAAGTAAGGGTCGCCCGCCAGCGAGATGAAACCTCGCTCACCATGGCTCCCATCATCGTGCGGCAGCAGGTAATCACCTATCTGATGAGCAAGCTCCAGCTGAATCTCTTCCACAGCCAGGAAGTAATCCTGAAGCCGGGAAATCGCTTGATCGATGATGCCGATCACCCTTTCACGGTGTGTCTCCGATCGCAGTTGGCGGACGGCATAAGAAGGGCTTAGAATACAGCCGGTTAGTCGGCCCGCGACTGTCGTCTCCCCTTCTACAGGATTATAAAGGAATACGTTCTCGCTCATTCTACGGTGTTTCCCTCCTACTCCCACCGGCTGCGGCCGGTCGTCATCCACTCCATGAACGCGAAGAAATCCTTCTTTCTGCGAGTGTTGATCCGCCAGTTCACGGGAGGGCACTGGAAACCGTCGTGATAGTTATTATAGCCAAGATCCAGGTAGCCCCAGGAAGCATGACAGCGCGTGGCTCGAATGAAATTGTTGTCGTCGTTCTCGAAGTCGAAGTGGTCATCCTCGTTGAAGACGATCGGTTGCCCTCGATAGGCCGGCTGTCGGCGGATCATGCGGATCATCTCCTCGATCCCCGCTGGGTCTACATGGTTACCGTGCACGAGCAGGAAATCGGATATTCGCATCACCTCATCCCCTGGCAGGGTGCCACCGCCGTAGCTAACGGACACGGGAAGCCGCGCGCCACGGGCGGCGCTTCTGTTCTGCACCCGGGCGATCAGCTCGTGCACCCGGTGCGGCGTAAGGACCGAGTGGGTGTAGATGATGTTGCACTCGTTGTTTACTTCGATGACCACATTGGTATACTGCCGATCGAGCACCCAGTCGGTAGCGGAATCCGTGGCTCTCACGATTGCCGCCTCGTCGGGCAATCTCTTCTCCTGCCCGAAGTAAAAATAGGAGAGGATCACTACCATGCCGAGCTCGTCGGCTCGCGTCACGATCCGCTCCAGCCGGACCATGTATGCAGGATCCAGGGAGCCATCGGCGTTGATGGCCGAGTTGTGCCAGGGCTGCGTCAGGCAGTAGCCCCGTGGGCAACCGCCTTGGAGGCAGATCGTGAATGCCAGAAGCCCCTTCTCCCGCCAGGATGACATGGCCTGAACGAACTCCTGGGTATTCCGGTCTGGGTCCCACACATGGGTATCGGGATATGCCCAAAGATGAATGGTTTCGGGGTTGCGATCGTCGAAGATCCCCTGCGCCATCCTGGAGTTGAATAGCAATCCCTCGATGGACGCCCCTTCACAGGTCCGCCCCTTGTTCACGGGGACGTTGTTGATGGCGAACGCGTCGTTCGCGATACTTACGACTGTATTCCCCATTCGTGATCTCTCTTACCCCTTCTTTATCCCTTAATTGCGCCCGCGGTGAGCCCGGTGACGACCTGCTCCTGGAAAAGGATATACATGATGAACACCGGGATGATGGAGATAACCAACCCCGAGCTCAGCAGGCCAAAATCGGTGATATACTCTCCCTTGAGAATCATCACACCCTGGCTGATCGTCTTCAGATTCATCGGTGAGATGAAGATGTAGGCGAAGACGAAATCGTTCCAGCAGTTCAGGAAAGTCAGCACCGCAGCGGTGGCAAAACCACCCTTGCTCAGGGGGACCATGATCGTGAAAAAAAATCGCGCCCGGCTGCATCCATCGACGAAGGCGGCATCTTCCAGCTCAATGGGCACCCCCCTCATGAAGCCCGAGATGATGAAGATTGACAGCGAAAGGTTTGCAGCTACGTAAATCGCCATCAAACCGATGCGTGTATTGAGCAGACCAATGTTTTTCATCAACATGAAAGTGGGGATCAGGAGGGCCTGGATAGGGACCATAATGCCTATCATGAAGTAGGAAAACAAAGCCAGGTTCCGCCACACCCTGGTCAACACGTAGGATACCATCCCAGCAAACAGCAGGCACATGAACAGCGAGCCGAAGGAGTACAGCAGGCTGTTTCCAAAATAGACGCTGACGCGGGCCTTGCTCCACGCTGTGCTGAAGTTGATGAACTTCCAAGCACGGGGCAGCCCGAAGGAGTTGACGTATACCTCGGTGGCGCCCTTCAAGGAAGTAAGGAAAATCCAGACAAAGGGCGCTATAGTGGTGACCGCATACACTATCAGAATCGCGTACCGGAGGAAACGCGCAGCGGACCGCTGGATTGAAAGGGTTTCCATTCTTGTCACCTATTCCTCCTGCACAACCCCCAGGCCCGCTAGGCTTGCATCCTGCCGGATGCAAACTTGCGGAACATAACGACGAAGAGCAGTGAGATTGCGATGATGGATATGCCGATCGCACTACCGTACCCGTACCTGTAATCCATGAACGCAGTGCGGGCCATGAAGACAGTCAAATACGCGGAGCTCAGCCCAGGACCACCCATGGTCATGATCCATGGGTGGTCAAAAGAACGTAGCGAACCTGTCACAGTCAGGATGATACAGATGCTGAACGCTTCCCAGGTCATTGGGATGAGGATCCGGAAATATATGGCCAGTGAACCTGCCCCGTCTATCAAGGCGCTCTCCAGAATTTCCCCAGGCACGGACTGCAACGCGGCCAGCAGGATCATGATTAGAACCCCAGCATACTGCCACATCTGCGGGAATATGACTGAATGCAGGACGACCTTTGGATCAGACAACCACCGCTGCTGGAGGGCTCCCAATCCGAATACCTTCAGCAGAGTGTTCAAGGGGCCATCCGTGTTATAGAATATGACGAACATGGTTCCTATGGCGATCGGAGCGATGACGACCGGAATGAAGTACACAGCCCTGAATAATTTGAACCCGCGCACAGTCCGGAACAAAAGGAAGGAGATAAGGGCGGAAAAGGGAAGCTGTATGGCCAGCGACTCGACGATAAGCATAGCCGTGTTGTAGATGACCTGCCGATACTCCGGATCCCTGAATAGACTCAGATAGTTGTGTAGCCATACCAAGTCCATACGGCTGGCCGCGTCCCAATTGAACAGGCTGAAGTAACCACAGGCCACGGTGGGGTAGATGATTATGAGGGTGTAGATGACAAAAGCCGGCGCAGTGAAAATCAGTATGAACCGAATGTTCCTTTTCATGCCGGATATCTTTCCCGCACTACTCGGATAACTAGACTGGTTCTGAATTATATGTGGAGGGGCGAGAGGCTGCTTCCCGTCCCTCCTCGTCTTTTGACCAATCAGCTCTTGGGCTTGTTCTTGTCCATGATCCCCTGGAGCTTCTGCAGTCCCTGTTCGGGCATAGTGGAACCAGCCCATAGCTCGTCCATGTAGTAGTTGAAGTTGTTCCACGTTTCGGGATCCGGCACAAGCGCCCAGTGGTTGGGCACTTGCCGCACCCCCTTCAGCCTCGCATAGTACTTGGCCATGATTTTCGTCATCTTCGAGGTGTCGATGTTCACCTTCTTCGCGGGATCCACCCCGTCCAAATACACGTAGCCCAGGAACGACTCATCCGAAGCCCACAAGTCGGCAAACGCCAACAGAATCGGCCGCAGCTTGGGATTGTTCCACGCCTTAGGGTTCAGATATAGGCCGTAAGGCGACCCTCCCGTGCTGATGCCTGCTGGGTCAATGTCGGCTCCCGGCATACGCGGCGTCGATCCAAAGTCGCACTTGTCCGCTATCGGCTCAAAGTTCGGAAGCTGCCACGGGCAGGCGCTTATCATCGCCGCCTTCTCCTCGGCAAACTGCGCGGTGTTCGGCCCCCAGTCCCCTCCGGCGACCGTGTCCTTCGGGAACACCCCAGCCTCCCTCATCTCTGCAATAAACTTGCCTGCACGCAGCGTGGCTTCGGTGTTGATCTTCCAGCTCTGCTGTATGCCCTGCAGATCCTTCAGCCCGTCGCTGAACTGGCACTGTATCAGCGAGTAGAACAGATGCGACGGGTTGCCATTCACGCTGCCCATGGCCATCGGGATGATACCGTTCTCGTTGAATACCTTGGCCACTGCCTTTAGCTCGGCCAGCGTCTTAGGATACTTCAAACCAAACTTGTCGAACAGCGCCTTGTTGTTGATCCACACCGTGCTGAAGCTGTTCTGCGGCAGCCCTATCAGCTTGCCCCCTACGGAGAAGGTGGCCTGTGACCCTTCGCCCCACATCTCCCGCTTGTTGACCTTGCTCACCTTGAAGTACTCATCCATGTCCAGCGCAACCCCGGCATCCCAGAAGGGCTTGATTTGCCCGTAGCCGCCCCAGAACATGTAGATCTCAGAGATCCCTCCAGAGGCCAGTTCGGTCTTCATCTTTGTCCGTATCTCGTTCTCTGCCCCCGTCTCGAACTTGAACTCCACCTCTGGATGCTGCTCCTTGAACTTGGCGAGCACCTGCTGCATGCCCTTCGCTTCGTAGGCCACTGACTGCAGCTCAAAGCGCATGCTCACCTTCTGCCCCGCCCCCTCCTGCTTCCCGCCAGCCCACGCCGTCAAGGCCGCCAGCAGGAGGACCAGGGCCACCATCCAGGTTTTTTGCAAAATACCCATACTCAACCTCCTCACGATCATCAAATGTCTTCACGTTCGCCAATATCAATTCATATTGTGGAATATTGAATTCATATTATCATGGGTCAATTCCTTATGTCAACAAATATCTATTACGATCTATTTGCGCTGTGACCTTTATCGAAGGCGCGTGTGCGATAGGCGTACCCTTCCGAATCCGCGATTCTGGATCGGGAGGACGAGCGTCAACCGTGGCGGCGTTCAGCTCGGCTCCTTTTT
>Ga0187866_1002977_pt1 | contig 13281 bp, 9 predicted proteins | sample June2016WEW_11_1_3_FD_133013 | JGI IMG/M metagenome (GOLD analysis project Ga0187866, IMG submission 133013) | Peatland microbial communities from SPRUCE experiment site at the Marcell Experimental Forest, Minnesota, USA - June2016WEW_11_150 | ecosystem: Environmental > Terrestrial > Soil >... | reverse complement strand
GGAGCCGGGGCTGATGTGGTGATGGAATGCGCTGGCCATGCATCTACCGGTGTTCTGGCCGGACGGGTCGCCCGGCGCAAAGGACGTGTGGTCATTATGGGGGTTTACGAGCGGCCGGCCCCCATCGATTACACCGATCTCGTATTTGGGGAGAAAACGGTTTTAGGGAGTATGGGTGGCTACGGCGTCTTTGAACAAGCCATTGGAATGATCGCTGAGGGGAAATTCCACGGTGAGCTGCTGATCACCGGCCGAATTCCCTTGACGGAAATTGTCTCCGGCGGCCTTGAAGCCCTGGTCAAGAATAAGGATGCACATGCCAAAATATTGGTCTCGCCGGCATGAATAGCAAGCCAAGCTCAAATGCTATGAAAACCGGATCAATCCAGATCGGGGACTCCGCGTGGGTAATCACTTCTGGATAGGAATTGTTCCGAAGAGGAATTGCAGGGCAACTGCAGAATTCGTCAATACCGGAGGCAAAACCTGGTCCAGGATGTTTCGCGTGCGACCAAGGTGCTCTCCCACGAAGGGACTGCTTTAATGACCACTCTGAGATTCGCAATGTTGGGGGCAGGTTTTTGGGCGCGATTCCAACTTGCTGGTTGGAAGGATCTGCCCGGCGCGATTTGCGTCGCTATCTACAACCGAACGCTTAGCAAGGCAGAAGCTCTGGCCCGGGAATTCAGTGTCGCTGCTGTTTACAGTGACCCGCTGGAGCTTTTTCGCCGGGAGAAACTGGATTTTGTTGACATCGTAACAGATGTGGACACTCACAGCAGGTTCGTTCACATGGCGGTTTCCCACAAGCTGCAGGTCATATGTCAGAAGCCCATGGCTCCCGCTCTGGATGTTGCCGCGGAGATGGTGAAGGCATGCTCTGATGCGGGTGTCCCTCTGTTCATCAATGAGAATTGGCGGTGGCAGACACCTATCCGCCAGATGAAGTCGGTGCTGGATTCGGGTGCCATTGGAACCCCCTTTCGAGCGCGTATTGATATGATTTCCGGGTTCCCGGTATTCCGCAACCAGCCCTTCCTGAAAGAGCTGCCGCAATTCATTCTGACGGACCTGGGCAGCCATATTCTGGACGTGGCGCGTTTCCTTTTTGGCGAGCCCGACTCTCTCTATTGCCAGACCCAACGCGTCCACCCTGATATCAAGGGGGAGGATGTTGCCACGGTGGTGATGCGGATGGGAGGAACGACCACCGTGCTTGTCGAAATGGCCTATGCCGAAAACCCGTTGGAGCGCGAGTGTTTTCCTCAGACTCTCATGTTCATCGAGGGAGAGAAAGGATCCGCGGAGCTTTGCACCGATTACAGGATCTGTGTGACGACCTCAAAGGGCACGCACTGCAAGCGCTACCCTCCCCCGCGATATGCGTGGGCGGATCCCGCATACGATGTCGTGCATTCCAGCATCGTGCCCTGCCAAGGGAACATTCTGAGGGCCCTGCGGGGGGAGGGAGTTGCAGAGACCACAGGTCAAGACAATCTAAGAACAGTCCAGCTTGTCTTTGCGGCGTATGATTCGGCACGGGACAACAGGGTGATCGAGTTGCGTTAAACTGTCCTGCCAGATCAATTATTTGCAAAAGCCTTTGATCGTGAAAAGTACGTTCTAAACCTCCAGGAGCAATCCGGTCTGCGTTGGTGGGGCACCGACGGTCCGGCATCCAGCGGGGGAACCCATCATGGCGTGGGGCCTCCCTGCAAACGAAGCATGCTGCTTACACGGTAGGGTGATGTCTCGGGCTTGCGTCCGGCTTCTCAGAGTGGTGACGTGATGTTTCCCGCGGGGTCAACCTCGGGGCAATAGGTCTCAGGCATCACGCGCCAGTCTTTGAGTTTCGACGCCTCTTCCACCAGGGACTCGGAGACCGCGAGGCGGTCGAGGTTTAAGGTGTTGCGGATCCAGACGAGGCGCTGGTCCGATGGCTCAGGGCTACCCAGGTGACCCAGCAATAGATTCAAGGCGTCGCCGTCGGTGGGCAGGTGAATGGGAACCCGCGCCGTCGAAGGATTCAAAGCGATGCGGGCATTAAGGTACATTTTCTCGAAATCGATTTTTTGAAACAGACGCTCGTGGATAACGTCCGCGAAGCCAACCCCGATGGCATTCCCGCCGCTCTCGGGAGTCAAGTCGCGGACGTAGATCAGGCTTACCTCGGGAGCTTCACCGGGCTGCAACTCCACCCCACGGCCAATGACCTTGGTGTCCATGCCCGTGCCGCTGATGTTCTTCCCGAGTTCATTTATGATCAACAATTGGAATCGGGAAAAAGGAATGCGCGCCACAAGTTGACGAGCCGTTTTTAGCGCGTCCTCTTCCATGGCCACGATTCCCTCGGGCCGCGCGGCTCGCACGGCTGCGACCTGGTGGATCTCGTTCTCAATGACCGCAAGGCCAGCGAGGATTCTTCTCGTGGAAAGTACTCTTGCCGAGATAACGCGGATTGCCGTTTCCAAGCCGAGTTTCCAACCCCGGCGGTGGCATTCCTGCGCCCCGTCTCTCTTCCCCATTCCCACCGCCATCATTTTCAGCAGGCCACTCTCAATCGTTCCCGAGAAATCCGTGTGCGGCTTCACGCGATTTAGTACTACGACCCCGTCAGCTTCCCAAGCGCTGCGATCCATGAAGACGCGGAAACCCTCGGGTGTTGTGCCGAGAAGCACCGTCTCCATCGAAGACCTGACTTCGACTCCGATCGAGCTTTCAGTGACCCCGTATTCTTCCAGGATTTTGCGCTGGCCTTCGGCAGTCGCGCCGCCGTGACTGCCCATGGCAGGAAACACGAAAGGCTGCGCCCCCTGTGCCTTCAGCCAGTCGCAAGCCGCTTTCACGAGGTCGCGCAGGCGGGCGATCCCTCGGCTGCCTACCGCCAGGGCAATCCGCCGTCCGCGCAAATCAGTTAGGGGCAGGCCTAACGCCGAAAGGACGCACTGGACCTCACCTTTCAGATCATTGAGGCCTGGGACACTCGCCCCGGTCCTTTCCAGAAGTCGGAAACCTGCGAGAGGAATGTTGCCATAGGGCGCCATAGTTTTGATGAGGACGCTAGCACGCAGGCCAACTCGCGTCAAGGCAGAGCCCGTTTGAGTAGTGGGTCCGTTAGGTTTTTTGTAGCGGCGGTCTGTGGCCGCCGGCATTCGATTCAATAGATTCCGGCGCTCATAGAGCGCCGCTACAGCAAACTGACCCACCACCCCCGTTCGGATCTTGCTTGAAGTCCCGTGAGGAATGCAGTCTAAGAAGATTCCTTCTCACGGGCTCTGCACAGTCATTCAGCTAGTTGTGTGCGCGTGAACGATGGACCGAGCTTTTTCGATAATCGCTCCGCAGTCGATGTGATAATGTGCAAGCAGTTTTCGGAAGTCGCGGCCGGAACTCGCAAAGATATCCTGCAAGCCAACTCGCCGGACGGTCGTGGGATGTTCCTCGGCCAGGACCTCGCAGACCGCGCCACCGAGTCCGCCGATAATATTATGGTCTTCGGCTGTCACGATCCCTGCCGTCTCGCGAGCTGCCCGGACGATTTCCTCGCGATCGATCGGTTTGATCGTGTGGCAATCAAGGACTCGGGCTTCGATGCCCTCTTTGGCTAGTTCCTCTGCCGCCCGCAGAGCTTGTTCCACGATATTCCCGGTGGCTATGATCGTAAGGTCGCATCCCTCCCTTGGCCTAAGCATGCGACCCAGCTTGAATTCGATGTCGTCGTCATAGAGGACCGTGTTGATTTGGCGTCCCAGCCGCATGTAAACGGGACCCTCATATTCGGCAATCGCCCAGGTAGCCTTCCGTGTGGTCACCGGATCACTGGGCGAGACCACCATCAAATTGGGTATCGCCCTCATGGCTGCGAGGTCCTCCGTGGCTTGATGCGTGACGCCGTCACCAGCAATCTCCACTCCACCATTCGTCGCCACGATCTTGACATTCAGCCCAGGATACGCAATGGAAGTCCGTACCTGTTCGCAGGCTCGCAAGCCAGCAAACATCGCAAAGGTACTGACGAAGGGCAACCAGCCAGTAGTGGCCACACCCGCGGCAATTCCCATCATGTTCTGTTCGGCCACGCCCACCTGAAAGAACCTTTCCGGGAACCTGTGAGCAAACTGAAACGTGTTGGTTGATTTGGCTACATCGGCTTCGAAGACGATCAGTTTGGGGTTACGTTCCCCCAACTCGACCAGCGTCTTACCGTACATGACGCGGTTGGGCTGAGCTTCGATCATGGAACCCTTCCGGTTTCGATTTCGTTGACGAAAGCCTCGGCTTCCTTCCGCGTGGGAGGACGACCGTGCCACTTGGCGCCGGTCTCGATGGCCCTGACCCCTTTGCCCTTGATCGTGGCTGCCACAATCACGTAGGGCTTTCCTGGCGCCCGAGTGGGGTTCTGGAAGGCCTCGTGAATCTGGCTGAAGTCGTGGCCGTCGATGCTTACCGTTTCCCACCCAAAGGCGCTAAACTTGTCGGCAATGGGATGCACGTTCATGATGCCCTTCGTCAGGCCGTCCGTTTGTTGCTTGTTATCGTCCACGATGGCGACAAGGTTTTCGAGTTGGTAGTGCGCGGCGAACATCGCCGCCTCCCAAATCTGGCCGGACTGCAACTCGCCATCACCCAGCATGGCGTAAACTCTAAAATCCTTTTGGCGGAGCTTCCCTCCCAAGGCTATCCCCACCGCGCATGAAAAGCCTTGACCGAGTGATCCCGTGGTCATGTCAACACCCGGTGTCTTCAGCATGTCCGGATGCCCCTGGAGGGGGGAACCTACATCCCGCAGCGTCCAGAGCACGTCTTCGGGAAAGAAACCCCGTTCCGCCAAAGCCGCATAAATGACCGGGGCCCCGTGGCCCTTGGAGAGGACGAAGCGGTCGCGGTCCTCCCACTTCGGGTTCTGGGGATCGACGGACATCAGTTGAAAGTAAAGGTAGGTGATGATTTCAACGGCGGAGAGCGCCGTGCTGGGATGACCGGACTCAGCGATCGCCGTCATCTTGATGATCTTCACCCGGATGCGGCGAGCCCTTTCTTCGAGAGCCGCAAGATTGAACTCGAGTGACATATCTGATCACTTTCGCTCGGCTGCACTATTGCCGATGGACGTTGCCCAGCTCATTCACCGGCCGCGTGATGATCTTGCGCCGGAGGGGACGGCTGATGATCCAACGTATCCCCCCCACCGCTGCTTTCAACTAGGCGCATGACTTCCCGAGCGTAAGCGAGGTGCTCCAGCATCGCAGCACACGCCCCGTTCGAATCCCCGGCCTTTACACATTCCAGGATCTGGGAGTGGTAGAGGATGGCGTTCTCGCGCGGGGCATCGCCCAGGCTGGAGGCCGCACGCAGGCGCACCGCAAACATCACCCCCTGAAGAGACTGTACCAGGGCAAGAAGCAGATGATTCCGTGTAGCCACGGCGAGATGACGATGGAAGGCGACATCGGCCGTAGCATACTCGTGAGGGTTGATGGATCGGTTCTTCAGAAGCTCAATGGTTTCCTCCATGGCCTGGATATCGGCCGGGCGCGCGCGCAGCGCCGCCAATTCGGCAATCTTTACCTCGAGCAAGCTTCGTACCTCGTGGACCTCCTCAGACTTCACGCTGCCGGCGCGCAGCAGCAAGTCAAAGGAAGCCGTCATGATGTCGGGGCCGATTTTCCTGACATAAGTCCCTGAACCCGTCCGCACTTCTACCAACCCCTTGGCGGCTAGGGACCTTACCGCTTCACGCACCACGGTCCGGCTGACCCCCAACATTTCGCCCAATTCCCTTTCGGGCGGCAGCCGATCGCCCGGACGTATGGCGCCACTGACGATCAGGGTCTCGATTTGCTCGTTGGCACGTTCGACAAGCGTACTGTCGCGAGTGACCGTTTTGAACACTTGGACGTACTCCTTCCGGGTGCAATGTCCTGGACGGGACCTTTGTCCACTGGTGCCTTTTCCCAGGAATCGAGGCCACGAAGTCTTGTGCTCTTTGTTTCATGTACCTCTGCCCAAGGATCATCATATCTCATCGCTATTACTAGTAGTATACCATCCCACGACATTTGTCGCAACAGTTGAGCCTGATTATAAATACCATGTTCATGCCAAAAAATGAGGCTTGACATATTTTTTTCAATATTGGTACTATGGTATGTCCAAATGCCATTATTCGTCGACTCCCCCATGGGGTAGAAACTACGGCCCGGCCTCGGAGGCGTTCTTTAGGGAACCAAAGCAGGCGGCACATGAAGGACCAAAGCACCGTGAATCAGAAGCGCAGCGCGCTGCCAGGTTCCATGATGCCGTGTGTACTCGTGAAATCAGAAACAGGGGGATATGCAAACCACGGAGGATGGCAGGGATTTCCGGGAACGCGTCGCAATGGAGCAGGCGCTTGATACCGTGGCGCTGTTGGTCGAGCCAGAGGGTGGTGAGCCGTGTCTGGTGCGCCTTCGCCTTGCAACCGCAGCGCAGCCAAACCCTCAAGCTTTCCCGGGCCCCCCTGTTCGTCGAAAGAGCCCGGCAAATCGTCGGGCTGTATCTGAGCCCACCGGACCAAGCCCTATGGCTGTGCGTAGACGAGAAAGCTCAGAACCCTATTCTACTCAGCGTCAGTGCCCAGGTGACTACGAACTCGTCGCCCGGAGGAGCTCCCTTCGGGCGGCTGTGTTTCCGCAGGTGCTTTACTTTTCACTTTTTTTCTTATTGACTTGGCCTGGGAAGCATGAGAAAAGCGACGCGGAAACAGTTTCAGTCGGGTTTATGAAACCGCTGTGCCGATGAGGTTCCGAATAGAGACACCCATTTCGGAAGCAAGGCCCAACCCCCGAACCTTGGGAGGGGGAATAACCGGAGGACGCTTCGCGTCGAAGTAGTGGACCCCCAAGAGGGGGCGCAGGTTGATGTGAGAGGGTGAGAAATCACCCTTCCACCTTGATGAGCAAATTCTTTTTGAAGTGTGACGGAGGACACGCTTATGACAAGAAGAAATATTCTGATTACCCTGGTACTACCGGGAATTCTGCTCTGCCTGTGTACGGTGCAGCTCCGGGGTCAGGCGGTGGCAAACGCCCAGATTTCAGGTCTCGTCAGCGACCCGAGCGGGGCGGCTGTGCCGAGTGCAAAGGTTGCGGCCACGAAGACTGACACGGGACAGGTCCGGACGGCGTTCAGCGAAACGGACGGATCCTATGTGCTCCCCAATCTGCCCGTTGGGCCTTACAAGCTCGAGGTGCAACTCGGCGGTTTCGATACCTACGTCCAGACGGGAATCCTTCTGGAGGTGAGCAACAACGTGACGATAAACATCACGCTGAAGGTCGGAGAGGTCAAACAGGAGATTGAGGTAACGGCGAATGCCAACATGGTTTCGACCCAGACAACTGCCGTCTCCGAAGTTATGGATCAGACCCGCATTCTTGAACTGCCCTTGAACGGCCGCCAAGCCACCGATCTGATTCTGTTGACGGGCGCGGCAACGAACCTTTCGCCGGCTAACGGCGTGAGTGACTTGCAAGGCAGCAAGAACTATTTTAGCGCTGTGGCCATTTCGGTCGCGGGGGGACAGTCCAACGGGACGAATTATCTGCTGGATGGCGGCGCCCATATGGACGCCTTTTCCGACATTAATCTCCCCTTCCCCTTCCCCGATGCCCTTCAGGAATTCAGCGTTCAGAACAGCACCCTTTCAGCGCGCTATGGGGTTCATGGCGGGGCCGTGGTCAACGTCGTGACCAAATCCGGGACTAATGCCTACCACGGGGATGCGTTTGAATTCTTGCGCAATGGCGCCGTCAATGCCCGGGATTTCTTCGAGGCCAATCACGACTCCCTAAAAAGGAACCAGTTTGGCGGCACGATTGGTGGACCCATTCTCAAGGACAAGTTGTTCGGCTTCTTCGGGTACCAGGGGACGCGCATCCGCACCGCCCCGGGGTCCTACAGATCTTACGTGCCGACGCAAGCGGTGCTGGGTGGAGACTTCAGCCAGTTCGAATCCGCCGCGTGTCAGTCCAGTGGTAAGGCAAGGACGATCTATAACCCCGCCACCGGGCAGCCGTACGAAAACGCTTATGTGGACCCCTCGACATTCAATGAAGTGGCTCTAAACATACTCAAAGACATACCCATTGCCACTGATCCTTGTGGAAAGATTACGTACGCGATTACGGAACCGCAGCGCGAAGATCAATATCTCGGTCGCATGGACTGGAACCAGAGCTCCAAGCACACTCTGTTTGGGCGGTACTTTTACGCCGATTACAAGAGTCCCGCCACTTTTGGTGGCAATCTCCTGAATGCACGGTTGCGCGGAATTCTTGACCGCGCCCAGTCGATGGTGCTCAGCGACACTTATTCGTTCACTTCCAACACGCTGAACACCGCCCATCTGACCTGGACACGGATGGCCATTCACCGCGGACCGGCGGCGGACATGAAGAATTTGCCGGCTTATGGTGTCAATATGTATGCCGTCTCCCCGAACGTGATGAATCTGGGTGTCGGCGGATATTTCACCATTGGGTGTGGCACCTGTAGTGCCTCGCAATTCATTAACAACGCCGCGCAGGTTGCGGATGACGTGGACCTGATCCGTGGCCGGCATCACATCTCCGTGGGCGCGGATTGGATTCACCGGCAATTTAACCAATATGCCGGGTTCGATGCCAGTGGCAGCGTCGGTTTTGGCGGGTCGATCTCGAATGATGGGTTGGTGGATTTCATGCTCGGGAAAATCAGCAGTTTTGAGCAGGGAAACATCCAGCTTCAGAACGCCCGGCAAGACTACACAGGAGTCTATTTCGACGATAATATTCGGCTGCGTAAGGGCTTGAATATGGCGCTGGGTTTACGGTGGGAACCTTACATTCCCGTGCGCGAAATCTACAGCCGGATACAAACCTTCAATCAGGCGGCGTTCACTGCCGGCACGACGACTTCCCAGTTCACCAGTGGTCCGCCGGGCTTATTCTTCGTAGGCGATCCTGGGGTACCCCATGCCTACACCTACAGCAAACTTGCGATCTTTCAGCCCCGCGTGGGGTTTACCTGGGACCCGACCGGTAGCGGGCGCCAGACGATTCGTGCCGGCTTTGGCATGTTCACTGAGGCGATGCCGACCGCCTACTTTGAGGACCAGACGGCCGACGCTCCGTGGGGGAACTCCATCACTTTGCACTTCCCGGCAGGAAATCTGACCAATCCCTGGCAAGGATACCCGGGAGGTAACCCTTTCCCGCAGTCTCAGCCCCCCCCCAAGGACTTTGTTTTTCCCGCACAAGGCACCTACACCAATTATCCCTTGCATGCGCACCCTACTTACATGCTGCAGTGGAATCTCAGTTATCAGCTCCAACTAACCAAAAATTGGCTGCTGGCGGCGAATTACCTGGGCAACAAGACCACCCACGTCTGGACCGGATATCAGATGAACGCCGGCGTTTATATTCCGGGAATGTGCGGCGAGTCGCCCTGCTCGACGGAAGATAATCTCCAACAGCGGCGGGTACTCTCTCTGATCAACCCCGTCAGCGGCGCCATGTATGGGGACTTCGGTCAGGCAGACGACGGGGCAAATGCGGAGTATCAGGGGATCCTGCTTTCCGCTCAGCATCGTTTCGCCAACCATTACACGGTCATGGCGAATGAGACTTGGTCCCACTGCATCAGTGAAGCGGATTTCGGCGGCGATCTGAATACGGGTAGTGGTTACACCTCGAATCCGTTCAATCGCAACGCCGACCGCGGCAATTGCGGTTTTGACCTCCGCCACAACATCAATATTACCCTCGTGGCGGAAATGCCCCGGTTTGCCGATCCGTTGACGAACTGGCTGCTGAGCAACTGGCAGATCGCCCCGCTCATCTCCTACCATACCGGATCCTTTTATTCGATTTATTCCGGCCAGGATAACTCCCTGAGCGGAAATGGGCTCGATCGTGCGGACACCTTCGGAGGAAATCCTTACATCGGGAGCACCACCGGTAACCTCCAGTGGCTCAACCCCAGTGCCTTTGCTTCCAACGCCATCGGCACGTATGGCAACTCCGGGTCGGATGCGTTGCGGGGGCCCGGCTATTTTGATATCGACGCGGGAGTGAGTCGATATTTCAAGGTCAAGGAGCACCAATCTGTGGAGCTGCGCTTCGAGTTCTTCAACATCTTGAACCATCCGAGTTTCCAGAATCCGGACAACTACCTAACGGACTCGACGTTCGGCCAGATCTCAGGCACCTACGGCCCGCGCATTCTGCAATTCGCGCTGAAGTATAAATTCTGAAGTGGACACTGCTCTGGACCCCCGCGATCCCGGTCGCGGGGGATCTACTCGGTGATAGACCGGGCATAACGGCGACCTGATCGTCGTTGGCAAGGTTGCTTGGGAGCAACCGGCCCACGAGGCCCCAGAGTACCTCTGAGTGACAGTGTTCCGGCCGGCCTTCCTCAGTAGGGCCAACCTATCCGAGCGTCGGGCTGGGTTTGCGATGGAGCTACGAGGCCGGTGGGGCCCACTGTGCCCAGCCGCTCAGACTTGGAATTCCCGCTGAAAATGGTTTGGGAGGGACGGGGGAGTGCTTCAGCCTCCGGCAGGCGCCCGGCCCCCAGGGAGACACGTGATCACGCAAACTCCGCTCCGTCAGTTCCACGTCGACAAAGCTCGAGCTGAGATTTATCCCTCTAAACTCGAGGCAAGCTGTGCGGCCGCGCAGGAGGCTGCCGCGATCCTGCGGCGGGCAACTTCCACGCGCGGGCGCGCTCGGGTGATTGTGGGGACCGGGGCCTCGCAAGACGACCTGATCCGGGCACTCATTCAGATTCCCGGTCCCGATTGGGCCGCCATGGAGATCTTCCATATGGACGAATACGTCGGGATGCCGGTAACCCATCCGGCTAGTTTTCGGAGGTGGCTCAACACGCATCTTGTGGACTTTGTGCATCCCGGGAAGGTTCAATACCTGGCTGGAGATGCTCCCGACGTCGATCGAGAGTGTAAACGCTATGGAGAATTGCTCCGTTCCGCACCGATCGACCTTTGTTTCATCGGCTTCGGAGAGAATGGACATATCGCTTTCAATGACCTCCATGTTGCGGACTTTGACGATCCGCTGGCGGTAAAGCGGGTTGATCTTGACGAACGGTGCCGACGCCAACAATTGGGCGAAGGGCAGTTCCCGACTTTGGAAGCCGTGCCTCGCGAGGCGATCACGCTCACCTGCCCGGTATTGCTGAGTGCCGAATATCTGATCGGGTGCGTTCCTGAGCGGCGCAAGGCCGAGGCAGTTCGAAACGCTTTGGAAGGCCCCATTACGACGCGCTGCCCGGCCTCACGAGTGCGCACGCATCCCCATGCCGCGCTATTCTTTGATGTCGAGTCAGCGTCTCTCCTTTCGCAGGGCTCTCCATAGGGGATTGCTACCTTGTAGCCGACGCCGTTCGATGCGGCCCTATCTCGTACCGGAGCGGCCCTGTCCAAGGCGGGGCGCCACGTCAGGTTACCAACCAAGGGAATACCTCCTGATACTGGTTTACACGCGCCGCGTTAAGCGATTGACCTTCGATGCCCCAACGCATTCCAGCGGAAGTTGTCTTCAATCCGGAATGGTGGTTTCGGAACTACGGGATTAGTTTCGACGAGTCGTTCTATTTCGATCGCGCGCTGCGCATTGGGAACGACGTGCGGATGCGCCAGGCGATGCACGCGAGGTTTCGGCTGGGAGAGCCTACTCCCGAGCCGCGCCCGATTGCGGGATCGGAACATGTCGCCGGCGGCTTTGTTCTCCCCGCTCTCTTTGGTTGCAAGATCCGCTTCGAGCCGAACGCGGCCCCCTGCGCAATTCCGCGAAACCTCACTGACAAAGAAGTTCTGGCACTCACCGTGCCGGACCTGCGCACCACATGGCCGATGGACAGGCTGATCGCGGACATGGACAGTCTGGAAAAGGAATTCGGCTACGTTTGCGGAGATTTCGACCTGGATGGCATCCTGAACACCGCGCTGCACCTGCGCGGCCAGCAATTGTATGTGGATTTTTATGAGGTGCCACTGCTTGTCCACCACTTATTCTCAGTGGTCACTCAAACGCTGATTGACGTGGGGACTTGCGTGCGCGCCCGCACCGGCACCTGTGCCATATCGACCAACCGCTCTATCCTCAGCGTCGATCCGAGGATGTTCCTGCACTCGAACTGCTCCGTGCAAATGGTGTCACCCAGAGTCTACGACGAGTTTCTCTTTCCCTATGAAAAACTCCTCGCGGAAAAGCTGGCCCCTTACGGGATTCACCACTGCGGGAACAACCTTCACCTGTTTGCGAAGAGCTATGGCCGGCTTCAAGTGGTCTTCTTCGATGTCGGCTGGGGTTCGGACGTGACGCGGTGCCGGAAGGAACTGCCCACAGCCTTCCTGAACCTGCGGCTCAACCCTGTGCGCATGTTGCAGGGCATTGCCGGTGAGATCCGGCGGGACACAGAGCAATTGCTGGCCGCGGCGGGTTCCACCCGGGATGTAGGCGTTTGCTGCATCAACATGGACTACGGCACACCCGATGAGAACGTGTGTGCGATGCTTGAGGTCGCTTCGGCAATTGCTTAGCAGCTTGTTCAGAGACTCCATATGGCTATCATTCTGAGGGAAACAATTCGCGCCCCAAGGGCTCGATAGTTAGGAAAGTGCCCAGTGCCCTCAAGGTAACAAGGGAGAGTCTGATGGAAGCATGACGAGATGAGACAGTGTCAGTAGGTTTTGAAGCAGCGGGGCGCGAACCGCTCGCGGAGCCACTAATGAAGCGCAGGGATTTTCTTACCCCCCTTATCGTACTTGAAAGGGTTGTCTGGCTAAAACCACCCGTGTGCAAATCGTCTTCGAGTTATAGTCGTGGCCCTAGCGTGCTTCTCGTTACCAATCGCCTAAGATCCCAGCGCGTGGGCTGGCTAGCTCCCTCGACCCAGCAGAGCTTTTGACCCGCTCGACACGTTTTCGTTTCGCGATAAACTCCCGAGTCAGGCGGCAGGCGGATGATCGAGAATTGCTTCGTTCCTCGCGTCCCAATACAGCCTCTTCCCTTCCCAGTAGGCGCGTGCCGCCATCATGCACGCGACCGAGTGCGCGTAGCCAGCCTCGACGGCTGCAGAGGGTTGCCGACCGTTGCGCAGCGCTTCCAACCAGTTGGTCATGTGCGAAAGGTCTTCGTCGGGAGTCCACGCCGGGCCGCGGCCGCCGTCCCCCGGGAGCGACAACCATTTTTCCTCGCGCTTAACTTCGGGTGTTTCCTCGAAATTGCCCTT
>Ga0187866_1002974_pt1 | contig 13291 bp, 10 predicted proteins | sample June2016WEW_11_1_3_FD_133013 | JGI IMG/M metagenome (GOLD analysis project Ga0187866, IMG submission 133013) | Peatland microbial communities from SPRUCE experiment site at the Marcell Experimental Forest, Minnesota, USA - June2016WEW_11_150 | ecosystem: Environmental > Terrestrial > Soil >... | reverse complement strand
GGGAGCTACACGGAATACGCCGCTCGCCGCACCGTCTACGAAACCCTTCCAGCCGACGTTTTTCAAAAACGGGAATTTCATGTAGGACCACGGCTCCACATGTTCGGCCATGTGGGCAAGGTAGTCTTTGGGCTCGAATTTTGCGAATTCTTTCCCGTTGGGGTCCACTATCCTCATAATGCCGTCATAGAAGTTCACTTTATTGTTTTTATCCACCATGCCCATGTAATAAGTCTTGTGAGTGTATGCATCGCTGACTATCATGTCCACGTACTCTTTATTTTTGAGAACGATGTCGTCAAATACCTGGAGGGAAAGTTTGGCGAACTCGACCGATTCTCTGGCTATGGCCTCCACTTCCTTTCTTTCTTCCTCGTTTAGCCCTTTGCTGATACCGCCGGGCAGGCCAAAAACAGGGTGAACCGCCCTTCCCCCCAACATCTGCACGATGTGATGGTTTTGCATGCGCGTTTTGATTACCGCTCCACCCAATTCAAGGCCGACTTTGGCGATAACGCCCAGTATGTTGCGTTCCGCCACCGGAGCTTCCGGTCCCATGACAAAATCGGGGCCGGCCAGGATATAAAAGTGGGTGGTATGGTCGGTCACGTAGAAGGCGCTGTATAGAAGCTCACGCAGCTTCTTGGCAGGCCCCGGTGGATCGACGTGGAATACAGCATCGAGCGCCTTGGTAGACGCCAGGTGATGGGCTTCGGGACAGACGCCGCAAATCCGCTGTGTGATTTGCGGCATATCTTCCGCAAGGCGTCCCTCGCAAAATTTCTCGAAGCCTTTCAGCTCAGGTACCTGGAAGTAAGTATTCGCTACCTCTCCATTGTCGTTGAGAAATATTTCTATCTTGCCGTGACCCTCCAGGCGGGTAACGGGATCTATAGTGATTCTTTTCATTTTACTTTGGCCCTCCTTAAAAGGGATACCGGCAGACTATAGCGGTAGAAGGTCCCTGCAGGATCGGATATATTATCGATAATGTTCTTTATTTCTTCCGGGTCGGTTGAGTCAATCACTGAGGCTACTGCTCCCAGCAAGTGAGCGCCCTGGTCTGTGACACCCTCCGGGGCGCCGTAACATCCGGTACACGGCATGTTGGCCTGTGGGCAGGGAGCCCCGCAGCCTCCCCTGGTGGCGACGCCGGCGCAGATCAGTCCCTGCTCAAGGAGGCATATCTCTGGCTCAGGCACCATCTGGAAGGTGCGGTAGAACGACTTCACCTTTTTGACATTCTTTTTCCTGGGGCAGTCGTCGCATACTGCTTTGACATTGTGTGAGATGACCGTGCCTTTTGGAGGCAGTTTGCCCTCTATCAGGGCTTCCAGGGCAAGCCAGGTTGTCCGCTCCTCAGGCGGGCAGCCGGGGATAAAATAGTCGACATCTACTGTCTGGGCAAGGCTTCTCACTGTTTCAAAGAATTCCGGCAAAGTCAGCACACCCTGCGGCGCCTGAAAGCTCGTTTGAGGCATCGTTTTGGCGGCATTATCGGTAGATTGAGTTTCAATATACGCCCGGTTAAAGATCATATCCCTGTTATAGAAGTTCGCCAGCCCCGGAATGCCGCCGTTGCAGGCACACGCTCCATAGGAGATCAGAACGTTGGATTTTTCGCGCAGCATCTTTGCCATATGCTCCTGTTCTGAGGTCCTGATAGAGCCGTTGAAAAGACAGACATCTATACTTTTTGACGGCATGGCCTCAACATCCTTGTATTTCACATCAATAGCTACAGGCCAAAACACGATATCGGCTACGGCAGCAAGCTGGAGCAGTTTCGTTCCAATCTGTAGTTGCCCTATTTCGCACCCGCCGCAACTGGCTGCCCAGTACAAAGCTAGCTTAAGTTTTGGCATGTTCCAGTTCCTCCGCATTATTCGAGTTAAAAGGTCCTAAAGCTCTTACTTTTTCGGTCATGGCATTCACAACTGAAGCGAATTTTTCTCCTTCAGAGGCAGAAACCCAGTCGAGGGCCACCCTGTCGTCTTCGATGCCTAATTGGAGCAACATCTTTTTTAACAGGGGCACGCGACGCATGGTCTTGTAATTTCCCTCGCTGTAATGGCAATCCCCGGGGTGGCATCCCAGAATGATGACCCCGTCTGCCCCGGATTGAAAAGCTTTGAGCACAAAAGCCGGCTCCACCCGTGCGCTGCACGGTACTCTAATAACTTTCACGTTGGGAGCGAATTTCAGCCGTGAAATGCCGGCGAGGTCCGCACCCCGGTAAGAGCACCAGTTACACAAAAAGCCGACGATCTTTGGTTCCCAGACCATAATAAGCCTCCTAAATCCGTACTTGCAGATAAGGCGCAAGAACCTTATCAACCGGTGAAACATTTTTATGCAAACCCAGATCCCTGAGAGGCAGGCCAAAGGCAACCCCCATCAACTGAGAGATGGCCACAATAGGCATGGCAAAATTGGCGCCTGCCCGGTTCTTAATTCGACCCTGGTTGACGTCCAGATTGGTAAAGCAAAGCGGGCAGAGCGTTGAAGCAATGCACTGGGCGCCGTGAAGCTCGGCATTGTCAAGGAGCCTTGCCACCAGTTCGCACACCATCTTTCTCTGGCTGAAAAGCTGTGCCCCACCACAGCATTGCGCTTTCAGGGGGAAAAACACAGATTCAGCTCCGAGGCTTTCTACGATCCAATCTTGCCAAACCGGAAACTCAGGGTGATCAGGTCCGTAGGGGCGGGATTGGTGGCAACCATAATAGGCGCCGACCTTGAGTCCGGTGAGTTGGTTCTTGACTTTGGAACGTATCAATTCAAGGCCGACGTCATTAATTAAGACATCGATCAGAGTTCGAACTTTGACGGTCCCTTTATATTCCAGGCCGGCGACAGCTAATATTTCTTTGACCTTGGCTCTGACTTTTCGGTCTTCCGAGAGAATTACATGCGCCCCAAGAAGATTCCTGTAGCAGCAACTGCACGGCGCTACCAGGTCCAGGTCGCTCTTTTCGGCCAGCGCCAGGTTCCTTGCGGCCAATGATACGGCGGCAAGCTCGTTAATGGATTCCCCGGGACAGCCGCAGCAAGTCCAATCTTTCATAGTTTCGAATTCGATGCCCAGGACACTTGAAATGGCATCGATAGACATCTGGATAGGAATGCCGGTAGTCTCCATAGCGCACCCGGGATAATATAAATACTTCATCGTTTCCCTCCGGTTCCCTGTATGGACCGAACTTTATTGAGGATGGCTTTTATCTCCCTCGATTTTGTGGGTTTCGGCGGCACAACAGGCATAAGACCTCTGGATATCAGCGCCAGAGCCACCGGCATGACTTTGAATCCGTTGAAAATGTTCGAACCGAGGTAGAATCTAACCGCCATGCCGAATTCCCATATGCGGCCGCGTTTCATTGACTCGCGCAGCGCCCGGAAGAGGGCCATGGTAGGTGTCTTCGGTTTGTAGCCTTCCCTTTCTGCAATGGCCATTACGGCGTGCATTAGCGCCGAAGGCTTTATGTCACGGGGGCAACGGACCGTGCAGAGGTAACAGGTTACACAATTGAAGGCTGAGGCGCTTGACAGCACTTGTTCCTTCATGCCTGCACGGATCATGGCAATCACCTTGCGTGGTGGATATTCCCACCATTCCACTGTGGTGCATGAACCGCTGCACACTCCACATTGGATGCATTCATTTATCTTTTCGCCACCGGGTTCGTTGGAAACTGCGTCAACAAAAGCCTTGGCTTCTTTAATAACATACATATAGCACTCCTCTTTTTCCTGAATAGAAGGTCGGCCTTATACCAGCAGTCCTTCGATCTCAGCCATAATTGCTTCATTCGTATAGTACTTGTGTTTAATGGCACTGCTGGGACAGGCGGCTACACACGCCCCGCAGCCCTTGCACAAAGCCTCGTTGATACGGGATACTTTCTCCTCCTCAATAAATGTAATCGCGTTATAGGGACAGAGCAGATTGCAGATGCGGCAACCCGAGCAATGCGCTTCATCAATTACAGCGGTGGTGGCTTCAGTCTCCACCTTACCCCTGCTGATCAGCTCCAGGACCGATGCTGCCGCCGCCGAAGCCTGCGCCACAGTATCAGGTATGTCTTTAGGAGATTGACAGCATCCTGCTATGAAGACACCGTCAGTCATAGTGGCTACCGGGTCGAGTTTGGCATGCCTCTCGATAAAAAAGCCCCCGGCGCCGCAGCTGATATTGAATAGCCTGGCTACATCCTGAGCATCCTTTTGCGGTTCCAGAGCGCAGCTCAAAATAACCATATCCACAGGCAAGCGTTCCTGATTGCCGACCAGGGTGTTCTCGAATTTGACGATCAACTTGCCCTCTTCCTCCGGTGTAAGAGCTGCGTCCGTCACTTCACCCGGCCGACCACGATAGAAGATCGTGCCTTCCTTGAGGATACGGTTATAAAACTCCTCGAAGCCCTTACCTGCGCTTCTAATATCGATATAGAATTCATAGACCTCGGCGCCGGGTACATGCTCCTTCACCATGTGGGCAAATTTCATGGAAACCATACAGCAAACACGTGAGCAGTACTCGTGATAGCTGATATCCCGGCTGCCAACGCAATGGATGATGGCTAACCGTTCAGGTTCCTTCCCATTTTTGAGCAGCACCCTGCCGCCGGTTGGTCCGATGGCATTGATCATCCTCTCAAACTCCATGCTTGTAACAACATTATCCAGCCTTCCATATCCGTAGTTTGTAATTACCGATGGATCGAACTGGCTGAAACCTGTAGCTAGAATGATGTTGCCGACATCCACTTCGACAATCTCTTCTTTCATATCATGCACCACAGCATTTCGCTCGCAGGCTTTGACGCATTCCATGCATTCAGAGCAAACGGCGCAATTCAGACAACGGGCTGCTTCCTCGACGGCCATTTTTTCATCGTACCCAATTTCAATTTCTTCGAAATTACGGGCTATCTGGGTGTGGGAGCGTGCCGGTATGGGCACCCTCTCGGTGCTTTTTACGCCTTTATGAGGAATGTTCTTAACCCGCTCCCTTTGTACCGGCCGGCCTGCCCCGATATCGAGGCCTCGAAGATAACGGTCTATAGAAATTGCCGCCTCTTTGCCTGAGGCTATAGCAGTGATGATATCTCCCGGCCCTGTGACGACATCGCCGCCGGCAAATACACCTTTTTCGCTTGTTTCGAATGTTACCGGATCGATTGAAACCAGCATTTGATCTGAAAGTGAGAAGTCATGCGGCACAAGTTGGGTGTCGATTTTCTGCCCGATTGCTACGATAACATTGTCCACTTCCATCTTGAATTGGGAGCCTTTAATCGGTTCAGGGCGTCTGCGGCCCGTCGCATCAGGCTCACCCAGTTCCATTTTTATGCACTCCATGCCAACCAGGCGCCCGTTCTCGGATATTAATTTCACCGGCGCCGCCAAGAAATGGATTTTTACTCCCTCCTGCTCCATTTCTTCTACCTCGCTGGGAATAGCTGGCATTTCTTTGCGGGAACGGCGGTATATTACATTTACCTCCCTGGCACCCAGCCTCACTGCTACCCTGGCTGCATCCACAGCGGCATTGCCGCCGCCTATAACCGCCACTCTGCGACCGAGGTCGATTGTTACGCCGGCATTAACCTGCTTCAGGAAATCCAGTGCAGGCAAGACACCCGGGGCATCTTCTCCCGGTATATTCATCTGCTGGCTTTTCCAGGCACCCATGCCCAGGAAAATGGCCTGGTATCCATCTGTATAAAGTTTTTTCAATTTGGTGACAGGTGAATTTCTTTTAATTTCAACACCGAGATCTTGAAGGTGATTTATTTCATGGTCAAGTATGTCTTTGGGCAGCCTGAACTCGGGTATGCCGTACCTCAGCATGCCGCCGGCCTTAGGAGCTGCTTCAAATACGGTCACGCCGTATCCGGCCCTGACAAGGTCATAAGCACAGGCCAGCCCTGCCGGTCCAGATCCAACTATTGCAACTTTTTCCTTCTTTGTTTGCGCAATAGGGGTCACAGTAGTGTGGCCTTCCTTAAGCTCAAAGTCAGCAATAAACCGTTTCAAGGCCCTGATGGCGATGGGCTGGTCAATCTTGCCACGCTCACATTCGGTTTCGCAGGGATGCGTGCAAACCCGCCCGCACACTCCGGCAAAGGGCATGGTACGGCGTAGGACTTCCAGGGCTTCGGCGAATTTGCCCTGTGAAATCATAGCTACGTAGCCGTGGGCATTCACGCCCGCCGGGCATGTCGCCGAGCACGGTGATTTACCGAGTTTATCAATGACAAAGGCTCCCGGCACTGCCTGGGGGAAGGGCCGATAGATCGCTTTCCTCATATTTAGTCCCATATTGAACTCAGACGGTACTTCCACTGGGCAGACTTTCTCGCAGTCTCCGCAGCCATTGCACTGCGCCAGGTCTATGTACCTGGATTTCTTTCTGATCGTGACCTTAAAATTGCCTACATAGCCGGATATTCCCATGACTTCACTGTAGGTCATCAGTTCAATAAATGAATTAGAACCCGCCAGGGTCATCTTGGGTGTAAGGATACAGGCGGAGCAGTCAAGGGTTGGGAAAGTTTTGTCCAATTGAATCATGTGCCCACCGATGCTTGGCTCCCTTTCTACCAGATATACCTTGTGTTCTGCGCCTGCTATCTTCAGGGCGGCCTGGATTCCGGCTATACCACCGCCTACAATAAGTGTATTGGGATTTACCGGTACCTCCCTGGTCTCAAGAGGCTCTTGATAGTAGACCCTTCTTATTGCCGCACTTACCAGGGCCTTGGCTTTTTCAGTAGCATCCTCCGCATCCTCAGTAACCCATGAGGCCTGTTCGCGAATATTAGCCATCTGAAAAAGGTACGGGTTAAGTCCGGCGTCCTGAACAGCTTTGCGAAAGGTGGGTTCATGCATCTGTGGAGAACATGATGCCACCACGACGCGGTTTACCCCCGCGTTCTTAATGTCGTCCTTGATCAGGGATTGGCCTGGGTCGGAACACATGAACTTATATTCGCGTGCTATTGTTACCGCTTTTTGGCTTTTGGCATATTCCACCACACGGCCGACGTCAACCGTGCCTGCAATGTTGGATCCGCAGTCACAAATATATACACCGATTTTTTGATCCATCGTACCTCCAGATAAAATGTGATCTATTCCCCACCCGGGGGTAAATTTAAAAATTACACTTGTTGATGCTGCCGGCCATTTTTCTCAGGTTTTGTTGTCCTTAATAAGCGTCCGGATACTAACCTGTTCAGTGGATGTCTTGGGCAAATGATCCATAAACTCAATATGCCTCGGCACTTTGTAGGCGGTTAACTTCTCCCGGCAATAAACTCGCAGCTCTGCGGCCGTGCATTGCCTGTCCTTACGAAGCACCACCCATGCTTTGACTGCTTCAACCTGAACGGGATCAGGTATGCTTCCAATGGCTACTTCGGCAACTGCCGGATGGGTGCTTATTACGGATGCCACTTCCCGTGGCCATACCTGGAAACCGCTGACTTTGATGACATCTTTCTTGCGGGAAGTGATGAACAGGTAACCATCATCGTCCATGTAGCCTATGTCGCCCGTATAGAGCCATTCATCGTGCAGCATTTCGGCAGTCTCCTCCAGGCTATTCCAGAACCCCTGCATAACCTGGGGGCACCTGACAACAACCTCTCCTATTTCCCCAGTGGGGAGTTCCTGTTGGCCGGTGTCGGCATCAACAATTTTTATATTGACGTCAGGTAGAGGCAGTCCTACGGACCTCTCTTTCCAGAGACCATGGATAGGGTTAATAGTAATAGCCGCAGTCGTCTCGGTCAGCCCGTAACCTTCCACAAACTTGCCGCTGGTAAGTGATTCGAATTGTCTCTTGGTTTCGGGCATCAAAGGGCCCGCTCCCGACACGCAGACCTTAATGCATTTGAAGTAGTCCTTTTTAGCCTTAGCTGCGCTGTGATTAAGCAATGCCACAATTAGAGTGGGTACAGTAGGGAAGATCGCGGGTTTGACCTTTTTTATGGTATGTATCACATCGTTGTGGTCTCGCGGGTCCGGTACCAGCGCCATGGGGTTATGCCCGGCAATCGCCATGGCCATGACGGCTGCATTTCCATAAACGTGGAACAGAGGCAAGGTGACAAGGACGATATCATTCCACTCATCCAGGGTGGACCCATACCAGGCCTTTAGTTGCAGGGCTTCTGCAGTCATTGCCTTATGCTTGATCATGATGCCGCGGGGTGTGCCGGTCACGCCACCGCTCTGAAGCAGCAGGGCGATATCTTCGGGGCCGACTTTTATAGCGGGCAGCGAAGAACCGAGGTTATGCTGTATCAGATCCTGCATCCAAACATCGCCTTTTTGCAGGGTTACTTTATGGCCGCCTTTCTTTTCCTTCTGCAGCGTGAAAGCTAAATTCACCATCGGGGGAGTGTATTCTTTGATGTTCGTGGCTATGATCAGGCGTAATCTCGTGTGATGCGACTGAAACGATTTTATGCCGTTGTAAACGGTGGTCAGCACTATTGCCACCTGTGCGCTGCACTGGACCAAGCCGTGCTTAATTTCGTCTTCCGTATATAAGGGATTCAGAGGCACAGGGATAGCACCGGCTTTCCATATGGCTAACTGGCTTATGATGAACTGCGGGCAGTTAGGTAAAATTAAGGCCACCGGGTCGCCTTTTTTCACTCCGCTGGCAATCAGGCCGGCAGCCAGTGCGTCGGACTGCTTGTCGATCTCGCTGTAAGTCATGCATCTGCCTTTGAAATAAAGAAATGTGCTATTAGGCCGCTGCTTGACTGTCTGTGCGAATATATCTAAAAGCGTGTTGGACGGATAAGGGGATAGAGTGTGCGGCACCTCCTCGTCGTAACTCTTTAACCAGATAGGCTCGTGCATCGGAATTCCTCCTCCATATATCTCCCTGGTACCGTTGGCTGATTTCCTGCTTGCAAAATTAACTGCCGTGCGGGTCATTGTATAACTCATCTCGCTACCTCCTTTTACTAATGAATTTAACATATGCTTCTCAGAATCCCGTTTGCGGTAACCGAAGTAAAAACAATATGTCTCTTATATGGTAAATCGGGAAGCATAAGGAAGGCATAAGGATAAGGGTGCAAGTTATAAATAATTTATAAAGATTTTAGTCTTTAGCGGGAAAGGCAGCTGTAGATCGTAGCCCGAGACCGGGTGGTGGAAATGCCAGGAGTAAGGCTATTCCGGCTTAATAAATCGGTAGCCTATGCGTGATTCGGTGACAATGAGTTTAGGATTTGAGGGATCGTCCTCTATTTTATGTCTGAGTTGCCCAATAAAGACCCGCACGTATTCCCTTTCTTCTCTGTATTCCGGACCCCATACGTTGCGTAAAAGGTCTGCATGCGTGAGGATTTTCCCGCAGTTGCAGACGAAATATGCCAGCAGCTCGTATTCGGTCCTGGTAAGTTTAACGATCTGCCCCCGCTTTTTGACCAGACGCTTCGAGAGGTCTATTTCTAAATCACCTATAACCAGCACCGGTATAGTGACCGTAGGGCCGGAGGAACGCCTGAGCGCAACCCTGATTCTGGCCAGCAGCTCATCTATGCCGAATGGCTTTGTAATATAGTCATCGGCGCCTTCATCCAGAGCTCTCACCTTATCCTTCTCATCCTCTCTTACACTCAGCATGATGATAGGCATATCCGCCCACTCTCTTATCCTGCGGCATGCTTCAATTCCATCCATACGGGGCATATTCACGTCAAGGATGATTAAATTTGGGATAACGCTTCCGGCCGTCTCAACCGCTTCAATCCCGTCCTCAGCAAGATAAACTTCATACCCCAACGCCTCCAAATTAGCGCGCATAAACATGCGTATTTTGGGCTCATCATCGACAACCAGGATCCTGCTCTTTTTTGTCATGTTATGATTTCCTATTCAACGCCGGCCGGCGCACCCGGTAAAACAAAATAGAAAGTCGAGCCATGCCCCGGTTTGCTCTCAGCCCAGATTCGCCCCCCATGGCCCAGGATGATAGTCTGACATATGGCCAGGCCCAGTCCCACACCCCAATGCCGCTGGCGTTTCTGGCCTCCACGGTAGAACTTGTCGAATATCTTTGCCATATCTTCCTTATATATCCCGACTCCCTGGTCGGATACGCTTACTTCTAATTCACCGTCGACCTTCATGGCTTTTAATATTACCTTTGTTCCCTCTTCAGAATAAGCGGCGGCATTTTCCAGCAGGTTAATTAGGACCTGTCTAATCTGGCCGTAATCGGCATAGATTTCAGGCAAATCATGCCTGGCTTCGACCCCGAAAATGTGCTGGGGATGGACCCATTTTTGCCGGGCCAGGGCCTCATTGATAATATCGAGGATATGACAACGTTTCTTTTCCGGTCTCCAAACACCTGATTCAAGCTTGCTCATGTCAAGAAGATTGGTAACCAGACTGGCCAGCCTGTCCGTCTCCTCTATGACGCTGCCCAGCAGCATCTCACGCGTTTCATTATCGAATTCTATATCTCTATGCAATAAACTACTGACTATTCCCTTAATGGTGGTCAGCGGTGATCTTAGCTCATGCGATACGTTAGAAAGCAGCTCCGATTTTAACTGGCTTGTGCGCAGGAGATCCATTTCGTATGATTTTCGCTGGGTAATATTTCTATAAGTAGTCAGTTGGCAGACTTCACCATCGGAGTCAATAAACGGTGTTGCTATGACATCAAAAGTCCTGCCGTCCGTGAAAGTATAGTCCCATCTTTCATTTGCTCCATTTATAACGCTGGCCAGTTTGCAGATTTGCTTGCAGGCTGCGTCCAGTTTATATATATATTCATAACAGTAGGCGCCAATTCCCTCGCCAAATTCTCTTCTCATACTCGAATTTAGAAAACGGACCTTGTAGTCAGGGCCAATGATAATTACCCCGTCCCTCATCCCCTCCAATATACTGAGAAGCTTGTCCTTCTCGTTTTTTACCAGAGCTTCCATGCGGCCGCGCAGCTCGTACTCGTTACGCAATACCGCGGTGAACGAACCCACGATACCTGCTACAATGACAAAAATAACCATCCTCAATAATGAATCGGGGTAGGGGGATATAAAAAATGCGCGGGGTAGGCAGACAACAAAAGTTGCCAGTGTTGCGGACAATGCTCCTTTGATCCTGAAAAAATAGCTGGCATAGACTATTGGCGCTAGAAAGAGCGCACGATGAACATCATGCACCGTATAAAAACCCTCCCAATACAAAGTCTGCCACCCAAATAGTTTTATAAGTTCCCCGAAGTAATAAATTAGAGTGCAAAATGCAAAAAGCGATATCAGGATATAGATATGACGGTTTCTAGATGCAGTTGAGAGAGATCTGCTGCGATCAATACGCTGCATTGTCCACCACCCTATTCCCCGGTTTAAATTGCCTGCTTAACATAATTGCCCCGCTTTTTTAGCTAAGGGGTAAATTCAAACGCACAGCGCGAGATACTAATACTAAATCATTTAATTATTTTTGTACAAATTGACTTGAGTTGCAGAGATCAAGATGTTTCCGACGCCGGGAGCTTGCCTGCAAGCAGTTTGCCAAGGATTGTATTATGTGGCAGCGCGCGGGTAATAGCCATGTGCAAATTGTGATAAGGACAATAGTTACCAGCAACAATACACAGAAATCAGTATGAGGCCATAGTCGCTGGTCCCTTTGGCGGACCATTAAAACCCTCAGCGGCCCTAGAGAACGAATATCAAAATAGCCAAATTGCTCAGTAAGTTGCAGCTTGATTAACGGGGTGCAGAACTAACTTCATCCAGACTCTTCTATTTAGTATTCTTTTTTTTATGTTTGTCAATTTTTCCCACAACTGGCTTTTTATCAACACTGGACTTACGCTGCTTCGTATGATTTTCCCAAATTAATTCGGCTCTTTGCCAGTGACCTGCGTCCAGGCCGTGAACACTCCCTTCCTCCTCCCAAATCTGATAAGCAATTAGTTTAATTTCTTCTTGGCGATCCATATCTTATCCTCCTATCAACCATAGATAATTCTAAATTAGCACATACAATCAAGTTACATGTCCCTGACCTACTAGTGCCGTATAACTGCAACAATTAACAGCCGGTTAAAGAGAATGATGCCTTTAGCTTTATTCTTGTTTCTCGTCTTTAAGGGATCCCTATATTTTAATAACGAGATGGACAGGCGCTTGGTTGCAGCCGGTCCGGAAGGTTATGGTGGAACACCCTAAATAAATGTTGCACTAACATTGCTATTCGCATCTTGGGGACCAATAGCGTTCTGCCCTCATGAAGGGCCAAAAGCGTGGCGGGCGTGATCTTCCGTATAGCGATACAAGTGCTCATGTTAACCGTTACTGGAATTACCCAGCCATACATCCTCTCTAATCGTTGTCGGCGATGACTTATTCTTCACGAGCTTCAACCGCCCTGGCCAGAGAGGCAAGTCCTTGACGTAGGATGGCAAGCTCATCAGCGCTCATACAGGCCAATACCTTAGAAAAGCGACTTCTTTTCATTTCTCTGAGGTTAGCCACGAGCCCCCCCCCTTTAATTGTAGCTTTCAGTACTAACATGCGACGGTCCTGGGCATCCTCGGCGCGGCTAACCAGACCCTGCTTCACCAGCCGGTCGATTATCCCCGTTATATTGGTTGGGGTAACCCCGAGTGCTTCTGCCAGCTTACTCGAGTTGGTGCTCCCTTGATTGCTGATAAAGAACAGGCATTTGACTTGAGCAATAGTAAGGGGCAAGGACATCCAGATATCAAGCTGATACTGCCTCCGGGCTCGATCAACCTTCCGCTGAAGCTCAATGATCTCACCTATTAACTCAACTGTTTCCATTATATAACTCTGCCTTCATAATGAAGCTTATATTGATAATGTAATCCATATTCATTATAATTGTCAATATAGAATTAATATATGTTATATCATGTTTTAACAACATTTCAGCACCATAAATTTTTACAAATTAACATTAAATCATACATTCATGAAAATCATTGAGACTAATGCGTTAACACGACGATTCGGCGATCTGATTGCCTGTAATAACCTTTCCATCGCTGTAGAGCAGGGTGAAATATTCGGTCTTCTGGGGCCGAACGGAGCAGGTAAAACAACGGTAATCAAGATGCTGACCACTTTATTGCCTCCAACATCAGGCAACGCCAGCGTGGCGGGTTACGATATCGTGCACCATGCCTCCGATGTGCGGAGGGTCATAGGCTATGTTCCGCAGTTGCTTTCTGCAGACGGCACGCTCACCGGATACGAAAACCTGTTGATCT
>Ga0187866_1002965_pt1 | contig 13313 bp, 13 predicted proteins | sample June2016WEW_11_1_3_FD_133013 | JGI IMG/M metagenome (GOLD analysis project Ga0187866, IMG submission 133013) | Peatland microbial communities from SPRUCE experiment site at the Marcell Experimental Forest, Minnesota, USA - June2016WEW_11_150 | ecosystem: Environmental > Terrestrial > Soil >... | reverse complement strand
CCTTCAGTCCCGGCAAAGCGGCCTTGATGTCCGACTCGGAAGTTTTGTCCAAGGGGATCACGACATCGGCCATTCGCATGGTCCGGCGCGTCAGTTTCCATTCAATCCCCGCCCTCTCAATAATTCCAGGGAATCGCCCCATGTGATAATGAATAACACTCGGCACGCCCAGCCGCCTGGCAATCGTAAGTATGATCAGGTCCTTAACCGTGGCCAGTCCGCCGCTGGTGGTCAGATGAAGCAGGTTGGGGCGATTCGCCTTTATTTTTTTATAGATTCGGCAGGTGTCGCGCAGCCCTTGGATCAATCCGCCGACCAATCGAAGGCCGAGGAATGAATTGACCGGCGACCGATAATGGACCGTGGTATCGACGAAAGTCAGTTCAATGTCCGGATCTTTACTCAATTGGCCGCGGAGATTCCGCGCCCAAGAGGCAATCCCGCCGTGATCGGGCGGGGGCAACGCGGTCGCAATCAAAACTTTAAGTTTATCGGGATGGTTGCTATTCGAATCCGGCATGGTCATGGGCTGAGACGGCGGTGAAGCTGACGCGTCATTGATCGGTTGTGTTTCTCTATCGGGGTCTGGCAAGAAGCCGAGATCCCGTGTTAATTGCTCCGAGACTTTCAACCGGTATTTTTATAATGTCTTTTTTCTTAAAGGTCGCAAATTGGCAGGCAATCAGTGCCAGGATGAACCAAAACATCTTGTAGTAATCCATGTGAAGCGCTATCGCGCTTATACCCCAAGAAATAAGTGCGATTTGCCAAGTACATCGCTCGTGGAAAGGCATTTTAAAGGTATAGATTAACGCTTCTATTAGTATGGACATAAACAAAAGAAACCCCACAGATCCTAACTCAACCATAACATTAAGATAGGTATTATGCGAGGGTACTGGCCCAGAACTACCAAGCACTCGTCCAACCATCTTATCAAACGTACCAATACCCGTCCCCAACACCGGATACTCCTGGAAAAGAGCTAGGCCGCCATGATTAATCGTCGTGCGGCCGGTCCAGGTTCCGGTCTGAATTTCATCCATAGTCGTGGTCAATCGTTCCCAGGTTGTTTCAGGCATGATTATCGGAATAAGAAACAAGAAGATTACGCCCGCAAACAGACTCAAGACGATGGTGAAAATAGGGCGTTTAAACAAATAAATAAGACCTAGAAGAAACGTCATAAGACATATGGCCACGAATGCCATGCGGGACCCGGTACGCAGAACGCTTATCGCGCAAATTGGACAGTACAGCATATAGGCTATGCGCAACAACCGGTGAGTCTTGAGATCAGTGGCACAATAGACGGCCATCGGTATCGACATTAACATATCGATGGCATATTCATTCAAATTCAGGTTGCCGCCTGTAAGTCGCACAGCTTCTCGTGCCGGACCTGAATAGTCTTGACGGCCAAGAATTTGAGTCAAGATTCCCACGCATCCTCCCCAGATATATGCCTGCATCAGAAGTCTCTGCCGGAAAGAATCGGGGGCAAATTCCCAGATTAACCAGACGAAAACCAACAACTGACAATAGGTCGTGAGTTTTCCGAGTGCTGTATCGCTGTTCTCTACCCATACCAGGCTCAGAACGGCGAAAGACATAAACAGAATCATCAGATAATGTATGAGGAGTAGACCTCGAAACCGTCCAGTGATGAAAATCGCCAAAATTCCCAGAAAAAGGGTCCCCATGCCAATAGCACGAATAAGGGTACCGAAGGTTCCCAGGGCCACGACGCCCTCCCACGGAATCTGGAAAACCATGACCATCAAAAGCACTAATACTAAGTTACGCATGGGACGTCTCTCAAAAGAACTTTAAGGTATTCTTCGCTCGCACGTTCGACGCGAAACAAGTCGATCGCCTCTTCCGGCACGACGGTACGCGGTTCGGATAACGTGCTAAGGATAGCAGCGGCCAAGGGGAATCCCCATTATTTCAGCGGTACTATCGGCAACGCCGTGGGATACAGTCACAATCGAGTCCGCCTAGCGTTTCCCACGGTAAAAAAAACACAAAAACGCACAGAAGGTAAAACGGCACACTAGCCATGAAGCATCTCGGCAATCAATTGACAATATTGTTCCGCTGAATAATCAAGCGTGTATGGTAAGAGAACTTCCGGCGCTACGGGAGAGTGGCTTTCCGCCAAAGACGTTTTCATGGCCCGCGCAAGGGCTTCCACGTCTCCCACGGGAACGAGTGGCCCAAGCCGCCCATTGTCGAGAATTTCGGCCGGCCCGTTAGGACAATCCGTCGACACGACCGGGCAACCACAAGCCATCGCTTCGATAAGCACTGTGGGCAACGCCTCCCATGCCGAAGAAAGGACAAAAAGTGAAGCCCTTCTCATGTAGGCAAACGGATTGGATACCACGCCCGGTATTGAAACGCACTCACTAAGCTTCAGTTCCAGAACAAGTCGTTCGAGTGAAGGCTGTTCCTCTCCGTCGCCAAGAATGACGAGTCTTGCATCAGATGTCTTCCTCAGCAATGCAAATGCACGAATAAGATTGGGAAAATCCTTTTGGGCCGTCAGACGTCCGACGCCCAAAACAACCGGCGGCTGTTTTTCCTGAAACCACGGATGTTCAATTGGTTCCTGAATACCCCGATACAAGGTGGGACCGATAACCGGATTGTAAATAACTCTGACTCGCTCTCTAGAAATTTTTGCCAAACGTGCAAAATCGTCGGCCGTCCCATGCGATACGGCAATGATCTGGTCGGCCATCGGCGCAACTTTTAGTGTGACGTAAATAACTAGTCTTTCATACAACGATTGCGACGTTTCCAAAACTCTAGAGAGAGTTTGATGAATGGTCGCCAAGACTGGCGTGCCGGTTCGAGCCATTTTTGCGGCAACGATCGCCGCGAAATTGGAATGTTCCAAGGCGGTCAGCAACATGGCGGGACGTTCGCGTCGAAGAAACCGTATTAGCGGAAATACGGCGGATCGCATGTGTCGCACGCCCAGTTCGTAAACCCGCACTTCATGCAAGATCGTCTCGAGGTATGCCGCTTTATCCAGCGTTCCCACAAGTAGAGTCGGAGCAAAACCTTTCAACGTCAACGCGTTTGCAAGATTAACAAAAACACGTTCTGCACCGCCAGTGTCCAAGTTCGGCAAAAACATGGCGACTTTGATCTTCTTCTCGTTTACGGCTTCAACTATAGACAAGATTCACATCCTTTCACAACGGATAGATCGTGATCGACCATCATATCCACCAATCTATCGAAACGGATTGTGGGTTTCCACCCCAAAACCTTTTCGGCCTTGGTCGCGTCCCCAACGAGCAATTGCACATCCAAGGGACGAAAGTACTCTTCGCGGACCAACGAAAACGCCTTCAGGAGCAAGCCGAAATCCTTCCAAGGCGATAGGTTGCCGACAGCCAAAACAACGGGGGGCTGGTTCGATCCGAACCATGGATGGTCCAGTGTCTCACGGGCCTTGGTAAATAGCTCCAGCCTAACCACGGGGTTGTAAATCACATGGAAGCGGCTACGGGAAATCCCCATTATTTCGGCAGTGCTATCGGTGATGCCGTGGGATACTGTCATAATCGAGTCCGACCAGTGATACAAATAATGGCCCCAAGCCTTCCAAATAAAAATTATCTCGGTTGATATACTTCCATCACAATTTATCTCATGGATCCTTTATTCCATTCGTTTCCACATAATTATGTGCCCTGTTTGTGACAGTACTAAAGCGCGAAACCACGGACTCCATCTAGCTAATTTAAGTGCAATACGTCTGAGCGAGCCGCGTTTTACATATTCGCTGGATAAGTCAACCAAGTCGATCTTGCTGTAGAAATGTGCAAAACCGGCATCACGCCCCGCTTTGCACAATCCTGAGTAAGTAAACCAATGCACGGCAGGGCGAAGTGTGAAGTTCGCCAAACGCGGATCAAAGTGCAGTTGCTTATAAACATAACATTCCTTTACGAGGCTTGGAAACAAACTATAGAAAGGAATGTTGAATTCGCTAAACAATGGAGCACCGCCCACTGACAGCTTATTTGTAGTCGACACATATAACACTCCGTCCGGCGCAAGTACACGATAGGCTTCCTCCAAACACTTTGGTACTGAGTCCACATGCTCCAAAACATTTTGCATTAGTACGACTCGTTGCGATTGATTATTGAAAGGCATTGATTCGGCGCAACCCTGGATAATCCTGTTCGGATCACCTATCATGTTTCGAGCTGATTCCACAAAAGAAGTCACTGGTTCCACTCCCACAACATTGTAATGGGCATCTAACAGCGTCTTAACGTTGGTTGCATGGGGACCGCAACCAATGTCCACTATCGTATTCACTCCATTCTTGAGATCCACAAGCCGATCGATGCAGGACATGATTTCCTTTGCAGAAGAAAACTCCCTCTGCTTGTGTTTTTCAGCAACTATTTTTTCCAGATTCGGGTATCCTTGAGATAAGAATCGGCCTTGATAGAGATCGTCATTTTTTGCCATTATTAGTTACCTCATTATCGGTTTTTGTATTCGACTGAATCGGCAACCGGCCTGGATCAAACGATTAAACTAATCGTAATCGGAAGCATAGGACAGCGATTCATCGAAAAAAAGGTTTCTTTTCAGCAGGAATTCCCGTCACGCCAAAAGGCTTGAATGCGTGACTCCACAAGTGTACAAGACGCTGAAAAATTGCTGGAAATAGTCCCAAAATGCATCCACTATATAGGTGTTGCCCGCATCCAGGGTTTCGCAACGCACGCCGTCTTGTCCCGTAATGCCCGTGATGCAGGCGCGTTTCAAAGATTCTCTTCCTTTTTGCGACTGGGTGATGTTCCTTCGGTTTCTGTTCACGGGGCCGTCATTCGTCGTCGGCAAGAGTTCTTCGCAATTCGTCTTCGTCCCCTGCAATGCTGCAACCCGCCTTGGCAAGCACTGCAAAAGGCTTCACCGAAAATGTATGGTTAGTCGTTCCAGCACAAGCGATGATCTTCGAGGATGGCGACATCCATTTCGCCGACAAAAGACACGAGGAAGTGTCTCCGATCATGCACTTCAAATGCGGCAGGAATTGCAAGCCAACATTTTCCATGGATACCTTTTGCGGAAGAATCAAAATGCCTGAACGAGAGGCTACGTCAAGATAATCCTTCAAGAATTCGCGGGGATGATACTTGACGGCCGTCCGCAGACCTTGGCGGCGCATCGCCTCCGACGCAAGATCGACGATTCTCTTCCATGCCGCGATGTCTTCGTGGCCGGTGGTGGCGGGAACGGCCAAAACGCACCCGATGTCCGTCATCGAGTCGACGTCCGCACCGTGACGTTTCAGCAAATCGCCGTTCCATCGCAAAAACTCCGAATCTGTCAACGCCGTGCGAGGAATTTCCGCCGTCGGATGTTTTTTCAGTTCGGGCAATCGCAGATCGGGGAACAGCATCATGCACTCGTCGATCCAACGGCTCGTGCCGAATATTGAGACAAACTCAAACCACGGCGACCCGATGAACAGCTTACGGAACAAGCGGTGTTTTCGGGTGTCCGCGTCTTGGTGTTCTTGCGAACAGACATATGCAGCGATGCCGTCCTCGACATACACGCACCTTGCCGCCGGATCGATTTGTTTGGCGAAGTGCATGACCCCTTGGGACAGGTCCATCCAGTCGTTGTAAACATAAACCCGCGTCGGCGCGAATTTCTCCGTGTAGCGGGCCAAGAGTTTCAAATTCCTTCCCGCGCGGGCATAAATGCGGATCGCTTCAACGCGACCGGGAGAGAGAATCGTCAGCAAAAAGTCATTGAACCACCACGGAATCGTCTTTATGGAAAGGACGTCGGAAAACGGCGACGCCTTCCAGCTTCGCAGTGATTCGCGCAAAATACTCGCGTCAAAACGATACTCGACGAGGACCATCCGGCTGTCGGCCTCATGACGCCGCGCCCAGGCGATCAGCGTCGCCAAGAACGTGTGGTAAGGCGTCAAACACACGTGCAAATCTCGCTCTCGTTCTAGCATCGTCACTCTATTTCGCAAAGACCATGCCTTTCAGTCGGAGCAATTCCCCGATGCTGACCACTCGCATGGTCAACAGTAGCGGCAATATGGCCAGAAACAAGCCGCACTTCAAGGCAACCGCCAACATAAATTCCAACTTATCGACAAGCCAGATATCGAGGCCGACCAAGATGGCGGCGCACGCCAACGCCCGCACGATTTTGGAAATCTCCCAAGGAAGGCGGTAAAAACACGTGCTCGCCACGGCTGCCACGACGAACTTCACGGCGAAACAGCCGACCACGGCCCAGGCCGCGCCGTACATTCCCCACCGCGGGATCAGCAAAAGGGAAAAGAGGAACGTGGAAAGGACGGCCGAGACCGACGCAGTCGCCACGCCGAACCCGCCGCCGAAATAGAACAGTGGCTGCAAGACTAAGTTGTAGAGGCTTTGGAACATCCACGCCAAAATGAGTAATATCACCACATTTGCCGCTTCGTGGTAGGCGGGAGTGGTGCACAGGCGGATCGCCACCGGCGAAAACAACGCCGATCCCAGCAACAACACGGCGATGCCGACGGCCAATAGCGTGTACAGCCGCGCTTGCTGGCGGCGGGATTCGGCGCCGCCGTCGTTCATGAGCCGAGCCAGCGTCGGATACGCGGCGCTGAGCAGCGACTGCACCGGCAGGTCGATCAAACTGGCGAACGCCTGGGCAATTCCGTACACGGCCAGACACCCCGGCGGGGCTTTCGTATTCAACATCCATGCGTTCAAGGCAAACTGGAGATTGTTGGCCATGTTGTGCGGGATGAAGGTCAGTCCCATACCGCCAACGCGCCGAAACATTTTGGGATCGAACCAGCCCTGTCCCTGCCGCCACAAGAACGCTGCGCCGGCCGCGCCAGCGACGACCAGGCCCAAAAAAATGGTGCCTTGACGGCCGAAGCCCTGCCAACCGAAAAAAACGACCGCGAAAACGCCCAATCCGGCTTGGGAGAGATAGTTCGTGAAGTTCAACGAGACGGTCGTCGTGGCCCGTTCCATCAATTGCGAGGCGCAGGTGGCCAAGTCGATCAGCCCGGCGAAAAAACATCCCCAGACCACCATCAGCCAAAGATCAAAGACGTATTTCGGCGTGAGCGGGAGTTTAGGCAGCATCCATCCGGCCGCCCACACGCCCGCGATCGACAGAACAACGCCGATCAAGGCCGACGCGCCGATCTGGCCCAGCAACATGGTCCGCAACAACCGCGGCCGCTGTGGTTCGTCGAAGCGAAAATACTGCATCCGCAAGCCGTTGACGAAGCAAAGCGTGACGAAAATCTGCAATGGCCCGGCGATGCGCGTCGCCAGTGTGACGATGTCCATTTGTGACGGCGCGATGTATTGGGTGAATACCCTCAACAGCACCATCGAAATCAGCGGCGGCACGATGCCGCCGAACAAATAGATGCTGCTCAATCGGCCGATTTTGCCGACCGCTTGGCCAAAATGGATCGGCGCCGGAGCGGGTACCATCACGCCGCAAGCGTCAACCTCGATGGGCGTCTCTTCGCAAGCGTTGATGGATGGATCGGCTGCCATTGTGGAATCAGAGGAAGGCAATTCTTAGCCCTAACCCAACAACTCCCAACTCAAGGGCGTGCCGGCCGGAATCGCCTGACCGGCGCGGCGGCCGAGGATTTCAGCCAAGTGCTTAGGCGGCAAGCCGTTGGCGGGCCGAATCGACCGCACATTTTCATCGGTGAACACTTCGCCGGCTTTAACATCTTTCACAACATACAATGACCGGCGAAACACGCGGCCGGCGGCTTCGCGCGGATTGACGCCGTAGTGAACCCGTCCCAACGCCTTTTCCGCCGTGTGAATGGCATCGACCATCGCTCGAAACTCGGCCGGCTCCACCGAAAACGCGCTGTCCGGCCCTGGCACGGCCCGCGAAAGCGTAAAATGTTTTTCCACAATGCACGCTCCCAGTGACACGGCGGCCACTGCCGATGCATTGTCCAGCGTGTGATCGGAAAGCCCGACCGGCACGCCGAACGCCTCGGCCAAGTGCGGAATCGTGCGGAGGTTCATTTCCTCGGGCAGGGCCGGATAACCGCTCGTGCATTTCAGCAGGGCCAACTCGCGTCCACCGGCCTCGCGGATCGTTTGCACCGCCTCGTCGATTTCGGCCAGTGTGGCCATGCCGGTCGACATGATGATCGGCTTGCCGGTTTTTGCGATTTTCCGCACCAGCGGCAGATCGACCAGTTCGAACGAGGCGATTTTGTACGCCGGTACGTTCATCGCTTCCAAAAAATCGACGGCTGTTGGATCAAACGGCGTGGAAAACAAATGAATGCCGATGTCATCGGCCAATTGTTTTAGTTTCGGTTGCCAATCCCAAGGCGTGTATGCTTCGGCGTAAAGATCGTAGAGCGTGCGTCCGTCCCAAATCGTCCCGCCGCCGACGCGAAACTCCGGCCGATCGGAGCGGATCGTGATCGTATCTGGCGTGTAGGTTTGCAGCTTCACCGCATCGGCGCCGGCCTCTTTGGCGGCCCGCACCAATCGTACGGCCTGCTCGAAGTCCTGATTGTGATTCGCCGAAAGCTCGGCAATCACGTAAACGGGGAAGGCCGGGCCGATGAAGCAGTTTGAAAGTTTAATATCCGTCATCGTTTAATCCGCTTTGCTGCTCTTTGCTGTAGTCCTATTTAGCGACAGCGGGCCGCACGCCCCACTCCATGTAAGTAACCGCCCATGAGAAGCCGACGCCAAAACCCACTAGGATGCATTTTTCGCCAGCCTTGAATAAATTCTTGTCAATACAACGCTTAATCAGAATTGGCAATGATGCGCCGGCGGTATTGCCGATGTCTTCCAGATCGATTGGAAATTTTTCGGGCGGAATAGCTACTTTCATTCGTAACTGATTCAGCATGAAACAGTTTGCCTGATGGAAAAGGTAATGGTCCACCTCCGCTGGCAATAAGTTGACTCGCTCTAACAGCCGCTGAATTCCGCCTGGTACGCAATTTAGGGTGAAACTGAATACTTCCGGCCCGTTCATAAAAAGGTAAGCGTCCTCGGGACGTGAATGCTGGGCTGAATGCATATTATCACATTGTCGGCGGCGTGCACCGCCGTCGCGGACAATCAGGTACTCGCCTCCGCGTCCGTCCGTTCCCAAAACGGTTGGGCCGATCGTCGCCATGGCGTCCTTGGAGTCACGTGTCAGCAAAACGGCTGCGGCGCCGTCGGCAAAGATCGTCGCGGTTACAATATCATGGGGATTACAGTATTTGGCAAAAGTATCACCGGCAATAACAAGGACATTGGATGCCGATCCGGATTCGATCAATGCGCCGGCAATCCAAAGGCTGTACGTGAACCCGGAACACCCAAGATTGACGTCAAATGCCGCGCACGACGTGGAGAGTTTGAGACGCGATTGCATCAGACATGCAGACGTCGGAAGATAGTAGTCAGCGGACTGAGTGCAGAACAGAATGGCGTCAATCTTCGAACGATCAAATCCCGTCTGTTGAAATAGTTTCTCGACTGCCTGGCAACCAAGGTCCGCGGCAGTCTCGCCGGGTGCGGTGACCGGACGACTGCGGATGCCTGTCTTTGCAAAAATGCTTGCCGCATTCCAACTGGGGTTCATTTTCACCAAATCGTCATTCGTTAGACGATCGGGCGGCAAAATATAATCGATCGCTCGTAAATAGAAGCTCATTGCAATTTGCCGGCTTTCTGGAATTCTGCAATAATTCCGCTTGCGGACTGTAGGCATTCTGTTTCGCCCGTAACAATTGAAACGCCTCGGCTACTAAGTTGAGCCAGCAGCAAAAGAGTTCCCATAGAATCCCACTCGGCGATGTCCCCCGCCACACTGTCTTTGGTGACTTTTTCCCGTTGAACTCCCAGGGCATCAGCAATCATGGAGAATATGTCAGCCTCGGTCATACATTGGCTCCTTTTAGAAGTATGTTTAATGAATGATAAAACCGCGTTGGTTCATTTTTACATGGAATCATACATTAGGGGAAACGCCGGCAGACTTCCCACGTTTTTCCAACAAAGCGACTAGCGGCTCCAACATGTTTTCGATAACGGCACGTTGCGTTTCCCAATCGCGACGCAACATTGCAAAGAAATAAACATCTACAAGTTGATCGCCTTTGCGCACATGTTCCCGAAAATAGCCCTCTTGCTGGAATCCGAGCCTTCGGTGAAGTTGGCATGCACGGGTATTGAACGCCATGACTTCGCCGCAAAACTTGTTCAACTTCAAGACCTCGAATACCTGATACAACATTGCATACTCGGCAAAAACCCCGGAGCCGGACATCTGCTCGCTTTTGTCGGCGATGTAAATGCCCCCATAACAACGCCCGCTGCTCGCATCAATATCACAAATGTTGACAAGACCAATATCGCGGTTTTGACGCGATACGATCCAATACTTTCTTCTTGGGTCGGCCATCGCCGCAGGAAACCAACGCTCATGTTCCTCAACGGTTACATGGTGATCTTGGAACATGTATTTGGAAATATGAGGGAGGTTTCGCCACGTGCGAAGCGTTTCCTTGTCGTCGGGGCGAACGTCGCGCAATTCGACAATGTTTTTCATGGGCTAGACTCACAAAGTAATTGACAAATCCGCTGACCGCCGAGGCCGTCCACCAACATTGCGATATTGCGACTTAGCGATTCGCGGCATTCACGGTCATAAAACAACTCTTTTATCGCACGTTCCAAGAACAACGATGAGAGCGACCCTGCATCGCCCAAAAGCCGGCATTGCCCGCGCTCGGAAAGAAGTCGAGTAGCGTCTGACTGATTCCGAGCAATTACAATGACAATGCTAGGCAACGCCAGCAGAGCAATTTCCCATAAAGTGCTTCCACCAGCCGTGACAACCATATCGGCCTGCGACAATAATTCAGGCATGTTGCGAACATCATAAATAAGGTCAAATCTAGGCGAAGACGCGACAGCTTCCACCAAACTTTCTCTGTGTGGATTTCCGCCACCAACAACAACTCGGACACATACATCACCCAGCGACAACCCCTGAATTGCTTGGACAACGCGAAGCGTTATGTTGTCAGGATCAGAACCGCCCATGGTGACCAATATATTGCGAGGATGTTCTGGAATTTCGCGTTGCCAACCCTGCCATTTGAGAAACTCGCGCCGCAACAGCGCGAATCGAACGCCCAACAGCAGCCGGGTGTGCGGCTCGCGGCTGCGATACAAACTTTCGTTCGCGTGAAGGTTCTGATTAAGCACCAGATCGGCCCAGTAGTGATCGGCGTGGCCGTAGTCGTCCAAAACCAACAGCCGAAGCCCGGATTCCTTGATGAGTCGCTGATAATTCCCGCTGAACTGATAGCCGTCAACGACAACCCAAGCCGCGTTTTGCTTTCGCGCCAGTTCGACGGTTTGTCGGGCATCATCGTCGCTGCCCGGCGCGGCCTGAATCGCGTCGATTTCCACCGATTCGGCATTGAGTCGCGCCGCAATGCCCGGCGACGGAGCGGCCATCGCATATCGGACGCTGCCGCCGGCGTCTTGCCATGCCTGGGCCAATGCCAGCGTGCGCATGACGTGGCCCGTGCCCATTTGTTTGCCGGCGTCGGCGCGAATCAACAATGCGTTCAACGCATCTCCTTCCGCAAGCAATATTTCATCTCTGCAAGCCGCCAATCGTCTTCGTTGTCGATGTCTTGCGCGTCCATCTCGTCCAGAATCACCGGAGCGCAAAACTCGCCGGAAATCTTGCCGGCTCGCAAAAACGGCGCGGTTCGGAACCAATACCACTGTCCGGCGTCGTGATAGACCGGCATTAGGTCTTGCGACCGCGAGTTCATGTATTCCGGCGAAATCATGGAAAGCCGCGAGTTTTCGATCTTCAAGGCGCGCTGGATCGGGTATCCGAAGCGGAGGACCGGCATCACGCTTTCCAACGTCACATCGGCGGCGAGAATACGCATTCCCTCGCGCAAGCGTTCCGCCGTCACGAGCGCGGCCGTCGGATAAATGCAACAAGCCGCCTCGAATTCGCGGCCGCGGCGCGAGTATTCGGCCAAAACCTCCTTGAGCACGTCGGCCGTAGTGGCGAAATCGTCGGAGGTTTTGGCCGACCGCATGAAAGGCACCGTGGCTCCAAATTTTCGGGCAATTTCGGCGATCTCCTCATCGTCGGTCGAAACCATGACTTCCTGAAAACAACCCGATTCAAGGGCCGCGGCGATTGGATAGCCGAGGATCGGCTTGCCCAGAAAATCGCGGATGTTTTTGCGCGGAATCCGCCGACTGCCGCCTCGTGCGGTAATGATCGCCACGGAATTCATGGAATGAGCGATTTCAGTTTCCTCGACGATAATGTTCGATGACTTTTCGGACGCCTTCAATCGCGTCGCAAACGTCTTGGTCCGTCATGGCCGGGAACATCGGCAGCGAAATCAGCCGTTCGTAGGCCGCTTCGGCCACCGGACAATCGCCGGGCTTCGTGCCGAAATGAGTCCGATAGTACGGATGCAAATGCACCGGACGATAATGCACGTTCACGCCGATTCCCTCGGCCCTGAGCGCTTGGAAAACTTGGCCGCGATCCACGATCAGTTTTTCCAGTTCGAGTTGGATCACGTAAAGATGATAGGCGTGTGAAACATCCTTGTGAACCGACAACGGCCGCACGCCCGACATCTTGGCGAAAGCGGCGCCGTACTTTGCGGCAATCGCTTGACGGCGCGCGATCGACTGCGGAAGTTTCGCCAATTGCGTGACACCCAACGCACATTGAATGTCGGACAGCCGGTAGTTGTAGCCGAGGTCCACCATGTCGTAGACCCAGGAGCCGGCCGTTTCGCGTTGGCGGAAATCGGTCGTAATGCCGTGATTGCGGAACATGCGCATCCGTCTGATCAACTCGGGATCGTCGGAGGTGATCGCGCCGCCCTCGCCCGTGGTGACGTGTTTTACCGGATGGAAACTGAACGTGTTTAGTACCGCTAATGAACCGGCGGGCCGGCCCTTGTAGCTGCCGCCGATGGCATGGCAGGCGTCATCGACCAACACCAGGCCGTGCCGATCGACGATCGGCTGCAAGCGGTCGTAGTCGCACGGCTGGCCCGCGTAATCGACCGCGACCACGGCCTTCGTTTTCTCGGTGATTTTCGCCTCGATCAAGTCGGGATCGATCAGCAGCGTATCTGGATCGACGTCGACGAACACCGGCACGCCGCCAAGGAACGCGGCGCAGTTGGCCGACGCGGCGAACGTCATGGTCGGCACGATGACTTCATCGCCGGG
>Ga0187866_1002959_pt1 | contig 13331 bp, 10 predicted proteins | sample June2016WEW_11_1_3_FD_133013 | JGI IMG/M metagenome (GOLD analysis project Ga0187866, IMG submission 133013) | Peatland microbial communities from SPRUCE experiment site at the Marcell Experimental Forest, Minnesota, USA - June2016WEW_11_150 | ecosystem: Environmental > Terrestrial > Soil >... | reverse complement strand
GCACAGAAAAATGTATGGGGAATATCCCGGGGAAAAGCCGTTCCCAACGGTCGATGAATATCTCAGATTCTTAAAACTGCGACGAGATAACCATCCGTATTTCGTCGAACGCCTTCCAGGTCAAGATTCGGAGTTTCTGATGGAAACGGCGGGCGCGAATTACGATTTGGCAAAACGAATCTGTTCCATCACTGGTTCACACTTGATAACTGATTTCAAAGTCCGTTGGAAAGAAATTGAACTGGATAGGAAAAGTGCCGGCATTGATGTTGCTGGATGGACCCCATTCGCGAAAGCTCTTCAAAATTCTGATTTGAAAGTGCTGGATAATGTGTCTCTAAATGCGGCATTAACACTCAGGCAAGAAAACCGTCTCGAAGCACTTCGCCTTTTCTTTCGTCGAGTTTGGGAATCATGTCGTGATCCAGAGGAATTTTCGGATGCGAATGCCGCTAATTTGACTGCTGAACTTGATGAGCATGTGCGAGAAGCGAACGCTGAATGGGCTAAGATTGATCAGGATTTAATGAAATGGTTTGGCGCACAGGGTGCTGCAATAACTTCCGCTGGCTTAATTGGTTTCGTTCCCGCTGCTACGGCTGCTGCAATAACGGGAGCAGCAGGTTTAATTCAAGCACAATTGAAGCGTTCCGCATTCAAAGAGCGTTTTCCGGCAAGTTTCTTTCTAACAATTAAGAATTAGGAAACGGCACAGAAACCCTCACGGAAATTTTCTCGCGTGCCTTACTGTTTCGCAGTTTAATTTCCGGCACATGAAACAAAAGGCTTATGCTTGGGCGGGCGTGGACATTGATTAACGTTTGTCAAATGGTGAAAAAAGTTGACTGCACGCAGGCAAAACGCTTTTCTGGTTGTGTGCTTGTTCAACAAAGCGTTCAGCGAATCTTACATGAAACAAAAAGCTTACGCCCGCGCGGGCGTTGACATTGACCTCGGCAACAAAGTGAAATCCACTTTGCCGCAATTGCTCGCCCCCACGCATCGCAGCGAGGTGCTCGGCACGGTCGGCGGCTTCGGCGGTCTGTTCGCGCTCGATGTGAAAAAATATCGCGAGCCGGTGCTCGTGTCGTCCGTGGACGGCGTGGGCACGAAATTGAAAATCGCCTTCGCGATGAATCGGCACGACACCATCGGAGCCGACCTCGTGAACCATTGCGTCAACGACATCGCGGTGCTCGGCGCGGAGCCACTTTTTTTTCTCGATTATCTCGGCACGGGCAAACTTCAGCCGCACGTTTTCACCGAAATCATCAAGGGCTTCACACGCGCGTGCGCGGATAATAATTGCGCGCTCATCGGCGGCGAAACGGCGCAGATGCCGGGCTTTTATCAGCCGGGCGAATACGACGTGAGCGGCACAATCATTGGAGTAGTTGAAAAGGCTTGCCTCCTTGATGGTAAAACCATTGAGCCAGACGATCGCGTTATTGGCATCGCTTCAAATGGTTTACACACAAATGGCTACTCACTTGCACGGGAAATTTTCTTTGAGCAAATGAAGCTAAAGCCCACGAGTTACGTCCCAGAATTGGAAAACACTATCGGCGACGAATTGCTCAAGGTGCATGTAAGTTATGGTTCTCTCATCAAAAAGTTATTGATCGAATTCAACGGCACAGGTGTTCCACTGGCTGGGGACGACATTTTGAATGGTGAACGCACCCCAAAGGACTCACCTATAATCAAGGGCATGGCTCACATCACGGGTGGTGGTTTTATTGACAACATTCCACGTGTTTTGCCTGACAAATCGCACAACGGTTCGAGATCACCCTATCTTTCTTTTTTTCATAACATCTCAAACGTCTTGCCAAATAAATGTGATGTAATCATCAAGAAAGGTTCATGGGAAATGCTTCCAATTTTTAAGCTCATTCAAACAAAAGGTGGAGTGTCAGAAGATGAATTGTATCAAGTTTTCAACATGGGCATCGGCATGGTCGCAATTGTGTCTGAAAGCAGGGTGAAAGACATTCTGAAATTTATCCACATTCAAAAACACAAAGCTTGGGAAATTGGTGAAGTCTTAGCAGGCAGTGGCAAAGCGCGAGTGATTTAATTTGTCCCAAAACAAAAAAACGAGACAGTTCAGTATCTTGTTTTCGTTTGAAATTTAATAAATTTAATTCGCGCTACACCTTCGCCATGCTCGGCGCCGAGCCGTTGTTCTTCCTCGATTACCTCGGCACCGGCAAACTCGAACCGCACGTCTTCACCGAAATCATCAAGGGCTTCGCGCGGGCGTGCGCGGAAAACCGTTGTGCGCTCATCGGAGGTGAAACGGCTCAGATGCCTGGCTTTTACCAGAAAGGTGAATACGACGTCAGTGGCACCATTGTCGGCGTCGTGGAAAAATCGCGCATATTGAACGGCCAGAAAACGGTGAAGCGCGGCGACGCGATCATCGGCATCGCCTCGTCCGGCCTGCATACGAACGGTTATTCGCTGGCGCGCAAAATTTTCTTCGAGCAGATGCGATTAAAGCCGACAAGCCACGTGCCGGGATTGAAGGGCACAATTGGCGCTGAATTGTTGAAAGTCCACATCAGCTACGGACCGCTGGTGCAGAAACTCATTGCGAAATTCAACGTAGGACAGGCGTCGCGCCTGTCTCCATCTTCAAAGAAAAAATTTAGAGTCAGGCTGGAAGCCTGTGCCACGGTCAAAGCCTTCGCCCACATCACCGGCGGCGGGTTCGTGGACAATATCCCGCGCGTCCTGCCGAAAAATCTGGATGTCGTCATTTACAAGGATTCGTGGGACATGTTGCCGATTTTCAAAATCATCGAAACCAGGGGCGGCGTGCCCGACGCCGAGCTTTATCAGGTTTTCAACATGGGCATCGGCATAGTGGCAATTGTGTCGGCGGACAAGGCGGAGGCCATTTTGAAATTCATCCGCGCACAGAAGCACCAAGCGTGGCTGATTGGAAATGTTATAGAAGGGCGTGGCGAAGTGCGGATAGTGTCGATTTGGACTGCGGTGGCAACCCCGAAAGCATTCGGGGGACACCGCTTTGAGTAGCAGGGTTGGACAATCGAATGCGCCATGCCATCCGAAAGCGCCGTCGCCGCTGCGCTCTGCCGGCGCAGTCCAAGACGTAAATGCCTAATAACTCATCCGGTCGAGCTTCACCTTCCCCCGGAAAATCCAGTAGATGCAGACAGTGTAGGCAATCACCAGCGGTACACCAATGCCAGCGATGATGAGCATGATGCCGAGCGTTTTTGGCGACGACGACGCGTTGTAAATCGTCAGGCCGTTTAACGGATTCGGCTGGCTGAAGACGAGGTAGGGATACTGGTTAACGCCAAACAGCGCCATCAGCGTGAGCATCGTCGCGCACGACGACAGGAAGGCACGCCAGTCGCGGCCGTGATAAAATTCGCGCGGGATGTTGGCAATGGCCAGCATGTTCGCCAGCGCAATGCTGAACAGCCACGGATTCTCGCGCACGCGCGCCGCCATGTGCGGTACGTAAAGCAGCGTGGCCATCGTCGTGATTGCGGCGCAAACAACAAAGAAGATGATGGAATTCATCGCCCAACGGCGCAGTTTGTCGTGCAACGCGCCCTCGGTTTTCATCAGACCGTAAATCGCGCCGTGCATCATGAACAATGCCACGGTGGTGACGCCGAGCAACAGCGGATACGGCTTCAGCAAGCCGAGAAACGTCCCGGCGAATTCGCCGTTCGCGTCAATGGGTATGCCCCAGGCGATGTTGCCCATCGCCACGCCGATGAGCAGGGCGGACAGAATGCTGCCAACAGAAAACCCGATGTCCCACATCTGCCGCCACCAGCGCATCGGTTGCTTGCTCCGAAATTCAATGGCCACGGCGCGGAAAATCAACGCCGCCAGCAACAGGATGAATGCGAGGTAAAAACCGGAGAAGACCGTCGCATAGACGTTCGGGAATGCGGCAAACAACGCGCCGCCACCGGTGACGAGCCAGACTTCGTTGCCGTCCCAGACCGGCCCGATGGAGTTGAGCAACGTGCGCCGCTCGGTGTCGTCCCGGGTGAACAAATGCAGCGCGCCGATGCCGAGGTCGAAGCCGTCAAGCATCGCGTAGCCGGTAAACAGCACGCCGACAAGAATGAACCAAATCGTGTTCAGATCGAAATTATTCATAAAAACCGTGATTCGTTAAATTGTTAAACCGTTGAATCGTGGTGATGGCACGAACGAGGACCGGTTCAACGGTGCAACGATTCAACGATTTAACGCGCTGGTTCATTCGTGTTTGGTTTCAGGGGCAACGCCAGTTTGCCGGACGGCACAAGGTCGGCGTCATCCGGACCGTGCTGGATTTTGTCGTTGAGCAGATAAATGAACACCGCGAACAGCAGAAAATAGATGAACGTGAACAGAATCAGCGACGTGAGAACGACCTTTGCCTGCACAACTTTGGAGAGACCATCAGACGTCCGCATCAGGCCATAGACAATCCACGGTTGCCGGCCGACTTCGGCGGCGAACCAGCCGAGTTGATTGGCGATTTGCGGGCCGAGCACGGAAAACACCAGAATCCACAGCAGCCAGGGCCGTTCAGGCAACGAGCCGTGGCGGAAATAAAGAAAGCCGAGTGCGGCGATGGCAATCATCGCAAAGCCAATCACCACCATGCCGTGAAAAAACTGGAAGGACGCCTGCACCGGCGGCCGGTCTTCGGGCGGAAAAGCGTCCAAGCCGGTCACCGGCGCACGGGCATCGCCCTGGACCAGCCAGCTCAGCATGCCCGGGATTTCGACGTTAAACAGGAACCGCTCGTTCTTCTCGTCCACCCAACCGAAAAGCGTCAACGGGGCGTTGGTGCGCGTCTCATATCGCCCTTCAAAGGCCGCCAGTTTTGCTGGCTGATTTTTCGCCACTTCACGCGCGCTGCTGTCGCCGCTGACGAGTTGCAGCAGCGAAGCGATAAGCGCCACGGTCAAGCCGACCCGCAACGAGGCGCGGGCAAAATCCAAGTGCCGCTTTTTCAGCAGATACCACGCGCTCACGCTTACGACGAGAAATGCACCTGCCTGCCACGCGCCGCACAACACGTGGAACAGCCGGTCCATGGACGATGGATTGAAAACCAGTTGCCAGAAATCCGTGATTTCTGCGCGTGGCACACCGTTGTGAGTCACGAGGTGATAGCCGGCGGGCGTCTGCATCCACGAATTGGCGACGACAATCCAGATGGCGCTGAAATGCGCGCCCAGGCAGACCATGCACGTGGAAAAAAAATGCAACTTGCGGCTGACCTTATCCCAGCCAAAAAGCAAAACGGCAAGAAAACCGGATTCGAGGAAGAAGGCAAAGATGCCTTCCGCCGCCAGCGCGCTGCCGAACACGTCGCCGACGAACCGCGAATAGGTTGCCCAATTCGTGCCAAATTCAAATTCCATCACGATGCCCGTCGCCACGCCGATGGCGAACGTGAGGGCGAAGACTTTCGTCCAGAACCGCGCCATCTGGTGATAAACGGGGTTTTTGGTTTTGAGCCACAGGCCCTCCATGACGACGAGCACGACGCCGAGGCCGATGCTCAACGGCGGGTAAAGATAATGAAACGCGATGGTGGCTCCGAACTGGATGCGGGCAAGTGTCAGAACATCCATACGCTAATTTTGTAGTGGCGATGTCAAACGGTCAAGACGCCAAAAAAGGAATTAAAAAATATTTTCCCGATTTCCGGATTTCCTGATTCAATGCCCTCGTCAATGAAACTCCTCGTCATCGGTTCGGGCGGACGCGAACACGCATTGGTGTGGAAACTCGCGCAATCACCGCACGCCTCGCAGATGTGGTGCGCGCCGGGCAACGCCGGTATCGCCCAGGAACAACTCGCGAAAAATGGCGCGCTCATCGAGTGCGTGAACCTTGGCGCCGAAGATTTGCCGAAGCTGCTCGCGTTTGCGCAGGAAAAGAAAATCGGACTCACCGTCGTCGGGCCGGACAATCCGCTGGCGCTGGGCATCGTGGATTTGTTCCAGAAAAACGGGCTGCGGATTTGGGGGCCGAACCAGAAAGCGGCACAATTCGAGTCGTCGAAAGTTTTCTCGCAGCAGTTCATGGAAAAATATGGGATTCCAACAGCGAAATCCGGCACGTTCAGCGAACCGGTGGCAGCAAAGAAATTTGCCGCGTCACTCGGCGGCAGATGCGCGGTGAAAGCTGACGGCCTGGCGCTCGGCAAGGGTGTTCTGATTTGCGCGAGCGCGGCCGAGGCGAACAAGGCGATTGATGAAATTCTGGTCGGCAAAGCCTTTGGCGCGGCGGGCGCCAAAATCGTGATTCAGGAATTTCTGGAAGGCATGGAGATTTCACTGCACGCGCTGTGCGACGGCAAGACGGCGAAACTGTTCCCGACGTCACAAGACCACAAACGCGCACTGGACGGTGACAAAGGCCTGAACACCGGTGGCATGGGGACATTCTGTCCAACGCCGTTCCTGAGCGATACGGCATTGGCGGAAACGGGCCGCAGGATTCTTGAGCCTTTCATGCGCGGATGCGCGGCGGAGGGGATTGATTTCCGCGGCATTATTTATCCCGGCATCATGCTCACCAAGTCCGGGCCGAAGGTGCTGGAGTTCAACGCCCGTTTCGGCGACCCGGAAACGCAGGTTTATCTCACACGCTTGGAGAACGACCTCGTCGAACTGCTCAACGCGAGCGTGGGTGGCACGTTGGATAAAATCCAATTGATATGGAGTCCGATGTCGAGTGTTTGCGTGATGATGGCGAGTGGCGGTTATCCCGGCAGTTACCCGAAGGGCAAGCCCATCTTGGGTCTGGCCGAGGCGGCAAAACTGCCGAACACAAAAGTTTTCCATGCCGGCACGGTTGCCCGCGGGAACGAAATCGTCACGAATGGCGGACGCGTCCTTGGTGTGACCGCCTGGGCGAAGGATTTGAAATCCGCGCAAGCTGCCGCCTATGCCGCCGTGGAGAAAATCCAATTCGACGGCGCGCATTTCCGCCGCGACATAGTAGCCAAAGCTTTGTAGGAGTCGAGGTAACGAGACTTGATTGTTAAAACACGAAACACAAGAACGACACGAAATAGTTTTGGCATCTGGGGCGCAGACGGAGTGTTTTGTAGTGCGCCGACAGACCGTAGCAGCGACGGTGCTTGTTTTTATATTTCCAACTGGTTGATGGCTCGCTGCATTTTCAATGTTTCTGCGTCAATGCCGCAGCCTTGGTTATTTGCGCGTTGATGCTGTTGCTCTGCACAATCTCCAAGGCGGCCAATTGTTGCGAGGTCAGGAAGCTGGAGGCCTGATCCAGGATGCGCTGGTTGCTCGCCACCACCTGCTGTAGATACGCATCAATATCTTCCTGCGAGCTGAAAAAGGCCGGGTCCAATTCCCCATCGATGCCGTGCGTCGCGGCATACGGTTCGGCTGCCACAATCTGCGCTAGATGAGCACTTTGATCATCGCTCAGGCCATTGTCTCCCAATTGCTTATTCAGCAGCTTGACCGTGGTTTGAGCCGGTATGGCCTGATTAAATTGCGTGTATTGGGCATACCCTGCCTCGCCCAGCAGCGCTTGCAACTGGTTCTGCATTTCAGTCCTTGTATCGGCCATCGCTTTCAGTGTTTGGACCCGATCCCCGTCTCCTTGTGTTAGCGATGAAGCCAGGTCGGTGCCCTTCAGCAATGCGTCGCCGACCAATTGGGTGAACTTTTCCGTATCCTCTGGTGTGAGGTTCAACTGCTGGACTAACGGGGCATACCGTTCCTTGATTGCTTTCAACTGCTTCTGGTGAATGTATTCCTTCATGGCCGGATCGCGCATCAATGCTGAGAGACCCGCCGAAGGCCGGTTGGTTGCGGCCATGTTTGCAAGAGACTGCCGGAGCGCTCCCACCTCGCCGCGCAATTTCAGAAGCTCGGCCGCTTTCTGGCTGGCCTTCAACTGCTCGTTCTCTGCGATCAACGCCGTCAGCCGGTTCGTCGCGTCATCGCGTTCACGTTGCAATTGCCGGAGTTGTTCGGTTGATGGCGTTTGCTGTTGCTGAAGCGTCTGAACTTGGTCGCGCAGTTGGGAATTTTGGTGTGCTTCGAAAATTCCCGTTCCGACGGCGGCTGTCAGGGCTGCGACGATCAAAGTTTTTTGGAGTGTGGTCATGGTGATGGCTTTGGTTGCGGCAATTACAGTTGATGTGTGAACGGCCGTTCCGGCCAGAACGGCGGCAGTTGAAATGGTGGCAACCAGACCGGCGGGCGCGGCCTGGACGGCATTGGCGGAGATCAAAACCACCAGTCCACCCGCGCCAACCGTCACGTTTCGTTTCGAGAAAAATTCACGCAGGCGATCCACGGCGCGGCTCACGCGCTTTTGCGCGGCATCGTCGGATGTTCCCAAACTTTGACCGACTTCGCGCAAGGATTTGTTCTCGAAGTAACGGAGCAGGACGGCGGCACGGTCGGTTTCGTCGAGCTCATGCATGGCTTCGTCGAGCAGCGGCTCGATGTGCGTCCATTCGTTGGCAGTGGCATTCATGGCATTCATTTCCGAGGCGATTTGTTCGCGCAACTGCCGGCGCGATTCCCTGCGCACCACGTCTATGGCCGTGCGGCGCGTGACCTGATAAAGCCACGCAGTCAAAACCGGCGAGCCGCCGGTGGCATTGCTCAATTTGCCGGCATTACGCGCGAGGTCGGTGAAAACCGATTGTGCGATTTCCTCGGCCAGTTGCGCCGAGCGGACCTGCCGCACGGCGGCGGAATAAACCAGGTCCACATGCCGCCGGACAATTTCCGTGAAGGCGTCCTGCAGATTCTTCCGCGCGTATTGGCCCAGCAGATCCAGATCGCTTGTCATGCTTTTGAAAGTATATCGCCGCCCAGCGGCGGAATCCGACAAAATTTCTCTGGAAACCTCAGGGCTCGACGGCGTCTCGCCCCGCCAATTTTTCCGGTGGCCGTGTGCAAGCACCTTTACTTTCGCGCTCTGGTCGCGCAACTTTATCGAACGATGACACGACATTTTTTCAGTCACTTCGGTTTAGCACTGGTCGGCCTGCTGGCGGCACGGGTTCCGTCGCCCGCGGATACGACCGGGCTGGCGCTGGCGAAATCGGAGGTTTTGGAAAGCAACGTGCTGTATCTCCGCGTCAGCCACGTCGCGGCTGGCCTGCCAGACGAAATCAGCGCGGCCAACCGCGTGTTGGCGGCCACAAACACCATCGCCGGGACCGTTCTGGATTTGCGCTTTGCCGACGGCGACGATCCGGAGGCCGCCGCGGCCACGGCCAGTTTGTTCATCGACCCAAAACGGCCACTGGCGATTCTCGTGAACAACGGGACACACGGCGCAGCAGTGATTCTGGCGGCGGCGTTGCGCGAAGCGCGGGCGGGATTGGTTTTCGGTAGCGTGCCGGCGGCGGTAAAACCGGACATCGCGGTCGAGGAAACCCCGGCTGATGAAAAAAAGTTTTTTAAAAATCCCTATGCGGAACCGGCAACCAACGAAGTCGCCGCGCTGGCGGGCACCAACAATTTCCTGCCGTGGGTGGACCACACGAGCGAAGCGGACCTGGTCCGCGCGAAAATCAAGGATGGTGACGAAGACGAAGGCCCGCTGCCTTTAGGTCCAGTCCGCCCGTTTTCAAGCCCACCGCCGCCGTATGCGGCCGAACCGCAAAAGCCGGCGATTCGCGACCCGGTTTTGGCGCGCGCAGTGGATTTGATCAAGGGACTGGCGATTGTCCGGGAAGTCCACCCTTGATTTCGGGTTGACGATTCGGGGCTGGCCACTCACCTTGAACCTTGCGCGGCATGAAAACCATTCTGTTCATTTGCACCGGCAATGTCTGTCGCAGCCCGATGGCCGAAGGCCTTTTTCGCCAGGTGACGGGCGGGCGCGGGGAGTTTCGCGTCCTGTCGGCGGGACTCGGCGCACTGGACGGCCAGCCGCCGACGCCGCATGCGGTGGCGGCCATGCGCGAACTGGGCATTGACATTTCGGAACAGCGCAGCCGGATGCTGACAACGGATTTGGCGCGGCAGGCCGATTACATTTTTGGCATGACGCGCAGCCACCTGGACATGATTGCGTTGTTGTATCCGCCGGCGGCGGAAAAAACCTTTTTACTGCGCGAATTTGACGAAACACTCGAACCATTTGAAAAAGACATCAGCGACCCGATGGGCAGCGTTTACGAAGTGTATGTGCACTGCCGCGACCAGATTAAACAGGGCGTCGCGACCCTCTTGAAATTTATGGAGCAACACGAAACCTTGTCGGCTCCGCAGGCGGCCAAAACCGTGCCAACCACGAACTTTGCCGTTGGCGCCGACCACGGCGGCTACGAATTGAAAGAAGCCTTGAAACAATATTTGCAGCAACGCGGCTTGAGTGTCACGGATTTTGGCGCGAAGTCGAAGGACCCGGGCGACGATTACCCCGACTTCGCCCAGCCGGTGGCCCAGGCCGTCGCGACGGGCCGGGCGGAGCTGGGCTTGCTCATCTGCACCAGCGGGATCGGGATGAGTATGACCGCCAACAAAGTGCCGGGCATTCGCGCGGCGCTCGTAACCAATGAACAGGCCGCGACGCTGGCACGACAGCACAACGACGCCAACGTGCTTTGCCTGAGCGGAAAAAGCACCCCGCCCGAACTGGGCCGGAAAATCCTTGACGCCTTCATCGCCGCCAAATTCGAGGGTGGGCGGCACGAGCGCCGCGTTGAGAAAATGGATGTGCGGCTCGCCGCGCCGCAATTCCGCCTGCGCAATGTGGACCCCGCCGTGGCCGAATTCATCGAGCACGAGCGTGTGCGCCAGCAGGAAAACATCGAGTTGATTGCATCCGAAAATTTCGCCAGCCCGGCGGTCTTGGAGGCCCAGGGCTCCGTGCTCACCAACAAATACGCCGAAGGCTATCCGAAGAAGCGTTGGTATGGCGGCTGCGAAAACGTAGACAGCATCGAGCAGCTTGCCATTGACCGCGCGAAAAAACTGTTCGGCGCGGAACACGTGAACGTCCAGCCGCATTCCGGCAGCCAGGCGAACATGGCGGTCTATTTTGCCGTGCTGAAACCCGGTGACAAGATGCTCACCATGGACCTGAGCCACGGCGGACATTTGACCCACGGCAACAAGGTGAATTTCTCCGGCAAATTTTTTGAAATCGTCCATTACGGCGTGCGCAAGGACGACGAGCGGATTGATTACGACCAGCTCGCCGCGTTGGCGCGCGAGCATAAACCGAAGATGATCACCGTGGGCGCCAGCGCGTATCCGCGCATCATTGATTTCAAACGCATGGGCGAAATCGCCCGGGAAATCGGCGCGTATCTGCTGGCCGATATCGCGCACATCGCCGGCATGGTGGCGGTGGGAATCCATCCCAGCCCGATTCCGCACGCGGATTTTGTGACCACCACCACGCACAAGACGTTGCGCGGGCCGCGCGGCGGCTTGATTTTGTGCCGCGAAAAATACGCGAAGGAAATTGATGCCACCGTTTTCCCTGGCGTCCAGGGCGGACCGCTGGAACACGTCATCGCGGCCAAGGCAGTTTGCCTCCAGGAAGCCTTGCAACCGTCGTTCAAGGCGTATCAGGAGCAAATCGTGAAGAACGCGAAGGCGCTGGCCGAAGGCATGAAACGCAACGGCTACCGCATCGTCAGCGGCGGCACTGACAACCATTTGATGCTCGTGGACGTGGGCGTGAAAAACCTGACCGGCAAGGATTGCCAGGTGGCGCTCGACGAAGCGGGCATCACCGTTAACAAAAACACCATCCCGTTCGAAACGCGTTCACCGTTTCAATCCAGCGGCATCCGGCTGGGCACGCCGGCAGTGACCACGCGCGGCATGAAGGAGGCGGAAATGGCGGCCATCGCGGACATGATTTCCGAGGTGCTGCTCGACATCAAAAATGTGGACGCGGCGCACAAGGTCCGCGAGCGTGTGCACGAGTTGACTGCGAAATTCCCGCTGCCGTATTGACAAAACCGGCGTTGTGTGGGATTATCCCACCATGACTGTAACCGCCGACACAAAAAGGCGCGTGATCGTTCCGGGTGCAAAACCCGGCGACGTTTTCGCCTGCGAACGACAGGATGAAAATCGCTTTCTCCTAGTCCGGCTTGCCGCGCCACCGCCGCCGGAAAAAAAGACAAAGGCGCAAATCCGGCAGGCAATCAAAAACAGCAAGATGAAACCCATGATGCCCTGGGATGAGTTGCGCAAGCTGACACGGGAATGATCTTGTTCGACACCAGCGTGATTCTGGACGCCCTTTATGAGGATGCAGAGCATTTTGATTGGGCAACCCGTTTGATTGTTGAGTCAGCGTCCACGGTTGGCGCGGCGGTCAATGCAGTGACCGTGGCGGAATTATGCGCAGGCGACCGCCACCCGGATAGGGTGGAGGCCGATCTGCGGAACTGGGGTGTGAAGATTTTGGATGTTCCGGCGGCTGCCGCCAGTGTTTGCGGCCAAGCGCATCGCCGCTACACGCTGGCAAGGCGCGCTTCGGGCGGCGGGAGTGCGCCGAAAATTCCCCTGCCGGATTTTTTCATCGGCGCGCACGCGGAAATCATGGGCTGGAAACTGGCTACGCGCGACGCCGAACGGATTGCCAGGTATTTTCCAAAAATTCATCTTTTGACGCCGAAGAAAATTTTGTAGGAGTTGAGGTAACGAGGCTCAAATTTTCCAGTCAGAGACTCCTTACGTCGTCTCCTGCGAAATAAAAGTGCGCGAACGGACGGCGAAATTCCCGCTGCCGTATTAAGGTTGTTGCCCTGCGTTTGCGGCAGCGGCGAATTTCAAGGTCGCATCAAAACCACGCAACGTTCTCTCGTCGCCAAAAACAATCCGCCAGCCGTCGCCAAATTGATGCAACGTCACTTGATTTTGACGAACTCGCCCGTCTTGGTACTGATGCTGTTCGATCAAAGTGTCTTCATCGCCTTGAATGTTTTGTGAGACGACGGCAAAACCTGCGATGGGCGGAATGTCAGACAACATTGCATAGAGCACCCCGTCAACGGAGCCAAACTTTTGCCTGACGGATTCCGGCGCAGCAGCAAAAAGTGCTTCCGCTTTGGCTTCGGCATCAGCGTCCCAGGCAACGAGCGAGGAAAAAGCATTCGCATCATGTTTCGATATGGCCCAATTTAAGGTTTGCATCGCCGCCGCCGGCGACGCGTTGCCGACGTTCGCCCAATCTGCGGCAGGCGAAAGCGGAACCGTCGGCGCATCCAGCACTGCGGGCAAGTTGGCTTCCGTTTGAGACAATCTGGCCTGATGCGCGTCCGATTGAGCCTTACCGTGATTTTCATTCTGCCGGCG